>Ga0209358_10000386_pt1 | contig 38990 bp, 34 predicted proteins | sample LauGreFa1BDMLBSN_2_FD_187574 | JGI IMG/M metagenome (GOLD analysis project Ga0209358, IMG submission 187574) | Freshwater lake microbial communities from Lake Michigan, USA - Fa13.BD.MLB.SN (SPAdes) (version 2) | ecosystem: Environmental > Aquatic > Freshwater > Lake | place: Lake Michigan, USA... | reverse complement strand
TATATAATTGCTATACGCCTAATCAAGGATTAAAAGGGGGGAATAAGAATGCGCCATTAAAGATTCAATTGCAAGAAATTTTAAAAGGGTTTCACCCACATTTTCAAACATATAAGTTGAAAAATAGACTTCTCAAGGAAGGGTTAATTAAAAATATATGCGCTATTTGTGATTTAAGTACTTGGAATAATAAGCAAATAAATTTAGAGCTAGATCACATAGATGGAAATAGAGCCCACCATGTATTTAATAATTTAAGATTATTGTGTCCAAATTGTCATTCGCAAACAGATACCTATAGATCAAAGAATAGAAAGAGTTTGTAATCTCGGGAGGGATTTTTTTTGCTATCTTGTGTGCATAGGAATTTATAATAATTATGAGTCAGGAAAATTTAGCCAAAAGCTTTTTGGATTTAGTTGAAATCATGGATACGCTTCGAGAAAAGTGTCCATGGGATAAAAAACAAACCATACATAGTTTACGCAGTAATACCATTGAGGAACTTTATGAATTGGTAGATGCGATTGTGGAAGAAGATTGGGATGGGATTAAGGAGGAGTTGGGAGATATTTTATTACACGTATTGTTTTATGCCAAAATAGGAACGGAGCAAGGTAAATTTACTTTGCAAGATTCCATAGAAGCCATTTCAAAAAAATTAATTCACCGTCACCCACATATTTATGGCGATGTTAAAGTGGAAAATGACGACGATGTAAAAAGGAATTGGGAACAATTAAAATTACAAGAAGGCAAGGGAGATAAAACAATTTTAAGTGGGGTGCCCAATAGTTTACCTGCAATGGTGAAAGCTTTAAGGATACAAGAAAAAGTGAAACATGTTGGATTTGAATGGGAAAATAAAGAGCAGGTTTGGGAAAAGGTAGAAGAAGAGATTGCGGAGATGAAAGTGGAAATTGAGGCAAACAATCAGCTAAAAATGGAGCAAGAATTTGGCGATGTATTATTTAGTATGATTAATTACGCGCGTTTTTTAAATATTGATCCTGAAACTGCACTAGAGAAAACAAATAAGAAATTTAAACATCGTTTTGAGCTCATGGAAAAATACGCCAAAGACAATGGGTTGGATTTAGCGAAAATGTCCTTGGTTGAGAAAGATAATATTTGGAAACAAATGAAAGAGAAGGAATTGTAGATTCTGGCTAGTTGATATCAGAGAGTTGTATAATTTTTTAAAGCTAATTATAATATGAAAGGGGCCCCGATAAAATCGGGGCCCCTTTCATATTAAGCCTTTATTTGAGATTATTTATTTTGATCATTCAAGTTTAACACAAATGCATAGTTTCCAAAATAGCCAGGATAAATGCCTGAAAGTTTGATACTCGCACTGGTTACTTTTTTCAAAGCTTCATAAAATTCTTCAACATTATTCACGGTTTTATCATTTACCTGAGTAATAACGAATCCTTTTTCAACCCTACTTTTGCCAAGTATACCATTGCCTAATTCTTTAACAACAACACCGCCAGATAAGTCATTTTTTTCAGCAGTTGTCTTGTCCACAGTTTCTAGTTTACCTCCTAATTTTTCAGCAGCTTTACTACTTGTGGCCAAGTTGGCATCATCTCCAATCTTTGCTTTAAGCGTTGCATTGAAAGTCATATCCTTGCCATCTCTTTTAATTTGTACGCTTATTTTATCAGAAGGTTTATACCTCGCAATTTGTTCTTGAAGTTCGGGAGATGATTTAATGACAACACCATTGAGTTTAGTGATGATATCACCTTTTTTCATACCCGCTGCTTTAGCTGCTCCACCTTCTACCACATCAGTCACGAGTACGCCTTGTATTTCATTGGTTTTAATTCGGTATTCTTCATCTATTTTTTTGACTTCTGATTCTGGCAAATCATCCTTAGGATAAGAGATGCCTAAATATGCGCGTTGCACGGTTCCAAATTTTACAATATCCGTAACTACTTTTTTAACAATATTTACAGGAATTGCATAAGAATAACCTGCATAGGATCCAGTAGGAGATGCAATCGCGGAATTTATTCCAACCAGCTCACCACTTGTATTTACTAAAGCGCCACCACTATTACCTTGGTTCACTGCTGCATCCGTTTGTAAAAAAGTTTCTACCGGACGATCACTTTGACGGGCATTGATATTAATATTTCTATTTTTTGCACTTATAATTCCCGCAGTAATGGTTACATCTAAATTTAAAGGATATCCAATGGCTAGAACCCATTGTCCCAATTTAATTTCGTCACTATTACCATATACGATATAAGGCAAAGCTGCTGCTTCAATTTTAATGACCGCCAAATCACTACTCGGATCAGTGCCAATTACTTTTGCTTTGTATGATTTTTTATTGGTCAATGTTACATTTATTTCATCTGCACCATTCACCACGTGATTGTTGGTTACAATATAACCATCCGCAGTAATTAATACACCGCTTCCACTTGCTCTTTGTTCAGGCATTACTCTTGGGCCACCAAAAAAATCGCCAAACATATCATCATCCCCGAAAAAATCTGAAAAAGGATTTCTTTGTCTTTGTTGATTTGCATCAACACGTTTTGCATTTGTTTTTGTCTTGATATGCACGACTGCAGGCGAAGCCGAACTAGCAGCTGGTGTAAAATCGACTGTTGATGCTGGTGCATTCCCATTAAAAAAACTAGCATAATTGGTAGGCAATTGGTTATTGCTGTCAAAAGAGGAGCTTGGTTTTATCCATTTGGAATACCCCCAAATACTTACGAAAGTAGTTGCAAAGCTGATACCGATAATTGCCAAAATGTTTTTAAAATTCAAGTTCGTCATGTCTTTATTTATTTTAATCTATTATATCAAAATGTATACCAGTATGGGTACAAAATTAATGCAGCAGAAATTATGTCACAAAATCAAATATAAGCTTTAACAAAATATTTACGAAATTATTCGTGAATAAAAGGGGTAGCACAAAACAAGATACGAAAATTATATTGCTGTTTGTTTACAAGCCGGTTAAAAAGGCGAGCGTATCCACGCCATCTGCATATTGTTGTAAGCTAGGTTTTTGAAGACTTCCAAAGGACAGGCCACCTTTTCCAACAATACATTGAATTTCTGCAGGATTAACTATTGGCGCTTGGGAAGGCGTATAAAATTGGTAATGTATTTGTGCGATAGCCGCAAAAGGGGAAGGGTTTTCGCTTAACAAAATGGCATTCGTGTCCATGTAAAATTGACGGGTCATCATTAAAAGTGCCAATTGGTAGTCGTAATTATGGCGGTATTTATGTTCATCAATTATATAATTATATTTTTTCAGAGCATTTAATAAGGGGATAAAGTCATAGCCTTCGGGTACCCAAACCTGGGTTACATTTCGGCAACCCCTACCAAAATAAAGCATCATATCATCGGCCAATAAATCCAAATCGGCAGTGCTTTCTCCGCTATCTAATATTGCAATAGATGTCTTATTAGATCTAATAATATGCGGATATTTGCCAAAGTATTGTTCAAAATACCTACTGGTATTATTGCTTCCCGTAGCAATATAAGCATCGCAATCTTTTAAATGGCTTTGCACAATAATATGGTCTTTCCATTGGGGTTCTATGTCAATTAAAGTATGGATGATATATTCCATTCCAACAGTGTCTTTGGATGAAAGTTTGACCACAGCTGTATGCCCTGCAATTAGGGTACTTAATAAATCATGGAACCCAACTAGTGGTATATTCCCAGCCATTACAATGCCCACTTTTTTATGGGTCATCTTATCTGCAATTTGCGGATAAGCGGCGGTCCAATCCATTAAGGCTTCCTTGGTTAAAAATTGGTGGGCAATTTGGCTTATGGCCTTTTCAATAAAGTCAGGCAAAAACCAAGAATTTTGATTGTAGGCGCTTGCTTTGGCTTGAATTAATGCATCATTATTAAGGTCTAATAATCTGTCTTTTAGTAAAAAAAAACTATTTAATCTTGTTTGTAAATTCATGCTTGTATTGTATCTTTATGCCTACAAAAGTACATCACTAATTTTTAAAAAAATTTTATGGCAATCAAAATAACCGACGAATGTATCAACTGTGGCGCTTGTGAACCAGAATGTCCAAATAATGCAATTTATGAGGGTGGCGTTGAGTGGGCAATGGCAGATGGCACTACAGTAAAGGGTGCATTTAGTTTAATGGACGGAACTTCAGTAGATGCAGGACAGCGTATAGCACCAATTGCTGCTGATACTTATTATATCACTGCTAATAAATGTACAGAGTGTCAAGGTTTTCATGAAGAACCACAATGTGCTTCAGTTTGTCCAGTTGATTGTTGCGTACATGATGATCAATACAACGAAACAGTGGAAGAATTGTTAGCGAAGAAAGATAAATTACACGCTTAATTAAATACAATACTTTTAAAAGGGGATTAATTTCCCCTTTTTTTATGTCTTGTATTTTGTATGTTTGGTGTAGCAATCAATAGGCATCATTGAGATTAAATAAATGCAAATGAAAAAAAATGTAGCATTGGTGACAGGTGGGTTAAGTTCGGAAGCACAAATAAGCTATAAAAGTGCTAAAAATGTATTTAATGCATTAGATAAAAACGTGTATGATGTTTATATGATTGATATTCATCCAACCGGTTGGTGGTATGAGAATATACAAGGTGAGGAGGTTGCAGTGGATAAAGCTGATTTTAGCATTGTAGAAAACGGACAAAAAATAAATTTCGATGTGGCCTTGATGTGTATTCATGGTACACCAGGAGAGGACGGAAAAATGCAAGGTTATTTTGATTTAATTGAATTGCCTTACACCAGCTGTGATACTTCAACAAGTGCGTTGACTTTTAATAAAAGATTTACAGTTGCCGTTGCTGGATTCGGTGGTGTTGTTGTTGCAAAATCATTACATTTATTTATTGAATCTCCTTTGACAGAAGCAGAAATTTTATCTAATGTAAGTTTGCCTTTATTTGTAAAACCAAATAATGGCGGAAGTAGCTTGGGTATTAGTAAAGTAAACACTCAGGAGGAATTAGCACCCGCATTACAAAAAGCTTTCAAGGAAGATACACAAGTATTAGTAGAGGAATTTATCAGTGGCCGCGAGTTTACGATTGGGGTATTTAAATCCAAAGGCGCAATAACGGTTTTACCGATCACTGAAATTATAACAGAAAACGAATTTTTTGATTTTGAAGCAAAATACCAAGGGAAAAGTAAAGAGGTAACCCCTGCTCAAATAACGGATACAATGAAAGCAGCGTTAACTGCGGCTGCAACAAAAGCGTATGCAATTTTAAATTGTAGGGGGGTGGTACGCATTGATTTTATTTATAATGAGACACAACAGAAGCCGTATATGTTGGAAGTAAATACGGTGCCAGGCCAAAGTGATGCAAGTGTCATTCCGCAACAAGTGCGTGCATTGGGATGGTCGTTGACCGATTTTTATGGTTCAATCATTGAAGATACTTTAAAAAATTATATTTAAAAAATTACCAACTTGGAAGCAATCGATAAATTATTAAAAAAGCCGCTTTGGGTGAATATCTTAACTGGTATTGGTGCGTTTATTATTTTGCTCATTTTATTTTTCTTTTCTTTAGGTTGGATAACAGGCAATGGGAAAACCGAAAAAGTACCTAATGTGGTTGGCTTAGATGTTACAGCTGCTCAAAAAAATTTAACAGCATTAGGATTTGATGTTGTATTACAGGATTCTATTTATGTAGATACACTTGCACGTAATGCGGTATTAAGACAAACTCCAGCGTCGGATGAAATTGTAAAAAAAGGACGTGCTGTATATTTAACAATCAATAGAATTGTGGCGCCATTAATTGATATGCCCAACTTAGTTGGCTTTTCATTAAAAAGTGCAGAAACTTATTTAAAAGTTTTGGGCTTACGCCTGGGTGGAATAAGTGTAGTTGCGGATCGTAATAAAAATGTAATTATTGATCAACTGGTGAACGGTAAACCAATTTCACCAGGTTCAAAAGTAGCATCTGGCACACTTATCCATTTTTTAGTAGGGGATGGTGGATCAACGATTGGATTTGAAGTGCCTGATTTGTTGGGACTCACCGTAGATATGGCGCGTGCTAAAATTGCGTCTATGGGATTGCAGTTAGGTATTATTACTTCTGCGACATCCATAACTGATACTGCTAACGCATTTGTGATTCAGCAAAATCCGAATCCTTATTCGGGGCAACTAGATTCATTGGGAATGCCCATTAAAAATGTTACTTTCCAGGGAGGTGCTATAGATGTTGTCATTGATAAAGTGGCACCAGTGTTAAAAAGAGATTCGATCAATTAGGCAATCACGTATATAAACAAAATTAAATCAAGAATTAATGAAAACAATTTCCATTGAAGAAGTAAAAGCAAAATTAGATGCTGGAGAAAAAATTAATTTATTAGACGTGCGTGAACCCCACGAACATGCTGCTTTTAATATAGGCGGTCAGCTATTGCCATTAGGTTTAGTGCAAGCCTTACAATTAGATGAAATAGAACATTTGAAAGAAGAAACGGTATATGTTTATTGCCGCAGTGGCAATAGAAGTGGTCAAGCTTGCATGATGCTAGAACCTTATGGTTTTAAAAATGTGTATAATGTAGTAGGTGGTATGTTGGCTTGGCAAGAAATGTATCCTTCTTAATTATCTTTAAAAAAAGCGCATGAAAAATTCAAAAAAGGCATTTCTATTATTGACGATATTAAGCTTTGGCTTATTTGGTTGTCAAAATAATAACAACACCGCTTCTTCGGTAAAATCTGATACAGCTATTGAAATTTTAACTGGAGGTGTAAAAATGATTCCTATAAAAACAGCCAAAGGTGTTTTTAATGTATGGACAAAAAAAGTAGGTGATAATCCCACTATCAAAGTTTTATTATTACATGGAGGTCCAGGAGCCACACATGAATATTTTGAATGTTTTGATTCATTCCTCCCAAAAGAAGGCATTGAATATTATTACTACGATCAATTAGGATCTGCCTATTCAGACAATCCCAATGATAGTTCATTGTGGGAGATTGATCGTTTTGTTGATGAAGTGGAGTCGGTTAGGGTTGCTTTAAATTTAGATGCATCTAATTTTTATTTGTTAGGACATTCTTGGGGCGGCATATTGGCAACAGAATATGCATTAAAGTACCAAAAAAACTTAAAAGGGTTAATCATCTCTAATATGATGCCTTCCATTCCTGATTATGTTAAATATGCAAATGATGTGTTGGGTCCAAAATTGCCAGCAGAAGTGCTCGCTCAAATTCGAGCATTTGAAGCAAAAGGCGATTATACAAATCCCGAATACTTAAAGTTAATTACTGATAATTATTATCCAGAACATATATTAAGATTACCAGCAGATAAATGGCCTGATCCAGTAAAGCGTGCTTTTGCAAAAATGAATTACCCATTATATTTAAAAATGCAAGGGCCTTCTGAATTTGGTGTTGTAGGAGATGCAGTATTAAAATATTGGGATCGTAAAGCAAATTTAAAAGAGATAGCAGTCCCAACTTTGAGTATTGGCGGTGAATTTGATACCATGGATCCTAAGGCAATGGAGGCTTTGGCGAAGGAGGTACAACACGGTCAGTATTTGTATTGCCCTAAAGGGTCGCACATGTCAATGTATGATGACCAACAAACCTATTTCAATGGGGTAATTAAATTTCTAAAAGAGACAGATAGTAAAAAGTAATTGGATAAATCATATATTAAAAAAAGGGCCCCGATTTATCGGGGCCCTTTTTTTACTTATTTAATATCTATAATTAAACTTAACCAATAGTTACGTCCAGCCATTGGGAAATAGTTATTTGAGGTGGTTGTTACACCACTATAGATATAACTATAAGTATAACCATTGGGTTCGTACTTTATATCTAAAATATTATTGATAAAAAACTGTATTTTCATTTTCCATTTTGTTTTGTCAATTATCTGCCAATGTGCATTTATATCATTCAGAAAATAATCGTCAAGTGCTTTGCTATTGTTTTGTGTGTTATCTAAATACTGCTTAGAAACATATTTGGTTGTCCAAATGAGAGCGAAACGTTCATTTGGTCTCCATTGAAAAGTTCTATTGGTTGTGAGCGTTGGGGAAAGTGCAATATTTGTATTATTGTGTTTAATACTAATTTGTCCACCGTTGTCATAATCGTCAATATATTCTGTAAAACTTTTTATTTTATTTTGACTTAAGGTGACACTGTAGGACGTGGAGTATTTTTTACTTAAACTATATTGTGCCTGTAATTCAATTCCTGCTCTATAGCTACTAGGTACATTTGTTCTTGTGTATGCGCCTACATCATTTATTTTACCTGTTAATACGAGTTGGTCCTTATAATGCATGTAATACATATTGGCGTTGAGTAGAAAGTTTGATTTTTTAAGTTCAAGTCCGGTTTCCCAATCAATTAATCTTTCGCTTTTGGGCTGTTGTATTTTATTTGCTTCAAAATCCTCTCTATTCGGTTCTTTATTTGCAAATGAAATACTAGTAAAGTAAGTCATGCTTTTATTGCGAACACGAACACCCATTTTTGGGTTAAAAAATGCAAATTTTCTGTCAATAAATAAAAGAGGATTGTCTTTAAATCCGTTCATTTTGTGTTGTACGTTTCTGAATTGTAAATCAATAAAACTGGTCATATTCTTCAGCCAATATCGCTCCCATTTTACATAACTATTTATCTCGGATTTTTTTGCATCCACATTGTAATATTTAAAATTTGCGGGTGCTAAATTTTGTGCGAGATAAGGGAGTGTTCCAAAATGAAGCCCATCATAAACTGTCCAACCACCACCAGCTGTTAGCTCATTAACACTGTCTTTATAAGAAATGGCAGCAATCTGACCATAAAATTGATTATCAAGCCATCTCCTTCTAACAATATCAGTAGGAACCCCAATTTTACCATTCGTTTCAATATTATAATTTGCTAAATCAACGTCAGATTTATATTCTTCATAATATCCTTTGCCTAATGTTGAAAATAATGCGGTGTTCCATTGAAGTTTTCTATTAATTTCTTTATTGTAAAACACTTGATAATGGGTTTGATTATAATTATCAACTTGGTCTTCATAAGGGTTGTCCAATTTTTCTGTTCCCGCTGGATTGTAGGTGCGATTTGTTGATAATAATTCTTCAGGAACTCCATACCATGCTTGATATGTTTTTTCTTTACCAGAAAATATATTAAATCGAAGCGATGATTTTTCCCCCCAATAAGTAGTACTTACAAAATAGGATTTTAAATCACTACTAGCTCTGTCAATATATCCATCACTAACAATTTTACTTAATCTTCCATCTACGGTCCAATGGTTATTTAATAAACCCGTTCCAAATAGTAATGTATTTTTTAAAGTATTAAAGGAGCCGCCGCTATTTTGAAAAGAAATATAGTTGTTGGGGTTATATTCATTTGTTGATAAGTTAACCGTGCCGCCAAAGGCGCCAGCGCCATTGCTGGATGTACCAACACCTCTTTGTATTTGAATGCTATTGACACTTGAGCTAAAATCGGGTAGGTTTACAAAAAATGTACCCATACTCTCTGGGTCATTATAGGGGATGCCATTTAAAGTAAAATTAATTCTTGTTGCATCTGTTCCTCTAATTCTAATACCAGTATATCCAACACCATTACCGGCATCTGCATGAACTACCACTGATGGTGTGTTTTGTAGAATAAATGGTAAATCCTGTCCCGTATTTAATAAGGCAATCTGATTTTTTGAGATATTACTTTTAGCAAATGGCCCTTGTTCGTTGGCTCTAATCGATTTTACTTCGAGCGGAGGTAGGCTTCGTATGCTATCGGTATACTTTTTTAAGCTATCCGATATGGACAGTTTTTGCAAAGCTTGTTTAGGTTGCTGCGCCATAATATTAGCGAGCATAAAAAATGATACAATTGTTCCCAATAACTTAGTCATAACTAATGTTTAATTTTTTTCAAACTTGATAATGGGAACAGGAATAATAGCTATGAGAAGTGCGCGTGTTGCGGTGACCTTCCCTTCGCAGGCATTACCCTGTTCAGGTTCAACGGGTTTTTTCTCAGCTTTTTACAGCACCCCGAGGACGGAGCAAAAATAATATGAATTAATCATACCAGCAAGTGTAACTTTATAATAGTTATTTCGTTTTAAGGAATATAAAACACACATATTATGAAAAAGCTAGTACTTGCATTGTTGGTTTTAACGAGTTACAATATCAATGCGCAACAAAAAACAGCGATAGTATACGATGATAATGCACAAGTGCGTAAAGTGGTAAATTTTAATGCAATTAGCGTTTCAAGTGCCATTGACTTGTATTTAACGCAATCCACTAGCAACAAAGTCGCAGTTAGCGCAAGTAGTGATGAAATCAGAGATCATATTATCACTGAAGTAGAAGGGGGTGTTTTGATTATTCGTTTGGGTGAAAATGGAACTTGGTTTAATTGGAAAAAATGGGGGAACTATAAAACCAAAGCTTATGTCAGTATAAAAGATATTGATGCTATAACTGCTTCGGGCGCAAGCGATGTGCATTTGATTAATACAATTGAATCACCTAAAATTAGAATAAAATTATCAGGCGCTTCAGATATGAAAGGGGATATAAGTGGAGGAACCATTATTTATGATATATCGGGGGCTTCTGACTGCAAAAGTTCGGTGGATGCGAATAAAATTGTCATTTCAGGAGAAGGGGCTTCTAAGATTGAATTATCAGGAAGGGTAGATGATTTATCTGTGGTAATTTCTGGCGCAAGCGATGCAAAACTTTATAATTTAATTTCAAAAGGGGCTATTTTAAAATCTTCAGGTGCAAGTAATATACAAGCAACAGTTACTGAGCTATTAAAAGCAAATTCAAGTGGCGCAAGTAATATTGATTACAAAGGGAATCCGAGTGTAAAAGAATCTAATACCTCCGGAGCATCAAGCATTAAGCATAAAAATTAATTGCGCTTTAAACGCGTTTAAAATAAAAAAGGAAATCTTTATAGATTTCCTTTTTTTAATTCGCTTACTGCAAAATCAGTTGCCCTTGCAGTTAATGCCATATAAGTTAATGATGGATTTTGACATGCGGATGATGCCATGGCGGAGCCATCTGTAATGAAAACATTTTTAGCATCATGCATTTGATTCCATTTATTTAAAACAGAAGTTTTAGGATCCTTACCCATACGAGCCGTTCCCATTTCATGAATACAAAATCCAGGTGCAGGCATATTGTCGTAAGTAGTAATATTTTTAATTCCAGCGGCTTCTAACATTTCTGCAGCGCTATTTTTCATATCCACACGCATCTTCATTTCATTGTCCTTGAATTCACAATCAATATCAAGGGTTGGTAGTCCCCACTTGTCTTTTTTATCTTTATTTAAGCTTACTTTATTTTCATAGTAAGGTAAATGCTCGCCCCATGAACCCCAACCCATGCTCCAATTGCCTGGTTCAGTAATACTTTCTTTTAATTCAACGCCAATGCCATCAGCATCACCACGTTTGCGAGAAGCACCACCTTGATAACCAAATCCACGAACATATCCTGCCGAGGAACCGCCATCTAAGTTTCTAAAACGAGGAACATATATTCCATTTGGACGACGACCATAAGTATATTTATCTAAGAAGCCATCAAAGTCACCATTCGCGCCAACGCCATAATGATGATCCATTAAATTATGTCCTACTTGTTGGCTACTATTTCCAAATCCTGTTGGGAAAACTTCCGATACGGAGTTTAATAAAATATGAGAAGTACCTAATGTAGAAGCATTTAAGAAAACTATTTTAGCATAATATTCTTCTGTTTTATTGGTATTTGCATCTAAAATTCGAACACCTTTTGCACGTCCTGTTTCTTTGTCGTATAAAATTTCTGTAGTGATGGCATCTGGTCTTAAAGTTAAATTACCAGTTGCAAATGCTGCAGGAAGGGTAGCGGAGTTGGAACTAAAATAACCTCCAAATGGACAGCCTTGGTGACATTTATTTCTGAATTGACAAGGGCCACGGGTTCCAATTTTCGCAGTATGATTCGCAGATCTTCCAATAATCATCGGACGACCCATTTTTGTTTTAAGATTATTTGCCACCATTTGTTCAACACAGTTCATTTCCATGGCTGGTTGAAATTCACCATCTGGTAAATTAGGAATACCATCTCTATTACCACTAATGCCTGCAAATTTTTCAACATAACTATACCAAGGGGCAAGATCATTATATCGAATCGGCCAGTCGGTTCCATGGCCATCTTTTGCATTGGCTTCAAAATCCAAATCGCTTAAGCGATAACTTTGACGACCCCACATGAGTGAACGACCACCTACATGATTACCTCTAATCCAATCAAATGGTTTTACAGGGTTGTAGGGATTTTCAAGATCGTTGACAAAGAATTTTTTTGATACCTCATCGTATGCGTAGCATTTACTTTGGATAGGAGAGTTGGATTTATCTTCCTCGGTTCTGGCATTGCGGTGTGGTAATTCCCAAGGATTTTTTTCGGTGCCTTCGTAGTCTTTGATATGTTCCACATTACGACCTCTTTCAAGTAATATTGTTTTTAATCCTTTTTCTGTTAGTTCTTTTGCTGCCCAGCCTCCAGAAATACCGGAGCCTACTACAATGGCGTCAAAAATGTTGGAATTCGTCATTTATTAAAGTTTTTAAGATCAAGCAGGTATTGGTATACAAAATACTAAAAAATCCTTAATTGCTAGTTTCCTATCTAATTCCATTAACACCCCCTAAAACTTGCCCATGAACTAATAATGCCCTATCTTTGCCGTCCAAACATCGCGAGGTAGAGCAGCGGTAGCTCGTCGGGCTCATAACCCGAAGGTCGGAGGTTCGATCCCTTCCCTCGCAACATAGTAACCCGCTCCCGATTCCTATCGAGAGCGGATTTTTTTTGTAGTAACTTTGTATCATTAAGGATTGAATAAAAGAATAGAAAGGCATGAAAGTAGGGTTTGTAAATATTTTTGGGAAGCCAAACGCCGGTAAAAGCACTTTACTGAACGCCATCATGGGTGAGAAAATGGCTATTGTGTCTTCCAAAGTACAAACCACCCGCCATAGGATTAAGGCCTTCTTGAACAAGGTGGATGAGTATCAAGTCATATTTTCAGACACCCCAGGGATCATTGATCCAAAATATAAGCTCCATGAAAAGATGATGGGGGCGGTAAAATCGGCTTTGGAAGATGCTGATTTGGGACTTTTGATGGTGGATGTTCGGGACGATTTTGATGAAATTGACGCTATGTTTAGTGCTTTAAAGTTAAAAGTGCCTTGTATTGTGGTGATGAATAAGTCGGATTTGGCAGCTGGCGGTAGGGTTAAAGAAGCAAATGCTTACTTTAGTGCGAAGCCTTATTGTACAAAAATAATTTCAATTAGTGCATTGAATATCAGTGATGTAGATAGGTTAATGAAAGTAATACTTGAGCTTATTCCTGAAGGGGGTCATCCGTTTTTCGATCAGGAGGATTTGAGTGATATGCCGACTAAGTTTTTTGTAAGTGAAATGATCAGGGAAAAGATATACCAGTTGTTTGGCGAGGAAATTCCTTATCATACTGCAGTATTGGTGAATTCATTTAAGGAGCAACCGCTTTTAACAAAAATTCAGGCGGATATTGTCGTGAATCGTGAGACGCAAAAAGCGATTATTATTGGGCAAGGGGGTAAGATGATTAAGGAGATAGGAAGTTTGGCTAGAAAGGATATAGAGGAGTTCATTGGTTCAAAGGTTTACCTTGAACTATTTGTAAAGGTGAAGCCTAAGTGGCGTGACAATGATATGAAATTAAAAGAATTTGGGTATTAATATTAATTGATAATTAATTACATTAAAGTAATGAATATCAATAATTTATATAATGTTGATTGAATATTAAATTGAAGTTTTATGAGTTATACAGTGGCAATTGTTGGAAGGCCAAACGTAGGAAAAAGCACTTTGTTTAATCGTTTCTTAGAGGAGCGTAAAGCAATTGTGGATGATATTAGTGGTGTTACCAGAGACCGTCAATACGGGGTAACTGAATGGAATGGTAAAACATTTAACGTAATTGATACAGGTGGGTTTGTACCTGATTCTCGTGATATGTTTGAGACAGAGATTCGTAAGCAAGTGAATATTGCCATTGAGGAAGCCAATGCCATCATTTTTATGGTGGACGCAGCGGTGGGTTTAACCGATTTGGATTCATCTATGGCAAATATGCTTCGCCGAAGCACTAAGCCGGTGTATGTATGCGTGAATAAAGTAGATAATTCCACAAGGGCTTTGGAAGGCACTGAGTTTTACGGAATGGGTTTTGAGCACAATTATTTTGTGAGCTCTATTTCAGGAAGTGGCACGGGTGAAATATTAGATGCAGTAACTAATGGGATGAAGGATGAGCCGGTGAAAGTGGTGAATGCGGAATTACCCGAAGGCGCGGAGCCTGAAGAGGAAGTTGCTGTGCCTAAAATTGCGATTATGGGCCAACCTAATGTGGGAAAATCTTCCTTGTTAAACGCCATGATTGGTCAAAATAGAACCATTGTATCAGATATTGCTGGTACAACCCGTGATACTATTCATACGCATTATAACATGTTCCAAAAGGAATTTGTATTGATAGATACAGCTGGAATTAGAAGAAAGAATAAGGAAAAAGATGATTTAGAATTTTATTCCATTATCCGTGCGATTAAGGCCATGGATGAGGCGGATGTTTGTTTATTAGTCATAGATGCAGTGAAGGGGATTACTGCGCAGGATTTGAGCATATTCAGCCTGGCTGCAAAAAAAGGAAAGGGTATTGTTGTATTGGTTAATAAATGGGATTTGATTGAAAAAGAGACCAATACGGCTAGGGATTATGAAAAAGTACTCAAGGACAAACTGGCACCTTTTACAGATGTGCCTGTACTATTTATATCGGCGCTTGAAAAAACGAGGATATTTAAGGCAATTGAATTGGCCTTGGATGTATTTGAGAACAGGCACCGTAAAGTACCTACTTCTAAGCTAAATGACATTATGCTTAAAGTGGTTCAAAATTACCAAGCACCTGTGGTTAGGGGGCACATTATTAAGATCAAGTTTGTATCTCAATTACCAACTAGGGTCCCAAGTTTTGCCTTTTTTACCAATTTCCCTGATGATATAAAAACCCCTTATCGGAACTATTTAGAGAACCAAATAAGGGCAAATTTCAAGTTTACAGGGGTTCCGGTGCGTATATATTTCAGGAAAAAGTAGAATTATCTCTTCATAATAAGGATTATTTTAAAATTTAATGTTAAAATTTGGCGATTTTAATGGGGATTCTTATCTTCGCCTCCGTATTAAATACAAACTTAAAACCATTTCAAAATGAAAAAAGTATTCGCAATCTTAGCTATCGCTGCATTAACTGCATGTGGTGGTGCTTCTACTGAAGCTACAACTGATACAGCTGCTGCTGCAACTGTAGATACAGCTGCTGCTGTAACTGTAGATACTGCTGCTGCTGCAACAGTTGATACTGCTGCTGCTGCTAAGTAGTTTAGAAGTTTACAATAACTTCTTGCAAGAAGGTCCTTCCCGATAATATCGGGAAGGATTTTTTATTTTAGGGAAATAGCGAGCCAATTGTTGCGTTCATTACAGATTTTTGGCATTAATATTGCCTTATTAGGGTGTACATAACTTGTAGGCTGTTTTCGGCGCCGGGTATGTCAATTTGACTATTTAAAATAAATAACAGTGGATAATAATTTTTTATTTAGAGCGGAGGATGATAATGAATTCATACCCTTGTTTTCATTTAATGAGCAAGATATGGAGGGGGATAAGGATATGGTGGTGGATGACATCATTCCTATTTTGCCACTTCGTAATACGGTTTTATTTCCTGGGGTCGTGATTCCAATTACGGTAGGTAGAGATAAAAGTATTCAAGCAGTGAAGGCTGCTTATAATAAGGATAAATTAATTGGGGTGGTTTCCCAAAAAGACGGAAATATTGAAGATCCTACACCTGCAGATTTATGTTCCATTGGTACTGTAGCAAAAATCATTAAAATGATTAAAATGCAGGACGGCGGAACTACTATAATTATACAAGGTAAAAAGCGTTTCCAATTACTTGAAATGAAAGAGGAGGATCCGTTTTTTAAAGCAAGTATCAAAGTATTGGTGGAAGAGAATGTGGGGAAAGAAGATCAAAATTTCCAGGCTTACTTATCGAACATCAAGGATTTGGCAACGCAAATCATTCAGTTGTCTCCTAATTTTCCTTCAGAGGCTGCAATGATTTTAAAAAATATTGAGAATCCTTTATTCTTAATCAATTTTGTAAGTAGTAATTTAAATGTGGAGATAGCCAACAAGCAAGGCTTGTTAGAAGAAAATAACATTTCGCTTAAAGCTGAAAAGTTGATCCAATATTTACAACAGGAATTGCAATTTGTTGAATTAAAAAATAAGGTGGCGAATAAAACGCGCACTGAAATTGACAAACAACAAAGGGACTATTTTTTACAACAGCAACTTAAAAGCATTAAGGATGAATTAGGTGGAGATGCCAATGATCGTGAGTTGGCGGAGATGAAAAAGAAGGCAGAAAATAAAAAATGGCCTGAAAGTGCAAAAAAAATATTTCAAAATGGCTTAGAAAAATTAGAGCGGATGCATTCCAGTACACCTGATTATTCGGTGGTGTATAATCATCTTGATTTAATTTTAGATTTGCCTTGGGATGAATACACGGATGATAATTATGATTTAAAGAATGCTAAAAAAGTATTGGATAATGATCATTATGGCATGGGGAAAATCAAGAATCGAATTTTAGAATACTTAGCGGTACTTAAAATAAAAGGGGATATGAAGAGTCCAATTTTATGTTTTTTAGGTCCTCCAGGTATTGGTAAAACATCGCTAGGTAAATCTATAGCGCACGCTATTGGTCGCAAATATGTGAGAGTAAGCTTAGGAGGTTTGCATGATGAAAGTGAAATTCGTGGACATCGTAAAACTTATATTGGTGCAATGCCAGGTAGGATTATACAAAGCTTACGAAAAGTAAAAACATCTAATCCTGTAATGATTTTGGATGAGATTGATAAAATAGGAAGTGATCATAGAGGGGATCCCTCTTCTGCTTTATTGGAAGTGTTAGATCCAGAACAGAATCATAGTTTTTATGATAATTATTTGGAGTCGGAATATGATTTAAGCAAAACATTATTCATCGCTACGGCTAATGATATTAGTCGGATTCAGCCAGCTTTGCGCGATAGATTAGAGATTATTGACTTGAGTGGTTATGCCGTGGAAGAAAAAGTAGAAATTGCTAAGCGCCATTTATTACCGAAGCAAAAATCGGCTCATGGATTAGATAAAATTAATTTTAAAGTACAGGATACCGTTTTGGAAAAAGTAATTGAAGATTATACACGTGAAAGTGGGGTGCGTGAATTAGATAGGCAATTGGCTTCAATCATGCGTTACCAAGCCAAGGAATTGGCCTATAAGCACAAAGTAAAATCTACGGTTACTAAACCTGACATTATTAAAATTTTAGGACAGCCAAAATATAGTAACGAAATATATAAAACAGTAAATATGCCGGGTGTAGCTGTTGGCTTAGCTTGGACGTATGTGGGGGGAGATATTTTATTTATTGAAGTGCTATTGGCCGATGGCAAAGGAGGTATGAAATTAACGGGTAACTTAGGTAATGTGATGAAGGAAAGTGCTGATACTGCTTTAACTTATTTACAAAGTAATGCAAAGAAAATAGGGGTGGATCCAAATTTATTTACCACTAAAGCAATTCATGTGCATGTACCAGAAGGCGCAGTGCCAAAGGATGGTCCAAGCGCGGGCATAACAATGCTTACTGCACTAACTTCTGCATTCACGGGACGTAAAGTAAAACCATATTTAGCTATGACAGGTGAAATTACCTTGCGTGGGCAAGTTTTACCAGTTGGAGGGATCAAGGAAAAGATATTAGCAGCAAAAAGATCAGGTATGAAAGAGATTATCATGTGCTGGCAAAATGAGAAGGATGTAAACGAAATAGATAAAACTTTTATTAAAGGGGTACAGTTTCATTATGTAAAAAACATGCAACAAGTGCTTGACTTGGCATTAGTTTAAGTTGATTATAAGGAATTCAACCCCTAGCTTTGTACTATGATGACAACAATCAAAAAAATACAAAAGCTAGGGGTTTTTATTTTAGCTTTATTTTTTTGTATTCCAATGGTCATGGCGCAAACTACCATTGGTAATATTGGCGGTAAGGAGTCAAACGCGGTATACAATTTTTTAAACCTGCCTCATTCTGCCAAGGCTTCCTCCTTAGGAGGTATCAATATTAGCCGTATACAACCAGACCTGGGATTGGCCATGTATAATCCGGCACTACTCACGCCAAGTATGGACAGTTGGCTGCACTTAAGTGTGAAGCCTTATTTGGCTGATATCAAACAATACGATTTTAGTGGTGCCAAATTTATTGAGAATAAAAAAATAGTAGTAGGATGGGGCGTACATTTTATGGATTATGGTTCTGTTGCTATGACCGATATTGCGGGTAATCAAATGGGCAATTTTCGCCCCAACGATTATAGTTTGCAAGTGTCTGCCGCTACAAGTTATATAAATAACATTCATATTGGAACTACATTAAAATTTATACAATCCAATTATGGTTTATATAAATCAAATGGCTTCGCAATGGATATTGGGTTAAGATACCAACCTGCTAGTAAATTATCACAAGTGAGTGTTTTAGTAAAAAATTTAGGGGCACAATTGAAAACCTATGCCACAAAGGAGGAACTGCCATTTAATTTAATTGTTGGCTGGACGAAAAAATTAGAAAATGCGCCCTTTCAATTTTCGTTGACTGCTGAAAAATTATCATTATGGAATTTAGCTTATAATGATACCAGCTTTAATGCCCAACAAGGCTATAGAAATCCAGGTTCATTGCAGAATTTGTTTAACCATTTAATTTTGGCAGGGGAAGTGTTTATAGGAGAACAAGTATCCGTTAATTTGGGCTATAATTTTATGCGCCGTTTTGATTTAAATATACAAGGGCAACAAAATGCATTGAATGGGTTTAGTTCAGGACTTGCGTTGCAATTGCAAAGGGTAGAAGTCCAATATGGCAATGCATTTTTTCAAAAAAATATGTACCATCATTTTTCATTGATGTATAACTTGAAAAACAGATAGCTTAATTCTTTTTCTTTACTGGAAAAAGGGCTTTTGGTTTTTGCGCTTCCTTATTAATAGTTTCTTTTTTAGCAGGAACGTTACTTTTTATTGGTTTCGGTGCGGGCGTGTTCGTATTAATGGCGGCAGGTTTTTCAACGGCAGTATTTTCGGCTGCTGGAATTTCATAATCCGATTCTCCTTTAATTTCTTCATCATTTATTAAAGTGGGCACTTCCGTATCAAGTTCGGTGCTATCTGAGTTTACAAAGTTGATATTAAAGTCGCCCGCCATATTTGAAGGTCGATCAAAGTTAGCGTTAGGATCAAGGTTACATGCAGGGTCGGAAGTTACTTTATTCATAAAATAAGCCCAAATAGGTAAGGAAGCATGTGCTCCTTGCCCAAAATAGTTGTCCGTAAAACGAATGTATCTATCATCACAACCCACCCATGCACCTGCTAATATTTGGGGGGTATAGCCCATAAACCATAAATCACTATTATCATTAGTGGTACCTGTTTTTCCAGCAATAGACTGCGCTTTTATATCATAAGAATATAAGCTACGCCCCGTCCCTTTTGAAATCACCCCTTGCATCATACTTACTACTGAATAAGCAGTTGTTTCATTAATAACTTTTCTTCTTTGTGGAGAAAAACTTTCAAGTACATTCCCATTTTTATCTTCAATTCGATTAATAAATAAAGGTTGTGCATTATAACCACCACCAGGGAACATGGTGTATGCTTGAACCATTTCATATAGTGAAATTTCAACAGCACCGAGGGCTAGAGAAGGATAGGCGGGTATATCCGCTTGTACGTTACATTTTTTTAAGTATTCAACAAATTGTTTCGCTGCTTCATTTCCATTGCCATTAATTTGTTTCATGATATAGGCCGATGCACAGTTGCGTGATTCAGCTAGTGCTTGTGCCATTGGCATGGCTAGTCCGGTGCATGTTCTCGAAGTATTGGGTACCATGCCGTAACCTTCAAAGTTTTGTTGTTGGTCCTGAACAATCGTGTATGGTGTAAAGCCTGATTTTTCAATGGCCAAAGAATATAATAATGGTTTAATGGTAGATCCCACTTGGCGTCTGGTATTAATATTTACGTGGTCATATTTGAATGTTTTGAAATCAACACCACCGACCCAAGCTTTAACTTCACCTGTAAAAGGATCTACCGCTAAAAAGCCCGTTTGAAGTATTTGCTTATGGTATTTTAAGGAATCCATTGGGCTCATGATCGTATCAATAAATCGGTTTTTGTTCCAAGCAAAAACGCGCATATTTACAGGCTCGTCAAAAGTTTTTCTAATATCAACATCTTCTTGATCTTCCTTCTTTGCATTTCTCCAACGATCCGTTTGCTTGATGGCTAATTCCAATTGCGCGCTAAAATCCTTCCAAACACTACCTGTTTTAATATTACTTTGTTTGTTGAACTCGCGTTGTAAATAAGCCATATGTCTTGCAACGGCTTCCTCTGCATATAATTGCATACGCGGATTGATGGTCGTGTATATTTTTAATCCATCACGATATAAGTTATAAGGATCGCCATTGTTTTTCTTATGTTCTTTGCACCATTTTTTCATGTACTCCCCAAGGGTCATTCTAAAATAGGGGCCTAATCCATTATTCTCATCTAATTTTCGATAATTGGTTACAATGGGTAATTGTTTGAATTGTGCTGCTTGGTCATCGCTTATATATTTTTGTTCTGCCATGCGATTGATTACCAAATTGCGTCTTTCCAATGCTAGTTTAGGGTTGCGATTAGGGTTGTATTTCGTTGGCGCATTAATCATACCAATTAATAATGCAGCTTCTTCAACGCTTAAGCGGTCTGGTTCCTTTTGAAAAAAGGTACGAGATGCGTTACTCACACCAAATAAATTATCACTAAATGGAACGGTGTTTAAGTATAAGGTTAAAATTTCTTGCTTGGTAAAATTTCGTTCTAGCTTAATGGCAATAATACTTTCCTTAATTTTTTGTATGACACGTAATAATTTGTTTTTAGTACCCCAGTTATTGGTAAATAAATTTTTAGCGGTTTGCATACTAATGGTAGAGGCACCGCCTTTGCTTCCTAAAAAGGCGACGGCACGTAATAAACCTTCCCCGTCAATGCCATAGTGATCATAAAATCGTTTATCCTCGGTGGCTACTAAAGCTTGAATTAAATAGGGACTGATATCGCGATATTTAACACTGATGCGATCCTCTAAATAGTACTTGCCCATGGGTGTACCATCCTGTGCATATACTTGGCTTGCTAGCGAAGCAGTGGGGTTTTCAATATCATCCAAGTCGGGCATATCTCCAATCCAACCAAAGTTAAGCATCAACAAAAACAATAAAATGACACCTGCGGTTATAAAGTAATATTTCCAAAATAGGCGTACCCAATTTTTAGGTTTTTTTTCTGTTGGATGGTTATTTGGTTTCACTTATAATCCTTTATTGTTTATAAATATTATTGTTCATAAAGCCTTTATATTTTTTAAGATCGTCGCTATTTTTAATTTGTAAAATATTAGACTTCCCTAAAATGTATAATTCATATTGTTTACTTTGTACAAACGAAATTATTTCAGTGCTTAGTCGTCCTTTAATTTTATTTAAATAAGCATTGCTGATATTTAAATTTTCAAAAGGCCCAATCCAAACAACAAAAACATTGGGTTCAAATTCAAGGTAAGTTACATCTAAATTTTGTTTTTTGAAATCCTCTTTATTCAGGTAGCCGAGGGCGGTGACCATTTCCTTCACCAGAATTTCCTTTATATTATTCGTAAGTAGCGCAACATAATGTGGCTCTAAGGTGTCCTTGGTAAAAAACAAACCAGCATCTATGGCATCTTTATTGGTGGAATCAATTGTAGGACTAATGGCAGGCGTTTTATTTTCGGAGCCTTGTTTTATATTTTCTACAATTGGTTTTTTTGCAGTTGCTATTGTTTTCAAGCTGTCTGCGTTCAATTTGGATAAATACAACTCAGTCTCTTTCCTTTTTTTAAGTTCTTCGATAACATTTTTTGCACGATCTCTTATACTTTCATTTTGGTGCAGGTATATAATTGAATCCAATAACACGAAAGCTAAACTGTCCATTCGCTGTTGCGCATACATTTTCACCTTTAAAAATTGATAGGGGGCAAACCACTTTGTTTTTCTTAGTTGTGCGTCCAATTGGGTTGCTTTATTGGATAAGGTTGTCCAATTCCCAATTTGTGCTAAAAAATAAGCTTCTTTATAATCGGCCTCTAATTGTTTTTCTAGCGACTTTTTATTTTGGATGGTTGTCTTTTTTGTTATATAAACTCCTTTTGGAAATTTTGCTTCTACAATTGCAATGAGGCTGTCTGAAGTGGGTCGGTTCCCTTGATGAATATATTCACTTGCTAAATCGAGTAAGCTTCTTTCGGTAATGGTATCGTCAATATCTAAATTAATTACTTTCTGGTATAAGGGTAGGGCTTTTTCAAAATCATTGAGCTGAAATAAAAATATTTGTGCATTTTCAAAACTACTTTTATTTAGTTCCACCGTTGATTTAGTTAGTTCTTCTTTGCTATTAATGAGTTGGAGAGCAGTTGCTTTTTCCTTGGTAATCTCTGTGGTCGAAATGGATGCAGAAGTTTTGCTATTGCTATCAGTTGTATACCTAGATTGCGTGACATCTGATAGGTTGTTTGTTTTATATGCAATTGCGCTGCTTGTTTTTCTGCGCCATTGATCAACATTTGGGCGGTTACCCCATTTTTGTGCAAAGTTTTGTTTTCCAATTTCAACAGTATTTTTATTTTCAAAATAAAAATCACTTATACCACTTACGTCTTGAGATTGGTTATTCGTATTATTATAGCCTGTGCTATTATTACCGTAATTATTAGAAGTGTTACTAAAGCCATTATTACCCCCATTATTGCTACCATAATTATTTCCAAAACCATTATTGCCAAAATTATTATTGTTCCCCTGGTTGGTTAAAGCCTCGTTTGCTAATGCAGCTTGTTTAACTTCATCTATAAATAGGGTGCTTAATTTTTCGGTTTTATTTTTTTCATCTAGTTCCCATTTATTTAGATACGCCTTCTGCAAATTTTCCGCAAGGGTGTATATATATTGAAGCGTGTCTTGTTGTTGGATTGTAATATCGTTTTTAAGTATTAATGGCAGCCATTTTTTACGCAGCGCTATTTTTTCAAAATCGGGGTTAGTTTTTAATATCAAGGTTAAACTATCATAGGCCAATGTAGCAACAGCGTAATTACTTGATTTATAATTGATGTCTGCCAGCAACTCAAATGCTTTTTGTTTTTGCTTTAAGCCATTTTCATTTTTTTTGATGGAAACTAATAACCATTCATTTGCCCTTTCAATATCTTTATTCTGAATCGCTAATTTTGCCATTTCAAAATATATAATATCAGTATAAGGTTTGTATTTTTCCCTTTTTGACATTTGTTTTAAGGAATTGGCTAATTCAAGCCAGGGTGTTTTTGCCTGCTTAAAATCGATTTTTATTAAATTGATTTTTGCATATACACTGATTAATGGATTTAATGCATCACTGTGTGCTTTTTTATACCAAGAATAAGCATTGGCCAGATTATCTGATTTTTCCCATAATTGTGCAATGAGATAATACCATCTTGTTTTGGAAAACTTATCAGTGGCATTGGATAAACCCTTGGTTAAATAAGTAGCGGCGCTGTCATAAATTTCACTTTGATAATAACCATATGCTAATTGTTCAAATAAGAAGGGGTGTAATCGTTTAGGAAAAAATGCGTCCGTTTTTAATAACTGCAATAAACTTAAGCCCTCATTCAGTGAATTGATTTCAAAATAGTTTCTTGCCTGCCAGAGCATGCTTTCATTTCTGATATTTCTATTTTCATAAAATTTATTATCTTCTTTAGTGGCGATACTGAATTGGCCTTTGGTATTTCTTAAATTACTGCCAATGGGTATATCCATTCCTGCTTCCTTTGTATCAAAAGCATAGTTGATGTATTGGAGTAAACTCCCTGCGGTGTCAAAGTTTTTATGAAATAAGTAGGCTTTGGCTAATAACAAATAGGCATCGTCCACCCAATTGCTTCTTAAATCATGTAACACCACATTAGCATTACACCTATATATAATGGAGTCTATATCTTTTTTAGAAGTATTGGCTAGGTCATAATCGTAAAATGGAATTAAAGTGGTGTAATCCTCCTCTACATATGTGCGCGCATCTTTAATAATTTGGGTCAGTTCCTCATTTGCGTGGAAAATATAATTAAATTTTGAAACTGTATTTTGATAAGCGCGGCGGCCGAGTGTGTATTTTTTCTTTGTAAGAATTTCATAGGGAAGTGGTCGCTCTTCTTCGTAGGGGATGAACTTCCGTGTGGTACTGTCTAATTTGGCTTTAGCGTTATCAATTTTTTTAAAAATAAAGTTGTTTATTTTTTTTTGATTGCTGTCCAATACACTGTTTACTTTTTTAATCAACTTAGAATTATTGATATCTAGTACTGATTTGGTAGAATCCTGCGCCAAAACACCATTATTTATTACAAAAACACAGCCCAATAGCAGGAGTCGATAAGGCCAGTATTTTAATGGGTGCTGCAACAATTTCATGGTAGGACGAATAACGACTAAAAATACAATTAATTCTCTTTATTTTGTATCTTTAGGCTGCAACTTTTAATATGGCAAATTTAGACGATAATAACACTTTCAAACGCATCAGTAATACCTACCGTTTGGTGATCATGAATGATGACACTTATGATGAGGTGGTCGCATTCAGACTGTCTAGGACTTCTGTTTATATTGGCTTTAGTGTGAGTTTTATATTGTTAGTAGGTTTAACTATTGCGTTAATTGCTTTTACTCCACTCAAATATTATATTCCAGGATATGGCACCAAAGAGAGTCAAACGGCACTTCAGTTATTAAAAATAAGAACCGATTCTTTAGAGCAAACCTTACACTATAAAGAACAATATTTAGAAGGCATAAAAAAAGTGTTATCGGAAGGAAATGCAAAGCAATTGGATACAATTCCATTGAAATTACCCGAAAGTATACTTTCAAATGATTAATTATTTTTGTGAATACGAACCAAAATAAAAAAAATAAGCCAGTCACTGTTTGGGCTAATTATGCTGGTTTAGGGTCGCAATTGATTGCTGGATTATTGCTGTTATTATATATTGGTAAAAAAGGAGATGCCTATTGGGGTTTGAAACCAATGTTGATTTGGATATTGCCATTTGCCTTTATTTTTTTCACTTTATACAGAATCATAAAAGAAACAAAATAAATAGCATGTTTATAAAAAAAATAATCCCCATACTTTCTCTTTTCGCACTGATAAATACGATGTGTTTATTATTCATGGAAAATGTCCTGTATTTTAATTACTACTTTATCGTTGTGGTAAATACTATGTTATTTTTCATGGCAATTTATGGGTACGTACGTTTTTTAAAAATGGATAAGAATAACCCGAATGCAATGATTCGTTCTGTAATGTTAGGGACACTTTTAAAATTGGGTGTATTTGCAATTGCTGCATTAATATATGCTAAAACGCAAGAAACAAAGGTGGGTATTCCCACTTTATCTGTTTGCATGGGAATTTATTTGTTGTATTCATGGCTTGAAATTCGTTGGGCAACAAAAAAGAATTAGTTTTTCAAACGCATTAAATATTTTTCTTGGCAAAAGTTGAACATCCTCTAAACGCGCTCAATGCCTACTTGCCAGATGGTGCATTTGAACCTGTTGTTGTCTTAATAAATCAATACAAAGTTCATTTAACAGTGACCAAAGCAAGGAAGTCTGTGTTAGGTGATTACCGCCATGCTTTCCAAGGCGCCAATCATAAAATATCAGTCAATGGAAATTTAAATAAGTATGAATTCCTAATCACTTTACTTCATGAATTAGCTCATCTATTATGTTATGAACAATATAGAAATAGGGTGGATGCGCATGGCAAAGAATGGAAAGGTATATACGGACATTTACTTGCACAATTTATACAACAAGGGATATTTCCTGATGATATAAAAAAAGCATTAAGCAAAACTTTATTAAATCCTGCAGCCACAGCGAATGGGGAAACCAAACTTTTATTGGTTTTGAGAAAGTATAATGAAGTAAAAAAAGTGGGCGTGGCACTAGTTGCTCATATTGCAGAGGGCACATTATTTGAATCCTTACATGGAAAAATATTTAGGCGTGGTAAAAAGCGCCGTATACGTATTGAATGTGTTGAGGTAGCCACCGGTCAGGTATATTCCTTTAGTGCTTTAACTGAAGTGAAGCTAGTGAATGGGGTATAACATTTTAAAAATCATCAGCCGATAATTCAAGGCCCATAAATTCGAAGAATGGGCTGAGGAATTAAAACAAAATACCCGCAAGTATCGCGGGTATTTTAAAATCATCAAAGAGTTTTAAGTAGCATTTTATATTTTATAAAAATGCTACTTAAAACTAAGCGACGGCTTGCTTTACTAAAGCAGCTGCTTCGCTCAACTGAATGGCAGACTGAACTTTCAATCCACTTTCGTCAATTAATTTTTTAGCTTCCACAGCATTGGTGCCTTGTAAACGCACAATGATCGGAATATTAATATCACCTAATTTATTGAAGGCTTCAATGACACCAGCAGCAACACGATCGCAACGAACGATACCGCCAAAGATGTTAATTAAAATCGCTTTTACATTAGGATCTTTCAGAATAATTCTAAAACCTGCTTCCACAGTTTGTGCATTCGCAGTACCGCCGACATCTAAAAAGTTAGCGGGCTCACCACCACTTAATTTAATCATATCCATAGTCGCCATGGCAAGTCCAGCACCGTTTACCATACAACCTACATTACCATCCAATTTAACAAAGTTTAAATTGTATTCACCAGCTTCAACTTCAGTTGGATCTTCTTCGCTAACATCTCTCATTGCTAATAAATCTGGATGACGCATTAAAGCATTGTCATCAATATTCATTTTACAATCCACAGCAATGATTTTATCATCACTTGTTTTGAATAGGGGATTAATCTCAAGCATACCGCAGTCTAAACCAACATAGGCATTGTATAAATTGGTTACAAACTTTACACAACTTTTTAAAGCGTCACCACTCAATCCTAAGTTGAAAGCAATCTTACGTGCTTGGAAACCTTGCAATGCACCACCAGGGTGTATCCATTCTTTAAATATTTTTTCAGGGGTATTATGTGCGACTTCCTCAATATCCATTCCACCTTCCGTGCTATACATAATTACATTCATTCCTTTGGAACGATCTAATAAAATAGACAAGTAAAATTCTTTGGTCGGCTGAGGGCCTTCATAATAGACATCCTGTGCAACGAGTATTTTCGAAACTAATTTACCTGCTGGGCCAGTTTGGATAGTAACTAACGTACCACCTAAAATGTTTTTCGCAAAGGTTTCAATATCGGCTGCTGATTTACCAACGGCTACACCTCTTTGTTCAGTGCCTACTATTTTACCTTTACCGCGTCCACCGGCATGTATTTGTGCTTTAACTACTGCGAATTTATTATTCGTTTCGCCTGCTATTTTGTGGTAAGCTGTAATTGCAGCGTCCACAGACTCAGCTGCGATACCTTCTTGTACTGGAACATTATACTTTTTAAGTAATTCTTTTGCTTGATATTCATGCAAATTCATAAAATCTAAATTTTGGCGAAGATACTAGATTATAGGCATAGAATTATCCAAAAATATATTTTGTTGTTTAAACATTGATTTATATATTTACACTTTAATAACAATTAAATATTATATAACAACTGGGCCTATTGAAATCGTGATTTTTTTGCGTATTTTAGTTGGCACAATAATCTAAAACATTAAATAAACATGAAAAAAATCATTTTCGCAGTTGTCATTTTGGCAACTTCATTATCATTAGTCGCTTTTACTAAAAAAGACAAATCAAATGCTGCTGTTACATTTACTGTAAACGCACAAAAAAGCAAAGTGGATTGGGTTGGTTCAAAAAAGAGCGATTTCCATACTGGCTATTTCCCAGTTAAATCTGGCGCTGTACAAGTAGATGGTGGTAAATTAGTAGGAGGCAGCTTTGTCATTGATGTTGCTGGTTTAAAAGTAACAGATGAGGGTGGTGGACCAAAATTACAAGGTCACTTATCTTCTGCTGACTTTTTTGATATTTCAAAATTTGGCGAAGCTACTTTTACTATCAACAAAGTAGAATACATTAATGCAGATAGAGCTACGATTAAAGGTGATTTAAACTTAAAAGGTATTAAGGCACCGGTTACTTTTACTGCAATCATAAGAAATGCGGATGACAAAGGTTTTTTTGCTGAAGCTTTCTTCCCTTTTGATAGAACTGTTTTTGGAATCAATTATGGTGCAGGTATGGTAGATAAGGATGTGCAATTAGCGATCCATATTTACGGAACAAAATAATTTAATTATTGGCTTTATAAAAAACCCCGTCCCGAGTAATCGGGACGGGGTTTTTGTTTATTAGGTCACCTGTATTTTAGATATCATAGCGCTCCTTTAGCACATGCAAATGATGAAGTGCATGTCCAAAAATGATAAATCCTAAAGCATTTACAGAAATAGGATGACCACTTGCCGTCCCCATAGATTTCATTTGTTCCTCCGTAAAAGAGGCGAATAGTAAATTGGTAGATTGCCTAACTACACGCCATTCTATTAACATGTCTTTCCAGTTTCTATTTGCAGCGGTTCCATTTTTTGCATATTCATTCTCGTCAAATCCCAATAAAGCAGCCGGTTCTTGTCTTGCAATCGCCAAGGCGCGATAAGCGAAAATCCTTTCCGTATCTATGACGTGTTGCAGCATTTGTTTGATAGTCCACTTGTCGGGCGCATAGGCGAAATTTGTTTTTTCAACGGGAACTGCCGACCAGGATTCTGTAATTCTTTCTTGGTATTGCTGTACTAAAATGGAATAATCTTTTCCGCTGGTATAGTTAATATAATTTTGATGTGGGGCACCATATTCTTTTGCACTAGGTCGAGGCATGTTATTTTAATTTTGGTAAATATTATTTTTAATTACTAATTCTTAGTTTTTTTCTTTTTATCGTTATTCTGTGGTGTGGAAATTTTATATGTTTTTGCTAACGCAATGGCATTGGCCGCATTAACAATGCCACCGGTGGTGCATACTTCGATTAATAATTTATCCATGTCTCTGTTTGGAATGACATACTTGATATTACCATCCATCGGTTTCCAAACGCTATTTAAAATTATTTCTTTTACTTGTAGGGCAGATAATTGCGGAAAATAAGATCGAATCATGGCAGCCATATGACTAACAATAGGAGATGACATACTCGTTCCTTGCAAGTAGCCATAATTATTTTTACCAGGCAATGTGGAATATATTTTATTTCCTGGCGAAAGCACATCTACTGTTTTTGCACCGTAATTACTAAAGTCAGTTAATAAAACATTATTTAAACTTGGATCACTACTTGCGCCAACTGTAATGACGTTTTTTGCGGTATCCTTATAACTAGGGGAGTAGGTATTTGGATACACTTTTTTAGTATCTAAATTATAAAATTCATTTCCTGCGGAGTGAATTAATAATACATCTTTTTGTGCCGCATATCTAATAGCGCTATCTACCCAGGCTTGTTCTGGCGAATAAGATTTGCCAAAACTCATATTGATAATTTTTGCGCCATTGTCTACCGCATATCTGATGGCTAATGCAATATCCTTATCGTATTCATCACCATCGGGAACTGTTCGTATCCCCATTATTTTTAATGCAGGGTATAAATTATTTACCTGCCAACTGGAGTCTGGTATACTAGCAACAAGTCCTGCAACATGTGTTCCATGTCGCGCATTGGGGCCAGTGATATCATTGTTGCCATAATATTTATCGGAGAAGTTAAAATAAGTATCTTTGATAATATCCGCTCTAATATCTGCAGGAGATTCTTCTTTTGCGCTCGCTGCTTTTTCTTTTCCTTCCACATATTCTTCCAAATCTTTTACAACTTCAGGATAGGTGCTTTCTTTTTCAATGCCTAAAATTTTTACAGCTCTTAAATAAGCCATCTTGGTATCAAGTGTCACTCTGCCAATAGGTTGGTAGGATTCTAAACTGGTTGTAGTAAAATTGGAATCTGGTAATTCCTTTAATAATATTGCCCCCATTTTTTTTATAGCATTGCTTGCCATTTTAATATATTGCAAAGCACCTAAGTCATTTTCTGCAACATTAATTTCATTAGCTGTTTGTTTCCAAATCAAATAAGTATCTTTTTCTGTTGAATTTAATTGGTTGGTGTCAATTTGTTTTCCATCATAGACGCTTTTGTATCGATGATAAATCCTAGTCATTTCAGCGGCAGCTTTATCAACATTACGACCATCTTTTCCGCCTAAAAAATTCCATCCATGAACATCGTCCACGTATCCATTTTTGTCATCATCCATATTGTTGTTTGGAATTTCTTTCGGATTTGTCCAAAGTAAATTTTTTAAAGCAACGTGATTGGTATCAATGCCGCCATCAATTACGGCAACGATAACTGTACTTGCTTTTTGTGGTAGGTTTGCTATTAACTTATAAGCTTGATGTAAGCTAATGCCATGTACTGTATCAGTCGCGTAATCCTTCCAATGCCAGTTTTGGCTGTTTTGTCCAATAACTAATTGATGGGAAATGGCGCATAAAAAAAACAGGAATATAAAACGCATATACTAGATAAATTATAAAATGCTTAATTAGGAATTTTTAATTTTTTCAATAGTGTTTGTTGTTGAAAATCCTTCAATGATAGGGTTGATGATTACTTTTCCTCCATTTGCAATTACTTCATTCGCACCTACAATAGTTTCAATGGTGTAATCGCCGCCTTTCACTAATACATCTGGTAATAAACTGCTGATTAGTTCCAATGGGGTATCTTCTTCAAATATCACTACCATATCTACCAATAATAAATTTGCCAAAATTAAAGCACGATCATGGGTATTATTTATTGGGCGATCCGCTCCCTTTAATCGTTTTACACTAGCATCACTATTAAGCCCAACAATTAAGAAATCTGCTTCTTTTGCAGTTTCCGCTAAGGAATATAAATGTCCTGGATGTAAAATATCAAAACAGCCATTGGTGAATGCAAAAGTTTTGCCCAATAATTTTCCTGCGGCAATGGCTTTTTTTGCTTCAGCAACCGTTTTTATTTTTTGATGTATGGTTTCAACTAATCGCATTTTACTTTGGTTGTTTGTTAATAAATGGAAGTACGACTAAAGCAATTCCTCCTAATACAATCACAATGATGACTTGTGAAAACCATTGCAAGGTTCCATTTGCCAAACCAAGTGTATATTCAATACCATTTAATTCCAATACTTTGGCCATGAAATAAGCATAAGCACCAATACCACCAGGGGTAATAATCATGCCAATACTTGCATATGCTAAACAACTAATTGCAGTCGAAAAAGAACTCGCAGTTCCTTCTGTCCCATACAATCCAATATAGGTAGCTAATAAGTATAAAAACCAAATACTAAAGGAATAAAAAAAGAATAAATTATGTTTTTTCAATTTGGTCGCACTAACTACACCTTCCCAAATACCTTTGATAATTTTTTTAATAGGATTGATGATACTTTCAAATTTATGCTTGAGTGTAAAAAATAAAATTAAAGCTACAATTACTAAAAAAGCAACAATACCTAAGATGATAAATATATTATTATTTGATTGGGTAGTAGCGTTATTATTGGTTTGCAATTGTTGCCAGCCAGCTTCAATGACATTAAATTGTAAAGTAAGTGCTAATAAAAAAACGACGCCAAGGCTAATCACATCAAAAGCCCTTTCTGCTACAATCGTACCCACAATTTTTTCAGCGGGTACTTTTTCATACTTTGCCAGCAAGGTGCATTTTAAAACCTCCCCTAATCTTGGGATGGCTAAATTGGCAAGGTAGCCAATGAGCACAGCTAAAAAAGTGTTCATGATGGAGGGTTTGTATCCAAGCGGTTCCATGATCAATCTCCAGCGAAGGGCTCTGATAAAATGAGACAGGCCTAAAATAAAAAATATTGGAAGGATTAGCCAAAATTTTGACTTAGACAAGGCCTTGGTAAATTTGTCCCATTCCTGTGGTGGAATTTGATGTAAACTCCACCAAATCAGCAATATGCCAATCAAAAAGAAGAATCCTATTTTTAAAAATTTGGCCATAATTGGGGTTGAATTTTCCTATCTTCTGCAAAATACGACCATTTGTTAAGATATGCGTTGGCCGAGGGGGTTTTATTACTGTTTTTTGTGGTTTCTTAAAGTCCTTGGTTTTATGTAACTTTGCAGACTCAAAGATGGTTCTGAGTTAAATTCAAAATGAATGTCTGAAAAAAAACGAATCTTATATATCGCCACAGAAATGTCGCCCTATTTGGAGCTGACCGAATTTGCGGAGGTTATCAATAAGCTCGCAATTAAAAGTAATGACAGTGGGTTAGAAGTACGTTGTATTATGCCCAGATTTGGCGTAATCAATGAGCGCAGACACCGTTTACATGAGGTTGTTCGTTTATCTGGGATCAATGTGCAAGTTGACGGGGATGATTATCCATTACAAATCAAAGTGGCGTCCTTGCCGAATGCAAGGTTGCAGGTGTATTTTCTAGAAAACGAGGACTTTTTCAAAAGAAAGCAAATTTTTCATGATGAAAATGAAAAATGGTTTGATGATAACGCGCTTCGCACCATCTTCTTTTGTAGAGGTGCCTTGGAAACAGTGAAGAAATTTGGATGGCCTCCAGACATTATTCATTGTAGTGGATGGATGACTGGTTTAATCCCTGCTTATATCAAAACTGCATTTAAGAAAGAACCTGTTTTTTCAAATGCAAAAGTGATTTTTACTATTGGTCAAAATACTTTCGAAGAGAAATTGGGCAAGGATTTTTTAACAAAATCTTTGATCAATACAAATATGAAAGACAAAGATTTAGAACCATTTAAGGATTTAAATAACACAGCACTATTTAGAGGTGGCGCGTCTTATGCAGATGCCATCACTTTTGGTGCTGATGTATTAGATAAAAAATTAGTTTCTGAATTTTCAATCGTGAAAGGGAAAAAAGTTGTTCCTTTTAATGGTTGGGATTCCGATTTAACAGAGTATTTAGATTTATACAACGATCTTGCAGCAAAGTAATGATAATTAAATTCATGGTATCAATTCAACCCCTTAAGAAAGTTTCTTTTTTCCTTTTTTTAACCCTGATTTTTTCAGCATGTACACGTATTAGTACTTCTGAATTAGGACTTGGTTTGCTTCCTGCAATGGATGCTGTAAATACCAAGGATACGATATTGTCAGTGGAAACACAGTCCGCAGATTATGCGGATTCTATGCGAATTTTTGGAACAGATGAACATATTTTAGGGAACATTACCAATGACCCCATTTTTGGTTCTACAACTGCATCCATGTTTTTCCAATTAAAGCCTGAAATTTTCCCATTTTATTTACAAGGAGATAAAGATAGTATCATGGTTGACTCAGCTGTCCTGATTTTAAGCTACCGTGGTTTTTATGGAGACTCTACAAAGCCGATCACATTAAACGTTAGTAAGATTGATGATAATACGCCATTGGAAATTAGCAAACTATATGCAAGTAATTATCCAAATGCATATAACATAAAACCTGGTTCTGCACTAGCAAATCCTTACACCCTTGATTTTCAAAAAGTGAGGGACTCTGTAATAAGTCGTTTTGAATTAGCTAATAATCAAATTAGAATAAAATTATTGCCATCTGCTGCATTGCAGTTTATTAAATTATTTGATACGACCAACGCATACAAAAATGATTCAACTTTGCGTGAATATTTCAAGGGCTTTGCGATAACCACCAGTGGAAATAGTAATGTATTAATTCGACTTGGAATGACTGATACCAACACGAAGCTTGGTTTGTATTTTAGATCAAGTGCCGTTGGTGCAACACAAAGAGATACTGCTGTTCGCTATTTTAAATACAGTGTTTATAATACAGGAGATGCGAATTTTATTACAAGGAATAGATCAGCTTCAGAATCCTTTAAATATATTAATGGCAGTGTGAACGATTCATTGGTATATGTGCAGACGAGTCCAGGTACCATGGTGAAATTGAAAGTACCGGGGTTGAAATCCTTTAAAAATAAGATTATTCATCGCGCTGAATTAATTGCGGAACAAGTTCCTGATGATGCTAATTTGAAAACGATTGACCAGCAAATGTTACCGCCGCAATACTTATTTTTAGGTGTTTATGATACTGCTGCCAAAAAAATTAGGAATGTGCCCAACGATTATGTTGGAACAACTAGCCCTGAATATTTGAGCCGTTTTGGTGGTAGACTAGTTTATAAATCAATCATGGGTTATGATAAAGTGGCTAGCTACAACTTCAATATAAGTCGATATGTACAAGGCGTTATCTCAAGAACCGACTCTATGTTTGATTTTAGAATACTAGCCCCAGTGAACGATTCTATCATGTTTGTGCCACCTTATCCTAATAATAAAGCTGCAGGCGTGGATTATTTAAGTTCAAGCCTTGGTAATCAACCAGCTATCGGTAGGGTTCGTTTGGGAGGAGGAAAGCATTCCCGATTCAGAATGAGACTCCACATTTATTATTCAGATTTATAGTATCCATTTGATTCAAATGGCTTTTATTAATATATTTGCACCTTAAATACTAACTCTATGCCTTATTTATTTACCTCAGAAAGCGTTTCTGAAGGACATCCAGACAAAGTAGCGGATCAGATTTCTGACGCTTTAATCGACAACTTTTTAGCATTTGATCCACAATCAAAAGTGGCATGTGAAACTTTAGTAACTACTGGTCAAGTGATCTTGGCTGGTGAAGTAAAATCTAAAGCTTATTTAGATGTTCAAACAATTGCACGTAATGTGATCAAGAAAATTGGTTACACAAAAAGTGAATATATGTTTGAAGCGGATAGCTGTGGTGTACTAAGTGCCATCCACGAACAATCTGCTGATATCAATCAAGGGGTTGATAGAAAAAAGAAAGAAGAGCAAGGTGCTGGTGACCAAGGAATGATGTTTGGTTATGCAAGCAACGAAACGGAAGATTATATGCCATTGGCTTTGGACTTAGCGCACAAAATTTTAATTGAATTAGCTGCATTAAGAAGAGAGAACAAAGCAATTAAATATTTACGTCCTGATGCAAAATCTCAGGTGACTTTAGAATACAACGATAAAAACGAACCAGTGCGTATCGATGCAATCGTTGTATCTACCCAACATGATGATTTTGATGCAGAAGGAAAGATGTTAGCGAAAATCAAAAAAGATATTGTTGAAATTTTAATCCCAAGAGTAAAAGCAAAATATAAGAAATACGCTAAGTTGTTTAATAACAACATCACGTATCATATTAACCCAACAGGTAAGTTTGTGATTGGTGGTCCACACGGTGACACTGGTTTGACTGGCCGTAAAATTATCGTAGATACTTACGGTGGTAAAGGTGCACACGGTGGTGGTGCTTTCTCTGGTAAAGATCCAAGTAAGGTTGACCGTTCTGCAGCTTATGCAACACGTCACATTGCGAAAAACTTAGTGGCTGCTGGTGTAGCTTCAGAAGTTTTAGTACAAGTATCTTACGCCATTGGTGTTGCGAAACCTACTTCTATCAACGTAAATACTTACGGTACTGCAAAAGTAAAAATGAACGACGGTCAAATAGGCAAGTTGGTTGAATCGATTTTTGATTTACGCCCTTACTTTATTGAGCAACGTTTAAAGTTAAGAACCCCAATGTATAGTGAAACTGCTGCTTACGGACATATGGGTCGTAAGAACGAAACAGTGACTAAAACATTTACAAGTCCAGATGGTAAAACAAAAACTATGAAAGTTGAATTGTTTACTTGGGAGAAATTAGATTATGTAGCGAAAGTGAAAAAATCTTTCGGTTTAAAATAAAATAATGATTTTAAATAGAGGCCCGTTCCGATCATTCAGGACGGGCTTTTTATTTTAAGTTAAAATATTTTTTATGGAAATTGAAAATACGGAATCGCAAAAAAATCCTTGGACAAAAGTAGGGGATAAACTTGTGTATGATAATCCTTGGATTAGCTTAACTGAGTTTGATGTAATTACGCCTGCTGGTACCAAAAGTATTTATGGCAAAGTACATTTTAAAAATATTGCCATTGGTGTAATTGCGATTGATGCAGCCGACAATACTTATTTGGTAGGGCAGTATCGATTTGTATTGGATGCATATAGTTGGGAAATTCCTGAGGGCGGGTGCCCTGAAGGGACGGATTGGTTAACTGCAGCAAAAAGAGAACTTAAAGAAGAAACTGGATTTGAAGCAGGTACATGGACTGAAATTTTACAAATGCATGTATCCAATTCCGTATCTGATGAATTTGCCATTATTTATGTGGCACAAGATTTAGTAGCAGGAGAAGCGGAACCAGAGGACACGGAGGATTTAAAAGTCATTAAAATGCCATTCTCGGAAGCCGTTAATTGGGTCATGGAAGGAAAGATTACAGATTCAATATCTGTAGCTGCCATTCTTAAATGGGAATTGCTTAAAAATAAAAAAGAGTAACTTTGAATCATGGAGGAAAGACGCAATTATAATAACAGACCAGAACGAAACTTTAATGGACCACGTAGGTTTACGCCTCGAGCTGCAACTACGGAGCGAAAATTTATTATTGGTCGACAACCCATTCTTGAATCTTTTTTAAGTGATACCAATATTGAAAAAATATTGATTCAAAAAAATGCACAAGGAGAAGGGTTAAGTGAAATAAAAAAAGCGGCATTAGACAAAAATATTCCTATACAACTAGTGCCTATTGAAAAGTTGAATGGTATGACCAAAGCGAATCACCAAGGGGTGTTGGCTTTTATTTCAATAGTGAAGTATATGGACTTGCAGGAAGTGATTGATTTTGTGGTTGCGAAAGGAGAGACGCCTTTTTTTATGATGTTGGACGGCGTAACCGATGTTCGCAATATTGGTGCAATTACCAGAAGTATACATTGTTGTGGTGCGCAAGCTTTAATTATTCCAGATAAGGGGGTGGGTGCTTTAAATGAAGAGGCTTTTAAAAGCAGCGCTGGTGCATTAGAACATATCCAAGTAGTCAGGGTGAGTAGTTTATTAAAAGCAGTGGATACTTTACATTTAAATGGCATTCAGGTTTTCACGAGTGAAATGCGCGCTGATAAAAATGTACATGAATTAGATTTGACGATGCCTGCTTGTATCATCATGGGTGATGAAGGCAGAGGGGTACAACCATTTTTAGCCAAAGCGGCGGATTATTTTTTCAAAATACCGATGGCCACTAATTTTGATTCCTTTAATGTTTCAGTCGCCGCAGGTATTATTTTGTATGAAGGGATGAAACAAAGGATGTTTAAATGAAATTCAAATTAACCTTAGAAGCGAATAAGTCAGCTACGAGCATTCATTATCAAGATAAGATCATGTTAATGGGGTCCTGCTTTACTGAAAATATAGGTGCTAAATTACACAGACATTTATTCCAGGTGAAGGAAAATCCACATGGTATTTTATTCAATCCAACGAGTGTAATAGGTGCATTGCAGGATTATATTGATAACAAGCAATATAATACCAATGATTTATTTGAATTAAATGATTTGTTTAACAGCTGGGATCATCATACCCGATTTTCAGATATTACAGCTTCGGCTACGCTTGAAAAAATAAATAATTCCATTAGCGATGCCCATATTTATTTAAAAGCAGCTGATAAATTAGTCATTACCTTAGGTTCCGCATGGCTATATTGCTTAACCGATGTTGCACCTAGCGGCGCTGGACTCGTTGTAGCCAATAACCATAAAGCGCCAGCCCAATGGTTTGAAAAGAAATTAATGGAACCTGTGGAACTGTCTTTGCAATTGCAAAAAATAGTTTCAGCACTGCAGTCATTTAATAAAAATATTCATATCATTTTTACAATTAGCCCAGTACGACATTTGAGAGAGGGGTTAATTGAGAATAACCGAAGTAAGTCAGTACTTATTTATGCAGTGCATGATGTAATTGCAAAATTAAAAGCGGTGGACTATTTCCCTGCTTATGAATATGTGATTGATGACCTACGTGATTATCGTTTTTATGCGGAGGATTTAGTGCATCCCAATTATGCAGCGACCAATTATGTTTGGGACAAATTAGTTAGTACTTATTTTACCGATGATACGCAATTAATCATGGCGGAGGTAGCTGAGTTGCAATTAGCAAAACAGCACAAACCATTTAATAAAGCATCTATTGCACATCAGGCCTTTTTAAAAAAGTGCCTGTTAAAAACTGAACTGCTTCAATCAAAATATCCTTATTTACCCTTGGCGGACTTCCTAACTTTTTTTAAGGAAGAACTTACAAATAATGCGTAATTTAGTTGTCTAAATTATCGTTATGCGTTTATTGCCACTGATAGCATCCGCTATTGTAACCACAGCATTGGTATTTACTTTAAATATTCAACTAAAAATAGGAAATGCAAAAGCACCAAGATTAGGGTATTTTTTATCTCCGCAGCATGGCTTCTGGAAGAATGCCGAGAAGGTTGATGCCGATTTT
>Ga0209358_10000385_pt1 | contig 39044 bp, 41 predicted proteins | sample LauGreFa1BDMLBSN_2_FD_187574 | JGI IMG/M metagenome (GOLD analysis project Ga0209358, IMG submission 187574) | Freshwater lake microbial communities from Lake Michigan, USA - Fa13.BD.MLB.SN (SPAdes) (version 2) | ecosystem: Environmental > Aquatic > Freshwater > Lake | place: Lake Michigan, USA... | reverse complement strand
GTTGGTGCTGTTTCTGGTATTACATCACGACGACGGTTGCGAGGGGCGCGTGCCGATGGGGCTTCAACTTCGGGCGTTTCTTCGTTTCTTTGTGGTCGTCGCCTATTACGAATGCTGTCTATGTCATCTCGTACAGCACCACCAAACTCGCGGAAAAAATCTACTGCTTCTTGTCGGCGAGCCTCACGTTCAGGGTTGCGACGCCGTGGTGCGCGTGTTTCTCCACCACCATCTAGCCGATCGGCAATATTACGCAGACCACCCTCAACGCGACCAGTTTCAGGAACACCACCAAGACGGCGAATCATTCGTGCATTACGGCGATCAAGTCTGCGTTTGCGTTTGTCGTCATCTCGTTGTTCTAACCGTTCACCGATGTCGGCAATTTGGTTTGCAATTCTTCGCGCTACACCCCAACCGCAGGAACGACCGAAACGGTCGGTTATCTGTCCACCATATCTTGTTCCAACAGGGCAGCGAAAACCTCCGCGACGGTTCGTGCCCGGAATTGAAAGACTTGGATCCCATACTGCGCGGACGCCTTTAATCTCAAAGTTCGCCGATGAGCGTGTTTGGTCTGAGATGAAAGAAGCGGCTTTGAAACTTAAAACACTTGCGAATTCTTCATTAGAGAACTCTGACAGCAATACTTCGGAGATTGATAAAACTGGCAGAGTATTTATAACTTCTGCTTCTCCACTATTTGCTGAAAGCGACGCAACTTTTTTCTGAACAGCCGTTCCGGACGGGCTAGGACCTTCAATAATTTTTGATGCGTCCATTGACTGAACGAGTTCGGGTTTGGTGATAGGTGTGTTTGCGTATTCTTCGCGGAGTATTCCTACAAGTTCCTTCGCGTCTTCGGTCATCGGCTTGAATGTGGATCCCTTTGGGGTCGTTGAAACAACCATAAATGGTGTGTTGTCACGGTTCTTGATAATGAAAACTAGGTTCATTGTTTACTTTCCACATTCGTGAAGGCATTGAGCAAGCCCTAAAAGTCTTGCGTCGCAATATCGCTACAGTAAAATGGTATCACTAATAGGGGGATACTAAATTTACGGTAATGTAAATATATTATTTGCTGTCTAGTTTTTGGTGCCCTAATTGAACGAGAAAACTATTAATTGTATCTTTGTTGGAACCATCGTATTTTAAGATTTCAGAATGCAGATACGAATATCCGTGGAGCATATTTTCAAGTGTCGCCATTTTGGGTGATGATTTCCGCATATTTAGGAAATGCTCATTATCCCTCTTGTCTTGTTCACGGTTTTTTGAATAATAGGTAATTATCCCCTTATCGTCCTCAACGATGACAATGGGGGAAGCCTGAACTAACGGGTCTTTTGAAGTGATAATCGCAGCCCTCATAATAGTTACTATCCTAGTATCAAATCGGCTATACGAGATGGGTCAACATCCGTTATGTATTTCATTTTTTCTTGAGGTTTGATGCCTATCCTATCTCGTGCTCTATCTCCAGATCGCGGATTCGGGGTTCCATCTCCACCCGCTTTGAGCACTTCGTCAACCATGTTCAGATACGGGTTTTTTCTTTCAGCCTCACGGATTGATTTCTGTACATCAGCGATTGCTGCGATAACTTCGCGTCGGCTTAGTTGTCCCTGACGGTGTTGTTGGCGCAAAGTCCTAAGCATTTCATTACGTCCACCACCATAACTGTGATTCATCCAAGCAACGAAGCCAGCGTCATCCCCGCCAAACCCCTCAAAATCTCTTCCTCCCCAATTCACATCAAAACCTAAAGATGGATCAATAGGTACAAATCGGAGTTTCCCGTTATCATCTGGCGCAACGAAGAAGTTGCCGCCGTGACGATCTCTGTTAACAATCACAAAATCCATTAAAGTTGCTCTAACTCTGTCTGCTGGTTTGATGTCGCCCATATTTGCAACATCTCTTCCTTGGCGAAGCCTGCCATCAACATAATTTCCAGCGTGTTCAAAAACTATTGAACGCCCTGCGCTGTGAGGAGCACCAGGACCACCTTTCTGTTTTCCGTCAAGACGCAATCCGCCTACTGGCATGCCAAATCTTCCAGCAATATTGTTGCCGACCATTTCGTGAATGTCTTCGTTCTCAGCCTGTGCGCCAGTTTGATATTTCAAGAAATATTGTTTTCCAGTTACTTTGTCCGTGAATTTAAACATGTTGTCAGGAATATTCCCGTTGACACCACCGCCAGCGGCTTCTTTATCAAATCTTTGTGTTGCCCCATGCAAAGCATCACCCAAGAAGTCGTCTGGAACATCTGCTAGATCTCCTCCTTGGTTGAGGTGCGCAACCGCTTTATCTTTAGTATCAATTCCTTTATTACCGACGGGCACAGGTTTTACGTCAGGTAGACCATCAGCGCCTTTAGCGTTTAGTTTTTCTGGTGCGTGATCTGCTTTTGCTGTTGGCGGGGAGACATCCCAACCGCCCTCTGGCTCGGGTATTTCCGCTGGTCTGTCAGGTGGCTGTACTCGTGGAGCGTTAGGGGCTTGAACATTGTTGTTCCCACCTGCAACAGCGGGTCGTTGTCTGAATTCAATACCCGCATCAATTTCCGCAATCCTCAAGTCGGCGGCATCAATATTTTGTTTAATTTTTTGTTTTTGCTGCCACATGCGCAACAAATTGTCTCGTGCTTGTTCTCGTTCTTGAGGGGTTCCATTCTGTTTTTCTCGCCAGACTTTGTACGCTTCATCAAAACCCTCTTGAGCCCGTTTGAGAAGTTCTTGGTCTTGAATTTTCTTGCCTAAAACTTCTTCCTTTGGTTTGTTACGCAAATTGTTGTAAGCGTTGGGCTTGTATCGTTCAACGTCATCTACTACTGCTTGAACAACTGGTCTATCTTCTGGTTTGTTGAATTCCCTGTCGGGTGCAATATCTAGCGCTGGTAGTGGTGGTGGTGCTGGTCGTGCAGGTGCTTTCGGTTTTGCTGGTTCTGCGTCAGGGTTCCATGGTGGTGGTGATGGAATTGGGGTTGATGGTTTTGCTGGTTGTGGTTTTTTGCGACCGAGAGCCTCGTCAGCAGCCCGTTGAATTCTTTCGTCAAATTGTTTGAACTCTTCGTATGAAGGAATATTGGCGACTCTGTCATTTCCGCCATATCCATATTGATTTTTGATCCCGTTCACATGCTCTTTATATTTTTTCCACTCACGATCGCTGATGCCTTCTGGTCTGTTGCGCAACGCCTCTTTTTTGCGTTTTGCCAAGTCGGCATCAAGTTTTTCTATATATTGTCTACGCGCTTCAACTGGATCAACTCGCCGTGGGGCAACAATTGGTCTTTCAGGTTGTGCACCGTCAATAAAATCTGCTTCAGGTTTACGTCTCGCTACTCGTTGTGCGCCTTGTTGTGCGGCGACTCGTCGGCGTCGTCTTGGTGCGTTTGGTTTCGGTGGCTCGCCAGTTCTTGGTGCACCGGGTTGTACTAATTCGCGTTCCATTCTTCGCTGTTCCGATTCGCGAAGATTTCCTCTTCTCCTACGAGGGGCACGAGGATTTCTCGCTTGTTCTATTACCTCTCGTGCCTGTTCTATGACGGGGTCTGGTCTTAGGGGGATAACACGTCCTGTATTTGGGTCAATCATTCCTCCCAATGGTTGACGCCGAGCAGGGCGTGCGGCGGGTCTAACTTGTCGTGGCGTCTGTCCACCCTCAAGTGCTTCTGCAATGTTTCGTGCGCCACGCTCAAGCAATCCGGGTTTCTGCTGGCGAGCCAAAAATCTTTGCATACGAGCATTTCTTTTAGCGAGACGATTATTTCGTTTACGATCATCAATACTCTCTAAACGCTCACCAATATCGGCGATTTGATTCGCGATGCGTCGCGCCACACCCCATCCACATGACCGCCCAAAGCGGTCAGTAATCTGACCACCATAACGCGTACCGACAGGGCACCGCCATCCACCGCGACGGTTTGTCCCCGGAATTGAGAGGCTTGGATCCCAAATAGCGCGTGTACCTTTAACCTCATAATTAAAAGTACTAGCGGTCTGTTCTGAAAGAAACGTTAGCGCCTTGAAATTAACTTCATTGCGAAGCATTTATTTTTTCTTTCTTTCCTTGGCAAGATCTGGTTTGATGAATGTTTCATACAGCCAGCGGGGAGCCTCGCGTTTCACACCATCCAAACCTGTGTATTCAACAAGTTGAAGAGCGTCGGGAATGTTTGCGGTGTCAACCGAGAATTTGAAAGCACCTTCAGATGCTTTAGCAAAGTCTTCTACATTTTTGATGATGTTGTCTTTATTGCTTGATTCTGCTAGCGAGTTAATCATGCGTGGGAATTTGCGTTTTTCACCGATCGTAAATGGGCGAGATCGTTCAATGCTTACAGTCACACCATTGGGAGCAACGAATGCAATCTTGCTCATTGACGGACCGCCGAGAAGCGCTAAATCATCTGCGCCAATATCTGCTGGTAGTTGAATAGCGCGAACCATTGCGCCGTCAACCATGTCGGGGTTTTCGCTGAATGAACGTAGAACAGATGACGGAACAACTGGTCGCAGTACAACACCATCTCGGCGAATCATTCTTCCTTCACCAGCGGGTGCGCCTTTAAGAAGTTTTATTGATTCCCCTACCGAGCGATTGAATTTATCTTTCTGAAATGCGCCTGTTCGTGGGATTTGCGCCATGCGCTGAATTTGTATTGTCCGCGCACTTGTTGGTGAGCCTTCTAATACTTCTGAAAGATTTTCTGCTCTTGCTTGTGGAAGTTTTGGTGCCGTTGTGGCTCGTATCGCGCGAGCAGCGAGCGCTAGCGGACCCGGTATTTCAAAAAGTTGTGCTCCACATGTAGAAAAACGGTTGTCTGTGAATCTTCCGCCAAATTCAAAGCCAGCAGGACATCTTGCTTGACGTTTGCGGTTTGGCTTAAGACGGCTCAACGCTCCGCCACCGCCACCCGGTACTAGCGCACCATAAATACGTGAACGAATGGGGGAGGTGATAGGGGAGATATTCCCGGGTGTAAGAGTTGATCCAATTCCTTGAATGGCGCGACCTATTCCCGAACTTGCACCAATAGTTCCTGCTTTGATGTCAATATCTTCTGATTCGTTTTGTTTTCCTGTGCGGTATCCACCACCACGCTTTTTATATTCGCGAACAAGCCAAGCATTTGCATAAGCAGATGGGTATACAGCAAATTTTTTCTTTGCCTCTGCTTTTACTCGCGCATACAATTCGGGGTCAGTAGGAATATTTACACCCTTTACCGAATCTGCTTCGTCTGCTTTAAATGTGGACACATTGATTGGCTTATTTTCGTCACGGCTCTCCGATGTTTCTGCTCGGCGCTTTCGGCGCACAGCCGAATCAATCTCCTCTGCTGTCATTCTCATCGCGGTTGATTTCTTTACACACTTTGGATACTTGCCAGAGTCGGCATCATTCCGCCCACACGGCTCAAACCCGCCACCCTTTTTAGGGCGAGATATATCAACCCACTCTTCTTCAAACCATTTTCCTAAACCGCCACGTTTTGTTTCATCACCGATAAATGTTTCGGCACCCAATTTAGAAATACGAGCCTTCATATAAAGTTTTGCTTTGAAGTTGAGCAAAGCCCTACTGCCGTTTAATGGCGCTTTACGCAAATCTGATCCGCTAGTGAAAATAAAACGTGCTTTCACATTTTCGGGGTTGAAGTACAATTCATCACCTGAAACAAGGTTGGTTCGCTTCATCAACGTTTTCTCTCGCATGGACATGCGGAGTTTCCTTGCGAAATGCTCAAAGTCTTGGTTGAGGTAATTGGTCATTTTGTCAATTCTTTAGGTGCTAATTGATCTGGCAGGGATTTTCCCATTGCATACTGGGCACCAACCCGCTATCTAAAGAATATCAGGTTGATGCCTTCCTGAATATTTGTGTATTAGCCGACGGTTTTAGTCGTTTTGTTTTACTGTCTCCCAATATCCTCGGGAAAGAACCGAGTCAATCATGACTTCCATATGAACGCCGTTTGCCATTTGTATGAAACCCATTCGCCTAGACACACCCTCCACAGGGCTGTCATGAGTGTAAAAAAGTTTATCTTTGCCTCTGTTGGCTATGTGTTGCACGTTGGCTAAATGTTGATTTTTCATACAACTGATTGTTCCTCTCTTAATTGTTGTTCTGTTTTTACGACATCCATGATTGTCCCCGACTGCACATCAAACTTTTGATTTTTTCTTACAGGTTCAACACGGATACCCGCTTTTTCAAGTTTTTCTCTGATGCTTTCAAAGTCTTTTTCAGTAACGCTGTTGCCGAATGGGTCATTGTCGTCAACTGCTATAACGGCAAGTTCAACATCTCCTACGGATACACCTCCGTGTAATTGTGCTTCGGCGTATTCAATTTTGTGTGGGCTCCAAACCGCATCTGCGCTTGGTGTGCCAATTGGTGCTGGTTTGTAGGTGGGTCTTCCAAGACTGTCTCCTCCCGTATATGTTGAACGTGACTCAATATCTTTTTTCATCATTAACTGAACGGCACCATACATTCTGACTTCGGTCAACGAATTACGGTCAATCTGTCCATTTTGAGTGAGATATCCGTAAATAGGACGCTTTGAGGGTTCAACACTTGGGTGGTACCCCAACTGAACAGCCTCTGATTGTGCGCGTTGACCAAAATCCAAAGTGCCCATAGATGTACCTGTTTCAAACTGCGATTTGAAACGACCAGATTCAAGTATTTTGTCTAAAACATCAGGTTGTACAGCAATTGTCACCCGCGAGTTTTCTATGGTTTCTTTTGCTGTTTGCAAACGACGCTCTTCACTAAAATTTTCATCAAAGGCGGTGACGTTTCCGGCTCTAGTTTGTGCTTGCCATCTTTTATGTCTGAGTAAATCAACTTGGGCTTCAACAATTATTTTTGTTTCATCTGAATTGAAACCTAGATTTCCGTATTCAGTTGTTGCTATTTTTGCGTAAGCGTCCATAAGATCTGTTACTTCGCTGTCTGGTGTATTTGGATCTTGGATTAATGGCAACGAACGATCATACTTATCTTGTACCGAACTCGGGAAAGTCCCAACTAGAAGCATCTTCAATGGTCTTCCAGTTTCCTTTGCCTCAGCGATGTCATCTGTAGGGGTGCGTACATCATCAAGTTCTTTTTCTTTTTCTTTTTTATCTTTACGCTTTTTCAGGCTTGCTAGTACAAAGTTTCTTGCGTCAACCGCAGCATCTTTTTTGAGTTTTGATGCAACCGCTTCCAACTGTTCTTTTTTCTTGTCAGATATTTTGCCTCGTTTATGGAGCGAATCAGAAGCAAAATCCAACAGTTGCGCCCCACCTGCCCTCAATAGCATCGCGCTCATGAGTGTGGAATCAGTAAGGGAACCTGAACCGTCTACATGCATGTAATCCAATGTTTGTAAAGCCAAGAGTGCTGTTGCTTTTGCGCCGTTTCTTACGTTTTCGCTTTTTAATATGCCTTTGGCACCATCAATAAGTTTCCCTGCCATAGAAGCCGCTCCACGCGCTGCCGTTTCGGCACTAGGAACTAAACAGTTGGACATTTGCATGTCGGTAAATTGGTTGGCGTTAGGTGTCCCCGGTGGGCAACGAAGTTTCCCTGAGGCGTCAACTACTACGCCAGCGGCTCGGGCTGCGCGTGCACCGACAGAACCCAATTCGGGTTTGTCCTTGATTGTTGGACCTAGAAAGCCTTTAAATAAAAGAACGTTCGCTTGAACGGTTGCAACAGAATCAAGATACTGTGCGACCCTTTCGTTGGCGTCAAAGGCGCGAGACGATTTAGTCATCGTCTCCTCCAACTATTCTTTACTGGTTTCTGTCGCTTTTGTAATTGATGAAAGTGGAACAACATCGTCATCCTCTACTGCTTTTCTAGAAGCCTTCTTTGGTTCCACTTTTTTCTCTACAACAACTTCTTCTTCAACAACTTCAACAACAGGTTCCTCTTTGGTTTCAACGACAACGACAGCGGGAGCATCAACCTGAACAACTGCTGGTGTTGGTTGTGCCTCCTCTTTTGTGTCGTAAACTAAGCCAGAGGTACTGACCGAGTCGTTAATCTGATTTTTCTTTTTCACTTGTCAAGACCTGTTTCAATTTCAAGCATTTCAAGTTCCATCAGACTGCTCAAGAACTCTTTTGCTTCATCGTCAAGAAGAACTTTTTCTTCAGCATCCCACTCTTCTGGAATCATGTCTTCTTTACCAAGATCCATCGCACGCTTCTTGATATGCGCCTTTGCCTTGGTCTTGTCTTTCGCGCGACCATAAGCCATGATGGCGTTCTTGAGGTCTTCTTCATCCTTGATTGGGTATGATCCATCAGGTAGAGCCATTCCACCCTTAGCCATTTCCATGCGCTCATCTTCGCTGTACATGGCTTTCAAAGCAATGTCGGCTACTTCTTCGTCAATGTCAGCGGCTTCTTCAGGATCGTATTCGTCAAAGCCGAGGATTTCTCCGTCCACTCCGACATAGACATCGTAAGACTTTCCATCCAAGCCTTCAATCTCTACAGCGTAGGCGTCGTAACCGTCAAACATGTCTGCATCAACGGAAACAACTTCGCCTTCAATTGACTTTGTTGCGATTGAAGATGCTTCACTGAACGAAATTACTTTTTGTCCGGGGATGGTTGCTACTTCACCAATGAGGTCTTCGTTGAGAAGGTGCCAGCCCATGCATTCACCACTTGATCCATCAAAGTACGCTTCAACTGGTTTTCCATCTTTGCGTTGAACATCTACAACGAAAATATCTACTTCGTCTGCGTAGCCAGAGTCCAAAACTTTTCCTGCGAACATGCTTTCAGCCATACCTTCAATTTCAAGAAGACTTGGCATTGTGTCTTGCTGTTCGCAACCACCTGGGCATGATGCGCATATTTCTGAACCGCCAGCATAAACACGTCGTTCAATTGCGCAGACAAAAGCAAGATCGTCGTAGTCTGCCGACTTGACTCCCATTGTCTCCATGCGCTTAGCACGAGCCTTTTTCCTTTGTTCCATCATTTTTTCAATTTCGGCATACATTTTTTCTTCGTCGTCGTCAAGATCTTCTGGCATGTCGTCTTCTTCTTCGTCAGCCTCCATCATTTCAACAACTTCGGCTGGCTTCTTTTTCTTTTTAGCGACAGGGGTTGGTGTCTCTTCATCCATCATTGCAATGTCTTCCTCCAACTTTGCACCTTTTTCATCAGCAGCGGTGACCCATTCTGATTTTTCTCCTGCTCTTGGCGCGGCAACTTCTGGTGCGGCGTCAGTAGGAACTGCTTCTTCTGTTTGCGTGACAGCCTTTGCTCCACACTTGCCACAAACTTTTGCACCGGGCTTGTAGCCACAGTCTTTAAGTTCTAGACCTTTAGCGCACTCAATTCCGCCGTCTGCTAAAAGTTTCACTGTCGGTGTTTCGCTAGCCATGTTCGTGGACTCCTTGTAGTGCATTGTTTTGGCAATGCACTTTGATGGATTAGAGCAAACAGAGCAAGGTGTCAAGCGTTTTTCGCCTGACATCAAACACTGATACTTTGCTGTTTTTTGTGGTAAACCTGTTATTGAAGTATAACTCATATTAGTCTTTTGTTTTTGTTACAACTGAAACCAACACAAAAATAGTTTGATTATTTACATTGTGTCCATGATGTTAAGTAGTGCTTCAAAAGCGTCTTCTTCAACATCACCGATTTCAACCTGCACACCTTCTTCCGTGACTTCAGATTTGATTTGGTAGTAATCCAAAATCGGATCCAAGAGTTCTTTCACCTCATAAAGTGAACGCTCTGGAGACGAAATGAGAAGTGTTTCTTTTTCGTTAGGAGCAAGAGATTTGGCTTCAATATCGGAAACCGCACCGCCAGCGTTCAGCACTTCTTTGAGAAGATTGAAAGCGTTCTGTAGTTTCGCCATATTTCGTGAATTGATTACGCGACCAGCCTTGACTTCAATGTCCTGCTCGGCGTCTTTGCCCATCATTTCGGATATCGCCGCCATGAGCATCCCGATCATTTGTTTTGGGTTTTTGCCACCGCCACCGCATCCGCAGTCGTCATCGTCTGAGCCTCGGTTGTATGGCATTTCAACAACCGACCCATTGTCATCTTCGCCCTCCATGACCCAGTTGTCTTTGTCAGCCATATAATTGATGAAGTCCGGCTCAGCGTTCATAAACTCTTTGAGAGCCTCATAAGCCTTCTCGTTGCCTTCATCTTCGTTTTCAAACTCAACGTCTTCAAGTTGCATTTCTTGCTCACCCTTGGGCTGATCTTCTTCGGCAAGGCGATTAGCGAGTTGCTCCATCATTTCATAACCTTTTTCTTCGCTATCTAGGAAGTCAAAGATTGACTTGATTTCCTGCTCATCAAGGGATTCAAGGGATTTTCCGGGTTTGATCAAGCGTGATAGTCGCTCGTTGAATTGAGAGTCGTCCCAATTTTGTTTACGCAATTTCCCGCGGCAATTTTTCATACCGGGGTGATGGCACCCTTCGTTCGGCCAGAGACCAGTTGTTTCATGGTGTAGCCACGCACAGATATTGCTAAGAGGGAACAACTCGGGGTGGTTGGCGAGAATTACGCGACAGCGACGAAACCCGCCCGGTTTGCGCATGATTGGGCGCCAGTAACGCAACAACTTTTCAAGGTTCCCTCGGCGTGGACCGTATCCACGGGTTCGTGCCGTCACAATTTCCTGAGGGATGATTCCGCCAAGTGGGTCAGCCTTTTCGGGTGACTTTGGTTTTACGCCTGCTGGTACTTGTGGGTCTTCATCCATTCGGTAGCGATCTTCATAGCGTCTTTCACCGTCGGAACCGCTAGGTGTATCACCATCGTCGTTGATGTATACAATTTGGGGCTTTACGCGTGTTGCATCTCCGAACATGAATTGACCATTTTCAAAATGGTAGGAAACGCGCATAGTAATAATGCCTTCATGGTTTCCCCTGTGGTCAAATATTACGCTGTTTGCGTCAGATTCTCTTACACGAACTGCTCCACCGAATTTTTTTGCTAGCGCAAGGGGCAGGTTTTCTTTGCGACCTTTTTCTGGCATTGGTGCGTCAATTGCGTCATCATCGTCTTCTTCCTCTTCACGAGGTTTCTGCTGTTGAGCATTTGCAAGAATTCGCATTAGGAGGGAGCGACCCTGTTCTGTCAGTTTGCCATTCTCGTCACGCATATGCATTTTTGCTTCTGTGCCGTCGTGTGATTCAACAGACTTAATTGAGATTGTTCCTGTCAGTTGGTTAGCACCATGAAGCACAGGGCTTGCCTCGTACAGTTCTACTTTTTTGAGAACATTTGCTTGACGCTGTGGATCAAAATCTGCATCTAATGTTTTGTATCCGATGCTCCACTCTTGCTCTTCTCCGAAGAACGCAACATCGGCGAAAGCCTGACGTCCTCGTTCGGATTTCAAGTTAAATTGAACTTTGGCGTAGAGACCGCCAATACCGGCGGCTCGCATCTTGATCGGTAGGCGGGGGTCTGATGGCGGTACTTCGTACATTTCAAGTACTTTGCCAATTGGTTCATTCCAGTTGTGACCCCATACAACGCGAGGTTTGCGTCGCTTGAGACTCTCCGTAAATGCTCCGGGCACGATGATGTCGCCTACGGAGTCCTTGTTCCCGATGCCTGCGACGAAGCATTCAACTACGCCTTGCGCTTCATCAATATTGAATTGACCTTGTAGCGCTTTATATTGCTGTGATTCGGAAAGTGTTGTTGGCATGATGCTCCAAAAATTGTGTGTTTATAAACAATAAACTATTTGGAGCCCCAAAAAAGCAACACTTTCAGTATATTGGGGGGTGTTTTACTGAAAATGCTATTCGCTGAAACCAAAACGAAGACGGCAACGGCAGTTGAAAGTAAGCGAAGGTGGGGCTATCGGATCGCCGGGGAAACGCAACATCATCCCGTCCACAACAAAGCCGTCGCCAAAGTTTACTGTCTTACCTTCAAGAAACTTGTGTGCCGTGCGAACGCGTGAATCTTTTCGTGTAAGCCAAGTTTTCGTGAAATTACCTTGACTGTCTTTGCCCGCCAAATAAACACCTCCGTTGTATGAAGCCTGCGCCTCATGTTCGGCAATGTCTCGCTTTCGCTTAGAGATAAGTTTCAGGAAAATTGCGATAAGCGCCAACCTCAAAAGAGTTGATCTTTCTTCTTCGTTTTCTTCCATTAGGGCGACAGCAATCGCCGCTGCGATTTCTTCTGCCGTCCCCGTATTTGCTTGTTGCATTCGTTCAATTTGTTGCTGAGCAAGTTTCTCTGTTTCCTGAGGGTCAAGAGTGACTTGCTCACTTGTGCGCGAGGCGACATATTCTTTTGCGTCCAAGTAGATAGCGGAAATGATTGGCTCCAAATCGTCTGCAAGTTGCTTGTTCCACACATCAGGGTCAAACACCATGTCTACGGTAAGGGCGCCACTTGCTAGAGCCTTAACACCACGCTTGCCAAATGCTTTCTCCATAACGACTCGTTGTTGTCGTTCAAAAAGGCGTTCTAGGGCTCGGTCAATAATTTCAGTCCAACGGTCGGTGTCGGTGTCTGCTTTTGTTTCAATTTCCTGAACGAATTTGAGTTGCATTTCATGTTGGATTTTTTCAAATTCGGAAAGTTGTTGATCTGGTGTAAGCGTTGCTGTTTCTGTCGGTGCTTCTGCTGGCATATCAGGTGCCGGAACTGGCGATGGTGGGGCTGGCTGTGGCATAGCCATTGCACCGTCTTGCGGTGGAAGCCCACCGGGTACAGCGTTCGGATCAACACCCGCCATATCAACTGGTTGCTGTTCCTCTGGTTTGAAAGGCTTTTCTGTATTAGCGATTGGTGTGAGGTTCGGATTAGAAAGAAGCGAATCGGCAAGTTCTGATTCAACCTTTTTCCGCCCTGTTGCTGTGCGGTACTCATTTAGAGAAATGAGACCCTGCTGAAATTCGTCCATGACATATCGTTCGCGTTCTTGTTTAGCAAGAATCAAAATTGGTATGTCGTCGGTATCAAAGTCAACATAATATTTATCGTCAAGTTCATCAAGTGCGCGTGCGATTGTATGCAGGTGTGGAGCCATTGTCTCCATCCAAAACACTCGCAGTTCTTCTGAGGCGTTACTGAATGTCCGACCAGCGGCGTTTCCGATTACCGACTCTGGAACTCCAAACGCAGCGAAGATTTCATTCTTTTGAATTTCTCGCATCTGCGAATACGCCGCGTCTCTTGGTGACGCAGATGTGTCAACATAATCAACGCCTGCTTCTGAAGCAATAACGGTTGTTGAGCCAGTCTTAGAAAGATTTCCCCTAAAACGATTTTTTAATTCTTGTTTGTCGTCATCTTCCATATCCCCACGAACAACAAGCAAACCACCGGGTCGTCCATCATTCAGCAGATAATTACGGTTATAAAGTTTTGCGAGTGTTTCTAATTCAATTGCAATACCAGCGGACTCCATAGGTGTCATTGAAAGATATGGATCCAATGGATGTGGTCTGCGAATCCAACAAACATCTTCTGGTTTTAAAACAAACTTTGTTCCGTTGCGCATATCAACTTCAAAACCTGAAACAAACTTTTTTTGATCAGGGATTGGGGCAGTAAATTGTGGGGGTAGAAGTTGAAGCGCAATTATTTTTCCGTCTCGTGAACGGACTTTTTCTATAAACACGCCTCGTGTGCTCATTAAGAGTTGCGCAGATATGCGGTATCTAAAAGCAAATGAGTTTTCACCATCGTTTGACTTGGAGTTAAAAATTTCTAATAAAGATTCGTTGCTTTTTGTTTTCTCCCCGCGTTGATCATTTCCTTTTCGGAGAATGACTGGCAGGCGTGCTTGGTTGCCAGCAATTGCGTCTATACAGCGAAACACCCATGTAACTTTTTGCATACCATCTCGGTATGCGCGTTCAATATCCCATCCGTCTTTATATGGTTTGCCTTGACGAGACATGTCAAACGCGACTGGCGCTCCGGGGTTGGACATCGCTTTTTCAGCGATGTTGCGGAGATCCTTATTGTTGTTGCTATTCCAAGCCATTATTCAGATCCCAACAGATACCCGTAGATTCCGCAAGCAATACCGCCCGTTATAAATCCAGCAGGCGGAAATATAAGACCAGCACCCAAAGCGACACCTACCACGAATAGAGACATCAGACAGTTTGCTAGATTGCGGCGGTTAGTGAATAACTTTAGTTTGCGAAAAATATCCATTTAGACCGTCACCTTAGCAAATGAAAGACCTATTCAATACTACATTATGTATTCATCTACATTTACGAGGACTTATGGCTGACTGGAATAAAATTTATGAGTATCTGCAACCGAAGGAGCCTTTGTATTGTCCAGAGGAAGCATCGCTTACTCAAAAAGTTTTCTTAAGAAGTTATGCGCTTGAGGGTCTTTTTGGTGGGGCGGCGGGAGGAGGAAAATCTTCCGCTTTGCTCATGTCTGCTTTGCAGTATGTGGATGTCCCCGGTTATTCTGCCATTTTGTTTCGTCGCACATACGCCGACTTGGCTTTGCCCGGTGCCTTGATGGATCGTTTCCGTGGCTGGGTTTCAGCACATGATGATGTTCATTGGAACGCAAATAGTTATGTGGCGACCTTCCCATCGGGGGCGCGAATTTCGTTTGGTTATTTAAATAACACAAATGACTACTTGCGTTATAAGGGTTCTGAGTTTCAATTTATTGGTATGGACGAGGTTACGGAAATTCGTGAATCTGATTACAGGTATATGTTCTCTCGTTTGCGTCGCCCTGCTTCGGGTCCTTTGTCAAAAGTCCCCTTGCGAATGCGTTCTGCCTCCAACCCCGCCCCTAATTGGGTTCGGCAACGATTTATTGTAGAGGGCAAAAATGAGGAGAGATTTTTTGTTCCATCATTTTTAACTGACAACCCAGGAATTGACGCCGAGTCTTATCGTCAAGCATTGTCTGTTCTTGACCCTATTGAGCGTAGAAGGCTTGAGTTCGGTGACTGGTGGGCTACTACTCTTGGGACATTATTTGACAGAACCGATTTTCCGATCATAGATGGCTCCGACGTCCCTGAAATCACTAGTAGTGCTCGTGCTGTGCGATATTGGGACTTGGCGGCAACAGAGCCCCACTCAGGCAATACCGACCCCGACTGGACTGTCGGAACCCTTATGTTATTTGACCAAGGGATTGCCTACATCATGGATGTCCGAAAAATACGAGCAAAATCTGACAAGGTTGAAACTTTCATCTCTCAAACAGCCCAAGAGGATGGCAAGTCCGTAGCCATCCGAATGGAGCAAGAACCCGGGTCGTCTGGTAAAGCCCTAATAGATCAGTACGCAAGATATGTGGTTCCGGGTTGGGACTTACAGGGCATTAGGTCGTCAGGGGACAAAGAAACACGGGCAAGACCATTCGCCGCGGCTGTAGCAAATGGAAACGTTCGTCTTGTTCGCGGAAAGTGGATAACCGAATGGCTTGATGAAATTTCTTCATTTCCTGAGGCTTGCACTCACGACGACCAAGTTGACTCGGCGGTAGGGGCGTTTACTTTTTTGACTGGTTTGGGGTTGCCTCAGCGGAAAAGAGCCACTATCATCGTGTGAGATAAACCTATACCACTATTACCCTAAAGGAATAATCACATGAAAAAGGCAACGAAACCGCCAACAAAAACACAGTTGCGAACAGCAACAAATCAAAGCAAAGCAGTCATTTCGGAGTGGGTTAAGAACTCGCGAACGAATCTGCAACTAAGTCAAGAAGGATTAGCGGAAATCGCTGGTGTTGACCGCAAGACGATCAACCGCATTGAGAACGGACACTTTTCGCCAAGCATTGACACATTGGTGCGAATTTCAGTATCACTCAACTCAAAGATCCCTTCACTCGTATGAGCGAATTTCCTTTCAAAGATGTAGAGAGGCTTAAGCCTTTCGTTGAATTTCGCAAAGCGTTGCTTGCGGTAGAGGAAAGCGCTCTGCAAAATTTGGAGTCAGATAATGAGCAACTTTGGTATGACACCCTTGTTCTGCTTCATTCAATCAAGAGTGATATTTCTTCAATGTTCACCCAATACTCCACTTTGTTTGCCCGCAAAATTGAAACCGATGAAGCAACGGCATCAAATGGGCAAAAGATTGAGAAAAAGTCAGCGTTTGACCGTAAGGGCTGGAAGCATGAGGATCTTGCTTCAGAGGTTTTGCGAAGACTCAATGATTTGTCGGTAGATATGGATACGGGTGAAGTCATTATGACATCAAGTGAAATTGCGATGAAACTTCTTGATTATGTACAGCCGTCCTATTGGCGTATCAAGGAACTTTCTAAACTTGGTATTAACGCCGATCAGTATTGTGAAGTTGGAGAACTAAAAACGAGCATTATTGTAAGAAAGGAACAATCATGAACAATATATATTCTCAGTTGACGGAGTATTTCCCGCCAGAGATGGAGAAGCGTCTCAGCAAGGGCGGTGCAAACCTCGTTTATATCCCTGTGAGCGAAGTCATCACGCGTATGAATAAAGTTCTTGGTGTTGAGAATTGGTCTTTCACCGTTAAGAATTGGCAACAAGTTGGTAATTCAATTGTCGCCCATGTGCAGGTTGTAGCAACAATCAGCGGAAATGTTGTGACGCGTGAGGGTGTCGGTGGGCAAAAAATTAAAATGTCCAAACAAGGTGACCCAATTGATATCGGTGACGAAGTCAAGGGTGCGGTCTCTGATGCTTTGAAGAAAGCGGTTCAGACACTAGGAGTCGGCTTGTATCTTGCGCGTTCAGAGGAAGCAATGGAGATTGAGCAGGCTATTGATGCAACTGCTGTTACTCCACCTGCACCTGTCGTCTCACCAAAATATGCGCAGTTCAAGACTTTGCTTGAGGCAAAAGATGAGAACAAAGCAAAGATCAAGACATTTTGGTCTAACTATGGTGGGGGTCGTCCAGTTCCAAAGCCTTCAGAGTTCACCGAAGAGGAACTTGATGCACTTATCGCTGAATTGATTTCATATCAGTTTGAGGGATCTGTGGTCGTTCAGGCTTCTGCCCCAAAGAAGAGCAAGTCGCCTGAGATGCCGCCTCGCAGAGATATTGACTAATGTGCTCAATCCTCCCGAGTATCTCTCCCCGAGTTCAATAGCCACTTTCCAACAGTGCCCGTTAAAGTACAAACTTTCACGCATTGATGGGATCAAGGAACCACCCACAGAACATACTTTGCTTGGCAATTATGTTCACTCAATTTTAGAAGAGTTCTACAGACTAGAAGCGTCTGAACGCACTCTTTTGGGTGCCAGAACATTGTTCCGCGCTATTTGGGATCAATATGCGGATGCGGTAGCAGATGTTTATTTCGGCAACAAAAACCGAATTAGCGAATTTCGGCTTCGGGCGCGTTACTGCATAGAGAACCTTTTAACCATGGAACCGTCTCAAGAAATTGAGTTTGATGGTATTGAAACTGAACTTAATCACCCAATACTCGGTGTCAAAATTAAAGGTTTCATTGACCGTTGGGATGCAAAAGATGGCAAAGTCAATATTGGTGATTATAAAACAGGCAAAGTCCCACAGTTGCGATTTCGCGACGACAAATTTGACCAACTTCTAATATACGCAATTATTTTGTCCGAACTTGAGGAAAAAGAGATTGGCACCTTAGAGTTGCTCTACATAAAAGACGGTATTAAACTAACTAAAGACCCGACGCAAGAAGATGTGAATAAAATTAAAGCAATGCTAGTTGAAACAAGAAGTGCAATAGACGAACGATGCCAAACTGGTGTTTTTGAAACCAAAGTTGGGGTGTTGTGCGGATGGTGTCACTTTAAACCTATTTGTCCTGCATGGAGTAAAAACAAATGAACGATGAAGCATTCGCGCGACTTGTCGCCGAAGAAGTAAAAAATAAAGCGTCAGATGCACAGCGAAAGTATTTAGCGCTGCCCGAAAACTTGGAAAGGTGGAAGCGAGCATTGCAGTACCTTTCACAAAACCTTGAGGATCAGATAATAGATATAGATAAGCAAGAAAAACTGCGCCTCAGTCAGTATGAAGGTTTGGGCGCGGAGGGAGATCTTCTCCTTGCCGAGGCTTCGGCTAACTCTGCAATTCGTAGATCCAAGATTGATCGCTTCAGATTTTTTGTATCAGCAAAACTGGATGAAGTTACGAGACTTGCCTCATCACAATTGGACGAATCATTGTCTGATGATTTTTATCGCCGAGCGATTAAAAAGTGGTGGGAACTAATGCAGGATTTTGAGATGGAGCCAACACGGATTGACTATGCGCTTCACGCCTCTTTGGATGGAAAGTGGGAGTTTGACGATCTTAACTTAGAGAATAATTTTGATGACCTTGAAGATTAAGGAATTATGTTTTGACGCGACAACGCCTGTTTCTTGACACATCATGTGTTGATGCCGCTCGGGAAAGATTGCGTCATGTTTACGACACTTTTGACACTGTTTGCTACCAATTTTCTGGTGGCAAGGACAGTACGGCAATAATTTATTTGGCTAAAGAAATTCATGAAGAAAGAAATCTTGGCAAAGTAAAAGTCATTTTCCGTGACGAGGAAATGGTTAGCCCATCAGTCATCCGTTTTGTTGAGAAAGTCCGCAACTACGACTGGGTTGATATGGAGTGGTACTGCCTTCCATCGGGTCAAGAAATTTGGGTTTTGGGGAGACGGGAATATGTTTTGCTGTGGTCTCCTCAACGCAAAGCGGAGGGTCGTTTGGTCAGGGATATGCCCGAGTGGGCAATTAGGGCAGAGCATTTTGGTTTAGATCCATCAAAACCTTGTCCCAATCTTGTTGACTATTACACAATGCAAGGCAAAAAGGGTAGGACAGCCTTCGTTATGGGTGTGAGGGCTAACGAATCAATGGTGCGTTACAGATCTTGTGTTCAGAAACTTCACGAGAATTACATAGTTTCACCATTTTTATTACAAAAATCCATTCCGCTTAAGTTTGCCAAAGTGATTTACGATTGGACTACTGAAGATGTTCTCAAATTCATTATTGATGAACATAAAGCCGAATATTGCGAGTACTACGATTTGGCTGAACTTACAGGTAGCAATAGTCGTGTGGGTATCCCACTTCACTCTGTCGCTATCCGAAGAATTGGTGATGTTGTCGCAACTGAGCCAGAGTTTTACGATCAACTTGTTCGTTGTTTTCCGCAAATAGATGCGCAACGAAGATATTGGGCTGACTTTGATATTGAAACATTAATTTCTAGTTACGCATCCAATGGTTGGGATGGCGTGTCTGAATGCATTGACGATCACATGTTGACCCCGGGTATGCGTTTGGATGCTTTGAAATTTGCTTCCGCTTTTCGTAAAAAAAGGGCGGTTGACCCATATGGGTTCCCACTTGAATATCTGATACGAACATTGCTGTTGAACGAATTCCATCAGTCCACGCCGACTCCTGTGGGTCCGAAAACAAGAGCGCACACCATGAGGCTCAAAGCAATTGAAGCAGGGGAAGATTATTAAATGGCATTTGATTATGTTGAGTCTTTTCACATTGGGGGATACTGGTCTAAAGAGGTAGCCAAAGTCCTCAATAGCCGTGGCATTCGGTGTGAGGCACCAGATGTGAAGATTGCTCAGAACGACTATGAGCGAGATCAGATGACGAAGTTTGAAAAAGACATTATTTTTGATTGGTCTGATAAATGCTTGGAAGTTAAATCATCAACAAGAGACTTTTCTGATGATGTTTTGCAGTATCCATATGATTCCTTGTTTGTTGACACAGTTTCTGGATTTGATGCGAAAGTTGAAAAACCTATTGCCTATGTTTTGATTTCTCAAAAATCTAGGGGAATAGTTTGTATTTCTCCAAAGACCTATAACCAGTGGAGAAAAGTTCATACATTTGATAACAAGAGACAGATCATGGAATGGTTCTATAGCGCCCCCAAAAAAGTTTTACAACCATTTGATTCACTGGTTGATTATCTTCAAAAACTTCAAGAAGAAAGTGACGGTTGGTGATGAAAATAGTGTTAGTGGACAATAAAAAACTTAAAATTCCAGCGTGGGGGGCAACAAGCATTTTGCGTCCAGAGAAGATGCTTCTCAAGATGTCAATGATTGAATACGGTTGGGTTCAGCCAATAATCGTTAAATTGTCTGACAATACGATTATTGATGGATATCAGCGGTACTTAATTTCTATAGATGACGAAAAATTTTTGAAAAAACACGGATCATCTATTCCAGTAATCCACGAGGATGTTGACGACATAGAAGCAATTGTTATGCACATAAGATTAAATCGTGCTCGCGGTGCGACAAATGCGTATGCTCTCAGCCGTGCGGTTAAACGGATTGTGGCATCGGGTAAATATGAGGAAGATGATCTATCTAATCTTTTCCTGATGCATGACGACGAAATTGATTTGCTTATGTCTGATGGTCTTTTGAAAAAGAAAAATTGGCAGAAATATGAGTATTCGCGGGCGTGGGTGCCGATTGAGGTTGCGAAACCTGTTGCCGATGACACCGTATATATTGAGCGTCCACCGAATAAAGATCGCTAAATATTGCCGATAGTTCATATGTGGTAAAATCCGAGTAGCCCTTTTTAGGAGAGTACTCATGCCACGACCAAGAATGACGGAAGATGTTGAATTCCGCACAGATGTTGACACAGGTGGAAATGTTGTACGTCGCGCCCGTTTCATTCGTCGCCCTCGCCGTGTGGGCGGTCGTAGCGTGCCGGGCAACGCCCGTTACTATCGCCGTCGTCAAGCAGAATTAAACGCCGCTAGGCGCCAACGACGAGGTGCAGTTGCTGGTGCCCGTAACGCCGCTCGCCGTGGTCGTGCCGCTGAAAGAACAGCGCGAGGCGCTGGTCGTGCTGGTCGTAATGCTGGAAACCCACGAAACGTGACTCCACGCGCCACTCAAGGGGCAACTCGTCGTGGCGGTGTACGAGGTGCGCTTGCCCGTGTTGCTAGAGGTATCGCGAACAGGCTTGAAAGACGCCGTACTCGTCGTCGCTAATAATCGGAGGTAACCGATGGCTTTAGTGACGGTTTCTGAACTAAAGACTTACATGGATATAAGTTTTTCTAATAGACAAGAAGACGCTGCTCAATTTGTTATTGACGGTCTACAAAGCGAATTGGAAACTTACTTACGCCGACCAATTGAAGTTGATTCGTTCACAGAAACCCATGTTCTTGAGTCAGATCATGTTGGTCTACCAATGAGTTCAAGTCTATTCAATGATGTTTATAATGCAACAGACGTTGACCCTGCTGGCATTATCACTTATGGGACACCACCACCAACAATCTATTTAAACAATTCCCCCGTTATCTCTGTGCAGAGTGTAACGATAAGTAATCTTTCCACGAACAACCAAGTTCTTGGTGAAGCATTAAAGCGATCTGCATCTGTTTCTTCTGCCGTTGTGACTAGTTCAACAATTACATATACGGCATCCAACCATGGTTTTACTGTTGGTCAATCGGCAACTGTAACAGGAATGAGCAACTCTCAACTAAATGTTTCTTCTAAGGTTGTAACTTCTGTAACTGCTTCAACTTTTGTTGTTTCCGCAAGCGGTTTAACAACAGGAACATTTACCCAAGCGGGAACCGCAGTCGCTACAGGATACGACTATACGGTTCGCAAATATGGCATAGATTTTTATCGCGGATACGCAAACGACAATGTGACGATCACATATACTGCTGGTCTTGCTGGCGACGGAATACCGATGTTTAAACTCCTTATTCTTCGCGCCGCTGCTCGCGAGGTTCAAAATATGCACGATGATGTTGTAGGTATTAAAGATCTTGGCGCGCGTGAGGTTGCTCTTCAGGAAACTGGTTTCTTGGAAAAAGAATTGATGTCTGTGAAACGGTGGCGCAGAAATAGGATCGGCTAATTATGGCTAGCGATCTAAAGATAAAAATAAAGATTGACGCTCGTCGTGCTATATCAAGAATGCGAGCAATGGAGAGGCGTTCAAAGGATTTTCGTCCAGTATTCAAATGGGCTAAGCGCGAACTAGAACGAGCAAATGCCGCAAACTTTGCCGCTAATGGTTTACCTGTTGGTGGCTGGTCACCACTAAAACCGCGTTATGCGGCGTGGAAGGCAACAAGATTTCCGGGTGCTCCAACTTTGGTAATGTCGGGGAAACTGTTTCGCGAACTTCGTTCTCTTGACGGTCCTGCTAACAGCATTGGTTTAACAAAGGCTACTTTTGGTACTGATGTTGAGTATGCAAAGTTTCATCAGTATGGAACAACAAAAATGGCAAAACGCCAAATTATTTATGAGCCAACTGGTTTTGCCGAGAGGCTCGCAATAATTGCGGCTGATTACGTAACCGACGGAAGAGTGCGATAAATGGCTACACCTGTAACAGATTTAATGCATGGCGCACAATGGGCTAAATACTATGTCAACAACTATCTGATTAGTGATTTGCCAAATAGAATTAATCGTTATCGTTCTGGTTGGAATTTGGATTCAAAGGAATTGCCAACACCAGAGTTTTTCCTTACCTACGAACCGATTGCTCTTGATCACTGGCCGACAATTATCACGGTATGTTTGGCTACTTCTCCGTTTGAGCGCATGATGCAGGGTCGTCAGGGCGATCCGATGTATCGGGTTACTTACAGCATGCGAACGTATGTGTGGACAAAAACCGAGGGTTCCGAAGAAGTGACATTAATGCGAGATAGGTTGACAACTGTTGTTCGTTCAGCCCTGATGGATAAACCATGTTTGACAAGGTATGACGCCTCTTATGACGCCGAGGTGATGGTTGAAGAATCGTCAATTCGTGAGGAATTTTCTGATTTAACACTCATAAAGGGTGACCGCGTATTAGCGGGAGCATATTTAGGCTATGATTTAATATTGAACGAAGTAATTTACAGAGATCAAATTGCCGCAATAACTGGTTATGACATTGAAAGTTATAACATGCGAAACACAGAGGAACAGTATTAATGGAACCAAGTTACGAAAAAGTGGGTTTTAAAGGCGCATTGAGGGTTTGGAATAAAACCAATGGATATCTTGATGTCTCCGAAGAAGGACACCTGCTTCAGGGGCAGACCGCCGCTTGGGTTCAGGAAACCGCCGAAGTGATCTCCCTGATTGAGCAAGGTTTACTAGAGGTTTTAGAAGGACAAATAACTCTCTCATCCGAGTCTGCACCTGCTGAAACTCCAAAAAAAAAGAAATCTTCACCCGCAGTAGCAGAGGAAGCATCCACCAATTCGGTCACCGAAAGTCCAGTTGTTGCCGATGATAATAAAAAAGAAGTAAAAGAATCAACACAACCAAATAATGAAGTTTCTGTTGAGACAGTTTAAGTAATGTATACTCGTTTTACGGAAATTTCTTCAACTCAAATGGAGGGTGCTAGATGCCCGGCGTAACAATTTCAACAGCAGTTCGTACAGGCGCGATTAACATCGGAACCGCCCCCGCAGCAACATTCTTTCTTCTTGGCACCGCTGAGCGTGGTATCGGTTCGGAAGCAGTTTCTGTTACTTCTCTAGAAGATTTTGAAACCAAATTTGGTGGTCATGTAACTGGCTCATATTCGTGGTATTCAATGAAGACCTTCTTTGAAGAGGGTGGCGTTCAGGCTTACTTCGTAAAAGTGAATGCTTCTGCTGGTGTTGCTGGAACAAAAGCGTTCGTCACCGCAACTGGCGATGGTCCTGGCGTAACTTTCACTGCTGTTAGCAAAGGTGTTTGGGCAAACGATCTTGAGTTCACCGTCACAAACAACACAACAGATTTTGATGTGTACATCACCTACGGTGGAGAAGAAATTTTTGATGGTTCTGGTTACACAAATCTAACCGAATTGATTCAGGCTGTCAACTTTGATGCAACTCTCGCCAATTATGTCACCGCAGCCCTTACCTCTGGCGCTGATGCATCACACCTACTCAAGACAGCGAGTGCAGGTTCGCCATCTAACGGTGCTGACGGAACTGTGGCAAAATCAGATTTCATTTCAGCATTCAGCCTTTTCACCGAAGATCTTGGTTCTGGCTGTGTGGCAGCACCGGGTGTAGCAACTGGCTCATCTGATACCGCATTTTACGATGCACTTCGCACACATGCGGCTTCTTATAATCGCATTGCGCTCTGCGGTTTTGCCTCATCGGCAACACTCGCTCAGGCTCGTTCAGCATCCACTGGATATACAGGCACCTTGTACCACGAACATATGGCTTTCTACCACCCTTGGGTGCAAATCCCGAACGGAACCGTAACTGTTGATGTACCACCAGAAGCATATGTAGCCGCTGTCCGTTCACGAACCCACAACGCAGCAGGTCCGTGGAAGGCTTATGCAGGAGTCGCATCAGAGGCTAATTTTGTTAGCGGTTTAACTTTGCCAGTAAGCCGAGGCGAGGCAGACCTTTGCGACGCTTCATATGTCAACCCACTTCGTGTTGTTAACGGTCGTGTTCGCATCTATGGTGCACGCTCACACTCTTCAGTAACCGCACAGTGGCGCTTCATTACCGCTCGCGACACCATCAACTACATCGCTACAGAGGCTGAGAAGCGTCTTGAGGATCTTGTGTTCTCAACTATTGACGGACGAAGCACTCTCTACGCAAATATCATCAACGCAATTCAGTCGGTTGTTGAACCAATCCGAATTAACGGTGGTTTCTACGAAGGTTTCGCCGCTGATGGTCGTCGCCTTGATTATGGTTACACAATCAAGTGTGATGCATCCCTCAACCCTCTTTCACAACTTGAAGAAGGAACAGTCAAGGCAAGACTTGGTGTTCGCGTCTCCAGTGTTGGCGACAAGATTGAAGTTGATCTCATCAAGTCAAATCTAACAACTGCTTTGGCATAACGGAGGAATAAATGGCTCGTCCAACACTGTTCAAGAATCTTGCTACACAACGCCAAATTGTTGGCAAGATCACCCCATCCCAAGGCACAACTGGTCTTCCGACATTCCCTGATTACTTCACCCAAATCTCGGGTGGGGAAATCACAGCGTCGGTAGAAAAGGTTTACCATGGTGGCGACCTCTTCTCTGAAACACTTTGTGCTCCTATGGAGATTGGTGACATCACAGTAACAGGCTATGTATCAACAGATACAGCGTTCATGCAGAAAATTCAGGCTTTGCGTCCACTTGTTGGTCGTGTCCGTTATGACATTGATGTTCATGTGTTTGACTGCGACATCGCAGTACCGGGTGCGGATCGTCAGTACACCAACGCTCTACTTGTTGGCTTGACCGAGCCAGATGGTGACGCCACTTCGGGAACACCAGCAACTTTCACCCTCACATTTAGCGTCGCAACTGTTTCTGTAGGCAACTCGCCACAACAATAATTTCCCTGATTTAGGGGTTGCATTTTGACAGTTTGAGCCGTGTTAGTGTTGCGCGTATGACCAACATTCAATTCAACTCAGAAGATAGTTCAGATTTCCCCACTTCAACAGCGCCAATGACACGTCGCGTAGATAACCCTACTGCTGAGCCAGACAATGTTTTGGACAGTTTGAAGAAAGTGATTCAGGACAAGGTTCGCCGTGCCGATGTTTACATTCCGATCCCAGAGCGACCCGGTGTAATGATTCGTGTATCACCAAATATCACCCAACAGCAACTGAAGTCTTGGCGTCGCAATGCTGGCGAAGAGCGCAAGGGTGGTATGGATACCCTCAAGTTTTCTACAAATTTGATTGCCGCTACTACAACGGGAATCTTATTGAATGATGAAGTTGCTACTGACAGCAATGGTGTTGAAGTAACTTTTGCGTCACCTGAAATTATGGCGATGACAAATACCTCGCGTCCACACCCTGATTGTGTTTTAGCATTTTTCGGTCTTGAACCTCATGTTGAAGCCGCGGCTGTTGCGATTATTGAGGCTGCTGGCTACGGGGACACGGTTGACGCGTTGGACCCTACGAAGAGGTCTTCCGAGAGTTAACGGACGATTTCCGCATTGTTTTAGCGGCGAGGCTTGGAGACCTCTTCAAAACAGATCCAATCAGATTGTTGGATAGCACTCAAGAAGAATGGGTCATCCGTCTTGCTTGTGCTAAAGTTATACAGACGGATAGAGAAAAACAGGAAGCAGAAGCACGGCGTAATAGCCGTTAATTTGCTGGAGCGCTCATATTCATAACCCTTAAAACGGAGATGGATGTATGCCAGCCGAGCGCGTTGTAATTGATATTGAGGTCAACTCCGATATCGCGACGATTGAGGCTACCCGTGAAGCACTTGAACGTCTTACAAATGCTCAACGACGATATAACCGCGAGGTAGAGCGGGGTCGCCGTAGTGGCGGTGGCGGGGGCGGTGGGGATGACGACGGTGGTCGTGGCGGTCGTGGCGGTCGTGGCGGACGGGGTGGACGAGGTGGCTCTAGTAGAAGTAGGGCTCGGTACGCAGGTTTCGTTGGAGAAGTTTTTGATTTCCGTGGAGACGCCGGTAAAGCGATTCAGTCGTATGGCACGCTTTTAAAACTTGTTAACAAACTTTCACTTATTTCGCTTCCATTGATGGCGGCTGCTCTAGGTGGAATAAGTCTTGCTTTTAAAGCAGGAACATATTTTGTGAAAATGTATCAAGCGGCGATGTCCACACTTGCTTCAAGTATCGGTATCGCGTTCGTCGCGCTCACAACATTCTTGGCTGCGCAAAGAGAGTTTTCCGCTGTTCAAAATTCGCCCGCATACTACAAAGGTGCTGTAAATACAACTGACCGATTTGTAGCCGCTGGTCAGGCGTTGGCAATGTTCACTGACAACACTCAACTTGCTGTAGTTGGGGCTAAAGGATTACAGGCTTCTTTCTCAACTCTGAGCAAGGTAAAACCAGTGACTGGTGAAACTGTTGCCGCGTACACATCTTTGATGGATGTCGTTGCTGGTAGTGGTGGAGATCTTGAAAAGGGCTCACAAAAACTTGCTGACTTCTTGGCTGCCGTACAAAAAAAGGGCAGTCTTGCTGGTGGTGCAGAAGCGGCAAAAGAACTCGGTCCTGACTTTGAAAAGATAGTCAAAGAAGCAGGCGCTTTAGGAATTAAAACAAGTGAAGAGTTTTTGAAAGCCGCGGCTGAAGGAAAACTCGGTGAAACTTTTGCAGAGAAATATGCTGGCACCCTTGATGCATTAAATAACACCGTTATGGGACGGTTCAAGCAGGCTGTTACCGCCATCAAGGGTCAATTAACTGATCTTGGTGGAGAATATCTTGGCGAAACTGGTGGAGCAATAAGTCGGCTTCAAGGAATAATTTCAAAAGTTATTGCTCGTTTAAGTTATGTTTTGCAAGACTTTGATGTTTCCGGCAAGATGGGCAGTTTTCTTGACACCGTAGACAAAGGTGCAGACAAACTGATTCTATTGATGACCAAATACCTTGGAACTACTCCAAGCATTTTTGGTTTCTTCAAAAATAGTTTTATGGCGATCGGTGATGCGTTTGACCGTATGCAGGATTGGATGCGACAGTTTCAAGCCGCTGGTGAGTTAATCAACGAGTATTTTTTCAAACCGTTGTTTTCGTCTTTGGGCACAAGTTTCACAACGAGTATGCAAAGTCTTGCAGAAACTATTGAAAAGAATAAGGGCAGTATTGAAAGTTTTGCAAAACAAATTGCAAGCACATTGGTGGCTATAGGTAAATATGGCGATGTTGTTAGAAAACTATTTATTGGTGCTTTGCCCGCTTTACAGATTCTGCTCAAGGTCGTTGAATTGTTCTTCAAAGGTCTTGCTGCGTTCGGTAAGGCTGCCCTGACAATAAGTAATGTTTTCAAAAAACTTGGTCCGTTGGGCAAGGTTGCTGGCGCCTTGGTGAATGTTGCCGCTCTATATGCATTGTTTACGCTTGCTACACGATTCTTCAAAGTTTTTGGAACCATGTTTGGGAAAAACATGAAACAAACAGGATCCATGAATGTTCAGGCTGGTGTAGTCAACGTCAATGGCTCAGCAGTCCCTAGCGCCCCCGGTCAGACTGGTGGGGGAGGTGGGCGGTTCGGTAGGGCAAGAGATTTCTTGAAATCAGCGGGCTATTCAGCCGGACAATTTGCTGGCGGGCTTGGTCTGACTATGGGTGGAAGTTATTTGATGGGTCAGGGGAGTGAGGCTGGTGGATATAGCACCGCAAAAGGAACTGGTCTAAAAGTTGCTGGTATTACCGCTGCTGGAACTGGCGCAGCGCTTATGTTGTTGCCATCTGGTGCTGTGACTGCCGCTGGTGGTTTGGTGTCTGGTGGTGCCGCAAGCGCAGGTTTAGCGGGTACAGCGGCTGGTGTTGGGGCAATCGCAGCGCCAATTGCAGGCGCCGCGGCCGCTTACGGTCTTGGAAGTTATGCGGCAAGTAAATTTAATGATGACTCTGTGAAATCACGTATGGGAGCCGCTGGTGCTGGAGCGCTCGGTGGTGCCGCGGCTGGTGCCGCGGCTGGTGCCGCTTTGACGGCATGGGCAGGACCTGGTGCAGCCGTTGGTGCGGCTATAGGTGCGGGTGTTGGTGCGCTTATCGGAGGTGTAACTGGTTATCTCAAAGCAGGAAAAATGCGAAAGGACATTAGAAAGAACGCAAAAAATCTTGCTGACGAATATAAAGAATCTCTTCAGGCTGGTTTTGAGGGTGGAAACGTTGACGATCTTTTGGCGGCACGCGACAAGATGATGATGGATCGCCAGAAATTAATTAATACAAGCGGGGATCCAGCATATGCCGCTCAGGCTGTAGCGAAATATGACGAAGAGTTTGCCAAATTGAATTCACATATAGATAACTACACAAATAATGTTGGTATTTCGGACAAATATTTTGGGGTGGGGGCAGAATCACTAAACAAACTTGCTATGGCTGCGGGAGTTGATCTTAAAGAAAGGATGATGAATTTCCGAGAAGTTTTGGATCTTGTCGGTAAAACCGCTGAAGAAAAAGCGCGTCTGATCAAACAGGCTTGGGCAAATATAGGTTCATTCGCTGTCAGTGAGGCGATGAGTTATTTTGACAAAAAGGCTCAAGCAAAAGAGCAAGGGAAAATGCTCAACGCCACGCAGGCGCGAATTTTGACTGGTGATACTTCTGAGGCAACAAGCGATCAATATCTTAAGCAGATGTTGGACTACAACGTTTCCAAGTTTGGCGATGTTGGCGGTTTAACTAATGCTTATGCCACTTTAGAAAAGCAGTTGACTACAGGAAGCCTTAAAGATATTACTGATACGCAAAAAGAATATTTGCGTAATGAACTTAAGAATGCTGGCGCCACACCAGAAGGTCTATTGAAAAATGTTGATTCAGCGGAGTTGGCAACTTTGTTGGGCGGGAATACGGCACTTGATCAGTTCAAGAAATCAGATGGCACGCTTGACGCAACACGAATAATGAGCATGATAACTAGCAAAATGTCAACCGACCCAGCATTCCTTGCCAACCTAATTGAGGCTCAACAGTCAGCAGATCCGACCATAAATGCGATGCAAACTTCTGCTCTCCTGAACACGGGAATAGTTAATCCAGCAATGTTGGGCGCAACAGCAACAATGTCTCCAGCCGAGCGTATGGCGCGCGGAATGACTGGTGTACCGCCAGCATCTGCTCCTCAAACAAACGTTGTGAACACGACCGTAAATGCTTCTGTTCTAGACCGTGGGACAATTCGTCAAATTGAAGAAGCAATCGCTAAGGCTCTCCGCGAGCAAAAAGAACGAGGCACCAGCACCACACAGACAGTTAGGAACTCGTAAACATGGCTAATACCGTTACTGTTTGGGTTCGTTTAAAAGATCCGACACCCGAGGCTGACCGTCTTCAATCCGCGACACCGGGTGCGCTTCCACTTATTTTGCGTATGCGTTCGTCCGATGCCTCAACGGAAGAAGACTTTATTTTCCCTTATAGCCCAAGGGAAATAAATGTAGGAAAATTATCTGATGAGATGGTACAAATTCCGCGACCCGGCACGACACCAATTGTTGCTTTTAAGTCGCACAACCTTATGACAATTGATTTTACGGCACTTATTGCTCATCCGGGTGACGGTTTAATTCAAAGTGTAGATCCTCAAATTTTTGCTTTAAGAAGGTTTGCTTCTAGTAGCGATAAAGTTTTTCAGTTATTGAATTATGATATTTTTACTCGCACCCCGTTTGTTTATAGAAATATGAGTGAAGAAAAATTCAGTGGATTGTTCTTTTCTATAACAGATATGAGTATTGATGTGACTCGTAGGAACAAAGAAAACGCGATTACGAGCGCCAATGTAAAAATTAGTTTGGTTGAAAATAGAAACCCAAACATCAACATTGCCCTGATTCCTCCTTTGAAATTTACGAGACAAAATCCCACGTGCAAAGATCCTGCATATGCAAAGAAATTCCCAAACAAGTGCAAAACAACTAAAACTTCAAAAACTTCAGATTCTGCGACAAATGAAGCAGATACATCTGCTGGTCAGTCACAAAACAAATTTAAGGGTAAAGTCGGGATGCTTTGTCCACAGGCTGATGGTTCAAATAAGTTTATTATGCCGGGTAAACCTGGGTACTGCGGATAATGATTTCAGATTCAACAATCATAATTATTGGACACGACCAAGTTGACGCAGTTCGCAAAATAGCGCAAAGCGTCACCAATATCACTGTAAGTTATACGGTTGATGGCGCGTCTCAGGTAACAGTTGAACTTGTTGACGAGAAACTGTCAATGTGGAATAACAATTATTTTGCGGTAAGTAATATCGTGCTTTTTAATGATGGGACGATCACTGAAAGATACATGATCGCAAGTCACGAAATTTCGGCTGGTGAAGGCGAATACTTTAAAATAAAACTTGAATTACGAACCGAAGCAATACAACGAATGAAACTAGACAAGAAGCCTCAGGCTTTTCGTTCTACTACGGGCTACGAATTTGCTAAAAAAGTGGCAAAAAAGTTTGGTTTAGAATTCATAGGTCAAGAACCTAAAGGTGTTAAAACAACTACCATCAAGGTCAGAACAGAAAAAAATAAGGAGTCTGTTTATGATGTTTTAGTTCGGTCGGCAAAAGATCTTCAATACCTATGCTTCGTCATGTACGCGATTCCTGATGGTGGGACGAAGCCACTTCCGACATTGTTCTATGGTTCACCCAATTGGCTACTTGGGCGTTGGGGTATAGAGAAAACCCCCGCATACACGTTCACCACTGTTGACGGAAAAAAAGAAGTTCGCCCCCTGTTTTACATACCGCTCAAGTATCCAAACGATGCCAAAATGAATTTTTTCCTTACATCTGTTCCCGAACTGAGAAGATCAATGGATAGCCCTAAGGAGTCGGAAGGTTCAGCATCTATTTGGGTGGGCGACAAATACGAACAAAATATTGGAAGCGCATATAATATAAGGGCGGGGATGACTGTCGTTGTATACGGCATCAAAGGTTTTGATGAAACCGCATATTTGATTACATCGGTTCAATATCAGTATGGTGAACCTGAACCAGTCAAAATAAACTTTGCTACTTTGGAGAAAATTGCTCCAGAAGACAAAAAGAAAATTGATAATAAAGTATCAGAAACAACAGTTATTGGATAGGTAAAGAATGTCGTTCATAGGTGGAGATTCAATTGATCAGATGAGTCGTCCTGACTCGGCTGCGTCGGTTAATGCCGAATTTTCTTCGGTTCATCTCGGGGTTCTTACTGCAAAAAATGATGCTACAAGAACTGGATTTGTGAAAATTGCCGCACTGAATAATGACGCCCAACTAGGTCCTTACAAATTTATGGCACCTTTTACTTTCCCTGTAACCACTCCTGTAAAACAGACACTTACGACCACTTCAGCAACTGTATCTGGAACTTCTGTGATTACTAGCGTTTCATTATCGGCAACGACTACAAGCCTGTCTGGTGCGTATAGCGCGACACTAACCCTGCCCGCAATCGGTGCGCGGGTTCTTGTTGTATTATTAAATGGTTCCCTTGATGAAGGCGTGATTGTTGGGTCGTTATGAACACAATTAGATTACCGATTAAATTCAAACACGAATCTTTTGAGATGGAAACAATACCCGACGAATCAGATGAGTATTACGCAACCCTTATCGGTTTGGCTATACAGATAGAGCCGGGCGAGTTGCCGATATCAACATTTTATGGAACTAAAGATCCGACATTTGATAACAAGCAGGTTAGACAAGTCGGCGTTCAGGTTGGAAACCTCATACCTGATATCCGTGTAACAAGTGTTGAAGTAATTCCGAATAATAATGGGCAATCAAACCTAGCAATAAAATTTGAACGGATCTAACAATGGCTTCACCTAATTTCTCAAACTATGTTGATTTAACAATCAACGATAAAAGCATTACCGATGTCTATAACGACGCTGTTGAATATGCGCAAACATCAATGCCAGAGTTCACCCCGCGCGTGGGGACAGTAGAAAACGCACTTCTTGAAGCAGTTTCTCACACAACAGGAAGTTTGATCGCATCAATTAATCGCCTTCCAGATGGTCTGATGGAAGGAATTTTGAATCTGATGGGTTTTTCCCGAATTGAGGCAACACCATCAACTGGCACGGTTGAAATTGAACTATCGGTGAATACTGGTGCAACAATTTCTGCTGGTACGGTATTCTCCTATGATGTTTACGACGCATCTGGTGCGCTTACTCAGTACCTGTACGAATCTATTAATGACATCACCATTGCATCTGGCGATACCACTGGTTCAGTTTCTGTAACCGCATCAAATCCATCGCTATATCCAGACATTCCAGTACCGTCTTCTCTTACTGTTGTTTCAAGCACACCTTTTATTTTAGGTGCGACATTAACTTCTCTCGGAAGCGTCGGTGCAGACACTGAAACAGATAGTGAATACTTTGATCGTGCAGTCACTTTTCTTGGATCATTGAGTAGTTCCATCACTACTGCCTCGCAGTTGACTAACTATATTGCCACCAACTATCCGACGGTGAGCAGATATAAGGTTTATGATCTTACGCAGGCAAAAGAAAATGACATTGTTAACGCCGTCCTCACCTCAAACGTCGTCACTTTAACAACTAGGTATGCTCATGGTTTTTCTGTTGGTGATGTTGTTGATGTGGCAGATATGGCTACAGCGGCATACAACGGAACATACACAATTACGGTTGTTCCTTCAACCACGACATTTCGTTACGCAAAAACAAATACAAATATTGCTTCAGCCGCAACGACTGTTGGAAGTGTTGTTCTTGGTAACGGGATGCTTTTTGCAACAGCCGATGCTGGCGGTGCTGTAACAATTTCCCTCTGCGACTCTGTTGGTGATCATATTAGCACCGAACAAAAACTGATTATTAAAGAAGATATTGAATCTCGTATCGTTGCTGGTTTGAAAATGTATCTCCACGATATGAACACTTTTGATGTAACAGTAAACACGAATGTTGTTGTTGAACCAAACTACTCAACTTCAGATGTTGGTACTGCTGTGTCAGCGGCTATTGAAGCATATTTATCTATTGCGGGTTGGGATTTTGCAGAAACGGTCAATCATCTTTATTTGACAACTATTGCCTCAAAAGTTGTTGGGGTTAAATACGTTGATTCAATGACTGTTTCTGTAGTTGGAACCCCATCGTTTGCCACCGATAGTGGTGATGATGTTTCAATACTTGAAAAGGGCGCCATTCCGATAGGTGATTGCACAACGATAGCGACATCGTAGCCATGGGAATTATTTATAACTATCTTGATGAGTCCGAAAGGACTTTTCTAGAGCAAACAACTTTTGCTTCTTCAACAAGCGACTTTTGGACGTCCGATGGCAATCTTGCTGTTAATGCGGTTACATATTTAGATGCATCACGAGGCTCGCTTGAATTGATGCCGAGCGCCCTTGAAAATTATGTTTACTATAATTATTTTTCTTCTGCGTCTGAAACTCCGTCGCAGTATGCAATCACGGTTGAGCAAGATGCTGGTGATTTTGTTGAAGCGTTTATGTGGGTGAGACCAACAAAAAATTGTTCTATACATTTAAAAACTGTTCTTTCTGAAGTTGAATTTGATGAAAATACATCAACATTTTCTTTTATTGATCCATTCGTACAGGTAATTGGCGATGAGGGTTCTACTGTTGTTTCGCTAGGTGGAACAGACACTCCGAAATGGCAACTGATCAGGTCTGTTCCTGTTCAGGTTCCTGAAAATGGTCGGTGGTCTATACAGTTGCAATTCCGTGTTGTATTTTCAACCCTTACAGACGCTCATCTGCATATTGCTAGACCAACCGCACATCAATCTAAAAGAATTTTTTCTAATGGGTTTTTGAGTAATTCTTTTGACTATTTCCCAGAAATATTTCTTGAGTCCGATTTAGCAGACTTTACGAAAAATGATCCAACATACCCACTCGCGCGAATTTTTGATGTAATGACAACTACGTCAGATGAAATTTTGGATCAATTTACAGCATTTGAGTATCTTGACAGAAGCGAGGGTGGCGACCCATCAAATTTAGCAACATTGAGCCGATTGGTGAATCCACAAGTTTGTGACAGCGCCTATCTTTCTTGGCTTGCACAGTTTCGTGGGCGACCAATTCTCGTCACATATCAACCGTCAACAGAAGGTATCGGCTGGCAAATTTTTACTTTGAACTCAAGTCTTTTAGACGGTCCTGATGTGCTCGGTAGCGATGCAACAAACCTTGGAGGTTTGCCTGCTGGTCTTGATGCATTTGCACGATGGCAAGTTCAAACAGGATATTACGGTCATAATGCTGGAACGATTGAAGCAATGACAAGCGCAATACAACGAAACCTAACTGGTTCAAAAGTTGTCAACTATACAATTGGGCTAAATCAGATTGATTTCACTACAAGCCAAGCGGAAACCTTCGGAACAGTTGTAGAAGATGTAGGTTCATCCAATTCAATTATTCTGTCATTAATTGAACCAGCAAGACCTTTGGGAATGATTGTCACCCACACATTGACTGCTTGATGTAGAATATGTATGTAAGTTGAAAATTGGAGGATCCATGGAAGATGAGAACAAAGAACCTTCTATGGATAAAGAAATTGAGGAACTCCTTCGCGGGATGCTCCCTCAGGGTCTTGTCACCAATTTTGTTCTTATCGCAGAAGTTGTGTCTAACTCTCAGCAAGAGTTAGTGCTCTCCATATCGGACTCTATGACTCCTTGGCTTGCCAATGGGATGTTGGAGACCGCGATGGACATGATGCGTTCAGGAGAATACCAATTCCCTATTACGGAGGAAAATAATGGACAAGAATATTAAAGCGAATGTAAGCGATCAGGCTGTAAAGGGTGCGCTTCTCGGCGGACTTGGTTATCTCGCCAACAAGTGGGGTATGTCGGCTGAAGTTGTTGCGGTTCTGATGCCTGTTGCACTTTCTGTGTTCGCATGGCTTTCAACCAAGATTGGCGACAAAAACACCACCGCCATCTTCTCTGCTGTCACAGCAATTGTTGACGCTCAGGCAAAAAGCAAGAAAAAGGCTTAACGCTTCAAATCGTCAAGATACAAGTGATGTATTCTTGATAGGTGATGGCGGTTTGGGCTGCCTTACGGATTGAGGGCTAATGCTTGCAGGAAAATACAATATGGTGTGCGATCAAGGGTCAACTTTTACCCGCACCATAGAGATAAAACAAGCCGATGGGACTGTATTTTCCCTGAATGGTTATACGGCTCGCATGGAGGTTCGGCGCACGGTTGACGCAACTTCCTCGCTTATAGGTTTGTCCACTGCAAATGGAAGAATCACAATAAACGCCTCTCTTGGCGCAATTACCTTGACCCTGACCCCAGAACTTACCGCAGCCCTAACTCAAAGCGGGGTTTACGATCTTGAAATTGTTCATACAGCCACTGGTGCGGTGCACAAGGTTGTCAGGGGAGAATTCAAACTTGAAAGAGAGGTTTCGCGATGAGCGATCTTTCTACACAACTGACTATGGGCAATGCCGATTTCAACGTCGTCATTGAAGACCAACGGAATATTGTTGAAATCAACCATGAAGAACCAAATATTATTCAGGTTGTGCTACCCGGCGTAGCGGCGAGTTCCAGAACAAATGTTACTTACGGCGAAGGCGTGCCGTGGGAAATAGAAGTAAATCTCTAATATGCCTGTTCAACCTTCCGACTACGGCAATGTTGGTGATATATATATTGACGTACTTACAGGGGATTTTTACGGTCCGAAAACAGAAGAGGGCTGGCCGGATACCCCGTTCTTCACTGCTCTCACCGAATTAAATGTCAATCTTCTCACCAATAACGAGCGCCATATTCATACTCAATCTTCCGCTTCTTCAACTTGGAACATAGTTCATGCTCTTGGGGGAAGACCTTCAGTCACCATCGTTGATAGCGCAGGAACCGTTGTAGTGGGTGATGTTGTGTATAATAGCAATACAAGTATAAGTGTAATATTTTCAGCACCTTTTTCTGGTTTTGCTTATCTGACGTGAGGATTTAAAATCAATGGCACAAAAATTCGTTACAAATTTAAATCTCAATCAAAACCAGTTAATCAATGGTAAATTTGAGGTTCTTGCATCCGACCCGTCAAGTGACAACTTTGAGGGCAGGTTAATTTATAACAGCACCGAAAAAACCATCAAGGTTTATACGGGCTCAGCATGGCGCAAGATGCTTCATGGCATCACCAGTACGGGTGACCAATCAGAAGCGCTGACAATTTCGGAAGCCAATGGTGCCGTAACCATTCAACCGAATCTTGCCACATCGTCCAACGACGGTGTCATGTCGGCTGCCGATAAAGCGAAACTTGATGCTTCAACAGCAACAGAAACAGCCAATACTCTTGTTCTTCGTGACGCAAACGGTCGCTTCAAAGCCGCGACCCCATCTGCCGACCTTGATGTTGCCAACAAAGGTTATGTAGATGCGGCGCGCACAGGGCTTGATGTTAAAGCATCTGTAAAAGTTGCAACTACAGAACCGATCACTATCGCCAGTGGTCTTGAGGCTGGCGATGTCATTGACGGCTACACCCTTGTTGCTGGTGACCGTGTTCTTGTTAAGAACCAAAGCACAGCATCAGAAAACGGTATCTACATTGCTTCCGCTTCTGGCGCAGCATCCCGAGCAACCGACGCTGATAATAATGCCGAAGTTACGCCGGGAATGTTTACGTTCGTTGAGAACGGAACGGTTAACGCAGACAGTGGTTGGGTTCTCATCACAGATGGTGACATTACTGTTGGAACCACCGCTCTGTCCTTCTCGCTATTCTCTGTTGCTGGGAATATTCTTGCTGGTGACGGTCTTTCAAAGACTGGCGATGTTCTTAATGTCAACACTGGTGTCGGTATTGAGGTTCATTCCGATGCGTTGCGTATCAAGTCAGACGCCGCTGGTGCAGGTCTTGGCTATGACGCGGGTGTTCTTTCTGTAACGCTTGGTGCCACAACTGGTCTTGAAATTACTTCGGATTCTGTAGGTATCAAACTTGACGCGGCTATCGCTGGTCTTGCCACCACCTCTGACGGTCTCAAAATCAAGTCCGATATTGCTGGCGACGGTCTCACCTACACAGCAGGTGTTCTTAGCAGAAACACCATTGATCTCGGACAGGGCTCCGATGACACGACAGGAACCCTTCCTGTTGATCAAGGTGGTACTGGTGCAACGACCGAATCTGGTGCACGAGACAATCTTGCTGTTGGTGGCGATACTGGTTCACGGACATCTTCAACACCAAGCCTTGCTCGCGTCACATCGCAAGTAATTGGCAATAACTCGGCTACTTCAATCGCTGTAACACACAATTTTAATACACGAAATGTGTCTGTTCAAGTTTATGACTCAGCCACCTATGACACGGTAATTTGTGATGTCGTGCGCACATCCGTCAATGTTGTGACACTCAGTTTTTCTGTTGCTCCAGACAACGGTGCTTATACTGTTGTTATCACAGGCTAAAGATTTATACAAATAAACACCTTGAGGGGTGTTTCATATTTTGAAAACAGTTGAGGCTGAGTTTCTATGACAAAATTTGTTGGGTCACCGCTACGCGGGTTTGACTTTAGTACCGTCGCCGATGAGGCACTTTCCGCAAGAGTGCATTCCGATACGGTTCCACGAATTCGCATAGACGCTGGCGGGAAAATCACTTGGGGTGCGGGAGATGCCGCTGGTGACACAAACATTTATAGAAGTTCCGCCAATACCCTCACAACTGATGACGTATTTGTTGCTACTGGTGGGATGGTCACACTGACAACAAATGGCGTTCCCAACTCTGCTCTACCCAATGGTGCCCTTGCCGTAGATACAACTAATCATGTTTTCTATTATCGGTCAAATTCTACTTGGACGCAGGTAACTGGTGGCGGTGGCGGTGGTAATGCAAATGTTACTATCTCGTCTACTGCTCCAGCAGATCCCGAGAACGGTGACCTCTGGTATAACAATGTAAGCAACCTGCTTTATATTTATGACAGCGGTTCGTGGGATACTGTTAGTGGCGCTGTTGCGCTTCCCGATCTAGACGGAGGAAACATATCGTTGCCTGAACTCTACGAAGCGGAAGTCACCAACGGTGTCATCGCAGTTTTTGATGGAGGTGTAGCAGCATGAGTGTAAAAATTCAACTTAAGAGAACTACAGCCTCTGCTTGGACGTCGTTAAATCCAACTCTTGATGTTGGCGAAATTGGTTTTGAAACCGACACGAAAAAATTTAAGATTGGTGATGGATCAACAGTATGGACATCGCTTCCATACTCAATTACAGCAAACCTTGCTTCGGGCACACTAAATGATCTTGGCGATGTCACCATTACCTCAGCAGCAAACGGCGATTTTTTGCGGTGGAACGGTTCCGCTTGGATCAACGATGCAGTAAATCTCTCTACGGACACTGTTGGCTCTTATGTTGAATCTCTTGTTGCTGGCACGGGTATCTCCGTAACCAATAACTCTGGTGAAGGAGCCACTCCAACAGTTTCTCTTAATGCGTCATTGGACAATGTTTCCGATGT
>Ga0209358_10000383_pt1 | contig 39193 bp, 48 predicted proteins | sample LauGreFa1BDMLBSN_2_FD_187574 | JGI IMG/M metagenome (GOLD analysis project Ga0209358, IMG submission 187574) | Freshwater lake microbial communities from Lake Michigan, USA - Fa13.BD.MLB.SN (SPAdes) (version 2) | ecosystem: Environmental > Aquatic > Freshwater > Lake | place: Lake Michigan, USA... | reverse complement strand
GTCGTTATCAGCGTCTGAATCAATTCGTTGTATTTTGTGATTTGGAAGACCAGTCCCTTTTACAGTATCAGGTTCTGATTTTGGAAACATTTTTAATTGTTCTTGAGCAGGTCTTTGTCCTGCGATGTGTTGATAAGATATAATTTCTTCAACATCTGGTCGTCTGTCACGATATACTTCTTTTCCAAGAGCGTAATGACGAACATCTGGTTCGTACATTCCAGAAAGTGTTTTTTCATCTTCTTCAACGCCTGGAAATATCTTTTCTATTTCTGCTGTGTTTTTTGCTTTTGCCAACTCACGAGCAGAATCGCTGTCTTCGTACTCTTCTAGTACGTTATCAATATTTTGTAAATAGAGAGCACTTCTTCTACGATTAGCACTGGTTCCCAATGCTTGAAAACGACGCATCTCTTCAATGTTGCGTCTCTCTGGAGTTAGTTCATCAGGCATTACTTATCTTTGTCTTGGTCGTAGAACTGAGGCTCATCTTTTTCTTGGTCATATTGCTGAGGTCGTTCAATACCCTGTGGAGGTGTAGGGTCGGTGTCTTGACTAATATCATTTTCTGAATTTGTAAATAGCACAGAAGTTCTTGGGAAACCAACGGAATCACCAATTTTATTAATTACCTTATCTAAGGTACTTTGACGGTCTACCCTGCGAGAAGGATGATTAGCCGTATTTACATTCTTTTCTTTTTTAATTGCTTTAGTTTTCCTTGCTCGGTATTCATCAAGGTTGTAAATTTTGGCTTCCATTTTTACCTTTTATTCGTAATGTGGACGTTGTTTAGGGTATGCACCAATTTTACCGTATCCTACGCTGACCCTGTAATCTTTAGAAGGTTGTCCAAAATGGCTGTAATCGTAATCTTCGTCCAATGGTTCTTGATAAAACCTTGATGGCACACCCATTGCATCTGCCCAATTGTCTGTATATTCTAAATTTTCAAATACACCGTCGCTTTTATCCATTGCATATACATCACTTGGACTCATGTTGAGAATAGAGCGTTGTTTACGTGTGTATTTAGTCCTTAATTTGTCTGCTTCTTTAGCAGCACCACGTTGAGTTACAAAACCACGGCTGGTATGTACGGGTGTTCCTGTTTCATATGTCCAACCTCCTTCTTCGTGACCTCCGTACGCATCTCCTAATTCGTGAACTATTGCACGGTATGGAGCAATCTTTTCTTTTATTCGTTGTTTACGATTAAGAGTTCGGCTATTTGCACGATTTACTGCTTTTGCTTCACCCAAATCACTTGCTTGATATATTACTTGAGGACCACTTGAAGTTTCAAAATCTGGAGTATTTATACCTCTTGTTGATGTTTCTTTACTCATTGCAGGATTTGAATCACTTAGAGCATATCCAACTGCGTTCTTTCCTAAAAGGGCTGCCATCCAAACATGTTTGTTAGTTTGAGAAAGTTTTGGAGGAGTTTTTAGTCTTTTAACTTCGTCGTTTGCTATATTCCGATTATGTGTAAGCATACCTAACGAACTTTGTAACCATTTTGCTTCGTTTGGATTATCTTGACGCGCTGCAACAATCTTTGCTTCCGCACGAGGAATAACAGAATCATACATCTCTATGTTCTGCATTGCCTCTGTCAACCTTTTATCTCTATTTTGAGCAACACGCTGGTCATTAGTAATACTTTGTGAAAAATCTTCAGGACGTACTGCTCTGTCTTGTTGTAGTAATTGACGTTGCTTACCAGTTGAAGCAGATTTAGGTCTAATTAAAGTACTAGCAATACGTCGTTGTACTTTAGAAGTACGAGATATTGTTTTTGGATTGTCCTCATCCATTTCATCTATATCCACAAATTTAACTTAAAAGTTATTTCCACGCTGGTGCAAGAACTTTTAATTTTGCACGACGTTCTGGATTAGTTTGATTTTCTGGTTTCTCTTGGTCGCGTGGTATTCCACGAGGAGCATAATTACCATCACGCATTAGACGAACTGGCTCTGCACCTGGAGGTGCAAACTTAAGACCTTGCTCTTGTAGTTGTAGTGCAGTCCATTTATTAAACTCATCAGGCCAAAGATAGTCTCCTGCATTAATTCTTTCTCCTTTGTGTACGCCGCGAGAGTATTGACGAGCATTCATTCTGCTCAGTGTTCCAAGAACTTTGTCCTGTCGTCGGTTAGACGACATTGTTCCTAGGTATCCGTCTGGATACTGTGCATCTGGGGTGTTCCTGTAACCAGACAGCATTCTGTCTTTGTTGTTGCGAAATACTGGTGAATTTCCAAATGCTACAGAAGTACCAACTCCAGGTGGTTCAGAAGGATTACTCCAAGATGTAAAAGTATTTGCTGCCATTACGACAAACCACCTGCACTAGGTCCACCCATAAAACCACCAGCGGCTCCACCAAATGGTGAAACAGGACGCACTTGTCCCTTCTTTCGGTAGTAACGAGTCTTGTTACGAGACCCTGGTTTGCGACGACCTTCAGACATTGATGCCATGCTTAACGATTTTTAGAATTTTTATAACTTTGTGTGCCACGCACTGTGTCAGTAATATCTGTGTAATCTTTCGGGTTTAGGTCATCTCCAATACCACGAGTGTGGGCTTCCCCACTTAATGAACTATCATTGCGAATATTTACGCTTGCTCCACTTGCAGCCGTTCCAAATTGGTTTGTTTTAGGTTGACCTTTATAATTATGCCATTGTTCAACAATGGTTCCAGTTCCTTTATGTTGAAACATTCTAGGTTTTACATGACCAACGGTTTTGTCTAAATGAGCCATGCGGTCTGCGGTTAATCCCGATGTTGTAAAACCTGGGTCTTGTTGCAGATACTGTCTTCCGTCTTTTGTTTGATACGGGACTACTTGTTTTGGTTCCATTGAACCTGTTTTTCCATATATTTCAGAAATACGTGGACCTATAAAACCATCAGCATGTGCAATGGTATGTTGGTCAGACTCTGATTGAGTGGGTACACGACCTGCACGTTGTGCATTTGTTTTTGCTTGGGCAGGAGAACCATAAGCATTTCCTGCTCTATCTTGCGTTGCCATGTTTACCTCACTACGGGTTTAAATGATATTGCTGAGATGTTTTCACCGTTCTCACCAATAATATCATCAAATCCAATGATGTAAACAAGGTCTAATCCTCTTGGTGCAACAAAACCACGAGCGATAGCGCATGCTTTTACTGCTTGGTTTACTGCCCCAGCACCAATGGCGCGAATCTTAGGGTATTGTCCTGCATTAACAGCACGGGCAATAATAGAGCCAACACTTTGTGGGCTACTACTTCCAGATACTTTTAGAAAATCATCAATGTTTGCGTTTAGTTCTTGAGACATAATACTCCTAATAAATCGTTTTGTGACTTATATAGATTACTTGTATTTAGCCTCTTGTAGCAGTTCTACAAAATCATCCAACCTCATCACAACGTATGAATCTCCAACTGATTTTGCCCCTTTACCAGAACGTTTTACAATTAAAACTGGAAGGGCATTCTTTAAGCGACGTGCTTGTTCAATGGTTGCATCCAACCAACCGCTTAAATCCCATTTCTTTTGATTCTTACATTGTAAACAAGCATTACGAAGTGTTATTTCTTGTTGTATTCCGTGTATATCACCAGTGTCGTTTTCTCCCGCTAAAACGGCTCTACGTGCCTCTGTAAAGTTTTTAGATATTAAATAATCTTTAATCAACGTTTCAAACGCTGTTCCTTTGGCTTTATGTTTATTGCCCATTGTCGTCTTCAAACGTGTAGGTGCATACTGAATCTTGCATAAACATAGATGGAGGTCTCTCCTTGATTACTAATGCTCGTTGCAACCAACGGTCTGTTCCATCATACTTAGGTTTAAATGGATTCCTTCCATGAACAACTGTTTTGTTGTTTAAAATTAACAAATCACCTGTTTCCAATGCTACGTAACGAATGCTCTTGTTAATAGCGTTTTTTAATTCTTTTAAAGCAGCGTCGGCTAATTCATTTGTTGGTTTTATAAGAGCCTCGTCGTATGTAAAGGTTGTGCCTTCATCTGTTGTAGTTAGTATGGTTGTTGGAATTGTTTTGTCAATGGCACCACTTAATATAAAACTTAAATCAATGGTTGTTGTAAACCATTGTTGATGTAAAACTGATTTTGTTTCTTCAGATAAATTAGTTAAAATTTCACTGAGAACGGCATAAGTTGTCAACGCCGATAGGTCTTCTCGTAAACACATTAAAAATACATAGTCTGGTTTGTATGGGTGAAAGGCAAGTTCTGTATGTAAAGCCAGAACAGTTTCAGATGATGATGAAATTTGATTTAAGGCTTGTTGTGGAAGTGGAACAATGTTATGAATCAAGTTTCCATTTTGTTCTTGGCTATATCCAATTAAATGACCATAAGAATTTATAATATATTTTAACGCTCTAATACTTTTGTGAGATGCTGGGAGTTGGTATGAAATGTCAGTTGGTGTTGGTGGCACCTCTCCAACATCAATAGAGTGAACAACCGTTATATCAGTTGTCATGGTTGATACCTAGCCAAACGCCTTTCTTGAGGAGCAACACTAATGCGGCGACTTAGTTCTCGTGAAAGTATTTGAGCACCACGTTCACAACGTTCAAAAACTGACTCTACTAATTTTCTGTAGGCTCGTGAGTTAAGGTGTAACTCTTGCAAACTTACAACGTTGTCATCAGTGTCACGACGAGCCTTAGCCAATGTAACAGTGTCGTTTTTGTCGCCACTCCATTGTAAAATCAAAGTCTTTGCTTCTACTAATTTAACGTCGTTAGCACAACGTTCTTCTGTAATTTCAGCAGTAACTAATTCTGTTTTAGAATAAGTAATCCAAGCCATAAACTCGGAGTAGTGTTCCATTAAATCAGCATCAGACAAATCGTCAAGATGTTTTGGAATCTCTGGTAAGTTTCCTTTCGGCCTGTCTGGAAGGGAAAACTTCTCCAGAAAGTTCTTCATTGCTTGGCTGTTCGCCAGTCTGTCGTCTATCAGCATCGTTCCTCCAACATGTTGTTTTGTAAGGGCATTGTTTACAAGTTTTATGGTCTTCTGTTGCCCAAGTAGGGCGGTCAATAATAGTACCTTGCTTTAAGTGTTGTTTGACAAGTTGAGCAGCAGCAAGAATGTGTTCAATCAATGCTGGTTGGTACGTAATATCAAACTCTTTAATTGCTTGAGTTGGCTTCCACTCATACAAAATAATTCCTTGATGCACACCTGTTGCGTACATGTACAAGTTAAGTTGGCGAAGATGGGTACTAAAAGGCTGTCTTATTTTTTTCCACAATTCGTCCATAGTTATGGTTCCTGAATCGTACTCTTTATACAAATCTATGTTCTCCATACGAACAGTGCCAACACCTACGCTCTTTATTTCTAGTATGGCTTCTCCCATAGAGTCTTCAATCAAACCGTCTGCGTTTCCTTTAATGTGGCACTCTTCGTTAAAGATGTCTAATTCTGATTGTTTCATCAGTCCAGAGCGTTCTAACCATCCTTGCCATTTCTCATGAATATCATGACCTGTTCTAAAAATGTTTAAGGTTTGAAACGAATGAGATTTTTCTTTGTCTGCTGGTTCTTTATTTATTTCATACATTGATGAACGTGGACACCAATCACGTTTGCAAATTTGACTAGGGTGTAAATAATCTGTGTCTCGTTCGCGAGTGTTTTGATTGTTTTCAAGTTCTACTTGAGCAGCAACAATGGGCAACAACCTGCCTTTAGTCCTAAGATTCTTTTTAAGACTTTCTAAGTCAACACTAGTTAGTTCAGCCATTTAACATACTCGTAAAATCGTCTTCTGTTAGAATCACGTATCGCCTCTTTTGTATTTCAAATTGTAACAATGGAATCCTATCTTCAAAAATAGCCCGTTGTTCTAATTCAATTAAATCTTTTATCTTTACTGAATACTGTTTAAGGTTATCAGTGAATTTGTTTTCAATAAGAAAGTCGTGGCTTCTTACATCATTCTTTCTCATCCATCCAGACCCTGAACCTGCATTTCTGCTTCCTTTATAACGAGCAGCAGTTTTCTCTTCTTGTTTACGAGACTTTTTTAGCCTTCGTTTATGCTCCCCATCTCCTCCAAGAATCATTGTGTGGGAACTTGAAGATTAAAATGGTCAAAGGCTTCTTTTTTAAGTTTCTTTTGAAGGTCTAAATCTTCGCGAATTGCCAATACAAGCGCGTCCTTGCCTTGCCATTTTTGATTATTGTATGAATAATAAGGACCAGAGCGAGTAATTAAATTGATGGCAATGCCAATGTTTACAACGTCTTTAATAACGTCAAACTCTCCTAAACGAAAGCCACCAGCACTTGTGAAATAGAAGTCAACAACTGCGGTTTGTTGAGGTCGGTACGTTTTGTTTTTGATAGTGCGAGCCTTAATAGTTTGACCAATGGCTTCTTCTTTTTCTTTAATCCATTCATCTCGTTTTACTTCAACACGACTAAAATAGTGAAAGTTTTTGGCTTTACCACCAGGTGTAGTTCTATTGTCTCCCCACATGACACCTATCTTTTCACGCCATTGATTTATCACCAAACCAGTGCATGGACGGTCTTCATTAATCAAAGAACGACGTTGAGCCTTTGATGACTTGCGAAAGAACTTTCCAGTTAAACGAGCACCTAACCCAACTGTAAATTCTTCCATCATTTTTTCTGACTCATCTCCTGGAACTAAAGATGGAAGTGAGTCAATAACAATCATGTCAACAGCGCGATTGTCTAGAGCCTTGATAACCAAATCATAAACTTGCTCCATGATGTTAGTTTCCACAACCCACAAACGGTCTAAGTCAACTCCAATGGCTCGTGCATATTGAGGAACGTATGTTTCAGCAGCAATCCACATAGCAATAAAATTTGGATTGATTGCTTGATTAGCAGCAATAGTTTTGTATGCAAGGGCTGTTTTTCCAGATGATTCTTCGCCAATAATTTCTGACCATTGGTTTAGAGGCCAACCTCCACCAAGCATTAAGTCGTACGCAAGAATGCCAGTGGTTATGCGAGGAACTTCTTCTTTTATGTCTGAACCTTTAATCAGAACATCGTCGCCATACTTTTTTTGAATAGCGGAAACAATTGATGCCAATGATTCGTAATCTGTCATGTTATATCCCTTTATACTGTCCAATTTGATTGGTCTGCTTGTGAAAACTTACCGTTCCAACCACACTCAAAACAACGTGGGGCTGGTGCTACTCCGTTAACCATACTGTTAGAACCTTTTCCAACACGTGAAAATACATTTCGGCTTCCACATTCTGGACACCTCATGTTGCCTTCACGTTGATGCGCTTCTCCTCCTTTCCACATTCTAATCGCTTGTCCAGTGGTTAACTGGGTGTTTGGCGGTAAATTATGTTGAACTGTTTGTGTTTCTATTGTTTGAACAGGACGACTGCTGTACGTAACAGGATTTGGATATATCGGTTGAGGCGTTGGTTTCTCGCCTTTTAACTTCTTTTCCCACCAATCACTCATCTTCTTCTTCTACTTCCTGCCAATTTAATAATGCGTCTTCGTCTATGATAATAGAAAGATTTCCACTTTCTAACATTTTATTTAATAAAGAAACTCCATATGCTACAAACAATGGGAGCACTTCTTCTTTGGGGTTTGAAAGTTTATCACTTTTCTCAAGAAAGTCTAGCACCCAATTGGCTGATTCTTCAATACTTTCTAAAACCCCTTGATTAACAAACAATGCCCATCTGCTGGCAACATCGTATATTTCTGCTTGTTCTACATCATTAGATGGGTTAGAAAAACCCATAAAGTTAGCAAACTCTTGTCCTTGACCTATTGACAGCATCAGATAGAACAGCCTTTTGTCAACTACGCTTTCTGTATCGCTCATTCTTTTGCCTCTGCCCAACTCTTGGCAAATTGATGGGAAACCTTAATTGGCACTTTTTCCAAAACCATACCGTCTCCCATAGCGTTAATAAAAGGATTAAGAATATCAACCCTATCTGTTTCATTTACCATTGCTACAAGTTCGTCGTGAACCTGTACTAGTAATTTTACACTTGTTCCACTCATGGCTTTGTGCACATCAACCATTGCCTGTTTACATATGTCAGCAGCAGTTCCTTGAACTATCGCATTAACAGCCTGCCTTTCAGCCCTAGACCTTAGTTCATCATTGCCTGAAGATAGGTCTGGAAGTCTTCTCCTACGCCCGTACAAAGTGGATACATAACCATCTTTTTTGGCTTTTAAAATAACTTGTCGCTTCCAAGCGGTTAGTTCGTAAAAACTCTTATAATAATTGTTTAATATCTCTTCTGCTTCGTGTTTTGGAATACCAGTAACTCGTGCAAGTTTTATAGAGCCACCGCCATATGCGGTTAAGAAGTTAACACCTTTGCCAATCTGTCGTTCTTCAGAAGTAACGTTCTCTGGTTTTTTCTTAAAAACAGCAGATGCTGTAGCAGTGTGAATGTCCTCGTCATTGGCAAAAACATGCAACAAACGTTTATCTTGACTGAACATAGCCATAACACGCAACTCAATTTGGTCGTAGTCAGCAACTAATAAAACGTTTGGGTCTAAGGCAACAAACAGTTTTCTAATATTTGATGTTCTTGGAATGTTTTGAAGGTTTGGATTAGATGACGACAATCGCCCAGTAGCAGTTCTATGTAAATGAAAAGATGGATGGAGTTTATTTTTATATAACTTTGGTATCAAACCATTTACGTAAGTTGACTTTAACTTTTGTAATTCTGCCCATTTTAATAACTGTGCTACAACTTCGTGCTTGTGTTGCAAACTCTTTAAAGACTCTTCGTCAACAGAAGGTGCTCCTTTTCCAGTTTTCTTGTATGGTTTAAGACCTAACCCACCTTCTGATTTTTTATTAAACAAAAACGTTTGTTTGTGCTTATTAGAGTCAGGGTTAAAACCAACTGGTGCGTATTTTAAAATATTGTCATGAACTTCTTTTAACTCTTGGTCCAAGTCTTTTTCTAAAACGGTCAAATTGTTAACGTCAACTGGAATGCCTTGATTTTCCATTTCCATCAACACTTCTAAAACTTGACTATCTAATGTCATGGCTTTACGAAGGTCAGAGTAAGCGTTTACTTTTTTTAACAAACGTGTGTACAACATCCAAGTCCAACGAGCATCACGATGTACATACAAAGAAGCGTCATCAATAGTTACCTTGCTAATACTTTTGCCAAGTTTTCCACCACGTTCGTATGCTTTGTGACCGTTGTAATTGTTCTCAATGATTGTTTCAAGTGAGTAGTTGGTTAGATTTTCGTTAATCAAATGCTGTAAAAGCATTGTGTCTACGTATGGTCCTGGTGGTATAGCACCGTAATACTTTGAGATAGAACGTGCATCAAATTTAACGTTTTGACCAACTTTAATTATGTTGCTAAAAAATAATGGCTTTAACCGTTCAAATACAACGCTTCGCGATAACTGTTTTACTGGTTCGGCGTACACAGCAGGCTTTACATATCTAGCCTTTGCCATAGACTCTTGACCGTTTTTAAGTTTTTTACGATAGCCAACTGGTGGTACTGTGCTTCCGTCTCCCACCTCTTCTGCTTCTAACAATGGACCAACTTTATGACCCATTGGTATTGCCCATGAGTGACCTTTAGTTGCAATGCCAATCCAAAAAACTTCATTGCGTAAAGGATTTACTGCTATCTCTTTAAGGTATTCTTCCACCAAATTATCATGTGCTCTTTGAATAATGTCAGGGCTTTTGGTTTTTAAACCCTTAACATGCTCTTGAAAGTCCTTTTCTAAGTGTTGTAATAGGTCAGGGTGATGCTCAAGTACTGATTGTGTTTCCACGTCAAAAGCAAACGCCCCAACCTCATTAACAACGCTAATAAGTTCATCAAGTTCTTCTAAGGTTGTGATAATGGGAGGTTTTACGCTCCCCATTATCTATTTCCCTAAATCTTCTGATGCGACTGAAAGCAAGTCTGCGTATGTAGGAACCTTCATAATGCTTGCGTCATAGCGGTCTTCGCGCAACGACGACATAAGAGTTTCATCAATTTCTTCCATCTTCCACTCTTCTTGAAGGTCACGAGCACGAATAGCCTGCAAGTTGTACGCAGTTGTTGCTCCCTTACCTGTACGGCTTACAGCCCAATAGTGTTTGGTCAATGGACCAGTTTGAGGCGCTTTGTTCAAATTGCGAAGTTGGTCAACAACTCGTGGTCCTACTTCAAACGAACGAACTACTGGTTTGGCTCCTACAGCCAACAATGCAACGTTAAATGCAATTCGTTGAGAAGGACGATTACCTGTCTCGCACAATGGGCATCCACGCTCTTCAAGGTCTCGCAAACAAATGAAGGATTTTTGACCCTCACGTTCTACCCAATGTTGGTGCCATGCTGCAAATGGTTCGTCGTCCAAAAACTTGATTACTTGAACGTCTTCAGAAACTTTCAAACGTTGTGCGTATTGAGAGTCTGCACTTTTCAAAACATCAACTTGTTGCCAACCACCGCGAAGTAGTTTGCGAGTTGCTTCTTCTTTAACAGGTGTGTCCTGTTCTGTATTTGGTGTTAATTCCACTACGTCATAATTTCTTGGCATTGTATTTTTCCTTTGTGTGTTTATTGAGGCCAATTATCTTTGATATGTTTTCTAAAACCATTCCAATCTCCGTGATTAACTTCACGTACTTTAAAACGGTCCATTGCTTCTAGGAGAAACTCTACCTGCTCTAAACTGTAAAGCCTCCTACCTTGTGAAGTTTTTTCTGGAATTTGTTGCTTCACAGGTTTTGGTGTTCGGTATTTGGCTTTGGGAAGCCAACCACGATGCTCCCAAACTCGCAACGTGGAAGGACGCTTACCTATTGCTTTGGCTAAATCGCCAATGGTAAACATCAATACCTCTTTACCGTTGATTACGTACTTCTTGGGTTTTGCCCCGTTGTACCTATCATCGGCAATTGCTTTTACCTTCTTACCCCTATTTTTTGGTGTGCGACCACCAGGGTAATCGGGCAAATCATTAAAAAAATCTAACGGGTCTTTCACGCTTTAAATGCCCACGTTTCTTTTTCTACGTAAAATGTTTGAACTGTTGGAAGAAGTGCTTTGTCTTTCCATGCCAGTTCTAAAAGTTTGTCTTCACTAAGTCGTTCAATCACTTCTTTTACGTCATTCCATAGTCCTTGTTCACGTGCCCACTCTTCTGCTTGTGTTGAGTTAAATGATTTGCTGACGCGACGTTCACGTTTCAATTCGTGTCCACCAACGTTCAACCAAATGTGACCACTGTCGTCTGGAGTTCCATGTTGCTCAACAACGGTACTTAATTCTTTTTTAAGTTTGTCAACCCTGGTTTCTAATTGAGACAACAATTTCTTTTGTGAAACAAAGTCTTCTACAAGTTTTGTTAAATATTGTTCGTCATATTCAGGAGTATTTACATACTGTTTATCGTACTCTTTTTCCATGTCACACCTCCGAGTGTTGTAGGAATTCTGTTAATGAGTTAAGTGTCAATTCAAATCTACCTTGTGTATCGTAGCCTTTGTCAATAAATGCCTCGTTAATTCCTCTTTTTTGTTGAAGCATTTCATATTGCCTTTCTTCAATACTCCCTTTCATTACGAATGATGCAATTGTAACGTGAGGGTGTTGTGAAGATAACCGTATAATTCTTGCCTCTCGTTGGTCCAATTTACCAGCAGACCACGGAAGGTCATAAGATATTAGGTAATTGGCTTGGGGTAAGTCAACACCGTAACCACCTGCGTCTGAGGATAAAAACAAACGTGTGTTTGGGTCTTTAGTAAACTTTTGCTTGGCTGCATCTTTTTCAGTTGAGTTCATGTCTCCAGTAAACAATACTGAGTTTGTAAGATTCTTAGTACCATTAGCCAATAACTTAAGATTTTTCTTAAAAAATGAAAACAATACAATTTTATTGTTTGGGTCTTCTTCTAATATCTCTGTCATATAATCAATAACGGCATCCATTTTTGGAGTTTTAAGATTACCGTTAACCCAACCATTATCCATAACTTCTTTTGCATATTTACTTCCTACATCACCATCTGCCCTAACAAATTCTTCTGCTGAAAACAAAACTAACTCTGGGTTGTCACAAAGCATACGCAAGATTGTTAAGCGTGACATAATTTGACCTTGTGCTTCGTTTGCTGCTGGATTGCCATGGTAATGAGACCACAGGTCAAAACCTTTTCCATGAGTGCTTAATGCTTGTTGTATTTGTTTAAGTAAGTCGTTGGCAATGTTTTTATACGCCAATGCTCCTAATTCATCAAATTGAACTGGAATAACTGTTGAAATTACTTCTGGCAATTGGTCTTGAATGTCTTTCCTACTTTTACGAACCATTGCTAGTTCCATAGATTTATTAAGAACGTTTAAGTTTCTATACCGAGTTGGCCTTCCAAATTTATCGCGAACAATAAAAGTTTTATCAAACCAATCAAATCTTCCCAATACATTTTCATCTACAAACTCCATGATGGAGAACAATTCTTCTGGTTTATTTTCAATCGGTTGACCAGTAAGAGCAAAACGATATTGACATTTTTTACCAAGTTTTTTAAGTAATCTTGTGCGTTTAGCACGTGGTGATTTAATCATTGTGGCTTCGTCTATCACCATTGCTTCAAACCTTAAAGAGTTAAACATATGTTGGTCATTTAACAATGTTTCAGGATTTACAATGACATACTTTGCTCGTATTGCAGAACGCCATAATGTTTCTCGTATTTTGGCATTACCATCAATAACTACTGCTCGTGAATTTGTAAATTTAGTAATTTCTCTAAGCCATTGATATTTTAAAGATGCTGGAACAATGATGATTGCTCTTGTGATTTCTTGTTGTTCAAATAATGTCTCAAGAGAGTTAATAGTAATTACTGTTTTACCGCCACCCATTACTACGGCTAATAGCATCTTTCCTCTATCAACCATTTTTTCACGGGCTTCTTCTTGAAATGGGTATAAAGTTCCTTTAAACATTTACCCACCAAGGAAGAACGGTTGCTTTAGTTATGGCGATGCCAATTTCTTCGTCTGACATTTCACCCAAATCTTTTGCTTTAGTATGTTCGTAGTAAAGCCACTTAACGCCTTCACGAAAAATAGGAAGATGCTTAAACAATTTTTTACCTACTGTCATTCCAGCCTCGTCATTGTCCAACGCTACAATTAGATAATCGCAAACATTACTTAATAGTTCTATTTGTTTTTTACTTACTTGTACTCCAAAACTGGCTAAACATTGTACTCCTGAATACGCTGAAGCAACTCTAACCACGTCTAGTGGTGACTCTACTAAAATTGCTGTTCGTATGTTAAAACGGTCAATACCAAACAAAGTTTCTGATTTGGAAACTCCTGTAGGTTGATTTAAAACACCTCTTGGCGACTTCTCTTGCCACCCCATCAAATCTCCTGATGCAGAAATAATTGGGATAATCCACGCTTGTTTTGACGTATCCCATCGGATACCAAACCTTTCGGCAACTACCGCTTTGATATTACGTTCTAACAATTTCTCGTAAGGAGGATTGTCAAAAGACATGTACATCTCCCAATCCACATCCGATTTAACTTTTTCTAACTTAGGACGTGTTAACTGCTCCATTCCAGAGTTCATCAACAAGTTATAGATTGTGGATACTGATTCGTAACTTCCAGTAATCTCGGCAATTAACTGTGGTAAGTTTCCACGAGACCCACATGAATGACAAATCCACAATCCTGTAGAGGCATTCATTGACCATGACGGAGACCTGTCTGCCTTGCCAGTTCGTTTTGCGTGTACTGGACAACAGCCAATAATTTCATTGTTAGACTCACGACGAACATCAACGCCTATCGCGTCAAGGACGTCACGAAAGTTAGTAATACCAGTTGTCATTGTTATCGTTAGTGTCATCTTCTACCTCTGAGAAGTCCATGTTGTTCCAATCCCAATTAATTCTGACTTCTCCCTTTGGTGCTGTACGTGCAAGCACTACTCTCAAGATTGCTTGATTTTCAATGTCAGGGTCAGACTCTACGCCAACTACTAGGTCTGAGTCTTGTGCAAAAGATGAGGTATACCCAATGGCTTCAGCAGTGATTTGCCTGCTCTTACGGTTTCCAATCTTCCAACTCAATACCTGAGTTGTACCGACAATAGGAATATCAAATCGTTGAGCCAAGCGCTTTAACGACCTAGTGATATTAGTAAGTGCTTGTGGAGAACCTTTTGGCTCACCTTGTTCGTCATCCATCAAATATACACCGTCAACTACTAACAAATCAGGTTTGTGTTGTTGTACTTTTCCTGCAATCGCGCTAACGGTAGTTAGAGACGAAATGTCTTCCGACAAAATAAATGGGTGCATATTCTTTCGCATGGATACTGCTTTTCTAATGCGTTCAATTTCAGCATTAGTCAAGTCTCCTCGCATTATTTTTGTGTGTGAAATTCCAGCAACAAGAGCGTCGTATCGTGCTGACTGTTCTTCTGCGCTCATTTCAAATGAGATGTATAGAGGAACTTTACCGTGAGTGTGTACGGCGTTTGCCATAATCAAGGTAATTAAAGACTTACCCTTCTTTGCCTCACCAACAAAAGTAATCAACTGTTGTGGTCGTAATCCAGATGTAATCCTGTCCAATCCACCAAAACCAGTTGGTATTCCGCGAATGGCATTAGGCGTATCTTTCATCAATTGGTAACGTTGTACTCGTTGTTCCCAATTTTCAATAAGGTTAATGTCCCGTAACCTGGCAACGTCTGCTGAAGCGGTCTGTAAGCCCTCTGTAAGCGCGTGTAACGCTTCTGAGGTCAGATTGTTGTTCAGCATAGGCACTGCGGTTGCAAGCGTTTCTACGAGTTTCTGATGGCGGTATGAATCAAGCATTTCCTCAAGCAGGTTTGAGAACTGCTCGCGAGAAGCATCTACCAAAGAAACGTTGGCGTGTTCTTGGCTAAATGCCCTCTCAGAAGGGACAGCGTTGTGTTCTCGCCAATACGTGATAATCCATTCCCAAACATTGGACCAATGCGCTGAGAAGTGCTGTGGTTTGATACCTGCTTCAATTACGGGCAATATTTCATTGTCCGTGATTACCTTGCTAATTAATAAGTGCTCTGAACTTGACATTAATTAATCCACGCTTTCTTTGTGTCCACTACGTGAGAACGTATCCCAATGATAGATGCTTGTTCTTGAGTTTCAACATATATTGTCCTAACTGAACGTTGAAACTTTAAATCGTATGCAAGTTCTTCCACCGAGGGATAATACATTACACCCACGGATATGCCTTTCCTCAATAACCAATCATTAATTGCATCAACTGCATCGTTGTCTATAAAAGTATAAACATCTGTTGCTATACCTAATCGGCTGTAACTATCTATCATTGCTTTTAAAGGCAACTCACAAGGTTTGGATAAGGACAAATACTTTTTCCAATTGCCTCGTTGTTTATGAAAATTGGCAATAATACTGTCTGACAATTGTGTCAGAACTCCCTCAAAGACTACTCCTTGTCCTTTTTGCCAATATTCTCCAATGTCATTTCCCTGCATTACGTTGGTCCGTTCCTGATACAGGAACAAGCCGACACGCCGATTGCAAAATAGAAACAAAGCGTTCTCCGTAACGCAAAGATAACTTTTTAGGGTTGTATAGGCTTGTAATAATTGTTGGAAGATTGTTGTTAATTCTTTGATTTAGTAAATTAATAATTGAACGACGTGTAAAGTCTGTGTCGTTTTCATCGCCTAACCCATCAAGAACAACAACGTCATAAATTGCTCGCAAATATTTTGATGTGTATGGAGATTCATATTCTTCTGGAAGACTGCCTTCGTTGTTTAATTCGTCGTACATCATTTCCATGTAAGTAGTGGTTGGTATGTAATAACCACTAATTTGAACTTTAGAAACTACTTCTTTTAGCAAACCGATGGCAAGATGTGTTTTACCTACACCAGTGCCACCAAACAAATACAAACCAGTTCCATTAGCAATGTTTTCTTCTGCGTTTTTTAGCCAAGTCATTATTGCATAATAAACATCTTGGTCTCCAGTTGATTTGTCATATGACTCCAATGTCATTGATTCAAATCTTCGTGGAATGCGTAAATTGCTTAATCGTTCTTCAAGTGGTCTGTTACGCCAGTAACGAGGACCTTTCCATCCTGTTGTCATAGTGTGTCCTTTATGTGTAATGGGTCGCTAGGTAAAATATACATTGGTGCTGTGCACGCATCAACTTTGTAATGTGTAAGGTACGAATGTTTGTCTAAGTATATGCTCCCGCACAAAGAACAAACATACATTTCAATTTTTTCTTCTTCTTGTTTAACAGTGTTCATTTTAAAAACAATGTTAAATGCTTTTATAAAAAACCACCATTTTTTCATTTCCACTCCGACACATCAGAATCGGAGGAATTGGCTGTCACCCACTGTAATAAATCATCTCGTCGTTTAATAAATGCTGACCACGTAGCCACATCTTTTGGCAATGGTTTTTGTTTAATTTCATAAAAGAATCTGTCAATCATGTTGTACATGTCAGAATATGACACTCCACTGTCACGCAAATTCTTAAACGTTTTAGACAAAGCCAACGCATTTACTTCAAAACTCATTGGATACTCTATGGATTTATTAAAGTGATATACCAAAGCCATAGTTGTGTTTTTGGTTTTTGTGGACATTTTAGTAATCATCGGTTTATCCTCATCTGAGCCTAGAGCCTTTCCCCAGTCGTCGTTCATTGTGACAATAGCGTTTCGTCTATAACGTAACCATTTGTAATATCGTCCTTTTTTTTCTCCTTCTTGAAAGAGAGATTCTTGTTATGGTTATTCTTGTTTATTGTTATTCTTGATTGGGTGTCACTGGGGACACTAGGGGTAGTGTCAGGCGTGTCACCACCAGTGGTGTCTGTAAGGACACTAGGTGGTGTCTGTGTAGACACTAGGGTAGATGGATTGTTAAAGTTTACAATGTACTTATTGCTAATGTTTCCGTGTTTTCCTAAACGGTTTTTGCGAATAAGTACGCCAGAAGAAACCAAGCGATTGACAGAACGAATGATGGTTCTGCGTGAATACCCAGTCAACTTAGCCACGTGTCCATAAGAGGTTGTTAGTTCTTGAGTATCAGCATCCATGTAAAGTAATACAGTTAATAATACTACTTTACTAATTGAGTCGTTTCCAAGGTATTGAAGTACCCAACGTGGGAAGGGTAGAAACGGTCCTGAAAATTTACTTTTTGCCATCGTGTTATTCCTCGTCCTATTTGGTAAAATGATTTCAGCGTCCTTGTCCGAACGCTGAGCAGGGTGTGGGCTGGAGGTTTTTCTACCTCCTTTCCGCCTCCAGTCCCCCTGCGTAATTACATTAAGTCATTAATTAATTTTTGCGCTTTTTGTTCTGTAACTTTAAATATTTTTGGAAATTCTAGTGGAGCCAACTTCCCTGCAATGATTACTACAGTTGCTGTTGATTCATCGCTTACCAGTGCTTCAATCATTTGTTCTTTTGATTTAAGTTTATTATCTGGTACACCATGTGCTGCTGCTTGTTGTTTTAATGCAGCCAATGGCATCTCTTCGTACTCTTCACGAGTTACTGGTTTAAGAGAATCTACAGTATCATTTACTTCTTTTTTGTTGTCAACAATTAAAAACGGAGTAAGACCTTGTGTTAAGTCAAGAACACGCAATCCGCTATCAATTAATCTAGTTACTTCTTTTTCAGATTCTACTTCGTCTTTATCGTTCCACAAATAAAGAACAGTGGCCTTTAAATTTTTAGCCACATCAATCATTTCATCTATGGTTGATTCAACTGCTTTAGTTGCTTCATTAGTTAGCATTGCTGGTGCTGTGTTGTTGTGGTATGCAATGTAAGACGCTTTGTTATCTAACAACCAATCGTAGACTCGGCACACTCCTTCTAGACTTGTTCGGTACGTGTAAATATGAAACGTACTGTCCTTTGGCAAATCAAATAAACAATCCTCTATGATGTTTTCAGAAGTGTTGCCTACTCCAAGTATTATAAATTGATTCATGTTGTTCTCCTTTTAGCGTAACGACTTTGTTCTTGCCATGTCTCCCATGAGTGTAATCATGCGAATCAGGCTGTGCACTATACCAGCGATTGTTGCGACAACTAGTCCATGCAACCAAATAATGTCTGTCCATAGAATTAGAACTGATGCGTATGACATAACCAATGTTGCAACAACTTTAACCCATGGCATTGGTTCTTTTGTTAAAAACAAATCTAGAATTTGTACGACTTTGTAAACGGCTAGTGCTGCAAGTAATAGTTCCATTAATCTCCTGGGATAGTGTTCCATTCAATAGTGTAGTTGCCAATCATGTTAACGGGTATCAATGTATCTTCCACAATGCGTTCTACAGCATTTGTAACTCGCGCATAATCAAGAGTGTAGTACGAGAAGTTTTCATTGTCTTCACCGCCATTTGGACCCCATCTATAGTCAGCAACACCGACAATGCTTGGTTGGTTTGCTTGTTGAATAAACCCACCGTAAATGTCGTCTCCGTCAAAATAACGTCCTACGGCGTTCGGTTCAACCAACCATTTAGAAACAATAATAGAATCACCAGGGTCTGCAAAAAAGACTAGTGCTGGAACTACAGCCTTCTCAACATTATCAATTTCTGGAGATTCTGGATGTTGCAAACTAAAACGACCAACAGTTGCTAAACCAGGAGAACTGGCATTGTAATATGCCGTGTTTCCATACAAGAATATATTTTGATTTGCAGCGCTTTCTGTATTCCATGAATCGTAAAACAATGCTTCACCAACAGAATCTGGTGGGTCAGTTTCTATAAAAGAATTAATATTGTCATTAGTTATAAAACGAAAATTAACAAACGATGCTCCCGAAAGATTGCAGTTAAAAGAACTATAATAAGTAACATCGTTTCTGTAATAAAACGGTTTTCTTCCATATACGACTACGACTTGAGGTCCAGTAGCGTCATTTGGAATTTCAATTTTAATACCATCTCCATTAGCGTAAACAACAGAAACAGATGCTCCAGCAGTTTCCTCACCGTCGTAAATTACTGTGTTAACAACAGGTACAGAAGCACTTCCAGAAAAAGCACTTCCATATGTATATACACCCCAACCTACGGAAGCCGCAGTATCAGTTGTTAATGTTGTTGTATATTCTGCTAGTTCTCCTACAGACAAAGGATTTGAATTATAGTTTCTAATTGCGTCGTCATTTGAATCTGGGTTACGTAAAGCAGAACCACCACTTTCACTACGAAGGGTAAACGGTGTTCTATCTAGAACTGATGGTGTTCCTAAGTAAAAAGAAATATCTTGTTGCCTAAATTTAGGGTCAGACAAAAGGTTTACCCGTTGAGAATATACATAAAAAGTATTTGTGTCTGAGTCAAAACGAGATTGACAACCAGACATTGCAGAAATAAAAGAAGTGGTTCCGCCAATTGTTCCTTTACGTTGACGAAGGTTAAAGATATTTAAAAGAACGCTTCTTAATCTTGCTGTTCCAATATCTAATGAAGTTACGGGCAAACCCAACTGTTTGGCAATTGCATCAAGAGTTACAGTTGGGGAAGTAACAGGGTCATTAACAGTTATTAAACTGTCAATTAAACTTCTTGTTTTGTCAAGTTCCCAACCAAACAACGATAAATACTTTTTAAGATGGCCTTTTCCTTCTGCGTAATCTGCAGCCCTATAGTATTCAGGAATTCGTTTCCAAAGGTCTTCAACAGATTGATAATACTTTGGCAATTGCACTGTTACGGTTGCAACACGTTCAAACCATTCCGTTGAACCATCTGAATACCTAATAAAAAATCCGTAATACAACCAAGTTCCAGGTTTGTACAATGCGCTAACATGGCGAAAAGTGTTAACAAAAGATGAACTGTTACAAGTAAATATGGTAGTACCATCTTCAACTGTAAGCGGCTCTCCATATTGATTGACTATCAAATGTATTTCAGTTGGTGAAAGTGTTACTGGAGCAGATACTAATTCTTCAGTTAGCGTCCATTCTGTTAATACATCATATTCATATACGGTATATTGACCACCTGGTCGTCCAGCGTCTATTACAGTTTGTTCTTCAACATTCATTACTGTTGCACTAAACGAAGAAAATCCAACAGAATCTGACGGTGTTACATATGAATCACTACGAAGCGCAGAATCTAAACGGCTTTCTTCGCGAACATACGAACCAACATCATCTGTTCGGCGTAAACGAAAGGATATTAAAGCCATTTAACCAGTAACTCCACCAACAGTTGTAATTGTATAAGTGCCTTTTTTTAATAATCCATACTCACCAGATGTTACAGTTTCAGTGCTTGGTAAAGAAAGGGTTACATAATCAACACCAGGAACATTAAGAATTGTTCTGTAAATTTGACCTTTTGACAATGTTTGATTAAAAAAAACATTTTCAAATTCAAATAATGTGTTTAAAGCCGTTTCAACATTTTCAGCAACTTTGCTTGCAATGTATCCTGACAACACATTTACTGTAGCGGTTATATTAACCGCTGTTAAGTTAATTGCACTAGCCGCCGTTACACTTGCTCCAATCATTTGACGAGGTTCATAATATTCAACAATGTTGGTTTGCAAAGTGCTATCTACTGATAATGCAGCAGACGAATATGTTAAATAACTTTCTGTAAACGGAGCAGCGTAAATAGTAACAGTCCCACTTGAATAAGATGCAGTACCTTTAGCAACCCCAGGAACCTGTAATACAAGCGCTTTGTAATCACTTAAAGATACAGCACGGTCTTGTGTTGCAAATGAATTTGGGATGTTGTTCCTTAACGATTCAATAGATTCAACATTTGACCCCCCAACGGCAGCACTAGACAAGATTTCCGATATATAAATACTTGGAGAATTTTGAATTTGTGTAATTGAGTTTGCCGAAATATTTCCAATAGAACCAACACCTTTGCGATAATTTACTACTATGTTTTGTCCAGTGTTTGGAATTTTACCGTTTACACCGTTTCCAAAAACAATTTCAGTTTCATTAGATGCTGTTGCTAATAATGAAAATACTTTGTCGTTTGCCGTTGAATCAAGTAATTTATTAACAAATTGGTATTCAACATTAGAAGGAACACCATCAACTACTATACCTTCTTGTACAAATACTTCAACGCTGTCACCAATTACCCCATTATAAAATAATGAAAAACGTTGATTTGCAGTGCCGTTTGAAGTACCTACAGTTTCATCATTAACTTGTAAACCTTCAACAACTGAAATAATAGCATTTGCAGAAGCAGAAACAGAAGCGCTTTCCGTTGATGTAAAATATACAATTGGACGTTCAGAAGTTGCAGGAGCAACAAATGTTGTACCAATTGGTATTTCTATAACATCCCCTGCAGGAACATTTTCACCAACGACTGTTACAGTTGCGGTTGATGATTTTTGAAGTTGTGGATTGTAATCAAATAAACTAGCAAGAGCCAACAACGATTCTCTTTGAGTTGCTGTAGTAATAAAGGCTTCACCAGCAGCGCGGTCAATATAATAATGCAATACGTCAGCAAAATAAGACCAAAGGTCAACAAATAAAACTCCAAAATCAGATGAGTTTCTTGCAGTCCATTCAGGAACTATTTCTGATGCGCGAGATAACAAATCAGCGCGAATAGAATCGTAATCGCGATTAGAATAATCAATAGTTGCCATTAGATATCGCTTTCTTCATTAAATGTATTTGTTACTGTTAATTTTACAGTAGATATTGTTCTAGGTGCTACGGCGTAACGAACCAGTACTGTAGCCACATTTTCTTCATAAAATGTAGTATTTTCATTATCTAATACAGCCATATCTAATACTTTTCCAAAAGATAAGTTTGAATTAACATCACTAATGGCGTCTAATTTATAATCAGCCAAAACTAAAGGGTCATTAATTTCAAAAGATAATTGAGGCAAATTACCACCATATTGTTGGTTCATTACCCTTTCTCCACTAATTGTCATAAAATAATTAACAATTTCTTGTTTAACAATAGTGTCTACACTAGTTGTATAAGATACGCTTCCTTCCTCAAAAGAAAAAGGTATTCTAATAGATTTCATGGCAATGCCTCCAAAATAGATTCTATTTGAGCCTCTAAGACAGCAATTCGTTCTTTAAGTTTAGATATTCCATCACTTTGAATCCAAAACACATTTGTAAAAGTATTATCATCTGTACCAACAATGATTTGGTCTCCAACTTCAGGAACTGACCAACCGTTATATTCAGGATGTCTACCTATTAATGAAATGAATACTTCTGAAGAACCTAATACTGCAGGTATACGAACTCGTATTTCCCCACTGTTTTCATTAGAATAAGTTACCACTGCCCTGTGAGGTCCACCAGACACAACGTTGTGTATATTTTTAGTTGTATACATTTACATACTCCGTTTTCATAACCCATTTGTTTTTAATCAATATTGGTAAAGGTGATTTTTGATAACGTTGAACAATTGGAAATTTTGGAAGAATGTCATAAGTTCCATCTTTTTCTAATTTTAAAGATGACATTAAATTGTCTGTTGATAACGTATGCGTTACAGAAGTAACGTACCAATATCCATCAAAATCTCCTCCGTAACCTTCAATTTTTACCACACCACCTGGGACAATAGAAGGGTCTCCATATACTAAAGCATCTGCTAAATATGGATATGCTTTTTTAATTTTAGACTCAATATAACGAGATGCTTTTTCAAAAGAATCAACGCTGACTGCTAATTTATTATAAAATCTACTTTCTGCAGGAGTTCCAAAACCAGATGACCCGTTTAATTGAGAACTGTCAACAGTAACAAATACGCCACGTTCATCAATATATGAAACGGTTTTATCTCCAGATTGTTGGGAAACATCGGCAGTTCCAAGAGTTGATTCTAAGTTAATAATGTCTCCTGGAAGAGGTCTATAATTTTCTCTTTTAACTTTTATTCCTCGCAAAATAGTGTACGACGATTGACGTGCAAGAGATTTGTTTTTATCCCAAATATGTATATGAGAATTACTAAGCGTTATCGTGTAGCCTAATTGGTCGCACGCTTTTACAAGCAATTTCCATAATGATTCTTCTGATTGAACTAAACGCTTAAAAACATATGTGTCTTTAGGCATTGAATACCCAAGTCTAAAATCATTAGCAATATCGGAAACTATATTTTCTAAAGTAACATTTTCCCATACCAACGTATTGTTACTGCGAAGCAAGTGAGAAGAGCCAAGACATATAAGTTTAAGAATTTGAAATGGACTGTTGTTTACAGTTCCTTCATTTGTAGAAGAAATACCTTCAACTTGCGTTACGTATCCATAAAAAGAAAAAGACTTACCACCGTTAATTTGTACCGATACTGTTATTGGTCTGTCTACGTATAAGGAAACATATGAAGAAGGAACACCTACAAGTTCAACAAAAAGATAATCATGTTGATTTTCAACAAACGAAATTTGAATGCGTTGTACAGTTTGTTTGTTAAACGGTACTCCATCTATGGCAATATCCCAAGTAATTCCAAGAGGAGAAAGGTTGGTAGTAATCATGCCAAAGGTATGCGAACAAGAGTACCAATAGGGATTAAATCAGGAAATTTAATTTGAGGATTTTGGTCAGCAATGTACCAATATAGTTTTTCGTTATTTAAATACTTTCCTGCAAGAGTAGAAAAAGACTCGTTTGAATTAACTACATGTGTAATGTATGGTTGTGATTTTGTAATTAAACGTTCTGATATTGCACGTGCTTCTTCATTACTATCGTTGTAGTAAGTAACGGTATAGCGAGAAGAATTAGTTTTCATGAAACTTTAATCCCTCCTGGTCCACCTTTGGGGTCAAATACTTTCAAAGTTTTAACTAGTGAAGTATGTTGTGATTGTTGTGCAATAATACTGTAATACAAAGGTTCTGTAGATTGAAAAGGTATTTCTATTGGTTTAAATTGTAAACTTACTTCCCCATTAATTCCTTGAACGTTTTGTCTCATTGTTATTGTCAATATAAAAGTGCATTTAGAAGTGCTTTTTATTGCTTCTTTGTTTGGAACATCTTCAGGGTCAATATAGTAAACATTTTTATACAACGTATAAGTATTATCTACTTCTTTTATACCATACAACGGATAATTATCTTCTTTCCATTCAACATTTTCTTTTCTTGCTTTTAATCCCTTTTTAATACCAGTGCTATCGTCTCGTAATTGCCAAGTAATATCAAAATTTGCATCTAATGGTGTTTTTGTAGTTATTTGTTTAGGACCCAATGGAGTTTGTTGTGTGCTAACAGTACTTAAGTTATTATATTCAATAAAAACAGTAACTGGAAGTTTTCCGACTTCTTTTGAACTTGATGAGGTTTGATTATCAGTAAACTGTGACAATACTTCTTGTGATACGTTAGTTGAAGTTGTTGGGTAAAAATGAGTCCCAGTAAAAGCATTAAACCATTGAGGAACCGTTACAAATCTAAAATTATAATTAGAGTTATTTCCAGGATAAAAAGACGAAGAAATGTTTGGCCTTAAAACTCTCATGCCTACTTCATTATGTGTTGGAGCAGATAATACGTTATTATCATTGTTCTGTTGATTCTCTCTTTCAGAACTGTTAAAAATAACTTTAACACCTCTAATTCTTCTAAGCATTTGTGCTTTGGCTGCGTTTACAGCATTTGAATTATCTTGAGCATCTCTTGCTTGGGTAGTTGCCCAATCAGTAAGGTTATCTGATAAAAATGCTTTCCTTTTTGCAAAACCAACGTACAATGCCATTAATTCACAATTGACTTGACAAATTGTTGGAATCATATCTTGATTAAACTTTTGAAAGGCTACTGCTGAACCAACAATTAATCCCTCAACCATAAACAAATCTGAAAATACAATACGAACAGGCATTGGATTTAAAAATGCAGAGTTACCAAAGTTTTTCTGAAGGCTTGAATCAAAAGCCGTTTGTTGCTCTTGTTCAAACTCTATTCTCTGTTTCTTGTCGTCTTCTGTTTCATTATCAATATTATTGTTAATAGCAATTACTTGTTGTTGGGTATACCTAGTAATAGTATCAACTAAGTCTTTTGTGATACCTTGTCCAATTATTTTGTCAAAAAGACTAAGGTCATGCATTACACCAACTTTTCCAGGGTCTTTTAAAGAATCTTCTATACTAAATTCATCAAAATCTTCTTTAGCAAAAAGATTAAAGTTAAGAGGTTCTTCAATAGAACCATCAGAACGAACAAAACGTTGTCTTTGTGCCGCCACTTCTGCTTCACGATTAAACATCATAGTAAAATTAAACACAGCAGTTCCAGGTACTGCTTGAGTAAGGTTTTGAGGGTTTTGCAATAAGGGGTTTACTGCTCCAGGGCTTTGACTTACTCTTCGCTCAATGTACTCTGGGTTAAATTGAAAATTAAGGCGAATATTTCCTGGGGCTGATGTAGAATTAGATTTTCCTCCAGGAGTCAATGCATTAGCAACATCTCCTCCTAAAATAATACTTCTCATAAACCCACGTTTAACTTTTGTAGAACTTTGAGAAATGTTTCTAGAAAGAGGGCCAGGAAAAGCAAAAGGTTTATTTTCTCTACTATAATCTCCTCTTGGTTCAAACGCTTCAACTATTTTTGAATAATTGTCAAAATCAATATTCCTGGCTTCTTCTAAAGTCCAAGTTTTTCTAATATCAGCCATGTTACGAACTCCTTACAATATTCATTTTTACTTCTTTTTCAATAAGTTTAGTAACTTCTTTTGCTAACCTAGCAGCGTCTATTGGAACAGAGCCAGTACTAGTAACATTAATAGTTGGATTAATGTTAAACACATTGTTTTGTTCTGTTGATTTAACGGTTGCTCCTGAACCCATAGAAACATTGTTTGCAGAGTTTTTAGGCGCATATCCTTTATCAGAAGGGTCTCCCCATTGGGCTTGAGGGACTTTATAACCATGTTGTCCAGATAATGGGTTATTTTTTGCACTACCACCCCAATGATGGTAGATGTTATTTTTTCTAAAATTAGTAGCACCATCAGCCATTAACCATCCAGCAGCAACTTCCATATTGTACTGTGGGTCCCACAAAGGGCTGTAATCTTTTTTTAAATTTGGATATTTTCTAAATAAATCATCTTTAGCATTTCCTTGAAGATTTAATTGAAGAAGTCCAAATGAAAAATCGCCAGTGCTATCACTTGGGTTATACGCATTTGCATCGTATTTGCTTTCGCGATACGCTATTTTTGTAAAATTGTCAATTTCATCATTTGACAATTTACGACCACGTACTGAAACATTTCTTAAGTACGATGCAATTGCTCCAGGAGATATTTTCATATCGCCTAGTTTGTTTCTTATTTTTAAATAGAATTTCTTTTGTTCAGCATCTGTATTTCCATGATTGACTTTTCCAGAAGAGTTTGAAGATACAGAACCACCTCTTCCACCTCCAGCACCTCCAGAATTGCCACTAGCATTGCCATACAATAATGTGGTTGTTCTACCCTGTGCAAATGCTGCAATTGATTCAGCAGTGCTCATTTGTTGAACAATTGCTGCGTGAAAACTCATATCAACTCCGCTTTGACCCATTGGCCCAGTTTCAGCAGTATTTCCAGTAGTTCCAACTACATATTTAGTTTCTGCATTTTCTTCTGTTCCATATGCTGCACCTTGTCCTTCATACTGTTTGCGGCTTGCTGGATAGGCTTTTGATTGCACGTGCCATGGTTCACCATGTCGTGAGAATTCATCAAGACCATACTTACTTGCGTTGTTCTTTAGCCACTGTTCGTCTTCAGTACTAGCAAACGTAAGGTCAGCCGCTAAACCAATTTCATGGTACGACAAACCAGGAGGCGCTGCCATATTTGCACCTGGTTTTTTCTTCCAATAAGAACCATCGTAATAAGTTTCAGTTTTTTCGTCAGTTCTATAATAATTAGTCGTAAACAATTGTTTTTGTTGGTCTGCACTTCTGAAACTTCCACCAATTCCAATTCCTGGACGGTCCATTAACAAACGAGTAAGAGGCTCACGAAGGACTGGTTTTAGTTGAGCAAGATGGTTTTCGTCATCTTTTTTAACCGTTGGGTTAACTGCGGCAATACGTCCAGGACTTGCTGAACCACTAGGGTTTGGGTCTCCTAAAAAGTTACCAATAGAACTCATTCCAGGAATGCCTAATTTTCCTAAAGCATTAAATATTTGTCCAAAACCACGGACATTTGTTTTAGCACCAATAATGCTTGATAGTCGGTCTTCAAACTCACCTAATAATTTATTAACATTTTGTAAGTTTTTTTCCATTTGAGCATAGTTATCTGCTTGACGCTTGTACATTTGCTCTTCACGATTTGCTTCTGTTCGTGTAGTTTCTTCTTGTTGTGTAGCATAGTTTCCTTCAATCCCCATTCTCTTACGGTCAGATTTTTTAGAAGGGTCGTAAAAACCTTTTCCACCTTTTTCAGTAAAACTAACATTTGACTCCGCATATTGCAACAACAGGTCTTGTGCTCCCTGGTCCAATCCAGCCATTTGCAAACGTTGACGAACTATTGAACCTTCTTGACGACCAGCATTTATAATTTCACGATTATTTAAACCTAATCTTTGAATTAAATCTTGGTTTACTTGTTGTGCTGATTTTTGTGTTCCACCAATACCATAAAGACTGGTGCCAGTCATCATAAACATTCGGTTTACGGTGTCTGCTTGACCAAGACTTTCAATGTATTGAGTAACATCACCTGCACTATAACCATAGCCCATTAATGTTCTTAAACCTTCTACAGAACTAGCCTGATTTGCCGCATTAATACCAGTGCGTGATTGCATTGATAGTAGTTCGTTAATTCCACCCATTCCTAAACGGCGTCCACGCAAAGGTCCTCGCAGATTAGTCATTACGTCCATTTGACTCATTCCGTACTGTTGCTGTAGTTGTACGCTTAATTTGTCTGCTGGAAGTGCGTATCCTTTATTACGGTCAACTCGGTCATCAATCATTGCCGCACCTTCAACAGCAGCGTTTACTGCAAACATGGCTGCTTTTCCATAAGGTGTTGCTTTAAATGCTTCTAACCCTCCTTTCATTTTGCTAAAGGTTCCACCTCCAGCGCCACCTCCTGCTCCAGGAAGACCACCACCTTTACCAAGCGCCCCAAGAATACGCTCAACGCTTTGCATTTGCATTTCACGCATGTCTGCAACCGCTGGCATACCTTTACTCGTGTCCATGTAGCCAGAACTAGATTTACCACTTACCTTGCCCATTGCGGTAGCGGCTTTGTTTAATTCTGCAGTTAAATCTTTAGTGTTCTTAATTAAATCTTTAAAATTAGATTTAATTTTTTTAGTGTTTTCGTTTAAGGTATTAAGTTCTTTGTTAAGACCTTCAAGCATTTTAAGGTCAACGCTAAGGCGTGAGTTAACAACAGAATTACCCATTGCACTGGCGGCGTTGCCTTCTGCGGGACTGCCGCCTAAGCCACCAGAAAGATTTGGTTCTTCCATTATTTAATTAGCCTCCACTGGAGTTTCGCCAACTAGCCATCCTGAACCAGTATGCTCGTTGTCTTACCGTCATAGTTTTTAGGTCTTTTAGACCAAAACCCCTATACGTAGAGGCAATCGCTTCGTATTCCCAATAAACCCTGACTAGATTAGCCAAATAAAAGTGCGACCCAATCTAATGCTAGTACTATCTTAGCATTACAGTGGGAGCATTGGGTTTCCACCTCTTCCATACGAGGCCCTGGTTGCGCCGAGAAGAGGGCTTTAACCAACTTATTACGGTCAGCCAATGACAACCCCCTAGCCCACGCCTCTTTTTCAGCAGTAGTTTTACCGTCTAATAATGCACATCGTGACAAGATAATAGTGTTTTGTTCAGCAGTAGTTTTACCACGTTTGCCAGCAATTTGACTATCTCCACCAGTTGGATACCGTAGTTGAACTGTAGTGTTGTTTTTAAGTTTTACAGTAATTGGTTTATGAAGGTCTACTTTTACAGGCTCACTTTTAAAGTCTGTATCTAAATCCATAGTAATATCATTGTCACCGCCACATTCGCGACAAGTTACTTGAAATTCACGGTAACGACCATAAGTTGCTTTTAGCACTCCCAAAAATAAAGCGTCTCTGTCACCGACAATTAAATCATCAATAATTTCTGCTTTTCCGTTTACTTCAATATCTCCAATTGTTACAACACCACGTTTTAAAAGATGGGTCATGTATTCAGAATACGTTACGTTTTTTTGAACGTCAAAAGCGGAAAGAGCCTCTTCGTCTTCTCCATTAAGTTCACGAACAGTTGCAGTTGTATACCATTCTTCTGAAGAAGGTGCATACAAACCACGAAAAAGGTCAACCTTTAAACTTGTTGGAAGGTCTACTTTAGGTGCTGGGTCTTGAAGTGCTTGGTTTACAGCCTCTGCTTGAGACGAAAGTTCAGTAGACATTTAGTGCTCCTTAAATTGTAAATTATTAAAATTAATTAACGAGTTGTTCCAATTGAATTGATTTCATTTTCAGTAAATGCAACATAAAAGCCTTCATGGTGAACGGTCATTTGTTGAATTAAAATACCGTTGTCACCAGCGTTAAGGCCATTCATTGCAAAAACACCAGGCCAGCAATTAAACAATTTAAATGCTAATTGAACTTTACCTGGTTTTGTATCTCCAGAAGGCAAATCAGTTGCTTGATACGAACCACCAATACCATCATTACGAGTATAGGGATGGTCGTATACACGAACAACAATGTCGCAACGATAGTCATTTACACCATTGTTGTACAAGCCAGTGCTTCCAGTTGTTCCAGTTCCTTGTTGCCACGAATGGATAAATGTTTGCCATTTCCACATCTGTGCTTGATTTGCAAAAACACCACGGCTGAAAGACACTGGTGGAAAGTCTGATTGACCAACCATTTTGTGTGGATGGGTATTCATACCACCTTCACGGTATGCAATCAATTCATTAGTGACACTCAAACCAGACATTTCAGCAAAGCCAAGACCATCAAGACCTGTTCCAGTTCCTGATGAAGTATGACTTGTCAAGTCGGGTGCACCCACAATTTGAATTTGAAATTTAAAATTACGAAGTGGGTCGGTACGTTGTGAAATAGCCATTATTTCTCCTTAAACAGTTTCGTTCAGATTTGAGCCGCCAACAAATTGGCTAACTTCAATGACAATAAATTCAGCGGGAGTTTGCAGTGCAACCCCGACCTCTACGTGAACTTCACCATTTTCAATCGTGTTTGTTGTGTTGTTTGTTGAATCGCACAAAACATAAAACGCTTCGCTTGTGTTACGCCCTTTAAGACCTCCTGCACTCCAAAACTCAGCAAGAAATTTAGAAAGGCGAACTTGAATGTTTGTCCAAAGACGTTCGTTGTTTGGTTCAAACACTGCAAAATCTGTAAGTCGTTTTGACTGAGCCTTGACATAGTTAAGGCTACGACGTGTTGGAACATACTTTGTGATATCTGTTTTCTTCAAAGTACGGGCACCATTGATGATTACTCCAGCACCAGGAATTGCTTTCATGGTGTTTACGTGAGCGTCATACATGGTTCCTTGTTCTGCTTCGGTAAACGAAGTTACAAGACCAAAAGCATTGCGAACGTCATATCCAAAACCAGCAGGTGCTTTTGCAACTGTTCGTTCTGCCTCAACTCGTGAGTACAATCCAAGAATAGCCCCACCAGGTGCAGTATCGCGAATTGCAGCAGCACCAGTTTTTGATGGGTCAACCATTTTAAGTTTTGGATAATACACAGCGCCGTATGAAGAAGCCGTATAACCGCTAATTGCAGAAACTGCATCAGCACCTGATGTAACAGATGCTGGGTCAATTACTACAAAACAATCTCCGCGAGTTTCTGCATATGCTAATGCATAGTTAACAACTGCAGCAGTTGTTTTGTTGACTAGGTTAAGAACCAATTCTTCATTAACTGAATCAAATTCGTCTATTGCGTCTTCCCAATCTCCGTTAGCAGGAGTTGAACCATCTGCACCAGATGCTAGGGCAGTGTTGGATACTGCTGTAACTGTAAAAGCAGATGTATATGTAGCAATGGATGCAACAGTAATATAAGTAGAATAAGTATTTACTACCGTTCCTAAATAACGATTGGAATCTAAATCAAGACTTACTTCGTTCCAACGTTCAACTTCTGTGCCACTCAATTTAACAATTAAGTTAAATGTTGGCTCACTACCAGTAACCAATCCAGCGGTTACAGATACAGTAAGGTTGTTGCCCCAAGTTCCAGGGTTTGCAGCGCTTACTGTAAATACAGTTGAAGAACCGCCACCGTTAACTGTTCCAGCAAAGTTTGCCGATGCAGAAACAGCGTCAGATGAATCGTATACACGAGAAACATATGCACTGCGACCACCATTTGCAAAATAGTGATATACCGCATATGGAAGGTCATAAGCGTCTTCAATATCGCCGTACAGTGCTTTATACGCTGTCCATGACGATACTTTTGTTGGCACAATTGGACCGCGTGGTGCAGGCGCAATGAAGCCAGCAGATACCGTGGCTGTGCCAGAAGTTGCTGATGTAGTAAAGGCGCCTTCAGATACGTAAACGCCAGGTCGTTGAAATGCCATTGTGGATTACTCCTTACAGAAAGTATACCTTAGATATTGAAACTATACACATTAATATTCTTTAAAATTGTTCTTCAGAGTTAGTGCTCATATTATATACGCTTCCATTGACGCTGTTGATTCGTTCAACACCGCCAACAACTGTAGTAACCGCCTTAGTGCCCACAATACGAGACGATGGAATCTCGGCGGTCATTTGTACGGTGTAAACTTTTCGGAAAATACGTTTGCGATAGCCAGCCTCTGGGTCAAGGAGGTCTGCTGTAGTCCAGTCCAACAGGTCTAAACGCCTAATAGTGTTATCTGCGCCAATATCAATAAAACCTTTTCTCCAAGGAAAGATTTCAGTAAGCATTTTTGCAGTTAAATACCTATCATGAAGGGCTGTTCTTGTAAAGGTAGATACCTGATACAACAAATCAACAGGAACGTGTTCGTTAGCCTCTAAATAAGCGTAACTGTTTTTGTTTGTTTTAAAGTTAAAGTTAGTAGATACGCTAGGCCAATAATCCATACGATTTGCAGAGTTTGCTGGAATAGCAGGTGCGGCACCTGCACCAGTCCTATAATAAATATCCGATTCAGAATGTTGCCTGTTTCTAGCATGGATAATATCAATGTGTTCCAAAGTAATAAAAGGATATGAACGTTCTGTTTCACCTTCTGGATATCTAAAAAAGACTTCTACTGGTCGCTCGTTGTTTCTGTCGTCAGGAACCGTCATACCCGCAAACAAGTTTTTAAGAGCCTCATCTTCGGCAAGGAGAAAACCAACTCTACTCATCGGTATTTTGCCGTTAACTTAGCGTGAACTTTGTTAGCAATTTTATTACTAAGTTCTGTTTGATTGCCTAAAACCTGTGAACGAAGCAACGGTTGTGGGGCAACTTTTGTAGGAACACCATACTCAAGGTCTGTAGCAAGACGAGCCTTTTCATCATTGCCAGTTATTCCGTAATCAACAGTTCCAGTGCTTTCATTGTATGTAACTTTTAAACTATCTGAAACTTTAGCCCAATCAGTTTTAGAGTTTTTGGCTCTTTCCTGTAGTGCAATAGTTTCTTCTTTAGTACTTTCTTTAATAGCCTGAGCCAAAGCCTTAGCATACTCTTTAGCCAAGAATTCTGCATATCGCACAACTTCAAACTCACCAGAAATGAACGATGGTCTAGAAGAACGTGCGGCAGACGACATGCTTGTTAATGCACTCCAATTCTTCTAGGCAGTTGTACCCTTTAGCGCTCGCTAAAGTTAAATCAAGTTTATCAGATACTGGGAAGTCTAGAAGGCCAAGGAAGGTTACTGATGTTAGTAAATGTGGGATTTGGGTCAAAAGGATATTCTTGATTAAAGTAGACCTCAAGACCCTCAACTACTATGATAATGTCATCTTTGGCTCTACCACGAACTTTGTAAGAAGTTACGGTAAAGTACCTTCCGTCATATGTAAACAAATCGTTAAGATGGGTTTTATATTCCCAAACGTTAGTTACTCCAGCCGACCTAAAATCCTCTACTGAGGCTACAAAATTAACAACCTCAATTGGTTGACGACCTTCTGGAATTGAACGCTTTTGGTCCTCAGTTTCCGTAATCATCAAAACTGGAAGAATAATACCGTTTTTGTATTTACGCCCTCCAGTTCCACTTATGCCTTCGTCATAGACGTCATCAAAGTATGAACCAGTAGAACTAGCGGCGTTTCCAAACGGTATGAACTCGTAATAAACAATGGACTCACCAACTAACCGAGAATACTCTCGGTAACGTTTTCTGATAAGCCCTAATTCAGTTCGGGCATCCATTAGAAGAATCCAGTGTTATAAAGACTGCTAGGAGGATTAGTATCTACGAATACATCCTCTCGTAGGTCGTCTCCTTTATCCTCAACTTCAATAGTTCCTTTATCTCGTTCTGGGAATACTCTCTCAATTGGACCATAATCTCCAAGTTCACGAGCGCGGTAGATTGGAACATAACGATTTGTAGTACGTGAAACTCGGCTAAGATTCATTACTTCAATACGATTAACTCCAATGTTGAGCGCACGTGCTTGGTTTTCATATTGTCGTTGCCAATACTCAAGAAGGCTTTGAACCATTCTAAAACGTTGACTGCCTGGAATATGCACGGATTCAGAAGTCATTACGTCAATGTCTCGGCTATATTCGCTTAACAAAGCCCACAATGCATTTACAACCGTTGCCATTCCAATAGTGTCAATGACAATTCCAGACATATTTTCTAATGGTGTAGACAAGTTGTAAACATGTTCTTCAATAGCATGATGTGCATAAAACTCAAGGTCTGCTGGCAAAATCCATTCGTAGTGATAACCTTCAACCATTAGGCTGCTATTTGCTGCTGGAGTACTACTTAATCTTAAAATACCGTTTCTAGCATCTAATGAAAATGCAGAAGCAGCCAACTCTGTTGGTGTAGAAGATGTGTATATTGCAATGTATAAACTATCTGTATCAATGTTTGGATGACCTAGTTCATAGGTGCGAGTAGTTGCTTCAAATGAAGTTTGAAAGAACTTTGGAAAATCGCGCAAAAAGTTACGAGCAAGAGTAGTAACTTCTTCAACTATTACTGGATTAAAATGAGCCATTATTCATCCGCCGAATCTGCACCAGGAATAGTGTCTTGGTCTGGGTAATTAATTGCTGGATATGCTTCTCTTTGACGATGCACCATCATTCTGCGAATACGAGTTGCATCTTGTACTGTTCCAGTTGGTTTAGGAATTGGCCTTTCGGTCATATTGACCGTTAACCAAATACTTGAGTGCCAAGAACAATTTGGTCGTTCTCACCAAAGTCAACGTTTACTGCAATTGTAGGTGTAGCACCTTCTCCAGTATTGTTGGTAAGAGTGATGCTGCTTCCAGCAACTAATGATGCTACATAATCACCAGTCGTATCAGTTCCCAAAGCAACTGAGTTTGACGCAATAGTAGCAGTTAATGTACCGCTGCCAAGGTCAGTAAGCGTTACAGACCCGCTTAAGTCTCCTCCAAGAGTAATTACAGGGTCTGGCTTGCTAGTGACATTAGACCAATCAATAGTTGTACCTGGAGAGGCTAAACAAAAAGCCCGTTTGTCAATAATGTCATTTGCAACAATTGATTCATTTGCACGACGCAAAACTGCCGCAAGAACTATGTCGGCAGCAGGTAGTGCTGGAAACACTGGGTTTGTAGAACTAGCAGTTCCAGTAATTGTTTGAATAGTTACTGCAGAAGTTGCATACCGAGCAACAACCAAATCAAAACGGTTTCCAGAAGATGGAGCGCTTGATAGTGAGTATGAGGCATTGGCAGAAAGGGCATAATCAGTTCCCTCATACGCAATGGTTCCAGAAGCAACGGCAACGATATTGCCAGAAACAACAGTTACTGCAGCACCAGAAACAACTCCTTTTCTGCGATTGCCTAAAATCTCAAAATCAACGCGGTCTGGCTCTGATTGGTCCAGTGTTGATTTATCGGTATCTGGTGCATTGGGGATTGTAAAACCCGCCATTAGTATCCTTTACAAAGTGTCGTAAATATTTCCACTCTTACGCAGGTAGTCGTACAAATCTTTTGAGATATTGAATCGTTTTCCATCTACAAAATTATACACTTCCTTGCCCCAGTACATTTTCCAAGTTCCCTTGATACGGGCTTGAACTAGGTTACTACCTTCTGTTGGAACAGGAATTGCAACTTCAATTTCATTATTTTCTACTTCTTCAGCAAATTGTTGTGTTTTACGTGCCATGTTTTCTCCTTATGGTTGGACACTTACAAGTATAAAGGGCCAGTGGGTAAGTCCCACTGGCCCTTTAATTAATTACCTGAGATTATCAGGAAGCGCCGATTGCGCCACCCTTGGTGTTGATAAGCACTCGGCTTTCGTGAGTGATTACTCCGAAGCCCCAGATTGCGTACCAAGCAAGACCATGCTCACGACCAAAGTCAATGACGCCACCATCTCGCAACTCAACTGGCAAAGCAATTGCTTGACCAAATGCGTTGTCACCAATCATCATCGCGTTGTACGATGTTGAAATTGGGTCCAAGTTTCCTGCAACACCTGGGCTAAGGTCTACAACATCTGTTGATGCTTGACCTTGAAGCACTTGTGTTGTTTCAATGAACACAACGTCGTAGAGACGACCAATTTCACCAAGCATGAAGTTGCCTGGAGCAGCGTACTTAGTGACTTCAATAAATTCAGGCCAGTCACGAAGCGAACGGCTTTGTGATGGGTGAACGAAGCACACGTATGTGTCGCCAAGACGTGGGATGTTCTGACCAGCAAGTACTTCAACTGCGTCCTTGATAGTTGCAGGTGAGAGGTAGCCAGGAGCCGAAGCCGACCCAGCCGATGAGTACTCGTAAGGAGCAATTGAACCACGTGTTGAACCGTTGGTGTTGCGACCAAACACTACGCTTGGAGCAACTGCTGCGCCACCACCAAACGGAACACCTGCGCTGTAAAGCGTGTTACGTGCTTGAATGTCCATGGATTGTGCCATGTGACGACCAAGAAGACGCGAGGCTGATGCCATTACGTCATCAAATGCTGCGTTAAGCAACAACTCGGTGACAGCAACTGACTTGCCTTGTTCCTTTACGGTGATTTGAATCTGACTTGCCGAAAGAGCACTTGGCTCCATGCGAACGCCTTCAACCAATTCTGCACCTGCGTAATCGTCAGTTGTGAGGTTGGTGTAACGCATAAAGTTAACTGTCAAACCAGGCATTACGCCAAGTTCTGTCTTCTTTACTGCGAACTGTTCAAAACGAAGAACAGGCATTGCTTGGAACAAAATCTCTTTTGACCAAATCTGTTGAATTGCTGGTGAGAGTGTTGCATCACTTGAGTAGCCAGTCGTTGTGATTGCCGACAGGTCTGCTCCAGTAACTGCACCACCCGCTGGGCCTGGATATGCCATATAGAAAATTCCTTTGTTAGGTATTTGTGGATAATTTATTTATTCTTTAAAAGTTCGTTAAAAACGACCCTTTGAAGAACGTGCGTTTAAAAGTTTCTCACGCATTTTTTGATACTGTTCCATTGACATATTGCGGATATCTTCCGCAGTTAACGTTTGCTGCTCCATTTGAGTTTCCATAGGTCCAACAGGAGGTGCTGTGACACCTACTGCCTTAAAGCGCGTTTGGGATTCCTCACGCACTCTTTGGACATTTTCTAGAATAGCAGAACTTGCGTCTTTGTACTGGTTAATTTTTAACTCAACTTCTTCTTCTGAAGAACCGCTAACCAAAGGCAAGAGTTGTGGAATAATGTACTCTTGTTCCTCTTGCAAACGACGGGAAATGTAGTTTTGAAGTTCTTGGTGACGTCGCTCTTTTTCTAAAAGGGCTGCCTGTGCTTGACGGTCACGCTCAATCTCTTCTAAACGACCTTTCCACTCATTTTCAACGTCGTTGATTTTCTTTGTAAACTCGGTCTCCTGTTTTAGGAGGAGTTCTTTTGCGCTTAATTCTTCAAATTCGCGTTGCTTACGAATTTCTTCTTCTTTACGTGCTGTTTCTTCGGCTTTCTTAATAGCCGCTTCTCGCTCTGCAGAAATGACTTTTAGTTGCTCTTCAAGCACTTTTGTTCGGGTATCCGATTCTTCAAGACGCTTGTACATCTTGTCTTTTTCTTGCTTACGGATTCCTTCAACGTCATCCTCAGTAAAGGTCTTTGTTTTTTGACCTGTAACTTTTGCTGACTCATCCAGCATTGTTGCTGTTGCTTCTGCAAGGATAGTAACAGCGTCTTCTTCTTGCTTTGCCATAGGTATATACCTCTCTAGTTGGGCTTATATTGACTTAAGTAATAGACAGTTTATTCTTCATCTGGATTACGACGCTGGGCAAACCTAGCACCGTAAGCCTTGCTAACCAATTGATTCATCAGGTCTGATTCTACAGGGTTAACAGCCGTTCCAGGCATAGAACCTTGAGAATTTCCTGCTGATGATACGTCTGACCCTCCAGCCGACGTAGCAACAGGACCTTCGTTATTAGGCAACATTCCTGTTGCCATCATAATTGCGGATTGTATTTGAGAATTAAGCATGGTCAAAGACCCTTGGTCAATAGCGTCATCCATAAGTTCTTCAAAGATTTCTTCCATCTTTTCGTTCGGGAACTCTTCACCTAACGTACGCAAAGCACCACGCTTAGACTCCAAGCCCAATGACATTTTGGCTTGTACTTCATTAAGTTTAATCAACACGTCTACAGGCAACGGGTCAGGCCAATGACATGTTGTTTTATATGTAAGAGGGTCAGCAGGGTCAAGTTGAAGCAAGTTATCTCGCTCTGGTTTTGCTGCTTTTTGAGGGTTATAAACTAACATTTCTGGTCTGAACATAGCGGCAGTACGAATAACAAGTTCGTTAATTCGTTCAAGACCTTTTGTAAAATGAATCTTTTTCATTTGATAACGATTCATTAAAGGCTGATACTGAATTGCCAAAGCAACTCCAGAAGTGTTAGATACTGGTTGGAATTGCCCTAATGCTGCTTCTGGAATGCCTGTAATTTCATGCATTGTTCGTTTAATAAAATTAATATATTCAAGCGCTCCAGCCATTTCTCCACGAGATTCAAGGTTAAATACGTTTGCATCTTTTGGCAAACCAGCCCAGACTTTCTTTGGACCTCGCTCAAGTTGGCTTGCCTTTGCACCAGTAATAATCGTTACAGGAGCAGCGTGGTAGTTAATGATGTCCGAAACCTCAGTCATCTTTTCATTTAATTCACGATTTAAAGGAATAACATCCCAAATATCTGATTGACCCCAAGGAGACGAAGAAATACTTACGTTAGCAATATGAACAACAGGAACGCTTCCAATTACATTTTGGTATTCATCAATTAATTCATCATTAATGAATTGTTGAATAGTTTCATCAGTAAGGATTTCTGTAAACGTATATACCTGACGAGTGCCCTCAGCCGAAGTTCCCCAAAAACGATATTTAAGTTTAAATCTAATAATACGGTCACGGTCATGTGGATGATATTCAGGAAAACAATGTGCTGGGTTAAGTGGTATAACTCTAATGCGACCTTCATGTGGGATTCCAGCAGTATCTACGTAAGGTTCTTCGTAGGCTACTTTAACAAAGCAATCACCAGTAACTCCAGCCAATTGTCCCATTTCCCACAAAACTTTGTGTTTGTTATTGTGAGTATTCCATACATCATCTAGAAGATGGGGAATGATTGCATTATTTTGTTCTGGAGTTTTAAATTGAACTCCTTTGCCAAAACAAAAATTAGTTATGTAATCCGACATAGTACGGACATAATTCATGTAAAACTGAGATTCACCCATCTCACGGCGATATGACCAATGGTGTCCTAAGTACCACGCCCAAGCAGACGAATATCTGTTTAGACGTGGACCGTGGACT
>Ga0209358_10000382_pt1 | contig 39204 bp, 38 predicted proteins | sample LauGreFa1BDMLBSN_2_FD_187574 | JGI IMG/M metagenome (GOLD analysis project Ga0209358, IMG submission 187574) | Freshwater lake microbial communities from Lake Michigan, USA - Fa13.BD.MLB.SN (SPAdes) (version 2) | ecosystem: Environmental > Aquatic > Freshwater > Lake | place: Lake Michigan, USA... | reverse complement strand
GAGAGCTGTTCGACCAGCATGCGCCAGCCCTGACCCACCATCTTTGGGCCACCGATGATGAAGTCAAGCGGAACGAACACGTCCTTACCCTGGATCGGGCCGTTCTGGAACGGCACGTTCAGCGGGAAGTGTCGTCGGCCGATGCTCACACCGCGCGTGCCGCGCGGGATCAGCGCGCAGGTGATGCCCACATCAACGGTATCACCCAGCAGCTTTTCCGGATCGAACAGTCTGAAGGCGAGGCCGATGACCGTAGCCACCGGAGCGAGCGTGATGTAGCGCTTGGAGAAATTAAGCCGCAGACCAACGATCTCGCGACCTTCCCACAGGCCACGGCAGACGACCCCGGTGTCCGGGAGCGAGGCGGCATCGGAGCCCGCACGCGGGCCGGTCAGTGCGAAGCAGGGAATGTCCTCGCCGCGGGCGAGTCGCGGCAGATAGTGATTCTTCTGTTCCTCGGTGCCGTAGTGCTGCAGCAGTTCGCCGGGACCCAGCGAGTTCGGCACGGCCACCGTCGAGGACACCGTGGCGCTGCGCGAGGATAGTTTGGCGAGCACGCAGGAGTGTGCATACGCGGAGAATTCGAGACCGCCGTACTTCTTCTGGATGATCATCGCGAAGAAGCCATTGCGCTTGAGGAAGTCCCACACCTCGGGCGGCATGTCGCCGCGGCGATGCGTGATGTCGAAGTCGTCGATCATCCGGCACAGCTCTTCGCAGGGGCCATCGAGGAACGCCTGCTCTTCGGCCGTCAGTTGCGGCGCCTTGGCGCCGAGCAGTTTCGGCCAGTCGGGTTTACCGGTGAACAGCTCGCCGTCCCACCAGACCGTGCCGGCCTCGAGCGCCTCGCGCTCGGTGCTCGACATCGCCGGCAGCATGCGACGGTAGATCTTCATGAACGGTCGTGACACCAGTGCCTTGCGCAGCGGCACGATGTTCAGCAGGGCGAGCACCCCGAACACGGCCCAAAGAAATCCTTTCCATAATCCCGCGGGATCACCGATGACGGTGTAGGCGAGTAGAAGGACGAAGAACGTGCCGGTGTAGGCAGCGAGGCTGAGTCGGCGGTAGGCGAGGAACAGCAGTGCGCCGACGAACAGCAGTGCGATGACGCCGCCCTTGAGCGTCAGGGCCCAGATCGCAACCGCGAGCAGGGCGAGGGCGATGATTGTGTTGGCCATGCCGGAAGCCTACTGGATCGGCGCAGAAACGAAAGGGGGGCGTTACCGCCCCCCTTGTGACCGAGTGCAGTGTTCGCCGGTGTCAGCCGAGCAGGTCCTTCACGCCGTCGCGTTCCTCGAGCAACTCCGCGTGAGTCGCATCCATGCGCTTGCGGCTGAATTCGTCGATGGCGAGACCCTGTACGATTTCGTAGTGCCCACCGCGGCAGATCACCGGGTACGAATAGATCACGCCTTCGGGGATGCCGTAGCTGCCATCCGAGGGGATGCCCATCGACACCCAATCGCCGTGCGAGGAGCCGCGGAACCAGTCACGGACGTGATCGATCGCCGCCGAGCCCGCCGAGGCGGCCGAGGATGCACCGCGCGCTTTGATGATGGCGGCGCCGCGCTGTTGCACGGTGGGGATGAAGGTCTTCTCGATCCATTCGCCATCGACGAGGCTGCGTGCCGGCTGTCCCTTGACGAGGCAGTGGTTGATGTCGGGGTACTGGGTGGCCGAGTGGTTGCCCCAGATGATCATTTTCTGGATGTCGTTGACATGCGAACCGGTCTTTTCGGCGAGCTGCGAGAGCGCGCGGTTGTGATCGAGACGAGTCATGGCCGTGAAGCTCTGCGGCTTGAGGCTGGGAGCGTTCTTCATGGCGATCAGGGCGTTGGTATTGGCCGGATTGCCCACCACGAGCACGCGCACATCGCGCGCTGCGACGTCGTTCAGTGCCTTGCCTTGCGCCGAGAAAATCTGCGCGTTGGCGAGCAGCAGGTCCTTGCGCTCCATGCCTGGTCCCCGAGGGCGAGCGCCCACGAGCAGGGCTGCATGGCAGTCCTTGAAGGCTACGCGCGCATCGTCAGTCGCCACCACCTTGTTGAGCGTGGGAAACGCGCAATCGTTGAGCTCCATCAGCACGCCTTGCAGCGTGGGCAGGGCCGGCGTGATCTCCAGCAGGTGCAGGTTGATGGGTTGGTCGGCACCCAGCATCGCGCCGGAGGCGACGCGGAAGGCGAGGGCATAGCCGATCTGGCCGGCGGCGCCGGTGATTGCGACATTCAAGGGCTGCTTCATCTCGAGTTCTCCACGGGTAAACGCGCGCGAATTCTACGGTATGAAGGAATCGAGAAGGCGGGGCTTGACTCTGATTTAGTGTTGTAGTTATATATAACACTAGAAGTAATCCTCAGGAGTCAGTAACGTGAATACATGCTCGGTAACCCTCTCGTCCCAGTCCTCCACCGTGTCGTCCTGGTCGGCCGCCTGATCCGCACCCCGAGCTCCCGCCCGCTTGCCACCGAATCCGGAGGTATCCCCTGATGGAGCAGACCTGGAACGACAGCGCGCCGATCTATCGCCAACTGCGCGATCGAGTCGTCGCCATGATCCTCGAAGGCACTCTGCAAGAGGGGGACCCTCTGCCGTCGGTGCGCAACGTAGCGGCGGAGTATCGAATCAACCCACTGACGGTCCTCAAGGCCTATCAGCAACTGGTCGACGAGCACCTGGTCGAGAAACGTCGTGGTCGCGGCATGTTCGTCAACGCGGGTGCGCGTGTGGCACTGCTCGCCGACGAACGCCGCCGCTTTCTCGGCGAGGAGTGGCCGCGGACGCGGGCCACCATCGATCGACTCGGCTTCACCGTGGACGAACTCATGCAGGTTCCTGCTGCAAAGAATGTCGGAGACAAATCATGAGCCAACCCGTGATCAAGGCACGCGGTCTGCGCAAAACCTACGCTAAAGGGGTCGTGGCGCTCGACGGTGCGGATTTCAACGTGGGCGCCGGGCGCATCGTCGGGCTGATGGGCCCGAACGGTGCGGGCAAGACCACCGCACTCAAAGCCATCCTGGGCTTGACGCCTTTCGAGGGCGAATTGTCCGTACTCGGCCGCGATCCGCGCATCGCCCGCGATCAGTTGATTAACGACGTCTGCTTCATCGCTGATGTTGCCGTGCTGCCGAAGTGGCTGCGCGTGCGCAACGCCCTCGACTACGTCGCCGGCGTACATCCGCGCTTCGATCGCGCGAAGGCCGAGGACGTGCTGGCACGCACCGAGGTGCGCCGCGGCAGCCGAATCGGTGAATTGTCGAAAGGCATGATCACCCAACTGCATCTGGCGCTGATCATGGCCATCGACGCGCGCCTGCTCGTGCTCGATGAGCCGACGCTCGGCCTTGATCTGCTGTATCGCCGCACGTTCTACGAGGCATTGCTCAACGACTACTTCGATCACGAGACGACGATCCTCGTCACCACGCATCAGGTGGAGGAGGTCGAACATCTGCTGACCGACGTGCTGCTGATCAACCACGGCCGCATCGTGCTCGACTCGGCCGTCGATCAGTTGCCGAACCGATTTGTTCAGCTCGTCACGACGCCCGCCAACCTGCCGGCGGCGCGTGCGCTGCAGCCCGTCCACGAACGCGAGGTGTTTGGCCGTCACGTGCTCGTCTACGACGGCCGCGATACCGCCGACCTCGAAGCACTCGGCGAGCTGCGCACGCCCTCGATTGCGGACTTGTTCGTGGCCTGCATGCAGGCGCCCAACACCGCGGCCCAAACAGGAGTCCGTCAATGAACGCCCAAGCTTTCAAGACCCTCGTCACCCGCGAGCTGTGGGAGCATCGCAGTCTCGTCTGGGCGCCGGTGGTGACCGCCGCGTTGCTCGTCATCGGTACATTGCTCAGTGCGCAGGGCACTGGCAGCATGCAGATCAATCTTGATGGTAACGACTCGTCGTTCTTCGCCACGCTATCGACCGATCCCAACGTCAACAGCCAATTGTTCGGTATCTGGACGAGCTCGTTGATCGTCCCGCAGGCGTTCGTTGGCCTTCTGGTGATCTTCTTCTACTTGCTTGATTGTCTCTACGCCGAGCGCAAGGACCGCAGCATTCTTTTTTGGAAGTCTCTCCCGGTGTCCGACGAGTCCACGGTGCTCTCCAAGGGGCTCACGGCACTCATCGTCGTGCCGGTGTGGGTGTGGTTGCTCTCACTCGTGTCCGGTCTCCTGGTTTTCGGCATCGTGGCCGTCAAGGTGTCGGGCACGCCACTGGCGCCGCTCGGCGACTTCCACGCGGCCGTCTGGCTGACCTCGCAGTTGGTGCTGTTGCAGAACCTGTTCCTCGCGGCGTTGTGGTTCGCACCTGTCGTCGGCTACCTGCTCGTTGCCTCGGCATTCGCGCCGCGCAGTCCGCTCGTCTGGACGATATTGCCACCTGTGCTGCTGGTGACGGCCGAGACGATCGTCTTCAACACCAGCCACATTGCGGGATTCATCAGCCATCGTCTGCGCGGGTTCTTTGATCATCTCGGTGGTCTAATGACGCGCGATGGCGAGCAACTGTCGATGCCCGACGTCGTCGCGCAGATCGATGCGGTCTACCGGGGCCTTAGCGCGGCTGGCATTCTGGGCGAACTCGACCTGTGGCTGGGTCTGCCGGCGGCGGCGGCACTCTTCTGGGGCGCGGCGCGTCTGCGACGCTGGCGCGATGCCGTCTGACTCGCCGACAATTCGCCCCTCTGACGAACACCGTATTTGGAGAATGGTATGCACAAGACCCGCAATGACCTGCCGCTGAAGACCCGCAAGCAAGTCGTCGAGTTGCTCAACGCGCGACTCGTCGACGCCATCGATCTTGGGCTGCAAGCGAAGCAGGCACACTGGAACGTCAAGGGCCCGAACTTCATCGCGTTGCACGAGCTGTTCGACAAGATCGCCGAGCACGCCGAGGGGCACGTCGATGCACTGGCCGAGCGCATTACCGCGCTCGGCGGTACGGCCCGCGGCACGGTCCGAACCGTTGCGGCGCGCTCGAGCCTCAAGCCGTATCCCGAGAACATCCACACCGGCGCCCAGCACCTCGAAGCGCTGGCCATCGCGCTGTCGACTGCCGCCAAGGCTTCGCGCCAGGCGATCGAGATTGCCGATGATCTCGATGACGAGGTCACCGCTGATCTGTTCAACGAAATCACCGGGGCGCTCGATAAGGATCTGTGGTTCATCGAGGCGCACTTGCAGTGATCGGCGCGGCGAGACGGGTTAGACTGCAGCCTCGATGATTCGCAATGCGAGGCTGACATGTCCGAACCCGTAATCGCCGGCAAAGTGCCGCTCCCCGTCGACGTTGAGGCGGGCAAGACCTATTGGTGGTGCAGCTGCGGCAAGTCCGCGCGGCAGCCCTTCTGTGATGGCTCGCACAAGGGCACCGATTTCACTCCAGTGCGGTATGACGCCACGCAGACCGGCAAAGTCTGGTTCTGCGCGTGCAAGCACTCGGCCAAAGCACCGCTGTGTGACGGGAGCCACAAGAACCTTCCCTGATGCACTATCGCCTCGATCGGCAGGACCCGACGCTTCGCCTTACGCTCCAGGGTGAGTGGACCGTCCGTGAGGTCAGCGCGATCGGGGCTGCGTTGGCGGCCGTATCGTTCGACGGTGTGACCCGGCTCGAGGTCGCCACCGCAGCAGCGAGGCTCGACTTGTCGGGCGCCTGGCTGCTGCGTGATGTGCTGCAGCGCGCCGAGCGGGCCGGTGCCGAGGTCGCATTCGTTGACCCGCGGCCCCCAGCGCTCGAACTCGTCGAGCAGACGCTGGGTTCTGGGGCGGGTCCGGCCTTCGTCCGCGAAGAGCGTCCGCTGCAGCCGATCGCCGCACTCGGACGAACGGTCGTCGATCGATGGCAAGGGTGGCTATCGGGCCTCGCGTTCATCGGTGAGGCCGTATGGCGTTTTGGTCGAGCGTTGCGCGATCCGCGAGTCTGGCGTCCGACGTCGATTGCACGGCATGTCTACGACACCGGCATCACTGCGATTCCCATCGTTGCGCTGATCGCCTTCCTGATCAGCGTGATCATCGCCTACATGGGCGCCCAGCAATTACAGAAGTTCGGCGCCGACATCTTCGTCGTGGATCTCGTCACCGTGGGCGTGCTGCGCGAACTCGGTGTGCTATTGACGGCCATCATCGTCGCCGGGCGATCGGGCAGCGCGTTTGCCGCCGAGATCGGCGTCATGCAGCTCAATCAGGAGGTCGACGCCCTCAAGGCTTCGGGTGTCGAGCCGATCGAGGTGCTGGTGCTGCCGCGCTGGATCGGTCTTGCGATCGCGCTGCCGCTGCTGACCGTCATCTCCGATGCCGTCGGCATTCTGGGCGGTGCCCTCTTGTGTCAGGCCTTGCTCGACATGTCGTTCGTGCAGTACTTCCAGCGCGTCGACGAGGCCATCGGCGATTGGACCTTCTGGGTGGGCCTGATCAAGGCACCGGTGTTCGCATTGCTGATTGCCGCAGCGGGCACCTACCGCGGCATGCAGGTTCGCGGCTCCTCTCGCGAGCTCGGTCGCTTGACGACGGTCGCCGTGGTGCAGGCGATCTTTCTCGTCATCCTCGCGGATGCGCTGTTCGCGGTGCTCTTCATGGAGATCGGCATCTGATGTCCGAGCCCGTCATCGAAGCCCGCGGCATCGTCAACCGATTTGGTGCACAGACCGTGCACGATGGTCTCGACATGATTGTGCAGCCCGGAGAAATCTTTGGAATCGTGGGCGGTTCCGGTTCGGGCAAGAGTGTGCTGCTCAACACCGTACTGGGTCTCCGACGGCCGCAGGCGGGCGAGGTGAAGATCTACGGTACCGACATCACGAAGCTCGATGCGCCGGGCCTGCGCCAACTGAAGACTCGCTACGGAGTGACCTTCCAGGCGGGCGCCTTGTTCAGCTCGCTCACCGTGCTGCAAAACGTGCAGTTGCCGATGCTCGAGCACCTGCAGCTCGACGCCCGCGCGCTCGACGAACTGGCGATGCTGAAGGTGCGCATCGTCGGTCTGCCGCCGGAGGCTGCGGCAAAGTATCCGTCCCAACTGTCGGGCGGCATGATCAAGCGCGCAGCGCTGGCACGAGCGCTGGCGCTCGACCCAGGGCTGCTGTTCCTCGACGAACCGACCTCGGGTCTTGATCCGATCAGCGCTGCGGCGTTCGACGAGTTGCTGGTAGGGCTGCAGCGTGAACTCGCGCTGACGGTGGTGATGATTACCCATGACCTGGACAGCATTTTCAGAACCTGCAATCGTGTCGGTGTGATCATCGATCGGCGCATGGTCGCGGCACCGCTTGCCGAGATCGTCGAGCATCCGCATCCCTGGATTCAGGCGTATTTTCACGGCGATCGAGCACGCCGTTTTGGAGTGGTTCATGGAACGTGAAGCCAATTACACCGCGGTCGGGGCGTTCGTCATGCTGGTACTGGCGATGGCCATGGCCTTCATCTACTGGTATTCGGACGCACGCAACTCCAAGTCGTATGTGCGGCACGAGGTCTATTTCGAGGGCTCGGTCAGCGGCCTGAATGTCGGTAGCACCGTGCGTTACCTTGGCGTGGACGTCGGTCGCGTGGTCAACCTGACTATCGATCGTCGTTCCGCTGCTCGCGTGCAGGTGATCGTCGATATCGATTCGTCGACACCGATCTCCGAGCAGACCGTCGCCGAGCTGTCGCTGCTCGGTGTAACCGGGCTGCTCTACATCGACTTGCTCGGCAACGTGGGCAACAAACGCCTCGCTGAGCCTGTGCAGAGCGAGCGGTATCCTGTGATCCGTTCCGTGCGCTCGAGTTTCGATCTGTTGCTGAGTGGCGTGCCCGAAGTGATGGGCCGTGCCTCGGAAGTGGCGCAGCGCGCCAGTCGCCTGCTGTCGGACGACAACCTGGATGCCGTCTCGCGCATGGCTGGCAATGTCGATGATGCGAGTCGCAGTCTCCCGCAAACCATGCGCGAGGTTGACGCGCTGGTGCGCGATCTGCGCGTCATTTCCCGCGACCTCGCCGTGGTGTCAGGTGGCTTGCGTGCCACGAGCGAGGAATCGATGCCAGTGGTGCGGACGGCAGTGCAGCGACTCGGTGTGGCGGCTGACAACGTCGCGCGCACGAGCGAGCGTCTCGATGCGTTCGTGACCGAAAACTCGGTGCCGCTCGCGACGTTCACGCGCGAGGGATTGCCGGAGCTCGAGCGCCTTGTGCGTGACAGTCGGCAAACTGCGGTCGAATTGCAGGCGCTGTCCCGCTCGTTGCGCGAGGATCCGTCCCGCTTGTTGTTCCAGCCTGCGCCGCGCGGCGTGGAGGTCCCTCGATGATGCGTCACGCCGTGTTGGTGCTGCTGCTGGCCGCACTCGGTGCCTGCACCAGCATGCTGCAGAGTCGACAGCCTCCGCCGGTCACCTATGTGCTGCGCCCTGCGACGGTGGCGACGGCTGCGACGAGCAGTGAGACGACGCTCGAGTCGGTACAGGTACTCGATGTCGTCGCCTATCCGGGTCTCGACACCGACGCGATTCTTTTGACGGATGTCGCGAACCGCAAACTCGATGTGTTTGCAGCCAGCCGCTGGCCTGAGCGTTTGCCACGAGTGCTCGAGACTCACATCCAGGACGCGCTGCGCGCGCGTGGTGTCCCTGTCGTGCACGATGCTGCGGCACCGTTTCCGGCTCGTCACACGGTGCGCGTGACTGTGCGCCGCTTCGATGCCGAGTACCGCTCGCCGGGTGCTGTACCCGTATGCCGAGTGGCGCTCGACGTGGTGGTCGCCGAGCGTGACTCGCGGCGCGTGTTAGCCGTCTTTGCGGTAGAGCAGGCAGTGCAGGCTGAGGCCAACCGGATGGGGCCGGTGGTCGCGGCCTTCGAAAAAGCGACTGCCGCGGCGCTTGGGGCACTGGCCGACGGGGTGGCGGCCGCTGCGCCGGCTACCCGCTAACTCATTGCTTGTAATGCAATTTAATTGCGATACGGGGGGTTTGTTCAGTCACTGTACAGGTCGGTACTGAACAAATGCTTGACAGGCGAGGGGGCGACGGTAGGATATCAACCGTCAACCGTCCCTTCTGACGAGTGACCCCCGTTTGGGCGGATCGAAAGATCCGCCCTTTTTCTTTTCCGGGTGCCGCGGTTTCACTGACCGAGTTCCTCGCTGAGCATGAGCCAGCGCTCCTCCAGATCGTGGATCCGGGTCAGCAGCGCCGCGTGCGTAGCCGGTAGAGCCCGTACCGCGGGGTCGGCGGAGGCGTAAAGCGCCGGGTCTGCCAGACGCGCTTCGAGCGTTTGCCGCTCGGCAAGACAGACTTCGAGCTCACGTTCGACGCGTTTCAGTTCCGCTCGCTGTGGCGCGAGTCGATTGCGCGCTTCGGCTTCGAGACGTTTGCGCTCCTTGCGATCGAGTGCGGGCGGTTCGGCATTGCTGACGGTCGCCACGCCGTCTGCACCGCGACGGGTCGTCGCCAACCAACGCGCATAGTCGTCGAGATCGCCGTCGAATGTCTCGACCTCGCCATCGCGCACGCGCAGGAATTCGTCGCACACGCCGCCGAGAAGCCCGCGATCGTGTGACACCAGCACCACCGCGCCCAGAAATTCCTGCAGCGACAGCAGCAGCGCGTCGCGCATTTCGAGGTCGAGGTGGTTGGTCGGCTCATCGAGGAGCAGCAGGTTGGGCCGACGAGCCACGAGGATCGCCAGCGACAGGCGCGCCCGCTCGCCGCCCGAAAAGTGCCGCACCGGCTCGAACACTCGATCGCCGCGAAAGCCGAATTGCCCGAGATGATCGCGTTGCTGCTGCGGTGTCCACCCGGTCACGATCTCGCCGCCACGACGGGTGAGTTCGAGCAGGGCGGAACTCTCCGCGTCGAGTTGATCGACTTCAAGTTGCGCGAAAAACCCGGTCGCCAGATCCGCCGCGGCCGTACAACTCCCACCGAGCGGCGCGAGTTCTCCGGCCAGCGTCTTCATCAGTGTAGATTTGCCTGCACCGTTACGCCCCAGTATGCCGACCCGCGCGCCGGGTGCGATCGACAGCGAGACGCTGCGCAGGATGCGACGTCCGGCATAGCCTGCCTCCACGTGATCAAGGGCGATGAGCGGCGTTGGCAATTTCCGCGGCTCGGCAAAGCGCCATTCGTAGCCCGCCTCGTCGCGCTGCACCACGATGTCCGGCAGGCGTTCGAGCCACTTGATGCGGCTCTGTGCCTGTCGCGCCTTGCTCGCTTTGGCCCTGAACCGTTCGATGAAGCTGCGTACATGGTCAGCTTCGCGCCGCAGTTTCTCGTTGGCTGCCTGCTGCTGTGCGACTCGCGCGGCGCGTTGCTGCTCGAAGCGGGTGAAGTTGCCCGTGTAGCTCGTGGCACGCGCCGCAGACAGATGGACGATGCGCCCGACGATGGCATCCATGAAATCGCGATCGTGCGAGACCAGCAGCAAGGTACCGGCGTACTCCTGCAGCCAGCGTTCGAGCCACAGTACGGCATCGAGATCGAGGTGGTTGGTCGGTTCATCTAGCAGCAGCAGGTCCGAGGGGCACATCAACGCTCGCGCGAGATTGGCCCGCATTCGCAGCCCACCCGAAAAGGCAGCGATCGGTTCGTCGATGCGTTGCACGTCAAAGCCGAGGCCATCGAGGAGTGCAGCGGCTCGGCTGCGTGCGGTGTAGCCGCCCTGCAGCTCGTACTGCGCGAGTGCCTCAGCCTGCGCCACGCCGTCGTCGCGCTGTTCGGCTTCCTGCAGCCGTTGTTCGCAGTCGCGCAAACCTTGATCACCGTCGATGACGTGCTCGATCACCGGGCGTTGCGAATGCGGCAGCTCCTGTGCCACCGTGGCGATGCGTAACTGCGCGGGACACTCGAACTCGCCACGATCCGCGCTGAGCGTTCCTTGGATGAGCGCGAGCAGGCTCGACTTGCCGCTGCCATTGCGGCCCACGATGCCAACCTTCTCGCCGCGCAGGATGCTGAAGGTGGCCTGCTCGAGCAGGGGTTCGGGTCCCCGCCGAAGGAGGACGTCGCGCAGATGAATCACGGCGAGAGTTTACGCCGAACGGCACCGGGCGTGCCGCCTGCGGGTCGACGAGTTTGTGTATCCTCGCGCCATGAAGCTGGAAATTTTTTCGGACGTGATCTGCCCCTGGTGCTATGTCGGTCAGGCGCGGCTCGAGCAGGCCTTGGCGGCCCGACCCGCGGCGCAACCACAGATCACCTGGATGCCGTACCAACTCGATTCTTCGCTCCCCGAGGAGGGACGCGACCGACGGGAGTACCTGCTGGAGAAGTTCGGTGACGTCTCCCACTTCGATCACGCCAAGAAACAGTTGGAGCAGATTGGCCGCAGCGTCGGCATCGATTTCCAGTTCGATGCGATCCAGCGCACGCCCAACACTCGACGCGCGCATCTGCTCATCGCGCGAGCGCGACGCGAATCACCGGCGCACGAGGCAGCGATGAGCGTGCGCTTGTTTCGCGCCTACTTCACCGAGGGGCTCGACATTGGCGACCCTGAGGTGCTTTGCAGGCTGGCGGCAGACACGGGTCTTACAGCGGATGCGGGACGAGCCGCGCTCGTCGACGAGGAACTGTCCCGCGAGGTGACGTCGCTGCAGGATCTCGTTCGGCGCTGGAACATCAGCGGTGTGCCGACATTCGTCTTTGATCGACGCTTCGCGTTTTCCGGAGCGCAGCCACTCGAGGTGTTCCTGCGCGCGCTCGACTCCTGACGCATGCGTCGGCTCGATGCCCGCGAGCTCACCGGCCGCTCGAGCACCCACATCCACTGGCTCGAGGAGCCCGCCTGCGCCTTGCATGTCGATGTGGTCGCGCCTTTTCTTGCGTTGCGCGCCGCCGCCGCACAGGCCGGATTTGATCTGCTACCGGCTTCGTCGTTCCGCGATTTTTCCCGCCAGCGTGTGCTGTGGAATGCAAAGTACCGGGGTGAGCGTCCGGCCCTCGATCGCGAAGGTCGACTCATAGACATGAGCGCACTTGCTCCGGCCGAGCGCATCGAGGCGATCCTCTGTTGGTCGGCGCTGCCCGGTGCGAGTCGGCACCATTGGGGCACGGATCTCGATGTTTACGATCGAGCGGCGGTGGCCGAAGGCTACGAATTGCAGCTCGTGCCCGCTGAGTATGCCCCCGGCGGCCTATTCGCGGCGCTCGATGTCTGGCTAGCGGAGCATCTCGAACGCTACGGCTTCTATCGCCCCTACCAGCGCGATCTCGGCGGCGTCAGCCCTGAGCCCTGGCACATCAGCTACGCGCCGCTGGCAACGGAGTGTCTTCAGGCGCTCTCGCCCGAAGTGTTGCGCGATGCGTTGCAGGAGGGGGATGTCGAGGGCGGCGAGGCCTTGATCGCGCGTGTGCCCGAGCTGCACGAGCGTTTTGCCCTGCGAGTCGAAGCAGCGCGGCCCTCAGTCTTGCAGCATGAACTCGGCGATCACCGGCGCATGGTCTGAGGGTCGTTCGGCACGGCGTGGCTCGCGATCGACCCGGCAGGCCGTACACCGCTCCACCAGCGATTGCGAAGCCAGAATGAGATCGATGCGCAAGCCGTGATTGCGACGGAATGCGGCCGCGCGATAGTCCCACCAGCTGTAGGTCTGCGGCGCCTGCTCGAAGCGACGGAAGACATCGACCAGCCCGGTCTCGAGTAGCCGCGCAAAGGCGTGTCGCTCCGGTTCACTGACGTGCACGCTGCCTTGCCAGGCGATCGGGTCGTGCACGTCACGATCCTCTGGGGCAATGTTGAAATCGCCGAGTACGATGAGCGGGCGTCCCAGCTTGTGCAGTTCGACGAGCCAGCCACGCAGCGCTTCGAGCCAGCGCAACTTGTACGCGTACTTGTCGGAGCCGGGCTCCTGTCCGTTGGGCACGTATAGGTCGACGACGATGCAGCCTTGCGTTTCCACAGCAAGCACGCGGCGTTGCTCGTCGACGAATCCTGGAATGTCGGTGGCGATCGGCGTGAGTGGCGTGCGCGAGAGCACGGCCACGCCATTGTAGGTGCGTTGTCCGCTGTAGGTGACCTGGTAGCCCAGCGCCTGAATCTCAGCTGCCGGAAAATCCGCATCCGGCAGTTTGGTTTCCTGCAAGGCGACGATGTCAGGCTGTACGGCGGTCAGCCACTCGGCAAGCTGTGGCAGGCGGACACGCAGCGAATTGACGTTCCAAGTGGCGATGGAGAAGGTATTCATGGGCCGCTAGGGTAATCGACCCTGCGCCATCCCGGGCGGTCGCGTGTACGATGGTCGCCTCGGCATCAAGGGGCGGACATGGCAGAGCGGAGTTTTGATCTCGTGGTGATCGGCGGCGGCAGCGGCGGACTCGCTTGCGCCCAACGCGCCGTGGAGTATGGTGCCACGGTGGCGCTTGTCGAAGCCTCACGACTCGGTGGCACCTGCGTCAACGTGGGTTGCGTGCCCAAAAAGGTGATGTGGAACGCCGCGCAGATCGCACAGGCAGCGCATGATGCCCGCCATTACGGTTTTGATCTGACCGTCGGTGCGCACGATTGGCCCGCCCTCAAGCGTTCCAGGGACGCCTACATCGAGCGCCTCAACGCTATCTACGAACGCAATCTGGCGCAGCGCAACGTTCACCTCGTTCGCGGTCGCGCACGCCTCACGGGTCCCAGCGAGATCGAGGTCGGCGATGTGCATCTCGATGCCGCACAAGTCGTAATCGCCACCGGCGGACGCCCTGCCGTACCGCCGATTCCGGGTGCCGAGCTCGGCTACACCTCGGATGGTTTCTTTGCCCTCGAGGATCGACCGCAGCGCGTCGCCGTGGTCGGCAGCGGCTACATCGCCGTCGAACTGGCGGGGATCTTCGCCGCGCTCGGTAGCTCGGTCGAGATGGTCATACGACGCGAGCGCGTGCTGCGGCACTTCGACGTCATGCTGGCCGATGGTCTGATGAAAATCATGCGTGACGAGGGCATCGTGTTCCACGATCACGCCGTACCTCGGGCCCTCGAGCGGGATGCCGATGGCAGCCTGCGCTTGTTGCTCGGCGATGGTCGCATCGTCGGTCCATTCGATGCGCTGTTCTGGGCAATCGGCCGTGATCCACTCGTCGAGAATCTCGGTCTCGATCGGGCGGGCGTGGCACTGGATGGCAGCGGCTTCATCGCCGTCGATCCTTTTCAGCAGACCAACGTCGCGCGTCATTACGCTATCGGCGATGTCACGGGGCATGTAGCGCTGACGCCGGTTGCAATCGCAGCGGGCCGGCGTCTGGCCGATCGGGTCTTCGGTGGAATGACCGACCGACGCCTCGATTACAGCAACGTGCCGACCGTGGTCTTTAGCCACCCGCCCATTGGCACGGTGGGCTTGAGCGAGGCTGAAGCCCGTGACCGCTATGGCAACGACGCCGTGACGGTGTTCACTTCCGGATTCGTGCCGATGTACCACGCACTGACAGAGCGCAAGCCGCGGGCGCAAATGAAGCTCGTGACCACAGGTCCGGAGCACCGCATCGTCGGCTGCCACGTGATCGGCGCAGGGGCCGACGAAATGCTGCAGGGCTTTGCAGTGGCCTTGAAGATGGGCGCCACGAAGCGGGATTTCGACGATACGGTCGCCATCCATCCGACCAGCGCCGAGGAATTCGTCACGATGCGCTAGGGCGTTTGCGGTGCCTCGCCCTGCAGCAGTCGGCGCAGGTACTCCGGCGCAATGAAGTGACAATAGCGCGTGCCGCGGAACTGAGGCGGCGAGTCTGAGTAGCGTGGGTCCAGCCAGTCGTTTTTCATCGCCTTGGACTGCAGGCGCAGTACGCCTGCGGCGTCCAGGCGGGCGTGGGCGTACGGCGCAAGCCATACGGGACCGTCCGTCGTGAGGATGTCTTCTTCAAAGATCACGGTACGCCGCAGCGATTTGGGTAGCGACGCCTCAACCGATCGCAGGGTCAATTCATTGACGTAACGGCAGCCGCGATCCTCGCCCGCCTGTCCCGGCCCGTATTCACTGATGAGATGATCGGCCGTTTTCATCTTGCAGGAGATGAGGATCGGGCGCTGTGGGTCACCCTCCTGCAGTCTGACGAACTGGCGTGTGTAGAGCGGACGCACCGCAGGCTTTGATTTGGTGAACGCCGTGAAATCGGTGAATACCTCGGTTTGTGCGGGCGGTACCGCGCCGACGATCGCGGCCTGCGCTCGGGCGCAAAACCCTGCATCGGTCGTGGGTGGCGGAGCCAGCGTCTGGCAGCCGGCGAGCCAAATCAGAGCGCCGACGGTCGAGGTGAGCCGCAGCATCGGGGTGAGGCGGGGTGTCATGGGCTGTTTCTCCTCGGGGTTGCACGAGAGACGCTGTCCGCACGGTACACGTCGCCGAGACGTGTCGTTGACTTGATCGTTACCGGCGGCCGAAATCGCGACATGTCTTCTCCCTTGTACCCGCGGCAACCTGCGCTCCGTCGCGCCATTTTATGGGCCACCCTCGCTTCGGTGCTGCTGCTTGGCGCCTGTAGCCGCGGACCCGAGCCGCTGCCGGCCGATCAGCTGCGTATCCGCATCAACCTGCTGTGCAGCACCTGCGATGACTTCCTGCAGTGCCGGGCGAACGCCTCCACCGATGGATTCACGCTCTACCGCATGCGCGAAAAAAGTTTCTGGGCGCAGATCGCCACGATTGGGGACTACCTGATCCAATCCCTGCGCCGCAAGACCAGCGACCAGCGACCGCTGACCGTCTACGCCGAACAGAACGGTCTGCGTGTGGCGCGTTCCACGACGGGCGCAGCACGGGTGGATCTGGTCAGCGGTTTGATCAGCTTGCCTGATTCGCTGATCGACCTGCGCGATGGCTCATGGCGTTCACTGCAGGGCGAGGTGCTCGGAGGCTGCGTCAGTATGCCGCGGCGAGAGGGCTACGCCTGGGTCCGTGAGCTTCTGGGGCGACCTTTGCCCGGTGCGACGCCATGAACCGATCCACGCTGTCACGGCCAGCGGTCATCGCGCTCGTGACGCTGCGCTTGCTGATGGCGGTGTTCTTTGTCGGCGCTGCAATCAATAAATGGCAGCAGTCCTACATTACTTCCGATCGTCTGCAGCGAATTTTTCTGGAGCGAATCGAAGAAATCGACCCGGAGTCCTTCGGCGCCTGGTTTCTCGAGCACGTCGGCATTCCCCACTACCAGCCGTTTGCTTGGCTGGTGTGCTGGGGCGAGACCTTCATCGGTCTTGGTCTACTATTTGGCTTCATGACGCGCGGCGCTGCCGTCGGCGCCATGCTGATGATGTTGTCTTTCGCGATGGGCGGGTACTATGACGCGTCGCTGATCGTGCTGACGCTAATGTTCCTGCCGCTCGTGTGGTGGCCGGCCGGGCATCACGCCGGCCTCGATGCGATCTGGCATCGGCGCTATCCGCAGTCGATCCTGTTTCGCTAGTACCCAAGGAGACGTCGATGGCCGAAGCCCCCGAAGGTCGGAAGTTCTGGTTTGTCCGACTGATGCCCGGTGTCATGCCAGGGCATGTTGCGGCCTATCTTTGGGCAGCCTTTGTCAGCATCGGCATCTTCACCTACGCCACCTCGCTGCAGCCCTACCTGCTGCAGGTGAACATCGGCGTGCCGGCCGAGCAGCGCGGGCAGATTTCGGGTGACCTGCAATTCTGGGCGGAAGTCATCACGCTGCTCACGGTCGGTTTGTTCGGCGCCTGGTCCGATCGGGTGGGTCGACGCATCGTCTATGTAGTGGGCTTCCTCATCACGGGGTTGGCCTATGCAGCGTATCCGTTCGCCGATGACGTCAACCAGTTGTTGATCTATCGGCTGATCTACGCGGTGGGCGTGGCGGCGCTCGGCGGCATGCTGGCCACGGTGCTCGCCGATTATCCGGTCGATGCGGACCGCGGTAAGTTGACCGGCCTGTCGTTTGTTCTCAACGCTTTGGGCGCGGTGCTGTTTTTGGTGTTTCTCGTCAAGCTGCCGCAGATTTACCAGGGTTTCGGCGCGACCGAAACCGAAGCCGGACGGTTTTCTTATCTCACTGCCGCTGCGGTGTGCGTGTTCAGTGCACTCGTCATGCTGGCGCTTAAACCGGGTAAGCCGGATCAGGTCACCGAGCGCGTGCCGCTTGGCACCTTGATCCGACAGGGGCTTGCAGCAGGCAAGCAGCCGCGGATCGCGCTCGCCTACGCCGCCTCGTTCACCGCCCGCGCGGATCTCGTGATCGTGGCGTTGTTCCTGTCGCTCTGGGTTCAGTTGGCGGCGACGGCTGATGGCCTCGGCGCCGCAGATGCGGCTGCTCTGCAAGGAGCATTGTTCGGTATCGTGCAGGGCTGCGCGATGCTGTGGGCACCGCTGTTCGGTTGGCTGGCCGACAAGATCGATCGCGTGACGCTCGTCATCATTGCGACGCTGCTGGCCATCGTCGGTTACGGCTGGATGGGCTTGACGCCAGACCCGGCCGCGGGCGGCATGGCCTATGCTGCGGCCGCTCTGCTCGGTATCGGTCAGATCAGCGGCATTCTCGCTTCGCAGGTGCTGATCGCGCAGGAAGCGCCAGGACCGATACGTGGCGCGGTCATCGGCATGGTCGGATTCTTTGGTGCGCTCGGCATTCTCATCATTTCGAAAGTTGGCGGCATCGCGTTCGATCTGTGGCGGCCGGGTGCGCCGTTCATCATCATGGCCGGGGCCAACGTGGTGTTGCTGGTTTTGGCTTTTTGGGTCAGGGGCAAGTCTCCCGCGGCACGAGCATGATCAAGAGCATTCCGTGGACAGCTGTCTGCACGGTGATGTGGCTCGCGGTTGTTGCGGGCCTACCGACGGCGGCGGCCGACTCTGCAGTGCCCCCTGCGGCCATCGTCGCGCAGCTGCGCGGTGAATACCGCAGCGAGACTCTGACCGACGGCACGCTGCAGGGCACCGAACGGTTCACGCTGACCCGTCATTCGGACGGGTCGCGCAGCCTGCAAATGCTGGCGGATCTGCGCAGCCGCGGTTCGTGGTTCAACGTCTATCTGCATGTCGATGCGGACTTTCGTCCGGTGACGGCGTTTGCCACGTACTGGACCGCGGGTCTGCTCAAAGGCTCTGGCCTTTTCGAGATTCAGGGTGATGCACTGCGTGCCACCAGCCGAGGGCCAGTGAGCGGAGCGCAGTCCCGTGCGACGGCGGTGCCTGCGCGATTTTCGATCGGCGCGCATCCGGTGTCGGGTGATGGGTGGCATACGGCGCATTACGACCGGCAAACGCGCGGAGTGCAGGCACTCAGCCTATACAGCGTCGATGCGGGAGCTGATCAGTCGAAGCCAGTGCTCGGTACGCTGCTGCCTTTGTCGGTTGAGTATCTGGGCGAGGAGCAGGTGACCGTGCCCGCGGGAACCTTCACGGCGCAGCGCTTCCGGCTCGCTGGACTCAATGATCTTTGGGTCTATGGGCCCGATCGGCTGGTCGTGAAGTCCGAGTTACCGCGCCGCGGTATCCGTTACGTGCTAGTCACGCTTGCCGGCGAAGGAGAGGCGATCGAGCAGCCCAAGCAGCAGCGCTGACAACACGAAGGTCATGTGCAGCACTACGTACCAGAGGATCTTGTCGTTCGGGATCGTCTTCACGTCCATGAAGACTTTCAGCAGGTGAATGGACGAGATGGCGACGATCGAGGCGGCGACTTTGAGCTTCAGGGTTCCGGCATCGAGCTTGCCAAGCCAACCGAGTTTCTCGCCTTCCTGCGCCACATCGATGCGTGAGACGAAGTTCTCATAACCCGAGAACATCACCATGACGATCAGGCTGCCGACCAGCACGATATCAATGAGTGTAAGGACGATGAGCACAAGCTGGTCTTCGCCCAGCGTGCCGATCGTGACGACCACATGGAAAGCTTCCTGGAAAAACTTGATGCCGAGCGCCACGAGCGCGAGCGACAAACCGATGTACATCGGTGCGAGCAACCAGCGGCAGGCGAAGAGCAGGCGTTCAAGGAATTTTTCGATCATGGGGGGGATTTTAGCGCAGCTGCCTGCCGCGGCGCAGCCTCGCGATGCGGATCACAGCATCTCGAGGGCGAAAATCCGCAGCGGCGTGGCCCCAGCGGCCAGCGAGCGCTCCTCGACGAATTGCAGACCGAGTTTGCCGAGCACCTGGATCGAGCGGGTATTGTGAGGTGAGGTGATACCGAGCACCTGCCGCAGGCCGAGTCGCCGCCGCCCGTCCTCGATGGCAGCCCGCGCGGCTTCGGTGACGTAGCCGACGTTCCAGAATTGCGGCAGCAGCGCGAAGCCAATGTCTGCATGCGGTAGCGTGTCGCGCCGGACGAGGCCACACATGCCGATCGGGGTCGCCGAATCGCGCAGACTGACTTTCAGTAATCCGTGCCCATGCTGTCGATAGCTGTGCATCGGGCCTTCCCGTAGATAGCGCTCGGCATCGGCCGACGTGCGTACGCCACGATCACCGATGAATTCGATGAACGAGGGCTGATTCAGCAAGTCCACGATGAAGGCGGCGTCAGACAGCGCAAACTCCTCGAGTACGAGGCGAGCTGTCTCGATGCGGATCGGCATAGTGCCCGCGTCCATCATGCTCCAGGCGGTCGATACTTGCCGAGCAGCGCATCCCAACGGGAGTCGATGCGATTGAAGGCTTCGGGCGCAAGGCGCTCGAGCTCCGTCCGATTGAGTGCCTGGTACTGGGCGGGACCGCCCTCTTCGGGCCATTGACGCGTCGCGTCGATGACCACCTTGGAGGTCATGGGCCGCTTGGTCAGCGACGGGTCGAGCGGCATTCCCCGCGATTCGGGGATGATGGCGGTCGCAGGCGCTGGCTGCCAGCGCGAACCGAGCGTGTGCATGACGGCCGTTCGATCGAGTACCTCGATGTCGTCATCTACCACGACGACGACTTTGGCGATGCCGACGATCTGCGCGATGCGCTTGCCGATTTCGAGGGCCTCGCCGGGCTTTTGTTTCTTGATGCTCACGAAACAGAGCCCCGTGGCCTCCACCGGCGTATGCAGCATCTTGATGTTGGGGACGAAACGCTTCATCGCCGAGAGGGCCATCTGCTCGAGCGGTGCAGTCGTAAAGCCGCGGGTGACGCCAGTGAACTGGTTAACGAACCAGGGGTTGCGGCGGTGCGTCACGGCGGTGACGTTCATCCAGAAGTTCGCCGTCTTGCGAGCACCCATGTAGCCGTACATCTCGCCGAAGGGGCCCTCCGGCAGCATGCCCTTATCGAGCGGCACTTCGCCCTCGATGACCATCTCTGAGCTGGCGGGCACCAGATGCCCGTTGGTTTCGCTGCGTACGACACGCAGTGCTCGCCCCCGGATCGCCGAGACGACCTCGAGTTCGTCGGCCTTGGCGCGATTGAGTTTGGAGCTTGAAACAACCCAGGTCACCGGATCCTGGCCGAGCGCAATCGACACCTTCACCGAGCTTTCGCCGCGCTCCTTGGCCTTCATGAACGCCTGCCACGCCCCTTGACCCTCTTCGGGGTTGATGCCGAGGAGACGAGGGCCCTTGATCTCGCAGCGATAGGTGCCGAAATTTTTTCCAAGTTCCCGATCGTCGGTGAACACCGAGCCGGTATTCACGTAGCGCCCGGAGTCGGCCGGGTTCGACTGCATGAAGGCGAAACGGGTCAGATCAATCTGCTCGCCGCGCAGTACCACCTGCTTGCAGGGTGCGGCATCGCGTTTTACTTCGACGAAGGGCGCGGTTGGAAACGCTCCGCCTTGGCCCTGCTTGAGGAACTCGTCGACCCGCGCGAGCGCCTTGTAATACGTCGCGATGTGATCGCCCGCCACCGGCTGCAAGCCGAAACTCAGGCACTCGGTGTCCCAGTGCCCGAAGTGGTTGGTGATGATCGGGCCTTTGTACCAGCGCCCGTCGATGCGCACGTTCTCCATTACCAACGCCGGCGCGAAATACATGCCGAAGCGATCGATCAGACGGTACATGAGTGCCGTGCCCTCGTACGCGTCTTGATCGATGTTGCGTACGCGCAGTACGAGGTTACGTCGTTCGAGTTCAGCCATCCACTCGCGTAGATCCTCGAATGGACCGACCTGCCAGGCGGAGGCGGGCGCAGTCGCCGATGCAGCGGCTGATGCCGAAGTGTTTTGGGCCTCGGCCAACTTCAAATCCGCAGCGGCGAGCGCGGCGGCAGAGAGTCCAGCCGAGTGACTGAGAAAATCGCGTCTGGAGTAGGTGCTCATGCGCTTACGCTGACACGCAGCCCGATTGGCGTAAAGCATCCCGCGATGCGGATGACCGGTCTATGATCGCCGCCATGCGACATCTGGTGCTCGTGCTCGGCGACCAACTCAACCGCGATTCGGCGGCCTTCGACGGTTTCGATCCAGCAGTCGATGTGGTCTGGATGGCCGAGGAGCGGCATGAGTCGCTTCGCGTGCCCTCGAGCCGTATCCGAACGGCGATGTTCCTGGCGGCCATGCGCCACTTCCGCGATGACCTGCGCGCCGAGGGCTGGCAGGTGGACTATCAGCTGTTGGCGGATTCGAAGGGGTCACTGGCGCAGGCGCTCGATGCCGCGCTCAGACGTCTGCGACCGAGCGGCGTGATCTGGGTCGAGCCCGGCGAATGGCAGGTGCGGGCGGATCTGCTCGCGGTGCTCGAACGCCACGGGTTGCCGCCTGTGGTGCGCGATGATCGGCATTTTCTGTGCACGCCCGAGCGGTTCGCCGCCCACGCGGCAGAGCGTAAGCAGCTGCGCATGGAATTCTTTTATCGTCAGATGCGGCGCGAGCATCGTGTATTGCTCGATGCAGAAGGTGAGCCCGAAGGCGGCGAGTGGAATTTCGACAGCGAAAACCGCAAGAGCTTCGGCAAGGTCGGACCACCACGGCTGACTGAGTCCGCACCGGTGGCGTTCGTGCCGGATGCGACGACCCGCGAAGTGCTACGCGAAGTCGCCGAGGCATTTCCGGAGAATCCCGGCGAGCTGGCTTCTTTCGATTGGCCCGTCACGCCTGCCGAGGCACTTCGGGCGTTGCAGGATTTCGTCCAGCATCGACTGGCGAATTTCGGTGACTATCAGGATGCGATGTGGACTGCAGAGCCGTGGCTGTTCCACTCGCGGCTCTCGGCTGCGATGAACCTGAAGTTACTGAACCCGCGCGTGGTGATCGCCGCGGTCGAGGCTGAGTACCGATCGGGTCGGGCGCCGCTGGCTGCCGTGGAGGGCTTCATCCGCCAGATCCTCGGCTGGCGCGAGTATGTCCGCGGGGTGTACTGGCTGCATATGCCAGGCTACCTCGAACGCAATGCGCTCGGTGCCGATCGCCCGCTACCGGAGTTTTTCTGGACCGGCGATACGGCGATGCGCTGCCTTGCCGATGCACTCGGTCAGACGTTGCGGCTGGGCTACGCGCACCACATCCAGCGCCTGATGGTCACTGGTCTGTATTGTCTTTTGCTCGGCGTGGATCCGCGCGAGGTTCATAGGTGGTATCTCTCCGTCTATGTCGATGCCGTCGAATGGGTCGAGCTACCGAACACCTTAGGCATGTCGCAGTACGCTGATGGCGGCGTGATGGCCTCTAAGCCCTACGTGGCGAGCGGCAAGTACATCGAGCGCATGAGCAATTACTGCGCTGGCTGTCAGTACCGTCCGGATCGGGCGAGCGGGGACACGGCATGTCCCTTCACGACCCTGTACTGGGACTTCCTGCTGCGTCATGAGAAGACGTTGGCGGCGAACCAGCGCATGAGTCTGCAGCTGCGCAATTTGGCGCGCTTGTCGCCTGCCGAGCGCGAGGCGATCACCGCTAGGGCGACGGCGATTCGCGAGTCGGGTGTAGTAACCTAGCGGCATGACCAGTGCCGCGAGCAATCTCTCCCAACGCTTCCCCCAAAAGCGCGCCTTCATTACCGGCGCGGCGAGCGGCCTTGGACTCGCTTGCGCCGAGATTCTTGCTCGGGAAGGTTGGCAACTGTTTCTGACCGACGTCGACGGTCCGCGACTCGATCTCATTGCCGCAGGTTTTGCGCGGGACGGTGCGCGCGTCGCCGCCGCGCCCTGTGACGTCCGGGATGCCGATGCGGTACGCGCGATTGTCGATGCCGCAGTGGCAGCCGCGGGTGGCCTTGATCTGGCCATCCACTGTGCCGGCGTAGCCATCGCCGGTCCATTCCATGCGAGCACGCCCGAAGAGTGGGCCTGGCAGTTCGATATCAACGTGCATGGTGTCGCCAACAGTTGCCGCGCTGTCATCCAGAATATGGCGCGCGGCAAGGGCGGCATGATCATCAATATCGCGAGCGCCGCCAGTTTTTGTACGGGCTCGCACATGTCGGCCTACAACGCTTCGAAGGCAGCTGTCGTCGCGCTCAGCGAATCGCTGATGCAGGAGTACGCGGCCTATGGTGTGGCGGTGACGGCAGCGATGCCTGGCTTCTTCCAGACGAGACTCATGGAGTCGGCACGGGGTTCCGAGCGCACGCTGAGCGCGGCGCGTCGCCTGATCGACACCTCCGGCATTACGGCTGAGGAGATGGCCGAACTGATGCTGTCGGCGGCGGCCCGCGGCCAGACGCATTTCGTCCACCCGATACGCTACCGCAATCTTTGGCGGCTCAAGAGGCTGATGCCGCAGCGCTTCCAGTCATTGCTGCCACGTCTGCTCAACAGGGGAGCCTGATGCTGCAACCATTCCATCTGGCCGTACCGGTGCACGATCTGCAGGCTGCGCGCGACTTCTACGGTCAGCTTTTTGGTTGCCCGGAGGGCCGATCCTCGGTCGAATGGGTGGACTTCGATTTCTTTGGGCATCAGCTCGTTGCGCATCTGGAGCCGGGCCGAAAGCCTTTCGTCGAACCGCTGCACACCAACGAGGTGGACGGCAAGCACGTGCCAGTGCCACATTTTGGCGTGGTGCTCGAGTGGCAGAGCTGGCAGCAGCTTGCCGAGCGCCTGGGGGCGGCGGGGGCGGCGTTCGTCATCGAGCCCGGCATTCGTTTTGCCGGTCTCGTGGGCGAGCAGGCGACGTTCTTCCTGTACGACCCGTCGGGGAACGCCCTCGAGTTCAAGGCGTTTCGCGACCCCTCCCGTCTGTTTGCCAAGTGAGCGAATCGCGCTGGGATGAACTGTCGTTGCAGCGACCGGGCGGGTTGCGGCTGCATGCGCGTCATTACCGGCGTCGTGCAGCGGCCGATGTGCTCGCGGATCGTGTGCCGGTGGTGTGCATTCCGGGTCTAACGCGTAATTGCCGTGACTTCGAGTCATTGGCACTGCATCTATCGACGACTCGTGATGTGCTGACCCCGGATCTTCGTGGGCGGGGCCGGTCGGATCATGACCCCGACTGGCGTAACTACCGGCTCGATGTATACGTGGCCGACATCCTCGCCTGGTTCGACTCGCTCGAGCTGTCACGCGTGACAATCATCGGCACCTCGCTCGGAGGTCTTGTCGGTATGTTTCTGGGTGCCGCGCACCGCGAACGACTTGCGGGACTCGTGATGAACGACATCGGCCCGGAGTTCAGTCCCGTCGGCATGATGCGTATCGCGAGTTCCGTCGGTACCGCCGCCGTGGTCAGCCGCTGGGAACAGGCGGAGGCGGATACCCGCACGGGATACGCGCATGTCATGCCTGACTTCACGGCAGAGCAGTGGCGTGCGTTCACGAGGCAGATCTACCACGAAGAAGCGCCGGGTCGAATCGTGCGCGATATGGACCCGCTGCTCGGCACGGCCTTGCGCGACACATCCATGCCGGTGCCCGATTTCTGGGGTGCGTTTGCCGCACTCGATGGTTTGCCGCTGCTCGTGCTGCGCGGCGAATTGTCCGATTTGCTGGATGAGGTCACGCTCGCGCGGATGCAGGCCACGCTACCCAACCTTCAAAGCGTGACGATTCCGCTGCGAGGACACACGCCGACACTTGACGAGCTCGAGAGCCGCCGCGCGATCGACGACTTTCTAACTCGCTGCTGACAGCCTCAAGTGGCTATCGCCGGCTCCCGGCGAGCAGCGAGCCTCAGGTCGGATCTTTGTCCTCAGGTCCGCGCACCCTGTTCCAGGCGATCGACACCAGGATCGACACTGCGAGGATCGACCCGATGATCAATAGCGACCAGCTGATCGGGAACTTGCCGCCGAAGGCTTGATTGAGCCAAACCATCTTGAGACCCACGAAGACGAGGATCACACCGAGGCCGTACTTCAGGAACAGGAAGGCCTTGACCATGCTCTGCAGTACGAAGAACAGCGAGCGCAGTCCGATGATGGCGAAGATGTTCGATGTGAACACGATGAACGGTTCGTTGGTCAGCGCGAAGATCGCCGGAACCGAATCGATCGCGAAGATGATGTCGCTGAACTCGATGAACGCCAGTGCTACGAACAACGGCGTGACCCAGGTCTTACCGTCGATTTCGACCCAGAACTTGTCGCCATGGAACGCGGGCGTGACAGGAAAGATGCGCTTGATGCCCAGGATCACCGGATTGCGCGACGGATCGATCGGCTTCTCGGGCAGGAACAGGATCTTGAGGCCCGTGAGTATCAGGAAGATGCCGAAGATTGCCACGACCCACTCGTACTGCATGAGGATGGAGCCGAGCGAGATAAACAGGGCACGGAAGAGGATCGCGCCCATGATGCCGTAGAAAAGCACCTTCTGCTGATACTGCGGCGGCACCGCGAAGTACGAGAACACGGCAACGAACACGAACACGTTGTCGATCGCCAGAGCGTACTCGACCACGTAACCTGCGAGGAATTCGAGCGAGGTGTCCCGTGCCAGCTGTGCATGGTCGAGACCTACCAGATCGGGACGATTCGGCAGTTCGTAGAGCAGGAACTGGTAGAGGCCGTAATTGAACGCGAGCGCCAGCAGTACGAAGCAGATGCTACGGATGATCGCCGCGCGCAGCGTGGGCAGGGTGCCGGGCTTGCTGAAAACGCCAAGGTCGAAGGCGAGGATGAGCAGCAAACCGGTGATGAAGCCTGCGTAGGCCCACCAGTAGTCCGACAGCGGCAGCAGCAGGAGGTCTTCCATTGACAAAGATATCCGTAGGTTGCGGGGTCAGGCCCCAATCCGTGGGGGCCGCATCTTACCCTGCGGGGTCAGTCTGCAAAAGAGTACCGCCACCGATTTCCGTGACTGCGGATAAACCCTGCCGTCGGGGCCGGGAAATGCGCTGGCAATATCAAGGTGTCGGTATCGGCATGCGTTTCAACGAAACGCCGACGGCAGACCGCCGACGCCGAGGGGTCCTCGCAGAATGCCGCGGACCATTCCGGATATTTGACCTGTAGCGGGTGATGAATCACATCACCGCTGAGTACGGCATGCTCACGCCCGGGTTGCAGGTGGATCACCACATTCCCTGGCGTATGCCCTGGAGCAGCCTCCAGTCGCAACAAACCCTCCAGTTCATGGTCGCTGTCGACGAGATCGACCTGGCCGCTTTCGACGACAGGCAGGATGCTGTCTGCATAGACGCCATAATCCCCCCCGGGCTTGGTCTCCCGCAGGCGTGCCCTGTGTTCGAATTCGCTGCGTGCAAAGACATAGCGGGCGTTCGGGAACGTGGGGACCCAGCGGCCATTGCTCAATCGCGTGTTCCAGCCGACGTGATCGCCGTGCATATGCGTGCACATCACGTAATCGACGCTCTCGGGTGCGACCCCGAGTTGCTGTAGATCGCGCAGCCACCCGGTGGTGAGGCGATGAAAGCCCGCGTGACCTCCTCGATCCTTGTCGTTGCCGATGCAGGTATCGACGAGGATGGTGCAGGTGTCGCTGCGCAGCACGTAGGTGTGGAAACTCAGCAAGCCGTGCGTCAAGGAGGCATCGGCAAAGCGGGGTCGTAACCACTCCGCTTCGGCTGCAATGGCTTCCGGTGTGGAGTCGGGCAGGAAGTGTGCGAAAGCGAGCGGCACCGTCGCCAACTCGACGACCGTATCGACGCGGACCGAACCGACGTTCAGCGAGCAGGGGCTTTCCAACATGACCGTAGGATAGCCGGATTTGGCTGGCGCGGTCCCGGGCAGCGGCATAGGATGCCGGTCATGACCAGTCCAACCGACGTTCGATTGGGGCCTGTTCGCCTGTCACCGGGGTACACGCGCTGGAACGCGCGCACGTATCTGTTCGCGGCCTTCATCACCATCGGCATGCTGGCCTTCGTCAGCTTCATCCAGCCGTATCTGCTCAATGCCAACCTGGACGTTCCGGCCGATCAGCAGGGTCGGGTGCTCGGGTTGCTGGGCTTCAGCAACGAGATCGTCTCACTGCTGCTCGTTGCACCGTTCGGAGCGCTGTCGGACAAGATCGGACGACGCCCCGTCTACGCGCTCGGATTTCTTTGGCTGGCTGCCGGATTCTTTCTCTACCCGCTGGCGCGAACCTTCCCGCAGCTGCTCGCCTGTGCGCTGTTTTTCTCGGTCGGTGTGGCCGCTGTCGGCTGCATGCTGGCGACGGTGCTCGCCGATATTCCCCGCGAGGAATCGCGCGGCCTGTTCGTCGGCATCACCGGCTTTTGTCAGGGCCTCGGTGCCACGCTTGCGGTGCTGGTGCTCGGCAAAGTGCCACAGCGCTTAGCCGCCGACGGGATGGATGCCGTTACGGCAGGACGGATCACGCTCGGCATCGCCGCTGCGTTGTGCCTGCTGACCGCGGCACTGTGCTGGCTTGGATTGCGGCGTGGCACTCCAAGCGAGTTGGGCGAGCGGGAGCCGCTCAGCACGGTGCTGCGCACCGGAGTTCAGGCCGCGCGGGCCAATCCGCGCATCTGGTTTGCGTACATGCTGCAGTTCGTCTCGTTTGCCGACCGCATCGTCATCGGCACTTTTTTCAGCGCCCGTCTGCAGCAGACCGCCATCGCCAACGGACAAACCGTGGCCGAGGCCGTTTCGGCCGCCACCAAACCGTACGTGATCGCCAATTCCGCAGGGCTGCTGTTTGCCATTTTCTTTGGTTTGGCGCTCGACAAGATGAATCGGGTCAAAGCAGGCGTCGTGGCCATGGCGATCGCTGGCGTCGGATACATGGCGGGTGGCTTCGTCGGTGATCCGCAAAGCGAATGGATCACGCTGGTTGCCATCCTGCTCGGCACGGGGCAGATCTGCGCCATCATTGCGAGCCAGACCGTGCTCGGTCAGGAAGCTCCGCAGGATGTACGCGGTGCCGTGTTCGGTCTTGCGGGCGTCTTTGCATCCTGCGGCATTCTCTTCACCACATCGGTCGGCGGCTGGCTCTACGACGTGCTCAGCAAGGGTGCGCCATTCTTCCTCATCGGCTTCGTGAACCTCGCTATCATGGCGTTTGGAATTTATTTGTTGCGGACTCGCAGTAACGCCTGATGTTGGTTGCCGAATCGCTGATTATCGTGCTGTTGATCCTGCTCAACGGCTTCTTCGCACTGGCTGAGATGGCGTTGGTGTCTGCCAAGCGTGGCCGGCTGCAATCCTCTGCAGAGCGTGGCAGTCGCGGCGCGCGCATGGCGCTCGAGCTCCTGGCTGACTCGACCACCTTCCTCTCTTCGGTGCAGGTGGGCATCACGCTCATCGGCATACTCACCGGGGTGTACAGCGGCGCGACCTTTGCCGAGGGCCTTGGTGGCTGGTTCGCTGCGCGTGGCGTCGACGCCGATATCGCCGAGGAACTCGCATTCGGTGTCGTGGTGCTGCTGGTGACCTTCGGCACGCTCGTATTCGGCGAACTGGTACCCAAGCGGATCGCGCTGACCCACGCTGAATCGTTGGCCATTTTCGTGGCGCCCATCATGGCCGTGTTTGCACGCTTGATGCTGCCGCTGGTGTGGTTGCTGCGCATCTCGGTTGACTCGATCCTGAGGATTCTGCCGGTGTCGGCAGCCCCTGCGGCCTCGGTGACGGAAGATGAGGTGCGCGCACTCATCGCCGAGGGCGCTCGGACGGGCGTGTTTCTTGCGTCGGAGCGACGGCTGATTGAGGGCGTACTGGCTCTGGCAGACCGCAAAGTCGAATCGATCATGGTGCCGCGCACCGACGTGTTCTGGCTCGACCTCGACGAGGCGCTGCCGGCGTTGTGGCAGCAGGCACGTGAGAGCGGCCACGCCCGCTTTCTCGTCGCCCGCGGTTCGCTCGACGAGGCACTCGGCATGGTGACGCTCGCCACGTTGAGCGAGGCGTTGCGCCGTGGGCATCTGGATACGGATAAGGACATCGAGACACCGCTCTTCGTGCCGGTCGGTATCACGGCCATGCAGCTGCTCGATCAGTTCCAGAAGTCGAGTTCGCATCTGGCGGTGGTGACCGACGAATATGGAGCCATTGAGGGCGTGGCGACGCCAATCGATATTCTGCGAGCGATCGCTGGCGAGCTGCCCGACCTCGGTACTCGCGAGCGCGCCGAGATGCAGCGTCGCGATGACGGCAGCTGGCTGGTCGATGGGCATCTCGGCATTGAGGAGGTGCAGCAGCGCCTGGGACGTCGCGACATGGCCTCGGTGCGCTCGGACTACCACACGCTTGCCGGATTCGTGCTGGCGCGGCTTGGTCGGATCCCGAAATCCGGTGACGTGCTCTCTTGGCGCGACTTGCGCATCGAGGTCATCGACATGGATGGCATGCGCATCGACAAGTTACTCATTACCCCGACGAGTCGCTGATGCGTCTGAACATCGCCACGTGCCGGCCTCTGCCCGAGCCCGACGTCGACGAAGACCTGCTGCTGGGCGGCTTGCAGTCGGTTGGTATCGATGCGCGCATGGCCGCCTGGGATGACCCCGCGCAATGGCGTGACGCAGTGCCGACACTCGTGCGCTCCACGTGGAATTACATTCACGCCCCGGATGCATTTGGGGCATGGGTGCGCGAGATTGCGCCGAAAGCTCCGCTGTGGAATTCCGCCGCCGTGCTGCTCGGCAATCTGCACAAGCGCTATTTGCTTGAGCTTGCTGCGCGGGGTGTACCGGTCACGCCAACCGAGTTACTCAGCCAAGGTTGGAACGGCTCGCTGACCGAACTCTGCGGCAGTCGAGGATGGCCCGATGTCGTGGTGAAACCCGCGGTCGGTGCGGCGTCCTTCGAGACCTACCGTTACACCGATATCAACGCCGACGTCGATGCGCAGGTTCGTGGGTTCGCGAGCCAGCGCGACCTGCTGGTCCAGCCGTATCTTCCCTCGGTGGAGGACCACGGCGAGCGTGCGCTCGTGTGGATCGACGGCGAGTTCACCCACGCCGTGCGCAAGACGCCACGCTTTGCCGGCGGCGTGGAAGTCGTGTCGGAGGCCATTGGTATTTCGCCTGCCGAGCGAGCCCTCGGCGAAGCGGCGCTCGCGCCGTTTGCAGCGGAACTGCTCTACGCCCGCGTGGATGTCGCGCCCGGTTTCGACGGACAGCCTGTGGTCATGGAGCTCGAGCTGATCGAGCCGTCGCTCTTTCTGTTGCAGAGCCCGCAGGCGCTCGAGCGCCTCGTGGCTGCGGTACGTCGCGAACTCGTCCGCCCCTGGTCCAAGCGGCGATGATCAACTGAGGATGGTCAACCGACGATGACGAGCGCGGTGCCTTCCGGCGCTTCGAGCTGCGTGCGCGACTCGAGGCCGCGGCGCTGAAACACCAACGCCGGATGCGGGTACTCGGACTCGTCATGGATTGCAATCGGCAGGCCCGCCGCGCTCAGGCCGCTGGCACGCCATTCGGCATCGAGCGATCTAGGTGTCGCACCGAGCGCCTGCCAGAAACCCGTGCTGATTTCAGGAGCCGCCGACGGCAGGCTGAAGGCCACGAATCGGCCTAGGCCGCCGGTCGCGTCTTCAGAGTCGTGGATCTGTGCGGCCGGTGCGTGCCGATGCGTCGCCTTCTCCAGCAGCGTCACCATGTGTCCCGCGGGGTCGCGGAAACCGAATTCATTGAAGCAGTCTGGGCCGGTTTTCGCGAAAGCGATTACTGCGCCTGCCTCACGGTAGATCTCGAGCGTCTCCGCCAACGCATCGTGCACGGTAGTGAAGGAGGGAGAGGGAAAGCGGTACTGATGCAAGCCGATCACCAGAGCGCCCGTCACTACCACTGCATAAGGGTGGGGCCATACATCGAACACCTCGACCGGTCGAAATCCGAGCGTGGTGTAAAAGCGCAGCGACGCGTCGAGATCAGTCGTGCTGATGCTGATCTCGTGGAATTGACCGAGCGAGAGGCTCACGGTGCGATACCGGCCTGCCAGAGTATGAACGCGTATTCCTCGGCGACTTCCTGGTAGCGCTCGAAGCGCCCGGACTTGCCGCCGTGACCGGCTTCCATGTTGGTACGGAGCAGTAACGGATTATCGTCCGTCTTGACCGTACGCAGCCGCGCTACCCACTTGGTCGGCTCCCAGTACTGCACCTGGCTGTCCCACAGACCGCTCGTCACGAGCATCGCCGGGTAGCGCTGCGCCTTGAGCTGATCGTACGGCGAATACGACAGCATGTAATCGTGCGTCGCCTTGTTCGAGGCTGGGTTGCCCCACTCATCGAACTCGTTCGTGGTGAGTGGAATGCTTTCATCCAGCATCGTCGTCATGACATCGACGAAGGGCACATGGGCGACGATCCCTTTGTAGAGCTCAGGGGCCATGTTGACGATGCCGCCCATCAGCAAGCCTCCAGCGCTTCCACCCATGGCGAACACACGGGCCGGATCCGCAATCTTTTCCTTGACGAGATGGCGAGTGACGTCGATGAAGTCGTTGAACGAATTCAACTTATTCTGCAGGCGACCCTGCTCGTACCACAAGCGACCCATTTCCTGTCCGCCGCGAATGTGCGCAATGGCATATACGAAGCCCCGATCCACGAGTGAGAGTACGGTGGAGCGAAAAACCGGGTCTGTGGAGTAGCCGTAGGAACCGTAGGCGTACTGATACATGGGCGCCGTGCCGTCGAGTCGCGTGCCCTTGCGGTAGAGCAGCGTCACGGGAACCCGCACGCCGTCACGTGCCGGAACGAAACGAAACTCGGCCACGTAGTTGCGGCTGTCGAAGCTGCCGAGCACCGGTTCCTGCTTGAGCAGGGTGCGCTGTCCGGTGCGTACGTCGTAGTCGTAGGTGGTCGATGGCGTGGTCGGTGAGGTGTAGACGTAGCGCAGCAGCGGGCTCTGCTGCTCAGTGTTGTTGCCGATGTCCATGGTGTAGGCCGCATCGGCGGCATCCATCAGGAAGTTGCGCGCGCCATCCCAGCCGCGTATGCGCAGTTTCTGCAGTCCTCCGGAGCGCTCAGAGACGGCGAGAAAACTATCGAACGCTTCGAAGCTGTCGATAAACGCATCGTCTCGATGTGCGATCACGTCGCGCCAACTGCTGCGATCCTGCACGGTAGCGATCGGCGCTTCGACGATGCGGAAGTTTCGCGCTTTCCAGTTGCTACGGATGATGAACCGATCGCCGAGATCCTCAAGCTGGTACTCGTGATCACGCTCGCGTGGCAGCGCAACCTTGAACGAGAACTGCGGATCATTGGCGTCGGCGTAGCGATATTCGCTGGAGACGGTGCTCTGCGAGACGATGTAGATGAACCGATCGGACTTCGACTTTCCGAGCCCCATATAGAAGCTCTCGTCTTCCTGCGTGTAGACGAGGCGATCAGTCTCCGTGGTCGTACCGCGCTGGTGCCGATACACCTGGTTGCCGAGCAAGGTCTGCGCATCCTTACGAATGTAGAACAGCGTGGTGTTGTCGTTGCCCCAAGCAAGGCTCGCCTCCACGTTGGTGATCGTCGTCGGCAGGTATTGCCCGCTCTGCATATCCTTGATGCGGATGCTGTACTGACGACGGCCGACGGTATCCTCGGCGATGGCGACCCACCGCCCGTCCGGGCTCACTTCCGTATTGGCGATCTGGTAGAAGGCGTGGCCGGTCGAGCTCACGTTGCCATCAACGATGATTTCCTCGGCGGCCTCCATCGACCCTTGGCGGCGTGCATAGATGGGGTACTGCTTGCCGGTCTCGTAGCGAGCGTAGTACCAATAGCCGTTCTTGCGCTGCGGCACGCTGGAATCGTCCTGTTTCAGACGGCCGATGATCTCGTTGTAGAGTTTTTCTTGAGCGGCGCGCTGCGGGGCCATGACGGCGGCCATGTAAGCGTTCTCCGCCTCGAGATAGGCCAGCATGTCTTTGTCGGTGCGCTTGTCATCGCGCAGCCAGTACCACGGATCCTCGCGTTTGCCGAAGGGCGAGATCACGGTAAACGGACGTTGCTCCGCGCGCGGAGGGGTGGGACCACTGGCCGCGGCGGTAGTAGCGGTAATCATTAGGCAGACTGCAAGCAGCAGCGGTGATATTCGGGACATGACTTCACGCAGCCTCCGTGGCGAGCACTTCCATGTGTTGAACTGTTTGATCGAATGAGTCGCTGACACCGATCATCAGCGTCGTGACGGGCGAGCGCTTCCACGCGGCCAGTCGATGTCGCAGGTTGTCGCGGCTGCCGGTCACCGACAAGGCATCGGCGAGCTCGTCCGGCACAGCCAGTACAGCCTCTTTCTGTCGGCCTGACAGCCACAGGTCCTGGATGGTCTGTGCAGCCTCGGCGTAGCCGGCGCGCTCAATCACCCGCTTGTGGAAATTATCTTCCTTGGAGCCCATGCCACCGACGTAGAGCGCGAGCATTTTTTTGACGGGCAGCAACGCCAGCGCTGGGTCGGTCTGCAGCGAGAACGACACCGATTGTACGATCTCGAATCCCGGGCGCCGTTGATCGAGGGTGTCACCGTAGATATCGAATCGATCGGGCGGGATCATGAAGGGAAACCAGCCGTCGCACTCGGTGACGGCGAGCGCGACGTTCTTGGGTCCCTCCGCTCCGAGCAGCACGGGCACGTGCTTGCGCAGCGGATGGGTGATGCTCATTAACGATTTACCCTGCAGCGTCGAGCCGTCGCCGCGATAGGGCAGTTGATACTGTGCGCCGTCGAAACTGACCGGCTGTTCGCGGGCAAGGATTTGGCGAAAGATCGCCAACCACTCGCGGGTCCGCTCCAGAGGCTTCTTGAAAGGCTGACCGTACCAGCCCTCGACCACCTGCGGCCCGGAGACGCCGATGCCGAGCGACAGACGACCGTTGCACAGATGATCGAGCGTCAGTGCCGTCATGGCGGCGCAGGCGGGTGTACGCGCCGAAATCTGCATGATCGCCGTGCCAAGACGAATGCGAGAGGTATGCGTGGCGATCGCCGCAAGCGGCGTGAACACGTCCGAACCGTAGGCCTCCGCGGTGCACACGATGTCGAAGCCGAGGCGCTCGGCGATCTGTGCGAGTTCGATGAATCGATCGACGGGCTTGCTGCCCCAGTAGCCGAGATTCAAGCCGAGTTTCATCTACCCTCCGCAGGATGTGTCCGCATGAAACGATCGAGAAACACGACGGCGGCGACCGACACCAGCGATAGCGCGGCACAGATGGCCAGCATGGGCACTGGCGTATCGATGGGTACGACGCCCATAGCCTGCACGGTCAGTGCTGCGAACGCTTGTTGCGAGAACCCGATGAGCCCGGAGGCCACGCCCGCATAGCCGGGTGCGAGGCGCACGGCGGTGGCCGTCACGTGGGGCAAGGCGAGTCCCTGCGCAAAGGCGAGCGGCAGCATCGGCAGGAACCACCAGATGGGTGCAGTAAATCCGAGCAGCACGAAGGCTAGCGCTGCACAGGCCGTAACGGCCTGCAGCAGGGTACCGAAACGCGCGACCCGATCGAGTGCTGCATGGCCGCGCAGTCGCGACACATACAAGTTACCGAGAAAATATCCCGAGGACAGGAACAGGACGTACAGGCCGAAGGTGGTCGCCGGTTGGCCGGTCATTTCCTTGACGATGTAGGGAGCCGTAGAGATGAAGCCCAGATACAGCGCGTACATCACGCCTGCATCGATGACGCAGCCGAGGAACGCCCGATTGCGCACGAGACCGAGCGAGGCTACGCCGAGCTCGCGGAACTGTCCGTCGCCTGTCGTCTTCGCACGTGTTTCCGGCAGGCTGCGGGCGGCGGCGACGGCGGTGATCGTCGACAGCACGAGCAGCAGCACGAACGGTGCATGCCAGCCCATGGACTCGGTGATGAGACCGCCCAGCCAGGGAGAGACCGAGGTACCGATCATCATGCCGAGCGTGAGTTGCGCGAGCGCACGAGACAATCGCCAGTCCTGATACAGATCTCCGAGAATGGCGCGCGCTACGGTCGCGTTGGCGGCGCAGCCGATCGCCTGAATGGCGCGGGCGATGACCAGGATCTCGATGCTGGGCGCCACGGCGGCGAGTAGCGAGCCCACGATGAATACCGCGAGTCCACCGAGCAGCAAGGGCCGACGACCGTAGCGATCGGACAACGGGCCGGCGAGCGGGATACCGATGGCGAAGGTCAGCAGGAACACGCTGATGATCGGCTGCGTAGCCACCATCGTCGCGCCGAATTCGTCGCGAATGATCGGCAGCGCTGGAATCAGCATCAATGTCGAGACCGGTCCGATCGCGCTGCAGGCTGCGAGCAGCAGCAGCAGACCGATCCGCTTCGGCTCTTGGGTCGTGTCGGTCACCCGCCGAGGCCGCCCACGCAGACGTATTTCATCTCTGTGTATTCGTCGATGCCGTAGCGCGAGCCTTCGCGTCCGAGGCCCGACTCCTTCATACCACCGAACGGTGCGACCTCAGTCGAGATGAGTCCGGTGTTGACGCCTACGAGCCCGTATTCGAGAGCCTCTTGCACGCGCCAGCTACGTGCCAGATCGCGCGTGAAGAAGTACGCCGCGAGACCAAACTCCGTGTCGTTCGCGAGTTGGATGGCCTCCGCTTCATTGTGAAAGCGAAACAGTGGCGCGACCGGCCCAAAGGTCTCCTCACGCGAGACGCGCATTCCGGGCGTGACATCGAGCAGGATGGTGGGCTCAAAGAATGTGCCGCCCAGCGCGTGTGGCTTGCCGCCTGCGGCGATGCGTGCGCCCTGAGAGACGGCGTCGGCGATATGCGCCTGCACCTTCGCGAGCGCGCGCTCATCGATCAGCGGTCCTTGATCGGTCGGACCCGCGAGGCCGTCACCGACCCGCAGCCCCGCGACGGCGACGGCGAGCTTGGCTGCGAATGCCTCATAGACGCCGTCTTGCACGTACACGCGATTGGCACAGACGCAGGTCTGGCCCGTGTTGCGGTACTTGCTCGCCATCAGTCCCTGTACGGCCGCATCGAGATCAGCGTCGTCGAAGACGATGAACGGCGCGTTGCCACCGAGTTCCATCGAGACCTTCTTCACGGTGCCGGCACAGGCGGCAATGAGTTTCTTACCCACGGCCGTGGAGCCCGTGAAGCTCAGCTTGCGCACGAGCGGATTGCTTGTCAGTTCGCCGCCGATCTGCTCGGCATCGCCGGTGACGACGTTGAATACACCGGGTGGCAGGCCTGCGCGGCGACCGAGTTCGGCGAGCGCGAGCGCGGAAAACGGTGTCTGTGGTGCGGGCTTGCAGACGAAACTGCAGCCGGCTGCCAGCGCCGGGCCTAGCTTGCGCGTGATCATGGCTGCGGGGAAATTCCACGGTGTGATGGCCGCAGCGACGCCGACAGGCTGGCGCAGCACGAGCAGGCGCGCATCGGCACGGAACGTCGGGATGACATCGCCGTACACCCGTTTGCCTTCTTCAGCGAACCATTCGAGGAACGACGCGGCGTAGGCCACTTCGCCCTTCGCCTCGGCAAGCGGCTTGCCCTGTTCGCTCGTCATGATGATGGCGAGGTCGTCGGCGTTGGCGAGCATCAGTTCGGCAAACCGGCGCAGGATGACGGCACGCTCTTTCGCCGTGCGTTTTGCCCAAGCAGGCATGGCCTTTGCGGCAGCGTCGATCGCCTCGCGCGTTTCGGTTGCTCCCATCACGGGAACTTCGCCAACGACCGTGCCGTTGGCCGGGTTACGGATGGCGATCGTTGCACCGCTGCGGGCGGAGCGCCACTCGCCGTGGATGAAACCGTGCTGACGCAGCAGCGAGGAGTCCTTGAGTTGCATCGTGATTACCGTGACGAGAGGTTACTGCGGCGAGGCCGCGTGGATGCCGTAGCGGGCGCGGTATTCGCGCAGCGCTGCCAACTGTTCGGCGGGCAGGGCGGGCCGCGATGCATTGGGATCGGCCAGGATGTCGATGAGATCGGTGAGAGTCAGCAAGCTGACGCAGCGCAGACCGAACTCCGCTTCGACCTCCTGCACGGCCGATCGCTCACCCTGACCGCGCTCCTGACGATCGACCGCAAGCAGCACGCCGACTGGCTCGGCACCTGCGCGACGGATGAGTTCGACGGATTCGCGGATCGCCGTGCCTGCGGTGATGACATCATCGACGATGACCACTTTGCCGGAGAGCGGCGTACCGACGGTTTGTCCGCCCTCGCCATGATCCTTGGCTTCCTTGCGATTGAACGCCCAGGGTACGTTGCGCCCTTGTTGTACGGCCAGCGCGATCGCTGTGGACGCAACCAGGGGGATGCCCTTGTAGGCCGGGCCGAACAGCATGTCGAAGGGCAGCGCTGAGCGACTCAGCGCCTCGGCATAGCACTGCCCCAGCGTGGCGAGTGATTCACCGTCGTTGAAGAGGCCAGCGTTGAAGAAGTAGGGACTCTCGCGTCCCGACTTCAGGGTGAAACGGCCAAAGCGCAAGGCCGAGCGTGCGAGGGCGAGGTCGACGAATCTGCGTTGATGCGGTTGCATGCGGCTATCATATCGCGGTGCGCGTCATCACCTTGAATGCAAATGGCATCCGCTCCGCCGCCAGCAAGGGTGCTTTCGCCTGGTTGCGTGACCAGGGCGCGGACGTGGTCTGCCTGCAGGAGACCAAGGCGCAGGAGGGGCAGTTGGCCGGTCACGACGTCGACCTGCCGGGCTTCCACCGCTACTTTTTCGATGCCGAGCGACCGGGATACTCGGGTGTCGCGCTCTATAGCCGGCGTGAGCCCGATTCGGTGATCCGCGGCTTCGGCGTGCCGGAGTTCGACCGCGAAGGACGGTATCTCGAGGCCCGCTTCGGGGCGCTCTCTGTGGTGTCCCTGTATCTCCCTTCGGGCTCTTCAGGGCCGGAGCGGCAAGCCTCCAAGTTCCGCTTTCTCGAAGCGTTCATGCCGCATCTGCGCGCGCTGCGCCGGCGTCGCAGCGAATACATCCTCTGCGGCGACTGGAACATCGCGCACAAAGAAATCGACCTGCGCAACTGGAAGTCCAACCAGAAAAACTCCGGTTTTCTGCCGGAGGAACGAGCCTGGATGGATGAGTTGCTGGGTGCCGCAGGTTATGTCGATGCGTTTCGCGAGGTGACCGAGGCGCCCGATCAGTACACATGGTGGTCGAATCGCGGTCAGGCCTGGGCGAAGAACGTGGGGTGGCGCATCGACTATCAGATCGTCAGTCGCGGTCTTGTCGGCGCGGCACGCTCGGTGTCGATCCACAAGAGCAGTCGATTTTCCGATCACGCGCCGCTCACCATCGACTACGCGCTATGAGTCTGGCACCGCAATGAGTTTGGCAGCGCGATGAACATCCTCGCCTCAGTTCGCCCCTACCTCGCTCGCGAGGCACTGGGCGCGTTCTTCGTCGGCGTGTCCTCGGGTTTCCCGTACGCCATGATCGGCGCCACGCTCACCACGCGTCTGGCACAGGATGGCATCGATAAAAAGACCATCACGGCTTTCGCGCTGGCGTTCCTCGTGTACAACCTCAAGGTGTTCTGGGCGTGGATCATCGATGGCGTGCGTTTGCCCTGGATTGGGCGTTTCGGTCAGCGCGTCTCCTGGCTATGGGTGTCGGGGCTGCTCGTCATCGCCGCAGTCGTCAATCTGGCGCTCGTCGATCCGCAGGCGAGCCTGCAGGCCACGGTCATCGCCGCGGTACTGGTCGGCATTGCGGGAGCCACCTACGACATCGTTATCGACGCCTACCGCATCGAGACGTTGCAGCCACATCAATTGGGTGTGGGCGCCGGGATGTCCCAGTACGGCTGGCGCATCGGCTCGGCCGCCGCCGGTGCGTTGGCACTCATCGTCGCCGCACGCGCCGGCTGGTCAGTGGCGTACATGACCTGTGCGGTATTCGCACTACCCGCCATGCTCACGGCGCTGTGGCTTGGCGAGCCGGCACGCCGAATCGTCACCGTACCGCGTCAGGGTATGGCCGAGTTGTGGCAGTCGATTGCCGGGCCATTCCAGGAATTTCTGCGCCGCTCGGGTGCCGCACTCGTGCTCGCCTTCATCCTCGTGCACAAGGTCGGTGACACGCTGGCCAATCTGACCTTTCGCTTGTTGTTCAACGACCTCGGCTACACGAAC
>Ga0209358_10000380_pt1 | contig 39267 bp, 48 predicted proteins | sample LauGreFa1BDMLBSN_2_FD_187574 | JGI IMG/M metagenome (GOLD analysis project Ga0209358, IMG submission 187574) | Freshwater lake microbial communities from Lake Michigan, USA - Fa13.BD.MLB.SN (SPAdes) (version 2) | ecosystem: Environmental > Aquatic > Freshwater > Lake | place: Lake Michigan, USA... | reverse complement strand
CCCCTACGGGGGCGGCGTGGCCCGGACTGTCCGGGATTCACACTCACACATGGAGAGACCTATGGCAACCCTTCGCGATCGATACATCGCCGCGCTCACCGCACTGTGCGGTAACGGGCAGCGCATCCCCCGCAGCGACTTCGTGGCGTTCACCTCGCCGAACGTGACCACGGAGATCACCAGCGGCACCCGCCGCTGGCGCATCCGTGGCACTGGCGGCGTGTGGTTCGTCGGGTCGAAGACCAGCGTCCGGTACACCGTGCAGGTCCGCAAGGCAGACAGCCACGCGGTGACCGACCGAACCCGTTCTGTGCTGGCCGACATCGGCGCTGCCGTGCTGGCCGGTACGGCGGAAGTAAAGCAGCGCCCGTACCTGCCCGACTCGGCGGATGCGCTGTCCGATGTCACGATCCTGTACCCCCAGCAGCAGTGGCTGTGGGGCTGATTCAACCCTCAACCGGAGACACACACATGGACGACACCTACAACGGCTGGACGAACCGCGCAACGTGGAACCTGATGCTGTGGCTGGGCAACGACGAGGGGCTGGAGTCCAGCGCCCGCCGGATCGCCCGCCGCACGACGACGACGACCGACCTGCGGCGTGACATCGAGGCGCTGTTCGACACGATCGACGGCGAGCCTGTGACGCCGGACGGCGACCGCCTCGCCGATGTTGACTGGACGCAGGTCCAGTCCGCGCTGGAAGAATGGGTCTGACCCAGTACGCGGCTCGGCACCCTTCGGGGTGCCTTGCCCTGCACTGTGCAGGATTCACAACCCCAACATGGAGAGACCTATGGCTCGACACCTGATCGCAATCGTTGACGACATTCACGCATCCGCCACCAGCCTGACCGTCCGCAGCATGGACGCGCAGGACTACGAACAGGCCGTCGCTGACGGCCTCGATGGCGCAGACCTCTCAATCCGCGCCGACTTGATGTTCGCTGCTGACGCGCCAGTCGGGCTGGACGATGCCTCGATCGAGGCTGCGACCGACATCGTCGCCGACCTGATCCTGCTCGCCGGTGATCAGTGGGCGGACATCCTGCGGATCGCAACCGACCACGCCAACCATGAGCGCCGCCAGCGTGGCGGCAATGCCTGATCCCAACCCTCAACATGGAGAGACACACATGACCGCTCTGCAACTCGCCTCGATGCTCCGACGCAACCCCGTTCCGGCGAACGTCCAAAAGGTGTTCGATGCGAAGTACTACCCCGTGATGTGGGGCGACGATCGGTACAACCTCTACCTCACCGGGATCGATTGCATCACCACCGACGGCGGCACCACATGGACCGACATCGATGGCGACCCCGTGCCGCAGCGCAGCATCACCATCGGGCTGATGGGCGCGACGATCCTGTTCGTCGGTGGTCCGAACCACGGCGATGTCCTGTACCCGACCAACTAACCCGGAGACACACCCATGACCGACTCGATCCGCCTGATCAAGCGCGAACTCCGCGCCCGCGTGGTCGCCCGCGACGACCAGTACCTGACCCAACTCCTGCGCCGCGCCAACGTGCTCGTCATGTACGAGCCGCAGTGCGTGACCGTGCTGGCCGGGATCCCCACGACCCACATGGACCTCGACTCATGCGGCATCCCGAACCAGTCCACCCGCCGTGTGGAGTGGCACACCGTGGCGATGGCGAGCGATCGCACCCTGCGCGGTGCGGTCCGCAACCTGCTGGCCGCGCACCGTGGTGCAGTGCAGCACTGCTCGATGCAGGGTCCGAGCATCGAGTTCCACAGTGCGCGGGGTGTGGCATGATCGCCGCGCTCGTCGCCGTGGCGCTCGTCGTGCCGCCGCCGCCGGGGACCGACGTGCGCCGGATCCTCGATGCCATCGAGGAGGTCGAGACTGGCGGCCACCGCAACCCCGACGCAGCAGTCGGGGACGGTGGCAAGGCGCGGGGCAGGTTGCAGATCCACCGATGTGCGTGGGTCGATGCCGTGGCCTACAGCCCAGCGCTGGGCAAACGCGAGTACCTCGATGTCCACGATCGTGAGTACGCGGAGGCGGTGTTCGTGGCCTACGTCAGCAGGTACGCTCCCGACTGGTCGATCGAGACCGTAGCCGGAGTGTGGAATGGCGGGCCGAAGGGCCACCGCAAGTCGGCGACCAAGGGATACCGGGCGAAGGCCCGCGCAGCATGGGAGCGCAGCGATGAATAAGCGACAGGGTCGGGGACGCAACCGGCGGCGTCGAGGGAAGGCGCAGTTCCACGCCTACCTGTGCCGGGTCAACGATGACGGATATCCGTGTCAGGATTTCGAAGACCGTCCCGGGACGGCCAGCCTGACCTGCCCCCGTGACGTGGCCGACGCCGTCCGGTCCCGCCACCCCGTGGCCGTCAGGCTCCGGGAAGGGCGCATCGCAGCCCACTCCGCCCGGGTTGCATGGGAGGAGGCGGAGTGGCTCGCCAGCATCGACAGGAAGGCGGCTAGGAGGCGCTCCAAGGCGTCCGACGGGGGCAAGTGCTACCTCGGGTCATCCAAGGCAGCCAAGGCCGCAGAAGCCATCCTAGGCGCTCCCCCCCTGCAACCCCCCCGGGAGGGGGGGTCTGTGACTGTGAATGTGAATGTGAATACCCTCGATTTGCGCCACGGTGACCGGGGCGGTGACCGTAGCGGTCAACGGGGCGGTGAACGGGGCGGTCAACGTGGCGGTCAACGTGGCGGTGACCGTGCGCAACCAACGTACTACCGATCCCCGGACTACTGGCAGGAACCCGACCTGCCCGGGGTAATCTCTGATCAGGAGGACCGCCTGTGACACCCATCTGTCTGCATCGATCTCCCGACGGCCAGTACTGGGTAGCACACTCCAGCCGTCGTGCATGGGTGGCGGCCTCACGCAGCGAGATCATCCGCATCCTGCACCGTGACCTGATGCGGTTCACAGTGACCGGCGTACTCATGGACCTGCCCAACCGCCAGCCCGACGGATTTCCCGACGACGGAGACAGGGATCCTGCAACGGGTGCCGTCTACGGCGAACCCCAGTAGTAGAATCCCACAGTCTTTCCATGTGCGGCCCCCCCAGCGCAATGCGCTCGGGGGGCTTTTTCATTTGCCGACCCTTGGCACAGCCAGTAGCCCGAACCACGCAATCGGAAGCAGCACCACACGCTCGATGTCCGCAGGATCGCCCCGGTCAACCCGGCCACCAAAGCCGACCGTCCATTTGACGGTTTGACCAGCGTCCAATCGCAACCACCCGGCGGCGTCAGACCAGCGGACCAGCAGCACCCCGGCAATGCCACGCTCGATGGCAGCATCGCGCAGACCACGCGCCTTCGCCTCGCTCACCATGTAGGTCGGGTACTCGCGCATCGTGCAGCGCCTAACCTTGACCTCGACGATTGCCACGGCCAGTCCCTCGCGCACCATCTCGTAGTCCCACGGTGCCAACGCCGGCATCTCCACCGGCGTACTGCCAGTCGCAGCAGCCAGCCAGCCGATGGCCTCGGCCTGCGCCCGCCGGTCTGCGGATGTCTCATAGACAGGGCGCACCAGTTACTCCGGCGGGTTCACGCACCGCGCCGTGATCGTCACCCCCGCGTCGCGCCCAGTGCCACGGAAGACCGCAGCCTTGATCTCGACCAGCCGCCGGTCGTCCACCCACCAGCCAGCATCAGTCAGCCCATCGATGTACGCCTTGCACCGGCTGATCGCGTTGTCGCAGTCAGGTGCCTGCGCCCCCTTCGTTCGATACGCGATCGTCAGGCTGACATCCCTGAATGGCATCGGCGGGGCCACTGTGGACCCCGCCGTGAACGCCAATGCCCGGTCTGCCTTGACGAGTTTGGCTCGCGCAGCCCAGTGGTCTCGTCCGTTACTGCCCTTGCTCCTCGGGAGCGGGAGGGAGATCGAAACAGTTCCTGCCATCGAGAGCCTCCTCGCGAATCCTACCGAACCGCTCGACGATCGCGACGAGATGACGCCTCATTCCCTTGCTGCACGAACAACTCTTGCTGGCCCTGATCATCGCCGACAGCAACTCGACCAGCGCCTCGTCGAGGGCAGCAGCCACCACGGCGTGGCGAGCCTCGCGATCCTCTGCTGCTGCCCGCTTCGCCTGCTCCTCGCGCAGCAGCACGTCGGGCGGGATCTTGTCCTGCGTCATCGCCGACCCCGCATCCTCCGCAGCGCGGCAGCCAGCATCCGCTTGCCACCCGGCAGGTCTGGATTGATGGGGTACAGCGCCCGGGCCGCACGCACCTCCTCGTCGGTGGCCGTCGAGATGATCTCGTCGGCCTCGATGTCCAACTCGGCAGCCTCCTCCGCCGTCAGGTCGGTGGACACTACTTGCGATGCGAACTGTGCGCGGACACTTCCCTCGCGCATGACCTCGCCGTACATCTCCAACACCCTGTGGATTTTCGGCTCCTTGTACTGACCAGCAGGCTCGCACCGATGCCGCTTGATCACGTCCATCAGGACGCGCTGGTTGAGGTCAGCGCACCGCTCCGCGAACAGTCCGGCACTGGCGTCGGTCGCATTCCAGTCCGGCCACAGTTCGCGCATCATCGCGTAGTTCAGGGGGTAGGTTCGCACTTCCATGTGTCAGTCTCCTTCCGTGTTGCGAGGGCGTCAGCCCTCTGTGCTGGGGTAGATCACCATCGGCGTCTGCTCGCCAAGCCAAGCGCCAACGATGTTGAACTCCACCCATTCGTGCGCCTCGGTCTCCGTCATGCCCTGCTTGACGTAGGAAGCCACCAGCATCGCGTGGCTGTAGACGAGGACATCGGGCTTGCCACACCGCCTGCCGACGCCCATGATGCAGTCGTTCTTCCCGTCGATCGCCATAAGCGTGTCGCCGTCATGCTCGTCGCCGGTGTCACGCTCGTCGCCATCATCACGCTCGTCGTCGTCACCAGCCTCCTGCCGCGCCACCGCAACGTCGCGCTCCGCGTCGATGTACTGGTGCAACTGGAGCCGGAGTTCGTCGCGGTCCTTGTACAGCATGGTGTTCATCGAGCGCAGCCGGGTCAACTGCTCCTTCAGTGCGTCGATCTCGATGACAAGCGCGGTGTTGCGCTGGGCAAGGCGGTTCAGTTCGTTGGTGTCGTCGTTCATCGGTGTCCTTTCTCGATCCTGTCTGCGATCTCGTTGAGCCTGACGGCATCGGCCAGCAGGCCGCCGTCGATGTTGTAGTCGTTCTGCGCGAGGTAGCGGAGGAACTCGGCGTCGGTCATCCCGTCCTGCTTGAAGCAGTCCCAGCCACGATGTTTCGCGTACTCGTCTGGGGTCTGAACTCCCAGACAAACGGACGGTCGCAGAACCGATACCTCGCGCCTCGCCTCGTCGCGCTCTACGCGGAGGCGGTCGATTGTGTCGGCTGCCTCATCTGCGATCAGACTCGTGCAGTCGCGGCGCAGACGTACTGTGATGTCGTCACTCATCGTCGTCGCTCCTCGTTGGGGTCTCGTCGTCGTACATCTCGCTGGCGCAGCCACCGCAGTACGACACGTCGGCAAGCACCTCGCCGATGCGAGCGTGTTGCCACACCTGTCCGCACATCCGGCAGTAGCAGTGCCGGGTGGGCTTATTGAGTTCGGGCTTGTGTTCGTCCGTCATTGGTCTTTCCTGATTCGCTTGAGTTGCTGAACTGGGTCTTCCACTCGCCGCCTCTGCTCGTTCACTCTACGCGCTGCGGCTGCGCGTCGAGTCGAAACACTCTCCATCCTGACACGTTCCGACTCCAGCCGGGGATGGACCAGCAGGCCGTCGTGATCTTCGAACCGGCAACGCAGTACCTTCCACATGGCCTGCGTCAGGTCTCCGCAGATCCGCTTCGCAGCCTCGTAGTCGTCCGGGATTCCACCGTTCGACCACTGGAAGCACAGCAGCCTGATGTAGCAGCCAACCTCCGCGCTGCTCATCGCCATCGTCGCCGACACGAAGTCCTGCGTGTACATGGGGAACCACGGGGCTTTCCTCACACCAGCCTCCAGATGCGGATCTCCCGCGCTCTGGCCGCCGTCCGCTCTGACCGGACGCGCTTGCCGGTGTCCGACCACATCGAGCCTCGGAACACGGCTCCTGCCGCGTTCTCCAGCGCCGATGGGTCGATGCCGTCGTCCTCCATGCGTCGCTTTACATCGTCGATGCTGGCCTCCCGGCTTGAGCGGGACTGGGCCACGGCCACAGCCGCGACCCTAGCCCGCTCCAGCAGGTCAGCCCGGGGAATCGAGGCCAGCGCGATCCCTCGATCGCGCCGGCGCTCTCCCTCGGTCAGATCCCACAGGTTGTCAGCCACGCTTGACCTCGACGATCTTCGGGAACTTGCTGCTGGTGTCCACGATGACGCCGATCGTCGAGCGGTCGCGGTGGGCAGCCTTGATCACGTCGAACAGGTCGGTGTCCCAGCAGGTCAGGCGCTGGTCGTCGGCGGTCTTGACGGCGAGGTAAGGGCTGGCCGTCTTACCCTGACTCTGCTTCTCGTCGCAGAACCGGACCTGAATCCAGATCCACTCCCCATGCTGGTCTGCCTCCGCAGCGGGTGCCGCAGCGGGTGCAGGAGCCGGGGCCGGCTTGGGTGCCGGAGGGGTCTGACTGGGGTGCGGCTCCGGCTCACGCTCGGGGGCGCGTGGCTGGAACGTGCGGGCCGGTGCCGACTGGCTGGGGTGCGGCTCGTACCGCGCCTGCTGGCGGGTCGGTGCCACGACTTCCTCGCCGTCGAGGTCGTCCTCCCCAGTGATCGAGACCATGCTCGCCAGTGTGTAGCGACGCAGGTACGAGCAGATCGATCCGAACTGCTGGATCGTGCAGCGTTCCGGTCGCGGCTCCGTAGCCGACTCCTCGATCCACTCGCCGCTCTTGTGCGAGATGCGAGTGGTGACCGTGATCGTGTCGCGGTCGCTGGAGATGGGCTGCGAGATAACCAGCCCCTCCGCAGCGAACGGCAACCGGATGGCGTCGAGGTGAGCCGCCAGCGTGGCGTACCTCGACTTGAAGTGCGGGTTCACCTTGTCGAACTGCGGATTTGTGATGCTCTTCTGCGCGGCAGCAAGAGCGGTGATGAGCGAGCCGATGGTTTCAGATGTCTTCATGTGCTTGTTCCTTTCGTATCAGACTTCGTCCTCAAGAGCCGACATGGCCCACGTCGGCACCTTGATGGTGTGCCGACCCCACGTTGCAGCCGGCGGAACGTCCGCCAGCGATGCCTTGTACTCGACGAGCAGGTCGTCGATTTTCTTGTCGAACAGGTGGATCACAGCCTCGTCGAGGTCGTACACGCCGGTGACGTGCGGCTCGTCCTTCTCGACCACGATGAACGTGAAGCCAGTCGGGTTCATGCCGCAAGCCCGCGCCATGCGGGTGTACCAAGCGGCCTGCAATCCGTAGCCGAAGTTCCACACCGTGCGCTGGAAATCACGCGGCGATCCGACGGTGGCCGTCGTCTTCACGTCGATGATCTGGCCTTCATTCCACCAGTCGAATCGAGCCTTCGACTTGACGCCGTTGATCTCGGAGAAGAGGCTGATCTCCGGCTGGCCCTTCTCCAACAGGCCGGTAGCGCGAACAGCCTGCGCCATGTTGTCACACTGGTCCCATTCCTCGGTGCTGATGAGGGTGCGGTTGCCGGCATCGAGCAGGGCCTGCTCGTAGAGTTCCTTGCCGGCCTTCGTGCGACGATCAACATCCGGCGCTGGCATGAAGTTCGCACGGACGAGATCGGGGGTGAGCGCCATGCAGTGCAGCAGGCGACCGACCCTGAAGGCAGCGGTGTCAGCCGGCGGATTGTCCAGTTCCCAACGCAGGTGCGCCGGGGTCTTGGTGAGCAGGCTCTTCAGGCGGGAGGCAGAGGCACCAGCGGTCTGGTGGTACTCGCGCTCACTCATATCGTGCAGGATTCGTGACGGTGATGCTGTCGGGGTTGTCGTTGTCATTCTTCGGTTCCTCGGTGATTGAAAGGATGTTGTTGTTCTCATCCATTCGGATGACGGTGTTGCCAAGTCGAACGTAGCCAACGTCGGTCAGTGACGTGGGCAGTTTCTGTCGGTGATGCTCGATGATGAAGTGAAGGATCAGGAGCATCGACCATCCGGTGTTCGCTTGGATGGTCTGGAGAGTGTCGTAGTCACTCTTGCGAATCGTGAGAGTGCGATACCTCTCCGAACGCGGAGGGCGTGGTCGTTTCTTGCGTGGCATAGATCTCCGTTCTGCGAACGAACCACACAATGTGGTCCGATGCAGGAACAGTACTGCACGAACAGTATGCTGTCAAGTCACTGTGTTTGTAGTGATTTCAGCGCCCTGATCTCGGCTTGCACCTCGCGCAGACGCTGCTCCTCGGCGGGGGTCAGGCCGACCGACTGCTTGCGAGCCAGCAGGATCTTGCGGATGGAGTCCGGCGTGGCGATGGTCTTCTCGACATCGCGAGAAATCGACTCGATCGGCATCGTCACCGGGATGCCGGCCATCATCGCGAGATCGCTGGCCATTGCGCCGTAGTCACCCATCGATGCGCTGCGGATGACCTCGTTCGCAACCTGAAGCGGCATCAACTGGATCGTCTGGTCTGGCGCGTAGCCGTCGCTCATGGCGCGGTACGCCGTGTAGATGTCGCCGGCAATGATGCCAGCGTAACCGCCGGCGCTCGCGACCAGTTCGTTGGCGATGCGGCGCATCACGCCCTCGCGCTGCTTCTCCATGAGCGCACGCTTCAGCAGTTCGTCATCCTCGTCCTCGCTTGCAGCAAGCCCAGTTCCGATGGCAGCAAGGCCAAGGCTCAACGGGTTCGCGGCTGCACTCCACAGCATGTTCGCACCGATGGCGAATGCGGTGCGTCCTGCGTTCTGCGGATTCAGCGTTGCACGACGAGCCTGATTCCAGCCCTTCAGCGGATCGCTGGAGAACGGGAACAGCAGGCGGCCATATCCCTTGGAGAACTTCTGCTCCGCAGCGAACACGGTGTCGTCGAGCGGATCGCTGACGTTCTGCGTGCGCCGGAAAGCCTGCTCGGCCATCACGCACGCCGATGCGTGCGCTTCGTCCTCGGCCATCGACGGGTCGGTTCTCGACAGAGACTGACGCGCAGTCATGTACGCAGCCAACATGACCTGACGGTCGATGCCGCGCAGGGCGAAGTCAACCGACCGCAGGATCGTGAGCGCATTCGTGCGGCCAGCAGAGAGGTCCGCCAACATGCGCTGGATGTTCCCCTGCGTGGCCTCATCCACAGCCGAACGCAGGTTAGAAGCCAGAGACCGCAGCATCGACGCGATGCGTTCACGGTTCTGACGGGGGTCACCGATGACACCTGCGAACAACCCGACCTGCGAACGGCGGTGGCGGTCGAAGAAGTACCCGCTGGTCTCCTCGATCCGATCGATCATAGCGGTACGCTGCGACGGAGCCAAGGCGATGGAGCGCCGGCTGCCGGCTGCCCAGTCTCCAGTATCGAACTCGCTGGCGAGGCGGAAGATGCCGCCCAACTGACGGAACCATGTCTTCGGGTTCAGCATCAGGAGAGCGCCGCTGATGTTCCCGTTGATACGGTCGATCAGGTCGCCGGTCGGGCGACCGCTCAACCCGACAGCGTTGAACACGACCTTACGCATCTGGTCGTTGAACTTGCCGCCGAAGCGGGACTCCATCGCGTCCTTCACGCCGGCAGACCGCAGCACGGTGATGCTGTGACGCAGCGGCTCGCTCATGTGGATCAACCGGAGACCCTCATCGACGTGGCCGTCGATGGTGCGGACAAGGTCATCAACCACCAGCGGGCTGGTGCTTGCGACGCGACGCTGGAGGAACCCGGCGTTGTCGAGCATCGTCATCACAACGTTGCCGGGGTTGGAGTTCACGTCAACCGTATCACCGGCGATTGCATCACTGAGCCGGCGGCGTGGGTAGTAGCCGGGGACAGCCTCGGGCATACGACCGTTGATTCGGTACGCGACCTCAAACGAACGCTCGCGAATCTCGGTGTCGATCAGACCCTTGAGTCCATCGATGAGCGCCAACTGGCCGGGTGACAACCGGCCACGCAGGGCCAAGACTTCCTGCCGGGTCACGGGGATCGGCAACTTGCCACCGTCACGGCTGAACGTGATCGGGCTACCCGGCTGCTCGGGATCGTTCTCGTCAGCCAGCAGGGCGAGCGTGGTGTCATCCATCGCAGCCAGAGACATGGCCTCGCCGATCGTGATACGGCGAGCAGTCCCGCCAAGCACCACGTCGATGACATCGGCGGCGGCAGTGCCACCGTAGCCGGCACCTCGCTGGACGTAGTCGTCGATGCCAGTGAACCCAGCCTGACGAAGCAGGCCGTCGATCTGCTGGTCAATGCGACGGCGATCGTTGTACATGGCATCCTTGCCGGCTGACAGCCGGTGGATGATGTCGTGGATCGGTCCGTCGATCGCCCCGTCAATGAGCGCAGCGATCGTGTGGATGTCGCTGTTCTTGATCGCCAGCGCACCGACCATGCCGGCGGTACGTCCCTCGCTCCACAGCCTCGACGGCGGGAGTTCGGGCATCTGGCTGATGTTCCCGGCGAGAGCCTCTGCCGCGTCGGCGTAGCCCTCGCGGCGCATCTCGCGATCGGCACGCCAGTTCTCGCGCTCCTGCTCGTACATGCCACGCGCCTGTGCAGCCAACTGGTTGGCAGCAGCGATGCGCTGGCTCATGTCGTTCACGTCGGTGTACTGCATCAGGCGCTGGCCGCCCAGCAGAGCCATACCAGCGCGAACGATCGGCAGGATCTGGTCGCGCAGTTCGTTGGTCATGCCGGTCTGCGGGCTGGCATATCGACGCTCCAACCGACGCAGCCGGTTGAAGGACGATCGAGCCTCGTACCGTGCAAGGTCACGCACGACGGCGTCGCTGATGCGAAGAACCCCAACGGCAGACCGGACTGACGCGATGCGATTCAGGTACTTGCCGCGCATGTTCGCGGGCAACAGGCGCACGGCGTCGGCTGCTTCGCGCTTCAGCGCCGTCAGTTCGCGACGAGCAAACTCGTAACCAGTGCGGCTGCCGGCGGCCTCGCGGCGCAGCATCTCGCGCAGCGCACGGCGCACCAGCGTGTCGGCGTCCTCGTCTGCGCTCTGGCGCATCGCCTCGACGGCAGCCATGATCCGACCGATGCGGGCCTGCATTCGGCCAGCAAGAGCGGTTCGCTTGGCACGCTCGCGCAGACGGTCCTCCTTGCGGCGAGCGCGAACTTCCTCTCTAGCACGCTGGAGCCGCTCGACCTGCTCTTCGGCAGACATCAGGCCGGGGAGCAACTCCTGTCGCCCACGGGCTACACCGGCCTGCTGGCCGGCTCGACGGCCCATGCCATACGCGAGATCGATACGGCGCTGGCCGGGATCACGGGCGGAGAGGATCGACGGATCGTTCACCCGCTTGGTGAACTCGCGCACCTGAGCAATCTGCTCAGGCACGCCCTCGTATGCGGAGTATCCACCATCGGACGTACCCATGATGTACTTGCCGTCCTTGATGAACCCACCGTCGATGATGTAGTCCTCGATGCCGGGGAACGAATCGACGACATCGCCGTGCATGTTGGCATCAACGTCGTAATACACAACGCCGTCAAAATCCATCACCGCCATGATGGCCCCACCACCCCTTTTCGATTTCGATTCCACTGGTGGGTTTCGTACGTCGAAGATGCCACGCGACGGCGTACGGGCCTCAAGGATGCTCGGGCTGGCGGGGTCGAACCGCTTCGACAGCGGGATGACGTTGCCCTGCTCGTCGCGAGTGACGGGGTCGGCGGACGCAAACTCCATTGCCGATGGATTTCGTATTGCTAGTGATGTGTCTTGTCCATTTGGTTCAATGACACGGACAGCGTCATAGCCTTTCAACAGAACGCTGTTTCTCCAACTTTCTTGATATTCCTGCCACGGAATTGGTTGTTCATATATGCGAAGCGGCTTGGTAAATCGAACTAGCGATACAACGCCGTCAGAATGTTGATTCGCAAACTGCTGCGCTTGCTCTCGCGATTGAGAAACAAATGTTTCCGTAGAACCTTGTGGACGACCGCGCTTGTGACCACGGAACATCATTCCATTTGCCGCGGCAGCCTCGTCCACCATGCTCTGCGCGGCAGCCATGTCGCCGCGCTCGACGGCAGAGAGGTAGTCAGCGTCGGACGCAACGGCTGCCGGCTGGCGGGCGGAAAGGACGGTTATGTCTCTGGCTTCTACATCGTTGCCATCGAATACCAACTCCTCCTCCTCTTCCTTGCCACGCATGACAATCATCGACGGGGTTGCCTCAAATGAAACAACTACGCGATTCTTGTCAGCGACCGCCGCGAGTTTGGTCATCGACCTAGCGCGGCTCTCGCTTAGGCTCCCACTCATTGGTCCAACGTCTGATCCAGAAACCCACTCCCTGAGTTGATCTGGCGACATAGACCTGTACAGAGTGAATGAATCTCCAAGAACACTACGAATAGCGTCCTGAATTATTCTCCGATCAGAATCGTAGTCTTCAGTGAAGAACACATTGAACTTCGCTTCTGGATCGCCAAGGTCGGCAATACCTCCAGCGTGAGCGTCCTCAAATGCAGCAGTGGCTGGAGAAACCTGAGCCTTCCAAATCGCTGATGAATCAACAGAACGCGCCGGCTGGCGGGCGGACACCACCGATGGCTGCGGAGTCACGCCACCGCCGGGGCCGGTCGGCTCCGGCATGTCGGGTACGCGGCCTTCTTCCCAAGTGAACGCCGGCATAAGGCCGCTTTTCTGCGGGGCAAACACCGTGTCCTGCACCGCAGCGGTTCGGTTGCGCTCGCCGTATGGGCCGAAGTTGAGCCAACTGTTCTGGCCGCGAGTCTCCGATGTCAGGGCAGCAACAGCACTACCGGTGAACAAGCGGACGTGCGCCTGCCATGCGTTCTCCTCGCCGTCTGCGCGGAAGCCGGCACCCTCCATGCTGTGGCCGAACGCATCATGCACAGCGCGGAACAGGTCGTTCGCCAACACGCGGCGCGTGGGACCGTCTGGCGTTCCATACGCCCAGCGCAAGCCGGTGTCTGCCAGCAGCGGGTTGTCGCTGACATCGAGAGGCTCGGTGCCGAATCCAGCCTCCGTGGCGAACACAGCCATGCGCTGGTTCGCACGCAGGTCTCGGAGCGCACGCCACGGCTTCCCGTCATAGGGGTCGGTGGTCTCGTCGTAGAAGTAGAACTGGTAGCCGGCTTCCTCAAGCGCACGGTACTGGGCGAGCGTCTGGTCGATCAGGTTCTGGTACGCCTCGACGACAGCCGGGTCAGTCGGAGCGTGAGGCATCGCGTCATACGCATCGGCAATGCGACGCGCCCGATCCTCGTCAACCGTTGCGTAGTACGCCTGCCGGCGGAGGTTTATGCCATTGGCTTGGGCGTAACGCTCGGCGACTGCGACGATCCTTGGATCTGGTCCGGTCGCGCCTTCGACAACTGGCGCACCTTCAAGCGGCGTAGTTGCTCCAATCGCTCGGACCCCTCCTCGGTCTCCGGCGATTCGCTCTCCGACATCTCGGGCTGACTGGACTTGGACCGCAGCGCCCGCATCTGTTCCACCAGATACTCGTCCTGCTCCTGCTGCTCGCTTTGCGGATATGTCATCGTCGATTCCCTTCGTTGCTGCTGAGATAGCAGTATCGCTCACGCCAAGACCCTTGGCAAGTTCGATGGCTGCGGTTTCGTAATCCGGTGCGCCGGCTTCGTACTCAAGACCCTCGCTCTTCTCCTTGGTCTTGCTGGCGTCGTACAGGCGCTTCTCTGGATACCAGATAACAGCCTGAAGATCGGCCATCGTCAGGTCCGGGTAATCCTGACGCAACTCGTCGAGAGCATCTGCGAAGATCGCACGCAGGCGGTTGCGCTCGGCAGGACCGTCCGGGATCTCCTTCTGGCCGTCCTTCGCAGTCCACAGGCCATTGGCGATCTTGCGGATCTCGTTGCCGTAGGCTTCGCGAACGGTCCCTTCCTTGGCCTTGCCAAGGATCGGCAGCAGAGCAGACGCATCCCCGATCGAGAACAACGTGTTGAAGACGTTGCGAGTCGCCTTGTCGGTGACGTGCTTCTTGATCGCCTCAGCAATCTTGTCCGTCATGTCGTTCGACATGGCGAACTCTGCCGGCTGACCATCGACAGCATCGGCCAACTTGAGTTTGGGTGCCTTGACACCAATGGTCGAGAACAGTTCCGCACGCTGTTCGTCGCTCATCACCGCGAGAATGCGACGCAACTGCGTCCGGCGCTTGGCAACAACCTCTGGCTTCGGAATGATCAGCGTCCCGGTCAGGCGGCCAATCGTCCGCATGAACCATCGGTCCATCGTCAACTGTTCAAAGTTGCCGTACAGGTTCGCGAAGAACCCATTGCCGATCTTTGGACCAACAACCGAAGCGCCGTACAGGATGGTGTCAACGTACTCACCACCCGGCTTGACCCCCGTGTAATTCCTGATCTCGCGCACCGTGTGCTTCGTAGACATGAACCGCTCGACATCCTCGATGCCATACTTGGCGACGAGGTCGTTGAACAGTTCCATCGCTTCGTTGATCGCCTCGGAAGGAGTGCCGGTCCCCTGATCGATCGGGAGACTTCCGTTCTCCTTGTAGAAGCGATACGCACGCTCTGCCGCCTTGAAGTTGTCGGTGACCTTGGCACCGTTGCTGGTGACGGCAAGCGCCCACTTGAAGGCGAACTGCGCCATCTTGTCTTCGGCGAGTTCCGGGTGGATCAGGCTGACGACAGCGAGAGCCTTGCGGACCTTCTCGTCGTACCAGCCGACAGCGTTCGCAGACTGAGACAGTGCGCGACGAACCTCGCGGACCACCATGCGGGAGACGTAGTCGTTGACTCGCTCGCTGTCCTTGGTGAGGTCGATCCCCTCCTTGGAAGCAACGGCCTTGACCATCTTCTGCAATGCGCCCTTGAAGAGTTTCTGGTTATTCCACTTCTGGGAGTTCGCCAGTTCCAATGCGCTTTCGATGAAAGCAGCGCCGTCAATGGTTGACGGCACAGCCTTGCCACGGGCGAACAGAACCACGTCGTCGCCAACCGTGCGGCGGGCCTTACGGCGCACCTTCTTAGCGAGTTCACGCTGCTCCGGCGTGACCGTGACTGGCTTGCCGTCTGGCAGGGTTGCGCCCTCGTCGGCGAGAGCAGTCTGATTCAGCAGCGACAGAACCTCCTCTCGGCTGACGCCGTCGAACGAGTACGGGCGACCAGCGGCTTCGTCCTCGCGCTTCACCTCGGCAAGCGCAAGGTCGATCGCGGAAACAGCATCGCGGTAGCCCTGCGGCCCAAGCGTGGACACGGCGCGAGTCATCGCAGCCTCCGACTCTGGCGTGACCGGTCCGATGATGTCGCGGGCGGTCGGGCCTGCCGGCTGGGCAGGCGCTGGGGCCGGAGCAGCAGCCGGGGCGGGAGCAGGCGCGGGAGCCGGAGCAGGTGCCGGAGCAGGTGCCGGGGCGGGCGCAGGTTGACCAGCAGCCGGGGCCGGGGCCGGAGCCGCAGGTGTTGCGGCAGCAGGCGCAGGCGCGGGCTGAGGGGTGGGCGTCGCAGTGGACGCGGGGGCCGGCTGGGCCGGTTGCGGCTGGGACATGGCCGCCTCCCGTGCGGCACGCATGACCTCAAGGCCACGCTGCGCGGCCTCGATCGTGAACCCGAACTTGCCCGGGCTGTACGCCTTGTTGTTCTTGGCCGCCTCTTGCAGGCCACGGTACAACTTGAGCGCACTCATCGCCGAACGACCACGAACGCCAGCGCGGATCAGCATCTGGTTGAACCAGCCGGGTACGGCGTCGCCACGGAACAGAGCCTCGGTGCCGTTCTGGATCAACTGGGCAACGCCCTCGACCTCGGCCATCGTGCCAGCCATGCGCTGCTCGATCTGGTCAACCGCTTCGGTAGACCCGGCCTTGCCCTGCGACTGGGCAATGATCTCGGCAATCGAACGCCGGACGACCGGGTCGATGCCGGCCTGCTGCGACCAGTAGTTGGTAGCGGCCTCGATCATCGTCGCATCGTCTACGGTGCTGCGAAGGGCAGCCCACAGGCCACTGTCGCTGAACTGCGCCCAGTGCGTGATCTCATGGAACGCGAGTCCCATGATGCCAGCGAACGTGCTGTTGCCATCGGCGCGAAGGAACACCGTGTCCGGCGTCTGGCCGCTGAAGAATGCAGGCTTTGCATCAGTGCCGTCGTACCACTGAACCTTGAAGCCCAACTTCTCGATCTGTGCCTGCGCTGCCTTCTGCTGCTTCGTCGCAGCAGACGCCGGCTGGTAGTTCATGCTGGCGAGGATGTCGGCGGCGGACATCTGGCTCGTCGGGCGGGCGCTCGACGCAATACTCGCAGCACTGAGATAGTTCAGTTGCGACGCTGAGTAATCGGCAGCCGTTGTCGCGGCAACCCGCCGCGCATTCTCCAGTGCTGCTTCCAGCGTAGATACTTCGCCTTCAAGAGCCTGAGTGCGCTGCTGATCCTTGCCTCGGCGTGATCGCTCCAGTTCCTTGCGCTTCTGCGTGACTTCCGCGCTGGCATTGGCTACCGCCTCCTTGGATCGTGCGAGGTCAGCGCCTGCCTGCATCAGAGACTGCTGGGATCGCTGCTCCTCTGCAAGACGTTCCTGCGGAGTCATCGCGTCGAGAGCGGCTGCACGCTGCGGGAGGATTTCGCGGATGTATGCAGGATCGGCGTACTTGCTGCCGGCCTCGCGAAGCAGACGGTTGGTCTCGCGACGACGAGACAGTTCGACCGGGATGTTGACTGCGCCAGCACCAAGACCACCGAACCCGCCGTAGAGAGCGTCCGTCGCAGCCTGCGAGAACACATCGCCCCACGACTCAACCTGCATCCCAGTGATGCCAGTCGCCTTGACGCCAGCCTGCAAGATCGGGACAAGACCTTCCTCAAGGAAGTTGGCTCCATACATCCCACCAACAGTCTTGACGATGCCCCGCGCACCCGGCTGCGCGAACCATTGCGCGACACCGGTCTTGGCAAGTTTCTTGGCAACACCAGCGCCGATCCACTCGGTCACGCCTTCGATCGCCGCGCTGGTGAGGCCGGCTGTCACCTTCTGGAACTGGTTGTAGTCGCCAGTCGTCAGCCCAGCAGCGAACGCCTGCTCGTACTCGTCGATGCCGCCGCCGTAGCCCTGCAAGCCCATCGCTGCAATGCCAACATACGGGCTGGCCGCGAACGCAGCCGCGCTGTACGCGCCGCTGCCGACCGCCATACCGATGTTGCCGGCGATGCTGCCCTCGGGGATCGCCTTGGCAGACTCGCGCTGCGCTCCACTCCAGAATGCGTCCGGCCCATACGGCAGCAGATTGCTGGCACCGCGAATCGTGCTGATAACGCCCTGCGTCACGCCAGCCTTGATGCCCTCGCCGAACATTCCGACGACGCCGGTCTCGGCCATCTCGGCCCCGCGAGCCACATCCTGCTGTTCCGACTCGCGCTGAATCAACTTGTCAAGGAAGCCGATCTGTTGCTGCTTCAGATCCGCCTCTTGCGGGGTGAGGATGCCAGACGCAAGTTCCTCTTCCAGTTCGTTGCGCGTGTAGATCGTCTTGGCCCGGTCGATGAACTTCGTCACATCGCCGAACTCTTCAACCACCCCGCCAATCGACAGCAGATTCGTGGGGTCAATGCTGCCGGCCATGTCGGCGAACGCACGACCAAGGTCCATGAACTTCCGGTCCTCGGTGGATCGCTGACCAAGAGCCTTCTTGCTCCTCCGGTACTGATCCAGCGACTCGGCCAGTGGGTCAGTGCCGTCAGGCTGCGGGAAGAACGAGAATTGGCTCATGTTCAGTTTCCAGAGATTGCCGCGTATGCCTCTTCGATCAGTGCAGGATCGACGCCGTACTTCCCAAGATGCTCAGGCCCGTTCGCCTGCATCTCATTGTATAGACGTTCGATCATCTTGAACGCCGTTGCGCGTTCATTCTGGTCGCTGCTGCGAAGACGTGAGAAGTACGGATTCTGAGCAATCACTTCCAGCGCATTGCGACTGCGGCTTGAAAGTCCACGCATGTCAGCGGGAGCAGGCTGCGCCGACTTGCCGGTCGCTGGCTTTGCCGATGCCGTCGGAGCAGCAATCTGCTGGTCAATCATCAGGCCGCCACGGACACGGGCGATCGCATCCATGATGACCTCGACATCCTGCTCGCCAGCCGGACCCCATCCCATCGCGCCGGAGACCTCGTTGAACCGCTGCATGAACTGCTGGAACGTGTTCGCATCAGTAGAGCCGTTGGTGACAGATGGCAGCGCAACCGGGCGAGTCATTCCCGGGAGCAAGCCCTGACGCATCGCATCGACGACCATCGCCAGAGCCATCGGGTTCTGCTGCTGCATGGCCCACATTGGCATAGTCATCGTGCGCGGCGTGATCCGGTCGCCCTTGGGTCGCATCATCGACATCGCCATATTCACGGCGTTGGCCGCGTTCTGGTTGCCCTGCTCTGACAAGGCAGCAGCGTGCCTTCCAAAGGTCATGGTGCGACCATCAGCCTGAGCGTCGTCGAGGGCAGACATGGCCTCTGCGAACGACGACGGCACTTCCTGACCACGGTAGACGGTGTAGTCCTCGCGGCCAGCGCGGGCCTTGATGAACGACTGCAACCCAGTCATCGCCATACCGGGGTCCATGTCGTACAGCATCGTCAGGTACTCGCCGACGATGGGATCCTGACTCTCGGTGACACGCGCAGAAAGGGCGCGGAACTGGCCGGCGAAAGCCTGTTTCTTGGCATCGAGTTCGCGCTGCTGTCGCAACTGGGCGCGAGCGTCGTCGCGGCTCTGGATCATCCCCATCCACTGCGGGAACGTCACCTTGATGACCTGCTCCTGACCGTCCTCGTCCATGAAGGACACGGCTGGCGTACCGCGCACGGTGCCGAACCGAAGCATCTCAAGACCTTGAACGTCGCCCTGCTCGATGCCGGCAACCGCCTTGCCGAACGACGGCTGGCCCGCAATGGCCGGATCACCGACAGCCCAAGTTGGATTCCGGTTCAGCCGGTTCATCGCCTCGTCAATACGAGACATAAACTCTCGATCTTTTTCTTCCGAAGACTGTTGCTGAGGCGGGGTTCCAAACCCGCCTTGAAACATGTCGTCTTGGCCACTCTGGTTGGGTACGAGTTTCATGGTGCCTCAGAAAGAAACGCGAAGTGCTGATTCAAGACGCTTACGCATGTCACTATCCATTCGGTTGCGCTCGACGGCACTGAAGGGATTAGCCGCCGTGTATGCCATCATGCCCTTGCTGATGGAATCCGTAGGAACCCCAAGTCGGAAACCCTCCATCTCGCGCAGCGCACGGAACGAATCCTTGTCGTCCTCGTACTTGATCTTCTCGTATGCGACTTCCGACTTGGCGACGGCGGCAGCCTCCTCCGGCATCAGGCTCATCTTGCGACGAGCCTCGCGGGTCTGCTCGCCTCGCTGCATCGTCGCGGCCATCGCTTCGCCGACACCGCTGAACGGTCGGGTCGGATCACCCTGATAGGACGCAAGACCAGCGGCGATGCCACGGAACATGTCGGGAGCAACACTTTTGAATGCATCCCCAAGTTGGGATATGAAAGATGGTGTCGCTGCCGCGCCTCCAGCAGACATGCGAGCAAGTTGACCAGCCCCCATGTATGCCATTTGTCCTGTCATTGATGGATTGAAGTATGCCATGTTCTGGTTCCTTGATTCGCGTCAGAGTCCGCTGAAGTAATTACCAACCATTCCCATGCCGGCACCCATCAGGGCATTTCCAAACTGCATTGATCCAGCGCCGCTGAGTGATGCAACATTCATCTGTGGCTGGAACGCTCCGGTGATTGCAGCCTGTCGCAATGACAAAGGAACTCCAACAGCCTGTTCGCGATACGCCATCTGCATTCCCAACTGGTTGCCCATGATGCCAAGGCGCTGCGAAGACAATCCCTGCTGGAGATTGGCAAGAGCGCCTGAATATGACGTACCCATCTCTGCCAGTCCGGTTGACATTCTCTGCCGGAGATCGCTAAGTCCACTCGCCTGAGCCTGAGCAAGAGCCGTGCTTCCAGACGCAATCTGGCTCTGGTAGTCAGACAATCCTTGGACCTGCATTTGCCCAAGAGTCATGTCGCCCTGAGCCATTCGCTCTCGCAACGCTGCTTCGGCAGATGTTTGCGACTGTGCCAGCGAAACATCGCCCTGAGCCATCTGTCCACGCAGTGCCATTGCAGCCTGAGCCTGAGCCTCTCCAAGACTGATGTCACCCTGAGACATTCGCTGAAGGATTTCAGAAATGCCGGCAGCCTGAGCCTGACCAAGAGAAGTGACTCCTTGAGTCTGAGCCTGCCTAATCGCAGCCAACTGGCTGGCGTACTGCTCTTGGATCACACCACGCTGGCGTGCGCCCTCAGACTGTCTGGCTGCCACGACACCTTGGCCGAATGACGTGAGTCCAAGACCACTAAATGCATTTGCGGCCTGCTGTCTGGCAACATTCTCAGCCGTCGCCTGATCAACACTAGCAAGCATGTTCTCGCGACCGGTCGCGGCCTCGCGATACACTTCATCCATGCCGGCTCGATACTGATCAATCATCGAGCCATACCGACCCTCAAAGTCGGTTCTTGCACGCTCCATCCCTGTCCTGTACTGGTCACGCAGGCCGCCGTACTCGCCTTGCGTCGCAGCAAGGTTCGCCTCCATATCCGATCGGTACTGGCCTCGCATTGCCGCGTATGATGCGGACAGAGGATCGATAGCCGCCTGCATGTCTCGGCGATATGAATCGCGAAGACCCTGCATTCCAGCACCGAAATCAGATGCGCCCTGCTGCATTTGCGACAGGTACGAAGACCGAATGCTGTCGTATGCCCCCTGAAATTGAGAAATGTTCTGCTCGTACCCCTGACGGTACTGGTCGATGTTGGTCTGCCGATCGGCGATGAAGCGATTGAGGATTTGGTCCGTCTGCTGCTGTTGATAATCCAGCATCGGCTGGTAACCAGCAGAAACCTGATCAGCCAATCCCTGATAGGCAGGACCAGCCTGATCGGCCAAACCTCGCATCTCGCGCTGATACTGCGCGATGGTATTTCTCATCGCGCTACGCTGGCGACTCTTTCCTCTTGCACCAAAGATTCCGCCGACGATGCTTCCAATACCGCCGGCGATTCCTTCAAAGATTGACATCAGGTCACCTCTCGCACGTTTCGCCTCATGCCAACAGCGTCAACCAACACGGACGCACGTTCCAGCGCCCACGGGTAGCCCTGACTGGCAATCTGCATGTAGAGCGCACCGGCACGCACGCGGCACCGGAAATGGTTGTTGTTGCCCTCGTACAGTTCACCTAGCGCAAGGTTCTCGGCCTCGATCAGCACGCCAGCAATGGTGGCCGTGTCGTCGGACTGGAGTCCTGCTGCGGTCGTAACTCCGTTTGGGACGAAGAAATACTCACCGACCGTCGGGTCTGTACTGTACACCGCGTTGATCGCCTGCTGCGCGTAGATCAGGTTGTTTGTGTCGGTGTGGTAGATCAGCCAACGCTCGGCGCTGTCAAAGGTGTCACGCTTCAGGTAGTACTCGGCGTTAGGCGAAGCACCGTCGTACACCCGGCTCTCGGGGTCAACGAACGTGCTGCGGGCCTCGTACAACCCGAACTCGGACGGGGCGTAGGCACCGTCCATGTAGTCCGTGATCGACGCCGGCGTAGCGTCGTCCCCGTCAACCGTCGAGGCGAACGACGATGTTGACGCCGCGCCGCCGTCCACGATCGGCTCGTCGCCAAGGACCACCCGGACGGTCGTCAGGCTGGCAGCGATCGCCTTCTCAGCCGTGTCGCCATAACTCAGGGCAAGCGTCGGGCGGGGCAGATTGCCCTTTACGTCCAAGTCTGGCAGGTGTTCTTCGCTGTTCAACTCGACTAGAACGTCCCTGACCATGACCCGGGTGCCAAGGTCGCCAATGACCGGACCCAGCGTCAGGTTGGACAGCACCCGGCGATCGACCGAATCCTCAGACGTCGGAGGGGTGTAGGTGCCACCTTCGTTGCTGTTGTATCCGCTGGCGGGGTAGCCGTCGATGCCGGAGATGATCCGGTAGTCAAAGTACCCAATCTTCCCCTCGGCGCTGCCCATCAGTGCCACGGGCGTGCGACCGTCAGCCACGACCGCCTGACACGTCGTAAGTGCGCCATAGAACGCCGGCTCATACAGACGCTGCGGAAAAAACCCGCCGGTCTGCTCGCTGTAGAACAGGTGGACGCTGACCGATGGCTGGTCGCGACGGGTCAGCCAGATCCAGACCCCGCGCAACTCAACGTCATACGTCAGCAGGACATCCAGATCCTCCCACTGGGTCTTGCTGAAGAAGGCATCCAGCACGTTCAGGCTGATCAACTGCGCTCGGTCGAGACTAAAGTCGTTCGGCGTGACCCGGTACAGCCCCTCGTACCCAAGGATGTAGGCGATCTTCTCAGGCCCGTAGCAGAACGCACGCGGGCCAACGATGCCGATGTTCCTCGACAACGTGATGATCTGCGGGTCGCCAAGCGCAGGGTCAACCGTCAGGTAGGACATCGAACGCTGGCCGGCGAACAGCAGGCCGGTGTTGCCAAGCGGGATCAGCGCCACGATCCGGTCGCCAAGAGTGCCGTATTCAGAACTACCACCAGCGATAGCGTCCGTGACGCTGGCTGATGGATTCCAGTCTTCTGGGTTGTCGATGTGCGACATGAACCAGTTGGTTTCTGCGTCAGCCACGCCGGCCAACACGATGCGTGCCCCATACCGCGCTACTAGAGTGGCGTAATTGCTCGTGCCGCTGACCGTGACCTTGATGTGGTTGTACGGATCAGACCACTTCTGCACTTCCGGCACCGTCAGGCTGATGTCAACCTTGACGTAGTTGATGCCGTCGCATAGGTAGACGTAGTCGTTGAACTGCACGCCCTCGACCGTGCGAACGCTGGCGTTCAGCGCCGGCGTGTTCACTGGTGCCGATAGACCGCCGGCGATCGAGCAGACCGTCGGCACGCCGCCCTGCTCAAGGTAGTACACCACGCCAGCCTTGACGACGATCGTGCGGTCCTTGATCACCGTCTTGAGTGCGCCAGACGCTCCCGTGTACGCAACACAGCGCACCATGCACTGGATCGGTCCAGCGGTTTCAAATGCGTAGATCGGGTTGAAGCCAGCGCGTGACGAGAGCCGCATCCTCCGACGCCCTTGGTCCACGGGCATCACATTGAGGATGTCCTGCGAGAACCCCGGGGGGACGGACGAGAACTGAGTGTCAGTCGTCCAGCCCTTGTACGGGAGGTTGGCTCCGATGTAGGGCATCAGGCGGTCCTGATAGCAATCAGCAAACCACCCGCAAACGAACCACTTGCAGGTGTCGTACCAACGACAGTCCATGTTCCACTAGATGGTCTTAGTCGGTTAGCGATCAAATCCCAAGTTACTCCACCAGACGCAAGAGCAAAAACTGTATTTGGAAAAGAACCACCCGTGCTCATAAGCACACCCACCGTATTCGCGTTTGCGTTAGTAAGTCCAGTAGCAAGTTGCACACCAACTGCAGACACTTGGCCGCCCTGAACGGCGATATAACAAATAACAATCGCAATCGATCCAACGCGGCTTGTGCCACCGGGCTTTAGATAGTCAGCAGTTGTTTCTCCCGCCATGCTCGCGAGGGTAATTGCATTTATCGTTCCACTGACCAGCAGATTCCCAACGACATCCAAGGCTTGAGTCGGAGATGTCACGTTGATGCCAACGCGGTTGTTCGTGGCATCGACCTTGAGAACATTGGTGTCAACAGCAAGGTCGCGTGCGATAGACACAGTTCCGCCATCCGCATCGCCGATGTTGACGTTCGTCGTGGAACCAGCAGCGCCGCCAGTGCCGATGTTGATCGTCTTGGTAGAGCCAGACACCGTCGCGCCAGTACCGATGTCGATCGTCTGGGCAGCAGTTGCGTTGTCTGCAATGCACACCGTCGTAGCCGCTCGGCCAAGCGTGACAGTGGTGGCATTGGTTTCAAACACGTTGCCAGTTGCGCTGGTGGTCGTGATGTCGCCGCCGTTGACGGCGAGGTCGCCGGTCAGCGTGGTGTTACCAGTGACTCCAAGCGTGGTGCTGACAGTGGCACTGCCACCAACAGTCGCGTTCCCGGTGATCGCCGTCGTGGCGTTGCGAATCGTCGCCGTGCCAGTCGTAGCGCCGATGCTGACCGTAGTCGCAGCCTGACCAACATTCAGCGTGGTCGCGTTGGCGTTGAACACCGTTGCCGTGCCAGTGCTGGTCGTCGTGATGTCGCCACCGTTGACGGCGAGGTCGCCGGTCAGCGTGGTGTTGCCGGTAACAGCAAGAGTTGACCCGACCGTCGCGGCACCAGAGATCGCTGTCGTGGCATTGCGAATCGTCGCCGTGCCAGTAGTAGCGCCGATGCTGACCGCAGTCGCAGCCTGACCGACATTGAGCGTGGTGGCGGTAGCGTTGAACACCGACGCTGTCGTCTGGTTCGTCGTGATGTCGCCCCCGTTGACCGCGAGGTCGCCAGCAACAGTTACCGTGCCGGCACCGGCTCCGACATTGATAGCCGTAGCAGCCCCGCCGACGTTGAGCGTGGTGGCGGTAGCGTTGAACACCGACGCTGTCGTCTGGTTCGTCGTGATGCCGCCACCGTTGACGGCGAGATTGCCGCCCAATGTCGAGTTCCCGGTTACGGCCAACGTCCCGCCGACCGTCATGTCCTTCCCTACAGCAACCGTGCCACCATCAGCATCGCCAATGTTGACGTTCGTCGTGGAGCCGGTAGCACCACCAGTGCCGATGTTGATCGTCTTGGTTGCTCCGGTCCCGGTCACCCCAGTACCGATGTCGATCGTCTGAGCGGCGGTGACGTTGTCTGCAATGCAGACCGTCGTGGCCGCTCGGCCAAGCGTGACCGTAGTGGCAGTGGTCTCAAACACGTTACCTGTTGCACTGCTCGTCGTGATGTCGCCACCGTTGACGGCGATGTCACCAGACAAAGTAAGATTGCCAGTGAATGGCGTCTGGATAACCTCAACCCAAGAGGACCATGCGCTACCAGACCAGACTCTGGTGAACCACTTGTTCGTCGTCAGCGTCTGGAGCGTCATTAGGAAACGCTCGTTTCCTGAGCCGCTAGCGCCGGTGTAGTCGAACTTGGCAACCGTCACCATCAACTGACCGTCGGTCCCCGTATTCAGCCCGGACGGCTCGTTCGTCACGCTGCCGGCACCAAGGATCAGGTACTTGCCGTTGCCGTTGTTGCGAAGAGCAGCAGCGTCGAGATCAGTGACCGACGTGCCGCTGGGGTTGTACTGGATCGGCTCGGTGCCGCCTGCGTACTCAAGGTTCGTCCAAGTCTGGGATCCATCACCGATCTTGAACAGCAGCGTGTCGGTCTCAAAGCCGATCTCGCCAGCCGCAAGCACTGTCGTGCCTGAAGTGGTCCAGTTTGCTGCGGTGTCTCGACGTACCTGAATACGGGTTGCCATGACTATCTCCTAGAACCCCGCTCACCCCCGTGTACGGGGGGAGCAGGGCAGAACGGGGGTTCTCACTTCTTCTTGAATGCGCTGACCGGCCAGATGTGCGCCAGCAGATAGCCGGCACAGAACGTCAAGCCTGCGAACCAGATTGAGCCCAGAAGGCTCTCGATGCTGCCAATGATCATCATCACTTGCTCCTACGCTTCGGGATCAGACTCCTGAGCAACGCGCCCAGAGATGCTCCGATCCCCGTATGCACCAGAATAAACGCGGCGAGGGCCATCAGCCCCAAAGTGACCATAAGACTGACCAGACTTACCCACCAAGGCGTGGTGTCCTTCACGGACGGCAGGCTGCCGACGATGTCTGTGGTCTCGGCGTGGATCTCGCTGGACAACACCATGATCTCGTCCGCCTTGCCGGTGACATCAGACACCACCAGACGGGACGCCTCGATGCGCTCGACGGCCTTGCCCGGATCCTGCTGCTCGCCGGCCAAGTAACCGTGTGCGGCGGCCAGATTCTCGTCAATCTGTCCGGCCAAGACGGTCAGTTCGCGGGCCTTGTCGGTGATCGACTGGGCCTGACTGCTGATGGCCGACGCGCTGTCTGCAATCTCCTGCGTGCCGCTGGAGCAGGAGCAGAGCAGGAATGCCAGAAGCAGGAACCTCACTGGCGCTCCTCCAGACGGTCGATCCTGTCTCGGAGTTCTGCGATTTTCTCGGCGTGGTGGAGGCTCGTCTGGGCGCTAGCGGCGACCGTCTTGGCGAGATCACCGGTGATCTGCCGCAACTCGACGATGTCTGCCTGCGCTCGGGAGAACGATTCGTCACGCCGGCCAAGCATGATGCACACACTGGCGAAACCAGTGACCAGTGTCGCCAAGGTGCTGTAGAACCGAATGTTATGTTCTGACTTGATGGTCATGCGAACACCCCTGTATTTCTCTGGTATAGCGCCATGACGTTGACGTTGGCACCGACCGACAGGCCAACGACAAAGTGAAGGCTGATCTTTGTCCATCCGTAGTTTTTCACCACGATCGTGCAGGCTGAAGCGTGTGACGTGGTCGCTGATGACAACAGACCTTCGACCGGCAGAATCTCGTACTGCTTCGGCAGCGGGATGATCCCGACGCCGCCGTCGGCGTCCGTAGCGGTCGTTACGCCGATGCGCTCCATCGGCTTGTACAGAGTCGCTCCGGTTGATGGATGCGTGATGCCCGTTCCTGCTGACATTACAGCCATGCCTGTACGAGCCGTCTGAAAGTGCGTGATAGCCGTTCCGATCCACGACTGCGCCCCGATGCTCCAGTTCCATCCAATCAACTGGAACTTGAGATCAGTTACAAGGCCTGTTGTGTTTAGGCACGGAATGATCAGCAGCCGGTTCTGGTCAAACGTGTCGAATACAATCGACGGCCTGAATGGGAAGTTGAACCCGTCATCACCTTTGACGACGATGTCTTGGAACTGGCGATCGGTCAGTGCAAACGACGGCGGTACCAGTGACAGCGACGCGGCAGTGCCGACGAACGATGACATCACCGTCGGGTGGAACTCCCATCCGTTGTCAGTGCGGGCCGCTTCTGGTGTGATCGACAGTCCCATGTGTCACCTGAATATCTGGCCCGTGTTGGTGTACAGGCACCGGAAGTTGCAGGTGTACGCCGTCGTGGCAGTCTGGCGCAGATGAATCGTCAGGTAGCGCCAGCCGTAGTTGTTGACCTGAATGATGGCGCTTGACGCTGCAAGCGTCGCAGCGTTAGCAGCGCGAAGACCCTCGACGGGGAGTATTTCATAATGCGCCGGCAGTGGAACCACGCCACCGTCGCCGTCATTGCCGGAAGTCGTGGTCACGCCAAGCAGGCCGAACGCACGGTAGGTCACGCCGCCAAGGATGAGACCAGTGCCGGCATCAGCCGTGTTGCTGGCGTTCACAGCCGTCGGGCTGTGCGTCACCGCTTGGCAGATCCACGACGCGGCAGGACGGCTGTAGGACCAGCCAAGCACCTGAAACTGGAACGTGGCCGACCCGGTGAACTGCACCAGCGGCATGATGAGCGTGCGGCCAGCGTTCTCGCAGTCGATGCGGATCGTCGGCTGAAGTCCTCCGTTTCCATTGATCAGCGAGTCAAACTGCGCCTGAGTCAGAGCGAAGTTCGACACGGCCTGCCCAATCACGGCAGCAACGGAACCAGACTGGGTGACGACGGTCGGGTGGACCTGCCACTCGATCTGTTGCGCCGCTGATGGTGTGACTGCTACGCCCACTGGTTACCTCAAGACGGGTTCTGGGTGAACCTCGGGATGATGCTCACCCCGTAGCCGATCTCGTAGGACGGACGCAGGCGACCGATGTCTCGCTGGAGGATCCCGTCCTTGGTCAGCGCACCAGCCAAGATCGGGCCGGCGTCGATCTCAACCAGACGCTGCGACAGTCCCTCGTCTTCATACGCCATGCCGAAGGCGCGGCAGTACTGGATGAAGAGCGAGTCGCAGTACTTGGGGATCGGGATCTCATACGAGTCGGCAGCGCCGCTGGCAATTTCCACCCATCCGGCGCGGTAACGCACGGCGAGAGCGTCGGTTGCGGCGGCAGTCGGGGTCGGGAAGAGTTCAAGTCGTGCCGGGTTCAAGGCAGAACCGGCAGCGTTGGCGACACGGGACAGGCACGCATAGGTGACGCCGTGGCCTCCGCTGTCGATGCCGATCTCCCGCAGGTTCTGTAGGTGGTCCGGCGTGACCAACTCGATGTTGAACCCGATGTTCTCGCGGTTGATCAGGCTGATGATCTCCTCGACATCCGCCGGCAGGGCGACGTAGTCCTGACTGGCGACGAGGCTGATGAACGCACTAGTGCGCTCACGGAACCGCCAAGGACGTTGGAACAGGTACTGGCCGGCTTGGTTGACCACCTCGGCAAGCCGCTCGGCATTGGTTTGGCCGGCGGCGAGCGACGGGTACCCGCCGACCGCGAGCAGAACGTGACGCTTGACTTGCGCGAAGGTGGGCATAGGAAACGGCTGGCTGAGGTTTCCCCCAGCCAGCCGGAAGTTGTGGGGTAAGGATCAGATGTTGGCGCCGTACCACAGATCGTGCGCCACAAGGCACGGAACGATTGAGGTAGCAGCAATGGCGACTTCGGTCGTGTTCAGCGAAATCGCTGCCGGATAGGTGCTGGTTGCGCCAGCAGCATTGCCGAAGCCTTCACCAGCGGTATCGTCGATGCCAAGAACCGCTCCGAAGGCAATGGCAGCAGTCGTTGCCGTAACCTTGGCGTTGACGATGCCACCGAACTGAACAACAACTTCAGTTCCAGCAGCGCCGGCTGAGTTCCCAAGATCGACGACCACACCGATGTATCCCTTGGTTCCAGTTCCAGTGCCGGACGCACGAACAACTCCAGCGAATGGAGTCAGGCGAGAATCAGCAATGGTCGTGGCGGGATAAGTCACGGAAGTGTGGCCGAAGGAGGTGCAGACGACGTCGCCAATCGCAAGAGCAGACGACGACTCACGATTGATGACACGAGCGGTGTGACCGTGGGGCTGGATGCCGATGTCACTGTTGGTGGGAGCGAGAAGCATGTGTATTGGTTCCTTGTTGTTGGAAGTGAAGGTGGTGGGGGGGCTGGTTGCCCAGCCCCCCCTTCGTGGGTTTCAGGATCAGGTGAGGTTGATCGGGGCGACGATGCCCTGACGCTGACGGCTGTTGCAGAACAGGTTCCACCAGCAGTCCACCACCTGAACGTAGGTGAACGGCTGGTTGGGGTGACGCAGCACTTCGTGCTTCTCAAAGTAGCGGCGGCTGTGGAAGATCGGCGTCAGGTAGTTGCCGTTGACCCACCAGTAACGCGCTCCGCTGTCGATGACCGACGCACCTTCCTCGGTGGCACCGACCGTCGTGCTTGCGGCAGCGATGTTGGTGCTGTGGTTGGTGCGTGCGGTTGCACCGCTGGGGTAGATCGCAGCGGTGTCGAGGTTGGAGCAGTACATCAGTTCGATGCCGCTGTAGGTCGGCGCGTTGTACGCCGGATCCTGATACGACACCAGCGTGTCATTGCTGGCACGCAGAGCCTGCTTGTAGTTGTTGATCCCGATGCGCGAGCAGAGGATCATCTGGCGGTTCATCGAGGGCTTCTCGAAGTACTCGGCCCGGGTGGACGGAGTGCGGAAGTCCAACTTCAGGAACATCTCGTCGAAGGCCGGCAGCAGACCGCCGATGCGGGCGCTGTAGGTCGTCGAACCGTCACGGACGTTCTCGATGCCCGTCTTGGTCACGGGGGCGAGGTTGGGGTCCGTTGCACCGGGGTCGTAGTACGAGATCTGGTTCGACCAGCGGTTCTCGCTGGTGGGGTCCAGATTCATCACGTTGGTCCAGCCCAGCGGAGCGCCGCCACGGGGATCGCCGAAGACGCTGGTGAGCAGCGGGGCTTCGGTGATGAACGAGGCGAGCGAGAACGGCAGGCTGCCGGCGTTGCCCTCCATGTTGGAGTAGTTGCCGAACGGAGTCGCCCACAGGTCGTTCTCAAACCCGTTGGTCAGCGAGGTCCACATGCGCTGTTCCTTGATCCGCTTCAGACGCTTGTACTGCGCCTTGACGTAATCGCGGGTCGAGCCGGAGCCGCTGTTGAGTTCCACTTCGTGATCGGTCCACGCCATGTGGTCGATCGAGAAGCGCCACGGCGCACGCACCGTGTCGGTCACGTTGGCGTTGCGCCAAGTGAACGTGTCGTTGGGAAGGTAGTGATCGTAGGTCGATGCGTCATCGAACATGATCACGTCGCGGATCTCGTTGCCGCCCTGCACCGTGGCTTCGCTGGTCTTCTCCTTGAGAAGGCGGCTGAAGGCGTAGGTGTTCTTGACGGCCTCGTTGATCACCTGATCGGCGCTGGTCAGGTAGGTGGGACCAGTCGCATTCATGAAGTCGTTGAAGGTCTGAATCGGGGTTCCGGCCATTTGTGGCTCACTTTCGTGTCAGTCGCTTGGCTTCGGAAAGGCTTCGCCCTTCAAGCAGTGCTTCCAGAACTGCGTCCTCGGCGTCGGCGGGCGTCGTGGGACGCTCGTTCCTGCCTACGGTCGGTCGTGCTGTCGGCTGTCCTACGCGCCGGGGATCCCGGGCCGGACCTGCAATGTTGGCGAAAGCCTCCTGCGCCAAGTGAATCATGGTTGGGTAGGTACCGGGCTTGCTTCGCCCAAGACGATCCATTTCGGCCAGCACCGCGTTCGCGTCAACCGGGTTCCCGTATTGACCCTGAACGAACGTGATGGCCTGCTCGACTTGGGTTTGCAGCCCACGCAACTGCTGCTCCTGCTGTTGCAGGCGCAACTTTGAGACCTCTTCGGACAGCGCCGTGTAGCGCGGATCCTTGGAGTCCTCGTCCGATCCTGCGTCGTCGTCGTCCGTATCCGGCTTGCCACGCGGGTTGTCGGATTCCTCATCGAAGGATTCCAACTCCTCGTCGCCAGCCTTGCGCCCGGACTTCAACTGGGCATTCTCGGCTTCAAGCGCCTTCATCCTCTTGCCGTACCCATCCACGTCTGTCTGACGCTTGCCGGCCTTGCCGGCCCACGCCATCAGCGTGTCCTTGGACACGGACTTGAGGATGTCATCAGGCACACCATCGCGCTTGAGAATCTGGTATGCCCGATCGAGATCAGCATCTGGCTTGACCGGAGCAGGTTCCTCCTTCTGCTCCGACTGGCCCAACAGTCGATCCAAGACCTCGTCGTCTGCGTCCCTACCAAGGGGTTCGCTCGTCACGGGATCAGCAACAGGCTCTTCCGCCGCTGCCTCGACTGGATTCTCGATCTCTGCCTCGACCTTCGGCTCTTCTGCCTCGGTCACGCCGTCCTTGGGTTCAGCCACGCTGTCCTACTCCTTCGCATACCCGTGCCTCGACATCACCTCACGTTCATGCCTACGAGACATGATCACTGGCTTGCCTTGGCTGTTCGTCGTGCATCCCTCAAGGTTGCGAGGTAGCGACGACGACACATACGGATACTGGGAGCGGTTCGTGGCTGGGTCGATCTGGTAGTCAGCGACTACCCTCGTCAACACACGGCCATCCACCTCGACGGTTGTGCCAATGCTGGGAGCCGAAGACATCGAGTACATCAACTCGACAGTCTCGCCAGTGGCCTCGTCGATAAAAGGGTACATGGGCATCAGCGCCGGCCCTCAACCTCTGAAATAATTTCTTGCATGGATCGGGGCTTGGAAGCCCCTCCCTGAGCGCCGGCGGCGGCCTGCTGGGCCTGCGCCCGCATCTGCTGCACTGCCCGAAGGTCGATCATGTCGCCCAGATTGGGCATATTCATCGCGTTGCCGACCACCGACAGCACCTGCTTCCAGTCCACATGCGGGGCAGCCACCACCGCCTGACTGATGTTGCCGATGACCTGAAGCAACTCGACCGACCGGCGCTGGAGCAGACCCTCGCTGACCCGCTCCATGCTGTACGCCTCCACGTCGATGTCGAGGTCGTCAAACACCCCAACCATCGCCATCGCGGAGAAGATCGGCTCCGGCTCGCCCATGATGGCAATCCCGTCCTCGCCAACCGGGAACACCACCTTGTCGTCGTAGAACATGAACCAGCCCACCGACCGGAGGCACCGATTCACAGACTCCTGAAACTGTCGCTTCAGGTGGCTGATCCGAAGGCCGCTGGAACTCTCCGCCACCTGCACCTCGGTCGCCGTGGCGTTGCCGCTCACGTTGCCGCGCATGGCGTCGTGGATGCCGGACACGCGGTCCAGACGGTCCTGAGCCATCGAAGCATACTGAACCTGCTGCGCCGTGATCCCGCCGACCTCGATCGTGCGGAGCGCATCAGGATCAAGGTTGTCCGCCAGCACCACATAGAGATCCTCGCGGTCGCGGATGTCCTGTGCCATCTTGGCGTTGCGTGCGTCCACCGCCAGCAGGCGCTTGTACGCGCTGGCGCTGTACCGCATGTTCCGCAGGTGCATGTTCACGTCGTCGATCTGCGGCATCAGGGCCATGATCGGCGACAACGGGTACGGATCGTCAGGCACCGTATACGCACCGAATACCGTATACGGCCCGGTCCTCGGCCCGTAGTACGGACGGGGCGCACGGGCCATACCCATGTTCGCCTTCTTGCCGCTCTCGGCCTGACCCTTCACCACCGTGTAGATCGTGCCGTTGAACATCGCACGATCCGTCACGGAGTCGATCAACTCCGCAGCCTCGTCGTGCAGTTCAGGCACCCACACCTCGTACACCACCAACTCCTTGCGGTCGGGGATGTTGCGGTCGATGTCTACGTCGTCGCGGACATCGCTGACCCCAGTGTTGGCAGCCACGCGCTCGATCACGTCGATGTCCCAAGTCTTGTCAGACTCGGCACTTGCGAGCAGGTCGTCGCGGTCGGTGATCCAGCAGTGGCCCATGTACCGGGCCTCGTCCAAGTGCGTGGCAGCCGGGTCGATGAAGAACCGGTCAGGGCTGATCCGGTACACCCGGGGCAGGTACGGATCCTCAGTCAGGCTCGTCACATAGCCCTTGCGCGGCTCGTTCACGGTCAGCGCCACCCCGTAGGCCAGCAGCATGTCCGTCGCAATCCGCTCAAGGGTGTTGCGAACGCCGACCATCTTGCACCACCGGTTGATCCCGATCTGCAACACCCCGGCAGCCTCCGACTGGCTGACCGGCCTCGCGCTCTTCACGCGCACCGTCGGGTTGTCATGCACGATCCGGGGCAGCAACAGGGCGATGTACTCAAGGATGAAGTTCTCCGGGTCGTCCATTTGCTCCCGCGACTCGCGGTAGGACGGCCCGTGGAAACGCTCGATCAGGCTCTTCCACTCCACAAGATGAGTGTCGCGGAACGATTCCGCGCTCTCGATCTCGCGCACCAGAGAAGCCAGATCGAACTTCATCATCGCTTCTTCCCCTTCGGGCCGCCCTTGCCGCCACCCTTGGCTCCGCCGTAACCGCCACCCTTCGCACCGTCACGGCCACCGCTCTTGCCACGGCGGCTCGACGCGCATCCACCACTCTTCTTGCCGTACATCACGACTTCCTCCTGCCCTTCACGGGCGCAAACTCCCTCGACTCTTCCACATGCTCACGCGGCATGAGGAGTTTCAACTGGTCAAGCACCGCATCGCGTTCGGAACCAGCGACCTCGTACGTCATGCCGCTCGCCCAAACGATCAAGCGATCACCACGGTCGTAGATGCGGTCAATCGCATCCACAGGGAAGTAGTTGGCTCCGACGCGGACGATCACTTCTTGCCGCCCCCACCACCGGGCAACTGGCCGCCGCCTTGGCCGCCGCCTTGGCCGCCACCAAGCGCACCGCCGCCGGTCAGCGCCGCAGCGCGGGTCGCCTTCATGGCCTTGCTGCTGCCACTGCGCTTGGCCGTCGCGAGGACACCACGCTTGCCAGCAACATTCTTCGTCATCCGACTCTTCGATCCGGTCTTCTTCTTCATCGCATTCCTTGCGCCGATCCCGTCGGCTTGCGGTCGCCCGTCTTGGGCCGAATCACTCTACAAACGACACGCCACGGCCCCGTGCCGCAACATGGATTTAGTTCGCCTCCGTGAACGTCGCGATCAGCCGCATCCCATCGTGCTTGGTGTCGGCCATCGTCAACTTCATCCACATCGCACCCTGCGGCTTCGGCGGCTTCCCGGTCTCGACGTGCCAGCCACCCCAGCCGTCGTTCCACTCCTGCTTGTAGGAGGGGGTGCGGACATGGTGCTGCTCCGTGAGACCAATCCGGTAGTCACCCTTGGCAGTGACCAGCCGCTCCCTCATCAACTTGACGTGCCAGTGATCGTGCGTGTGGCCGCTCACCACCACGTCGGCGTCAGGCAGCCACGACGCCATCCGGCGGGTCGTCAAGACCCCGTGGCTCATCGGGCCACCACCCCCACTGCCGTGGAACCAGCGCAGCCGCAGGTTCACCTCCGTCGTACCCCACACCCGCGCACGGAACACCACCCACCCGCCGTACCCGCTCGCCATCACGGGGATGCCGCTGATCTGCGACATGGCACCGCACAGCCGCTCCGTCAGGTCCACCTCATGGCGCTTGGTGATCGCAGTCTCATGGTTGCCACGCCCGATGGCCGCGAACTGCTTCGCGTACGGCGCGTAGAACCGGGCAGCGTCACGCACGATCGCATCGAGGTAGTCCGGGGCGAGCGCATATTCAGCGCGGACCTCGCCTTTTGAACTTCTCGGATCCCAACGCCCACCCATGCAGTCGAACAGGTCACCACAGTCCAGCACCGTCGCATTGCGCTCGACGGCCTGCTCAAGGTGCTTGCGCTCCAAATCCCAGTCCGCATGGGTCGAATCGTGGTGCCTGTCGCTCGACAGCAACACCCAATGCTCAAACTCCGACGGGCGAACGCCTTCAATCTCCACGACGTGGATGTTCCGGGTCTTGTGGTGGACCTTCCAGTCGTGTGGCATCGTCAAATCTTTCGCATCTCGCGGATGATCATGCAGACCATCAGCAACTGGAAACCGATGATCGCCAGAACCGCAGCGATCACCGCTTGCCCCGCTTCTTCTTCACAGGCGATCGCTTCGCAGCCTTGGCTTCCCGCGTCCAGCGGGCAGCGATCTTCGGATGCTTCGCGTACATGAACCGGCGCTGGCGATCGCTCTCAAAGGGCATCAGTAGCCCTTCGTCTTCTTCACGGCCTTGCCAGTCTTCTTCGCGTAGGACGCAGCGGCCTTCTTGCCCTTCGCGGTGTACGGGAACTTCTTCTTTCCGACCTTCGGCATCACTTACCCTTCCAGCCGCGCTTCATGGCGGCGTATGACTTCGCGCTCACGGTTGACTTCGACTTGTGGCGCGATGTCCCAAGGCGCTTGCGACGGTTGATGTTCGCGACGAGTGAACGCTTCGCCATGTCAGCATCCCCACCTTCGACGGGCAGCCTTGCCACGCTCGCCAGTCCACGAACGACTGCGGGCGCAGAACGACTTGTGGCGCGGGTTGTCCTTGTCCTTCGTCGGTGCCTTGAGGTTGCTGCCAGTCGCACGGTTGTGCTTGGCACGGCCCTTCGCCGTCAACCCAGCACCACGCGACGCGGGCAACTTCTCGCCGCGACCGACACTCAACTTGACCGACTTCTTCGCCATGCACACCACCCTACCGTCACCACTCGCGCATCACGTCATCGTGACGCAAGATTGACCCCAAAGTGTCCGGGCTGTACTGCGGCTCGTCCTCGACCGGACCGCCAACCTCCGCGCACAGCATCAACGCCCCGGCCAGCGCAATCACGCGGTCACCGTGCGCCTCACGCGCACCGCTGGTCTCGTCACGGCGAGACCCGGCCTCGATGCTCCCGTCGTCGAGGATGACGTACTCCAGCATCTCGTCGAGCGAGTCCATGCTGGGGATCTCCACCTCGCCCTGCGCGATCGCACGGCTCAAGTCCCCCAGCAGCGCACGCTTGGCACGCTTGGTGCTGGTCCACCCCACACGCCGCGTGGCCCGCTCGCTGGTCGTCCCCGTCTGCCGCTGGCGGTAGATCGCGGGGTACTGCGCCCGGTCGAAGTCGTGCTGCAACGCCGCGCCCGGGCCGTTGGTCTCCCACCCCACCAGCGTGGCCCGCTTGCCCCGCCACAACCGGCGCATGGCGTTCGCCACCTCCAGCGCGAGGTCGTACGTCGCGATGTTGGGGTCCACGAACTCCGCCACCACCCGGCGGGCCAGCGCGTCCATGACGCAGACGGCGCTGTTGGCACTGCCCGTGCCGTGCGACGGGTCGATGAAGGCGACGTACTCCGCCGTGCGCGACGGCTCCCCCCACACGCGCCACCGGCCCTGCGGCTCCGGCACCAGCCGGTCGCGGCGGACCTCGCACCGTCGCGGCTCCGCCCCGTGCTTGTCGCGGTGCGCGGTGACGATGTGCGACGGAAAGAACGCAGCCCCGCTGCCGACGCTCTCCGCGAAGACGTTCTGCGCGAGGTCAACCCGGTCACGGCGGCGCACCTGCTCCGCCAGCCACGGGGTCCACACGAACGGCGACCCGGCGAACCCGGTGACGGACCCGTCGTCGTCGATGCGGTGCTGCGACCCGGCGCCCTTCTCCGGGTGATCGTGGTACATCAACTCGACCAGCCGTGGCTCGCCCCGCGTGCGTGCCGTGCTGACCAGCCGCGAGTACTCGCTGCCCGCGCCGATGGGCGTGCTGTTGGCGACGCGGCACGACGTGCAGTCGGCTGCGGAGCGCCACGCTGCTGCGGCGTTGTCGAGGGCCGCGAACTCGTCGAAGAGGACGAACGTGCGGCGACCACCGCGCCCGATGTGTTCGGTGCTGGCTTGGCCGGTGATCGTGGCCCCGCTGGTCGGGTGGCGCAGCACCATGTGCTGGCGGAACTGCCCGCCCTTGGCGAGCGCATCCGGGGCGCAGGGCAGCAGCCACGGTGGCTGCGACTCCAGCAGGTAGTCGAGTTTCCAGAAGAGGCTGTCCGGGTCGCCGCTGCGATCGACGAGATCCTCGACGCGGCTGACCAGCAGCGACTGCCATCCCTTGAACATCCAGCCCCACACGGCGATGGCGGAGACCAGCCACGACGCGCCCATGTCGCGGCTCTTGCGGATGACCACGTCGCGGCCAGCCTCGATGCCCTCGATCACCTCGCGTGCAGCGCGGCGTTGGCAGGGCCACAGCATGAACGGGACGTGGGGTTGGCGCACCGGGCGCTCGCGCCCATCGTCGCCGACCTCCTTGACGCGGAAGGTCCACGCGGTGGCGTCGCACCACGCGGCGAAGTCGGTGGCGAAGGCGGCCCGCAGGTGTGGCCGCTCCTCCGCCGTGGCTTTCAGAATGCGCTGCCTGAACTGAACGATGGCGAGCGGGTCAGTCACGCCGCTGCCCTGCGGCCAGCGCCCACACGACGGCGAGCGCAACGGCGAAGGCTGCGGCCTCGCTCACTCGTCGCCCTCCGGCTTGGCCTCGATGGCAGGCAGCGGTGCAGGAAGCATGGCGGCGCTCCATTCGGCGAGCATCATCGCGCCACGGCTGGCCTCGCCGTTCTCGATCGCGATCGGCCCGCCGTTGGCCCCGGTGTGTTCCACGCTGGACCGCTCGCGGTAGACCGACGGGCGCAGCCCCTTGAGCCGGAACATGAGGATCTGCGCGGCGCTGCTGTTCAACTCTCGCTCGCCATTTACAACGGCGTCGGCGATGGCCTCCAACCGCCTCGCGGTCAGCGGCTCCAGCGCATCCCACGCGGCGCGGAACTTGGCGTCGGCTGCGTACCACTTGCAGGGCGTGAACTCCGCCACGCCAGCCTCGCGTGCAGCAGCGGTGACACCCAGCGAGGGCAGCGCGGCGAGGAAGGCGAGTTTCCTCGACTCGATCTCGCCAGCCTCCTCAAGGGTTGGCCCGCCCCTCTTCGTTCGTTGCGGTAGTGCCATGCTGCCCCGCATTGCACAGCCCCGATTCCCTGATCATCTGTAGACCCGCGAAAAAATCTTCAGAATCTGCCCTCCACCCCCTTGACAGTGCAGTACCGTGCAGTACTGTGTGCGCATCGATCACCTGCTGATCGGTCGATCTTTGACAAGTCACCCTCAAGCCCCACGGTTTGAGCCTGCCGCCCCGGACCGGGGCGCATGGCCTGCACCGTGCAGGATTCACACTCACAACGGAGCCACACATGGAAGCCACCTTCGCTCTGCAAGTCGTGATCGCCCTCGCGATCATCCCATTCGCCATCGCAGCCCTGTTCGTCGATTGAGGACCACCATGACCAACCCCAACATGATCACCGTCAAGCCGGAAACCCCCGCCGATTGCTACCGCCGCATGGCGGATGGCATGGAGGGCCAGTGGAGTGCTGCCTTCAGCAGCCACCGCGAGGCGCTCGCCTTCGTCCGCCTCGCTGGGGGGACCAGCATCAGCCGCGTCGGCAAGTCGTGGAACTGGACGATGCCCGACGGTGCCACCGCCCGCATCGACGATGACATCGATGACAACCACATCGACTTCACGCCCGCCGTCCGCCCCGCCTGATGCGCGGCTCGTCGCCCCCCCCGGGGCGACCTGCCCTGCACCGTGCAGGACACTCACACACTCACACATGGAGACACACATGGCACTGAAGAAGCCCCGCACCGTTCCCGGCCCCGACGCCGCCTACCTCGCCCGCCTGTCCAAGGCGGCGCTCGTCGATGTCCTCGTCGAGCAACTCCGGCTCGCCGCCGGGGAGTGCGACACCGAACTGACCGCCGAAGCCGTCCGCGAGATTGTGGAGCCGACGCTGCGCCGCCGTGGCGACGCGGTGCCGCCGATCCACACCCCGTACTGGATCGTCGGCGTGGTCTACACCAACAGCAACGCAACGGGTCACTGGTTCGCGTCCCGCGAGGAAGCAATGGCCGCGATCCCGCCGATCGAGGAATGGGAGACCGACGTTGGGGCGCACGTCATCGCCCACAGCCGGACGGGCAACGAACGCGACGAGCGCCACCACCGCTCTGTGGCCCGCCCGGGATTCGCTGCACAGGCCAATCCCTCGCCCAAGGGCGTCACGTTCACCCTGAACCGGGTGATCAGCGCAGGTGCGCTGCACTGGCCCGCCAAGTGACCGACCTGCCAGCACTGGCCTAGCCGCCCCTACGGGGGCGGCGTGGCCCGGACTGTCCGGGATTCACACTCACACATGGAGAGACCTATGGCAACCCTTCGCGATCGATACATCGCCGCGCTCACCGCACTGTGCGGTGACGGGCAGCGCATCC
>Ga0209358_10000379_pt1 | contig 39334 bp, 49 predicted proteins | sample LauGreFa1BDMLBSN_2_FD_187574 | JGI IMG/M metagenome (GOLD analysis project Ga0209358, IMG submission 187574) | Freshwater lake microbial communities from Lake Michigan, USA - Fa13.BD.MLB.SN (SPAdes) (version 2) | ecosystem: Environmental > Aquatic > Freshwater > Lake | place: Lake Michigan, USA... | reverse complement strand
CTCCACCACTAAAGCACCAGCCACCAGTGTTATTGCCATGTCCGCCACGGACAGCGGCAAAGATGGCAAAGCCTGGAAGGGCATTGAACAAGATAACACAGCAGTCATGGCACAGGTGGGCAAGACCGTCTTCCTTACCAGGAAAGTTGTCAGTAAACCCACCATAATGGCCAAGATGATTGACATCAATAGAGATGCCATCATCAATGTAGTTGCCTTGCTGTTGAGATGTAGGACTGGGGGTCCCACAATTAGTACAACTTATACGTGGATATTTATCCACAAGTTGAGCTGAGTGGTTCAGCATATTTTGAATCCTCCAGATTCTATGCAAAACTGAGCAAAGTTAGCAACGTTTTCAACGCTGAAAGGATAATGTGCAGCAAAATGCTCCACAGTTCCTACACCGTTACAACCGTTGCACCAGCCGTGAGTACGGCCAGTAAGTATTTGAACTTCAGGGGAAAGCTCTTTGGTAGGTTGACCCATTTCCACACCTAATGAATCGGTGCGAATACCAGTTTCTGAGCAGAGATTACAAGGCTGTCGCTCCAAAGAAGCAATAGCCTGATTGTATTCTGACTGGTATTGAAGGGTTCTACCTTCCCAAAGTTCGATGAAAAGGATTTCACCGAGTTGCTTAGCCTGATCGGCATTGAGTCCAGAGCCATCATTATAATGGCCAGACTCTGCAAGTTGTTCAGAAATAACTTCTGATCCTACGGTAATTGCGTATTCCCAGAGTGGTCTCCACCACCAAACGTTATTTCTAAAGTAAACGCCATGTTCAGTTGTCGGATCAGATCCGTAAACGTCCATTCCCATAAAGTTAAGCTACCTCTCGAAATAGAAAACAAAGAATAGTTATGTTGAAAAGAAGGGAAAAAGTAATAAGGTAAATCATTATTACTCCGTTTCCCATGACTTGAAGTATTCCGGGTCACCGACCCAGAAAGCACCCGTACCGTTAGACTGGTTGAGCCACTCGTCCAGACAAGCGTGCAAGAACTTGCGGTGTTCCACCGAGTAGATCTTGTCTTCGGTATCAGGGTTGCAGTTGAAGCAGATGTCAGAGTGGACATTGCCATCGTTGGTTTCGTACTGGATTTCTCCGTGAAATCGCATTTTTACTCCTAGATTAAGTAGTTTTTGATGGAAATAAAGAACTAAAAGTTGATTCGAATTGGTCAAGACCAGTTTCAACAAGATCATTATCTTCAGTCCAATGATTATGGACTTGCTCTGCAGCTTGCAGAAGATCTTCTTGCCAACGGTCAAAATCAGTCAAGTATGCTGAGTCATTGACATCTTCAGGCATGAAGAGGTCTTGGCCATATGCAGACTTTAGAATGATGTTAGTGATTGAAACGAGAATCTCGTTCAAAGGTCCAATAGACATAATACTCCTCCTAAGTATTATTAAAGATAGTGCGGTATACTGATAGAACATGACGCTTGGGTATACCAGCCAAGTTATTATATGCCAGTCTTCTATCAATCTGGACACGTCATTTTACTTATTGCTAAGAAGGACACGTGCAGCCCTAAACTTTCCCCTGGACTACCTGCCTCACAGGTAGGTTAGCATTGGTGAGGCCATTTTGCTAACCACACGACTGCTTATCGGATGGTCCCGCTTCGCATTCACAACGCAGCACCGCGTTTGTCTTATCCAGAGTACTCGGTGGATGTGATAGGATTTGAACCTATCTATGTACAGCGTTCGTCATTGCCGTGTCTCACAATGTACATACTTCCCAGACACCCGTAGGTGAGCCATTTTTACAACATGCTCAGGTTAAGATTTTTACCAGTTAGCACGTACAAAATCTTGTGTGACTTGCGTGATCCGATGTTTGAAAAACGGATCAAGCATAGAGCCACGGATTTTTTCGGCTAATTCAGGCTTGATAACGAGAAGTTCGCTAAAGAAGATTTGCCCAATGCGCAAATCTCCAGATACAGCCTGAGTTTGGTAAAGAGTGTCGACATGATCTATAAATTGATCAAATGTCATAATAACTCCTTATGGAACTAGGGACCTTGAAGCTCTACGAGCATCGGTCCAAGCGTTGAATCGTTGAATGTAGGGCTTGATTTTGGTATAAGCAGCTCGAGTTACCCATATCGGAAATGTGATTGTCCGAATAATGGTATAAGTGAGTTTAGCCAGGTCAGAAAGTGCAACTTTCCATTTGGCTAAACTAGCTTTAAAACGAGCTGTATAATACCGAAACTCGCTACCTCCATGTGCTCTAGCACTAGGTGTGTCATAGTTCCAATGGATCATGGCATACGCAGGTACTGAAAGCACAGTAGAGAGAACAGCAGCGCCCAAGGCAATAAGACCTTGTGCTCCAAACGCAAAGCCCAGAATAAAGGACAAGAGAATGGAGATAGTCATATTAAACCACTTGTATTTGTGAGCAAGTTGACGCCAGAGAGGAATCTTAGCAGCAAACATAGCCTCTACCATGGTAGAAGCGATTGCTAGCATGATCATCATAGAGAAGAACATATTATATCTCCTCTACGATGCTCGGCTAATGGGTCCAGAAGGGTCATCTTGATTGTACAGTTTGGGGGACTGTACAGAGGTCAGATGACGCTCAGGACGCCGGCGCTGATAGTGAATCCACCCAGTGATCAGCCCGATATTAATCAGGGATGACACTAGCAGAAGAGTCGAAATGACTCCTGATAGATACCAGTACCACATGTTAGTGACTCCTTGGGATGTAAAGCTGGACTACGAAAGCCAAAGCTTTGAACTTGTTGGTGATTGATTTGAACATTATGAAAGCCTTTCTAAAGCTCTATTATGGATAGATGGGTAAGTCCCTGTATTCTGCAGCATAACCACAGAATACAGGGGACAACGGACAGGGTCAGAAAGGACACTCAAAGAGAACCGAGTTAGCCCAACGGCACTCGGAAATCAGAAAGTCCTTGAACTCTTCGACCTCAAGACCAAGACCAAGAGATCCGCAAACAGGGGTGTTGGTACGATTGTTGTAAATCGTAACAGAACCAGTGTTCACATTGACTCGGTAAGCCGGGATTTCACTGCGCTTACGGGCAGGTGCAACCAACCGCTTACCGTCCTTGGAAACACGGGACTGGCAAATGGTCAAGATAACCATCCAGTACTTGGTTCCAGACTTGTTGGTCTTGGGGAAAGCCAGCAATGAACGCACAGCAGTCTGGTCCACATCAGTGAACACATTTGTGAACTGCGCGTAGAAATACGGCTTTCCTTTGATGTCAGTGCGATGTTCAGACTTGCGAACACCACGATGGATTGGGGACAGCACATTCATCGTTAAGCCTCCTTAGGCAGGGTTTTGTATGTGCAAGGTAATCATGAACCAGGGTCTGGCTCATATCTTATAGAACTACTCAAGACCAGCGAATCCTGAAGGGCAGGGTATTTTACGAACCGCGCAGGGATTAGACACAGTAAGATGGGGGACATAATACTGGAAACCATTGAGGCTAGATTATAAAGCAGCTAACTTTATAAACTACTTGCAACCAACCGAAGGATTCATCTGTAGATAATAATCAATCAATAGTCACTGATATCGTGGCATCCTACTTGTAGGTTATCTAGAAACCTAACTGAGTGCAGACGAGTCTATATTGATTCTTGAGTATAGTGGATGTGCTGGGAATCGAACCCAGATGATAGATATTGGCGAACCGCAATCTCGAAACCTATCACACCCGTAGTAGTATACATACTAGACTTACACTACGCGTATACCAGGCGTAGCTTAATATAGGCTCTAGTCAGACCCACTCTATAACATACCCAATGAGTGCACCATTGGCCAATGCTGCAGCATTAGATGTACTACGTATAGAGTCGTAGTACAAGATTATTCGTTGAGAAGAGCGTTGGTATCCACGATTTCGGGCGAGTGGATGTTACCGAAGGCTCCATTGATGGCACGAGCAGGCTTGCCATCCGAACCAATCACCGATCTGTAACCAGAGGTGAAGGAACGGAAAGAATGAAAGCTCTTGCCAAGAGCCTTCTTCACTGCACGGCGACGAAGATTCTTCGTCTGGAAGGCGACCTTACGGTCTTCCTTGGTTGTCATGATGTACCTCCTGTACATTGGTTATTGACAAATGGAATCGCCGGCAAATGCCAACGATTTGAGAATATCGCAGGGAAGAACTATCTCTATCTTATATATAATAAAGTAAGAGATAATATCATATCTACCTAAAGAGACAGATAAGGGGATTGGTAGCAGACATCCATAAGACTCGATATATCGGTCCTGTATAGGAACAATACTAGTCCTGTATATGGGTTCCCCCCTGCGAGAGCTAACTATTTGCATTTGTCCAACAATATTGCTATACCAACTAAGCAATGTAGGACGCAAAAGGTTAAGCTACTTGTTACGATCTTGCAGATTTTTGACCATTCAGGCGAGATTATCTGCGAACTCTAGGGTCAGCGATTTGAAGCGTATTGGTATCTAGGGGCTCAGTTCCTCTAACGTTACTTTATGCTTCAGGCTACATACAATCTTGATGCGATTGTGCTGTTATTTATTGCGGGGCCCATTCCGCAAAACTTAGTCCTTGTTAGGACAGTGCCCATTGATGAGAAAGCGCGTACTACGAACGCAGCCATATTCATTCATGCGGGCAGACATCTTTGCAATATGCAGCTTATCTCCAGGAATACGGATATAAGGCTTACCAAAGATGCCAGCGATCAAACGGCCAAAGCCATAGCTAATATCAGATAGTTCATCTCTGAACTCTGACATAGAGCGTGCAGACCACAGTTCGTAGAACTCGCCACGAACTTTATTATCTACAAGCTCTCTACTAAAGATGTCCGCAAATGCTTCCTTGAAGCCACGAACATCTATACAGTTACAAAACTCAACTGTCATTATATCATCTTTCTATTAAGGGTATATGTAATACTAGAACGAAATCCATAACTCTCGCGTATTCCCGGGAACTGCCACCGATTGGCAGCAGAACCCGGGAAACACGGACGAGAAGGGCGTGTTGGTGTGGACTAGAGTCCCTCGACGGAACCCGTGGACATCTCGAAGAACCGACGGGCAGCGAAACGGTCGGGATTGACCGTGGCTGTCTGGTAGAGAACGCCCGAGTTGTCGCCGTTACCCCAAGTCGGCTCCGAGTAGCGGATGGACTGGGGCACGAACTCGATGGCGAAAACGGTGCCGTTCGCAGCGCACTCGGCGAGACGAGCAACGATGCGGTGGTACATGGACACAGCACCCTCTGCGAGAGGCTTGCCATCCACACCCATATCGGTGCGGAACCACAGTTCAACGGCAGACGAGAAACGGCCAGGGATTTCCCCGTCAGCCTCGGTGGTCCAGTCCAACGGAGCGTGACCCTGAAGGTCGTGCACCGTGCACAAGAACGCACCAGACTTGCCGTCACCCGACATCTTCGGGACGATGTTGCGAGCCGTGGAACCCTTACCCCACGACACACCATTGATGATGACCTGCATAGTGATACCTCCTAAGGTTCAATGAATAGAGCAGGATGACCCAAACAAAGCGGAACACACGAAACGCGCGACCGCCCCGCAGGGGCCCCTAAGGCATTTAGAATAAAGTAATATAAACTAAAGATATATATAATGTATTAAAATCTATATAAAAGAATTGGGGATTAGTTGGCGGCAGCCAACTTCTCCCTCTGCTCGCGCAGCTTGGCGAGTGCGACCTGAGTCTGCACACGCTTGAGCTTTGCAATCGCAGCCGAACCCCAAGCAGATGTCTGCTGATCCGCAGCCTTGAGCTTTGCGGTGAGGTTCGCAATCTCAGCTTCGCTGAGATGCGCCTTGAGCTGACCAGCAAGCAGGACGATGAAATCGTACTGCTTCTTGCTCAAAGGCTTGATGTTCTGTGACTCGGACATGTTGTCTCCTTCTCTAGTCGGGTCTCTAAAACATTTATAAAATAAAGATATATAAAAAAGATTCCACAGAACCGTCATCGACGACGGTTCCGGGAACGAAGGAATGCAGCCTTGATCTCCAGCAGCTTGAGATACTGCTTGTTGCTGAGATCGCCTTTGATCCAGAACAACTTGTACATCACATCACAAAACTTGATGTGTGAGTTGTCTCGAGCAAAGTCAAGAGCTTCATCCTTCATCTTGGCTGATACCCAATCTGAAGTCATACTGACCACCTCCACTAAAACCTTTATAAAAGATATATAAAGATTGGCAATCCATAGGACGTCAATCTAAATAAATCTAGATCATCCGTAATTCCTATGGATAAGAATGGAGTGTGTTGTCCATCTCTATAAAACATTTATAAAATAGGAAACAAACAGCACTATTGCAGCATCCTGCAAGCCTTCGCGGCTATTTGTTCCAATCACCCAGACAGCGATCTATAAAACATTTATAAAGATATAAAATAAACCGAATCAGTACCCTAAAAGGGTACATCATCGGAAGAGCCAGTCAACGCTGTCTCAAGAGAACGAACGGACTCACGAAGACGAGCAATCTCGGCCTTAAGACACTGAATGCACGTGATGCTAGGCACCTCGTCCATATCCCACGAAAAGGTCTCGCACTTAAACATGTGAGTAAACTCACTGTGGTGCTCCACCATGTGGAATGTATCTCCGACACGAGCAAACTGCTCCTCAAACGTAAACGGTTCCGTTACGTAATCACAATGGCAAACGTGTTCTACCATGTTAACCTCCTTGGTCTATAAAACATTTATAAAATAAACGAGGAATCCCCAGCCTAAGCCGGTTCATCCTCGCAGCACTTGTGGTCATCCTTCGTGCAGCCAGCCCACTCACACGTTGTGCAGTAGTCGTACTTGTGCTCCATCTGAGAATCACAGTGTTCACAGGTCCAATACATGTTGACTCCTTCCAGTCCCTAAAACATTTAAAAGTATATGAATACGACAAATAGCTACTGCACCGTTCTTAAACGGGTAAGATCAGCAGCTACCAACAAGAAAACCGCTTAGCGGAACTGCACGTCTGCAGCGGAATGAGTTCTTGTTTGAGCCTTCTCTTCCACTATAAAATTTAAAAAATATAAAGCATGAAAGTTAACCCAGCCTAAGCCAGGTCAACCTCATTGGCTAAACGCAATAACACATCTCCATGGCAGCCTTGAGGTGCACAAAAGCACACCAAGTCTTTGCCACGAAGTTCGTGCAATGCTTGCATTAAATGTGGTTGCGTAACAACCCAATCTTCATACTTACGAATCACGTCTTCACGTGTTCCATCCTTGCCAATCACAAATGGGTTACCCCACTTAGTTGGCCTGCCAATGTACACAGCACTAGGTGGTGCCGTGTTCTTATACTTATTGTGTACTCTCACAATAACTCCTATCTATCTATAAAAACTTTATAAATATATATAAAAATGGAAGGGTTACTCCCCGCTTACGCGGAGAGCTCCTCCTTTGCCTTGTCAACTGCAGTAGCAGCCAAGCCAATCGACATGAAGATGCCAAGGATGAACATGTTCACCTTGTACACCTTCCAGAACGCCTTCCAATAGGACATGTCGTACCTCCATGATAGTGACTCTAAAACGTTTATAAGGTATATATAAAAATGAATGGAGTCAGCGCAAGCGCTTCGTCCAAACGGTCCAGGCAAAGCGAAGCTCTGCCGGGTTCTTCCACGAACGGATGTAGAGTCCGTACTCTTCCTGTCCGTGGATACCGATGTTCTTGAACCACATGGTGGTCTCCTTTCATCTCTAAAAACTTTATAAAAAGATATATAAAAACCCAGACTAGACTCGAGCATACAAGGGGCTCGAATCTAGTGGGCCGGTCAAGGCAGCTGCAGCCTGTCACCGGGCATGATGATTACTCCGTACTCGTCTACCAACTGACGAATAGCGGTCATCACGCCATCAGTACAATGCTGCTGCGCAATTGACCAGATGGTCTCACCAGTTGCGACAATGTGCAGAGCACCGTCACACCTAGCAGGAGTCTCTTGCGAGACATCCTTAACAACCAAATAGAAGAACAATGATGCAACGAGTGCAACCATGATTCGCCGACGAATGTACATAATGTACTCCTTCCAGTAGTGGATCTATAAAACCTTTATAAAAAAAGAAAATAACTCAGCCTAAGCTGAGTCATCTTCGGGGAAATGTTCTTCTTGTGCGACTTCGTCACAAAGAGAACAAACAAACACATAAAAACCCCTAGAGGGCTGTGTTTGTTCTCCCCATTGCCAATCGTGTTGACATTCTGACATAATGTACTCCAATCTCTGTCAATAAAACCTTTATAAAATAACAGTAAATAATGACTCACTCATTACTTACTGCCTGTAGACAAGTGCTTGTCTAATGAGTCAGGATTATTCGGGGCGGTGCCACTCCGTCCTATACCGCTGATGTTAACCAACACTAGCTAACACCTTCTCTAAAAGATTTATAAAATAAGCCGAATCCACACCCTAAAGTGCTTCATCGGTGGTGTTGACGTCGAGCTCTTCGTAATCGCACGTCTCGCAGTGAAGATACGTGTAGTCTTCCCCACGCGTAACGTGCACGAAGTCGTGCGTCAGACAATTCGGACACTTTGTCACGGTGACTCCTTTCAGTCTCTAAAACCTTTATAAATAAAGATGTATATAAAAAATTGGGGTCTTACGCCCTTGCTTGAGGGCAGCCCTTACTCAGCCAGCGATGTGGCGAGCGACGAAGACTCGTGCCTTGTGGAGCACTTCCTTCGTCTTCTTCTTGGCCTTGTCGTTTCGCTGCTTGCGCTTGAAACGGGCCTGTGCAAGATCGTCCATGTCTCACTCCTTCCTTCTATAAAACGTTTATAAAACACATATGTATCTCACTATCACGCACAGCTAAATAGTGAGATACATATAAAATAAAAATAAAATAAAGATTCAAGAGACATATAAAACAAACAGGACTTACCCATCAGCCAGGGGGTAGCTGATGGAGCCTGCGGCGTTAGACGAGAGCGTGGATCTCCGCCAGCTTGGATCCCTGCTCACGCATGATCTTGCTGATGGAGTAACGCGAACTGGACCAGTTCTTGAAGTACTCAGTACCCTCGTAGAACTGGATGTCGATTCGACCCGCACACGTGTGATCGATCACCATGAGAGTGGTCTCGGTCACTTGGATGTAGGCCTGCCCGCCATTGTAATGGCAAAGCATGTTCTCGGCTGCCGCCTTGTTGATGATCTCGTCCACTTGGGCGAGACTGATTGGCTGAAGTGCCATGACTACCTTTCCGCGTCCGTACTTGGGGTTCGGGACGCTAACAGTCTCTATAACATTTAAAGAAACATATATAAAAAAAGGAGGTTAAGCCCTCCCTAACGGGAGAGCTCCTCCTTCGCCTTGTCGACGGCGAAGACGATGCCGACGATTGTGACGAGGACGCCCAAGATGAACGTGTTCACCTTGAGCACCTTGAGATAGGCGGAAAAGTACGACATGGTGTTACCTCTTTCTGTAGTTGAATACCAGTCTATAAAACATTTAAAAGTATAAATATATATAAAACAAAAGGGACTTACACTGCTTGCGCAGCTGCCCTCGACATCAACCATACATGTTGAAGATGTCGTCTTCCGACATCTCGTCTTCATCGTTGAAGATGGACTTGATGCGGCTGACGATGTTGGTCTTGGTCACGAGGCAATAAGCCCCGAAAAACCAAATGCCCTTAGTGACCGCAAATGCGATCACTGTGTAGAGAGCAACCAAAAGTGACATGATGATACCTTCTTTCTGTAGTTACGAACACACGTCTATAAAACCTTTATACAATAAACAAATATCAAACAATGAGGACTTAAGCCCCTCCCTGACGCGGGGAGGGGCAGCCTCAGCTCAGTTGCCCGAAGGAAGGGCGAGCATCTCCGACTTCTTGCCGAAGGTGCGGGTCTTTGCGCGACGGCCGTAGCCCTGCGCGATGACCCCGAGCTGACGAGCCGTCTCTGCGTCGGCGTCGTGCTTGCGTGCAGCCTCGTTGACGAGCTTGGTGAGCTCCTTCTCGTTGAGGTGCGGGTGATTTGCGATCTTGTCTCGCAGTGACATGGTGTTACCTTCTTTCTGTAGTCGTGGATACATGTCTCTAAAACCTTTATAAGATAGGGATACCATCCCCCGGTGGGCTCGCTAAAGCATAGGTATCCCTATATAAAATACTATTACCCGCTTATAAATTTTCCCCCATTTTTCCTATATATAGACTTTATATATCCTTATACAGGTTAATATGACCGCCCAAAAAAAATCAGAAATATTTCCCTAAATGAGTTGACAGACACACATAACACCGATAGTGTGACCTCCGTAAAACAAAAAGGGCCAATCAAGGCCCCCGAAACAAAAAGGATAAAACAAATGCCACGTAAACCAAAAGACACAAATGCAGATCCAGAAAACTTCTACGCGCTAGAAAACACTACAGAAGTAGAAGAGTTCATTGAATCATATACTAATCAAGGTCTAGACTCCTATAGATCAGCTTATTCAGACTCTGACTACGATACAGATAACTACGGATACTCAGACTACTGATATCCACTACATCTATAATCAAAATCCCACTGGTAACAATGCCTAATTAATCAAAGGTTATATAATGAAAAATATAAGACAGAACAATCTCATCATAGGATCAGACAATCTCTTCAACGCTAAACATAAAGACAGTTTTTATAATTTGTTTAGAAATGAACATGATATCTTTATGTTAGAGAATCATAAGACAAGAGATGTGGACTTTATAGCAGAAGCTATTAAAGCTAAGATGAGTCTTGATTATAATCATAAAGTATTCATAGGATCAGGTGAAGATGTATATCTATTCTTTGATCTCTATTTGGAGTACGGCATCATCTTTGATGTGGCGATTTTGATTAATGGAACCTATTCCAATACAATCTACCTTGACCCAAGTAACTATAGATATACTGAGCTAGTAGATCAATTGTCTCACAATACTGAAATTTACAATTTGTATGGAAAGCTTTCTAGACATGAACAGCTAATCTTTGCAAAGGTAAATGAGAACATTCCTACATACATACCACCATCAATGTCTTCTAGATTCTCTCTAGAAGCTTATGGACTACTTGTATATGGATACTACGAGCAGACTGGTCTATCTAACCACATAGGTAGACTATCTTACTTATAAACCGAATTCACTGGCTTTCAGGCGTATTTGATAGACTTCTTTATCAGTAAGTCCTTTGACTACGTCTGAAAGTTCAGTTTCGGTCACTTCTGATATATCTAGTATCATTTCCCAGTCATCTATATCAATAAGATTAACCGTGATAACATCGCCTTCTTTATAGGCAGTGATGACACACTTATAGTTGTCTAGACCTTCGTAATCGTACTCTAAGATATCGCCAGCTTCTTCATCAAAAACTTGACCAAAGAACTTAAAAAGCAATTCCCATAGATTTTCATTCATATATTTCAGCCTATATACGTTTACTATTGATGTTATAGTAATGAAAAAGGGTGTATTATGGCAAGATTTTCATCAGCAGTAAAAGGTTTAATTCCTAAGTCAACAGGTGGACGTATGGCCCTAGGAGCTGGTGGAGCTCTTGGCGTAGTAGCAGGTGTCGCTGGATATAGAAATAGACAACCCAAAGGCATTCCTGTTATAGGTGATTTTACTAGTGTCGCTAGCCCTCAGAAACAATATGAATGGATGAGAGAAGGTGGATCATCTCATAGCTCAGCAGCAGGCTATATATCTTCGCAGTATCCAGACTACAATACAAGAACATTAAGAATGTAACTATGGCACCTCGTAAAACTAATAAGCCCAAAAAGACAGCTAAGTATTACAGCTCTAACCCAGAAGCTAAGGCTAAGAAAGACGCATACAACAAAGCGTTCAATAGAAAGTCCGATCAGCTAGCTAAAAGACGTGAGTTAGCATCAGAAAGACGCAGACGTGGGATTATGGGTAAAGGTGGCCCTGATATGTCACACACTAAAGATGGCAGAATGGTCCCCGAATCGCCCACTATTAACCGTGGCCGTAATCGTGGTAAGAAGTAATTAATTATAAAAAAAATTACAAAAAATTTGGCGGCGGGAAAAGCCTCAATTATTCTTGATTATCTGAATCCACCGGTGTAGGTTCTTGATCATCATCACCGAAGTCTTCCATCCACTTCTCTCCATCAAAGAATTTTGTAACAGACCAAGGATCTATTCCTTCTTTTCCCTTAGTTGTTTTTCTTGATTTAGCTAACGCCATCTTCTGTCTCTTCTATCCAATTGTCACCGCATTCTCTGCAGGTAACATCAAACTTTTGGCATGTTGCGCCTTGTTCTTTGGGTAGAGGGTTGATCAGAACGTCCATTGGATATGGACAGTCTGGACAAGGTTCTAGATTAAGTTTGTGGTTCTTCATCTTTTTTCTCTGGTGAATTTACTTGTTGTAATATACTGTCGTAAAGACTTTCATCTTCCTTTAGCTTATTAATAGCGTTTTCTCTACCCTGAGAGAACATCTCGCCTTTATAGTAAATCCATGCGCCCTTTTGTGAAAACAATCCAGACATAAATCCTAGATCCAATAAAGATCCATACATATCTACACCCTTACCGTAATAGATGTCAAATTCTGTAACCTTTAATGGTGGGGCCATCTTGTTCTTAATAACCTTAGCTTTTACCTTAATGCCGATCGATTCTCCAGCTTTATCTTTGATATCTTCTTTCTTTCTAATATCAATTCTTACTGAGGCAGCATATGGTAGTGCTCTACCACCTGGTGTGGTTTCTGGGTTTCCAAACATAATACCAATCTTCATTCTTAGTTGATTAATGAAGATGACTAACGTTTTATGTTCGTTGGCAAGTGCTGTAATCTTTCTTAATGCTTTAGACATCATACGAGCTTGTAATCCCATTTGATTAGCTTCCATATCGCCTTCAAGCTCTGCTTTAGGAACAAGTGCAGCAACTGAGTCAACAACAATCATTCCAACTTCACCAGTCTTAATAAGCTTGTCTACAATCTCTAAAGCTTGTTCGCCGTAGTCTGGTTGAGCTAATAACAATTCGTCTAAGTCCACACCTAATGCAGACATATAGACTGGATCTAATGCATGCTCAGCATCAACATACGCACAACGAATACCTTGCGATTGTGCTTGTGCAACTGCAGATAATGCAATTGTTGATTTACCTGACGACTCTGGTCCGTAGATTTCTACTACCCTTCCTCTAGGAAGGCCACCAATGCCAAGTATCTTATCTAGTGTTGGAGCACCTGTTGAAATTGAAGGCCAAGATTCAATATTAGATGAACCGAGTTTCATAACTGCGCCAGTGCCAAACTGTCTTTCTAGCTGCGCAATAGCTAGTTCTAGTGTTTTAGATTCTTCCATACATAGATTATATCACAACCCAAACTGCTTCACTACAAGCAAATGATGATACAATATAAGCATTATGTGTTTAAAGAAAAAGAAAGAAGATTTATATGTCAAGAAAAGTTGATTTGAATTTTGATTACAGAAGAGCAGTTCTTTTACTCAGAGATCGCATTAACACTCCGATGGATCTACAAAAAATTTGGGCGTTTTGTGGACCGTGTAAAGAGGATTGTCCTGACATAGAAAAAATTTCTGACGAAAATTCTTGATTTTACTTGACAGGTGTGGTTATAATTGATTACTGGATCAAAACTAGTTCTAAGTATTTATAATATACTTACTCAAGTAAACAGTAAGAATACTCTGGAAAGAGAAACTCTTAATTACTATAAGGATCATCAGGCAATTTTTAATGTAAAAAGGCGCCCAAGATGAAACTTTATCAAATATACTTTCCAGAACTTGCAACCTACGTAAAGTATAAGGCGCTGACTCCAGAAGAGATAGAAATGCTAATAGTAGACATTTCTTCTAAAGGCGATAAAGATTTCAAAAAGCTTATACTAGAAAACGTAGTACATAACTTAAAGACAGATATTGCAGAAGCTTTAAGATTAATGGCTAGAGCCTCTGCGGAAAGAGCTATTGAGGCATTATACAACGGATGCGTAGCTTTAAATCCTCGGATTAGATGTTGATCTGTGGATCAATCTTGCTTACTCAAAAGCTGTTGATATAGATGATCTTGACGACAGTATATTTGATGAAAAACTTGCCAAGAAATTTAAAGATGCAAAAAGCAAGAAACAGTCCACCAAGGGAAAACTTAAAAGAATATCTAGACAAAGATTTTTAGGGTTAGAAGGACATCTTACTTCCAATATTATTGGACAACAAGATGCCATAAGTTCTATAATTTCTGCTTTAAAAAGATCACAGGTAGGATTAAATGACAAGAATAGACCACTAGGAGTTTTCTTGTTTGCTGGGTCTTCTGGGGTTGGCAAAACACATTTAGCAAACACTCTTCATAAATATCTTTTTGGTGAAGAATATCCTATGGTCAGAATAGATTGTGGTGAGTTTCAGCATAAACATGAAAACCAAAAGCTTATAGGTTCTCCTCCTGGATATATTGGTCACGATGAAGGTGGTCAGTTGGTTAACTTGGTGAAAAAGAATCCATCAACCGTTGTTTTATTAGACGAAGTTGAAAAGGCTCACCCAGATTTATGGAATACTTTTTTGCGAGTTTTTGAAGATGGAATACTTACTGATGGTAAAGGTGAGGAGGTTAATTTTCAAAACACAATTATTATTATGACAACTAACCTAGGTAATGAAAAAACAGTTGATTTCTTATTAGGTTCAGGAACTGGTTTTAATAGAAACATTAATTATAAGCTTGGAACAACTCAATCTCCTCCTAAAGAGTTAGTTGAGAAGAACACTTTGGAGGCAATTAGAAAACATTTTAGACCAGAATTTATAAATAGATTAGATAAAATTGTTGTTTTTAATCATTTAAAACAAGAAGATCTTGAAAAAATAGCAGAATTAGAAATGTCGGTAATTATAGATAAGCTTTCTAAAAAAGGATATTCAGTAAGTTATACTCATTCTGTTATATCTGCTCTTTTGGCTAAAGGTGTTGACACCGTTAAAGGTGCAAGAGGTCTTTCTCAAATTAGAAGAGAGCAAATGGAAGATAAACTTGCAGACATACTAATTAAGACTATTCCACCAAGAGGATCTTTGTTTGAAATATCTTATAAAGATAAAGAAGATAACTTTACTTTTACGATAAAACGACCAGAAAAACAAACAAAAGTAGAAAACTAAACTTACTATTATAAGCATAAGCACCTAAAGGAGAATTTATGGGCATAATGGGCAATTTAAATTCAACTATGGGAAGAATTGGCGCTGGCATATCTGGCAAAATACCTCAGATGAGAGCAGGAATGTCAAGCGGTGCTGCTATGACTAGAAACGTTGGCAGAATAGGCCAAGGTTATATGCAAAGAGGCGCTACTAGAGCTGGCTTAAATAATTCTTCTACCAGAAACAAGGTAATTGGCTATGGGGCAACAGCAGCAGCAGGCGGTCTTGGCTATGGTGCATATAGAACTTCAAGAGGTAGGCGGAAGTCAAAATCAGCCTATTAATCCAATTTAATTTAAATATTTTAAGGAGATAAAAATGGCAATTCCAGGAATGTCATCAGGAGCTAAGCATTTTGCCAGAAACAGCGCAATGGCCCAAAGAGTAGCAGGTGGATTAAACACTGCAGCAGGTAGGGTTGGACGGAGCGGGACCTCATATAATGGGAGCAGGCCGTGGCATGAGAGGTAACGCAGCAGGTGCACTAAGTAAGATGGCTCAATACCCACGTAGAACAATGGCAGGCGGCGGTGCAGCAGCTTTAGGTGCTATGGGCTATAGTTCACAGCGTCGTAGAGGTAGTCAGAACTACCCAATGTACTAAGGTGGTTAGTCTATGTTAGCAGGAATGCGTAGAGCTGTTTCTAGTGGAGCTAGAATGGCAGGCAAAGGTGCAACTAGATTTGCAGGCTATCAAGGCGGTCGTTCTTTCTCTAAGATGGGTCAGGCTAGAATGGGAGCAGCTGCAGTGGGATTAGGTGCAGCAGGAATGCACACTAATTCTAAAAGAGGTGGCTATAAAGCTGGATATATTCCAAAGTCTTCAGCAACTATGGGGCTTCAACCAAAATCTAGTGGGGGTTCTACTTTTCTTTAAAGTTTTATGTTATATTATATGTGTTAAATTTAAAATGTGGAGATTATGTTATGAATAACTGGAAAAATTATATTAATGAAAATGGAAGTTTTGAACTTCCTAATTTTTTATATAGAACAATTAATGAATTGATGAAACAAGCTTTAGATATGGGAACTCTTCTTTCGGAAGATCAGTATAAGCTTAGGTCATACAAAGAGCAGACTAAGAAGATATTTAAACAGAAATGGTTTTCTGTAGCAGAGGCTCTAGAGTTTTTTGGGCTTATTGAAGAGTGTGTCTGCAAAGAATCTGTAAAAGATAATTATTGTGACGTATGCAAGGGAGCTAGATATGTTATTAGTTCTAGTCTTTCTCCTGATGAGATGAGAGAAATAGGCGTGTTTGTTAACGCAGGTCAAGATGTCAAAATAATGGACAAACTGCAAAAGAGTTTGTTTGAAGTATTAAATGAAGTGCAGTAGATGTTATTCAGAAACTGAAGTTGTTTCAGAATATTATGATTTTGAAGATGAAGTATTAACTAGAGATAGATATTGTTCTACTTGTAATTCTGTCTTAATAGAAAAATTCTACAAAAATAATAGATATGTTAGCGATTGGATAGACATCAATGTCAGAAATAGAGAAGAGTAAAGACAAAGAGTCTTTTATTAAAAGCTTTGAATCATTAAGACCAGATTTGTTTTTTCCAGAAGAATGGACAGATTCTCAGATACAACAAGCTACTGATCTTGTTCGTCCGCAAAAAACAAGAACATCAATGTTCGCATCTATACCAATGAGATGTGAAGGCGAAAGATGTATATTTGCACAAACTTGTCCATTATTAAAAGAAAGTCTTGCTCCAAAAGGAAATCCATGTCCTATAGAAATGTCCATAGTTTCTCAATTTACTACCGAGTACATGCATCAATTGGATGTTAGTCCTGATAACTTAGTAGAAGTTTCTATGGTTAGAGATCTTGTTGATCAAGAAGTTCAATATATAAGAAAAACAAAACTCCTTGCAAAAGAACATTTTATTCAAGAGAATGTTGTTGGTATTGATTCAAATACTGGTGAACCAATATTGAAAAAAGAATTGCATTTAGCTGTTGAACTAGAAGACCGTTTGCATAAAAGAAGAAAAGATCTTCGCAATCAACTATTAGCTACAAGAGAAGCTAGAGCAAAAGTTGGACAAGTTCAACTTGATACCGCACAAGCCATATCTGAAATTATATATAAAGTTCAAAATATTGAAAAAGAAAACAACAAGATTCTTCGTCAAAAACTAGGAATTGTTGAAGTTGATGAATATATTGAGTCTCAAAAAGATATAGAAGATAATGGCTAAGATAACTCCACGAATTGGCTATCAAGGTATAGTTGATCTGTCCCAAAAATTAGCTCCACTAGCGCATCAAGGTTTAAGACCTCAGTCAGATTTATCAACTGGTAGAATTGTAATAGGGCAGCAATCTTTAGGTGATATATATGGAGATGATTTTCTTAATAGAGCTGTAAATTTTCAGAGAGATATTTTTGAAAGATTAACAACAGGAGCTACATCTTCTAGAGATTTATTATCATTGGGTGGTTCAAACTTTTTTAATCAATCAGATCCTCTTACTGTAACTAGATTAAAATCATTATTCCTTGCGTCAAATGCAACGATTGACTTAAGAATGTTTAATACAGGAACGCAAAGAGAGTTTGCTGAGAGATTTACAAATGAAGTTATGCAATTAGGTAATGTAATTAAAGGTGTAGGATTACCAGCATATTCTTCGGCAACAAGCAACGTATATAATCAATTTTTTAATTATTTAGTAAATACAACAGAAGGGGCTTCTATAGAAGAAGGAATTAGCCCAATGATGACAATGTTGGGAAGAACTTCTATAAATATCAAGAGAAGATTTGGTACTTCAGATAGTTTAGAAACTGTGCTTCACACTCCTAGATCCTCAATAAAAAGCGCACAAGGTTTTCTAGAAGACTTTGCTCAACGGAAGAAGAATGCTTGAGTTAAGATCTCCAGATTTATTAAGTGGTGGAGCAAATAGGTTAAATGTTTATGGGGTTAATTTCGGGAAAGCAAGAGCATTAACTGAATTGGGTTACTACAACGCAGCACAACACGACATTGGTGTTGGAGAAATTTTTAATATTATTACAGCTGACATTGAAACTACTGGGATAACATCTCAGTCTCAAACAAGAAGCATTTCTTACATGAAGAGAAGAGCTAGATATACTTCAGACGGAGCAATAGAATATTTAGATGAAATTGATCCAAGCAATGTGAAAACAGTACATCTATCAACCAGAAGAATGAATCAAGCTCAGGCCAGATATGTTAATCCAGATGGAACTGTAGAGATGTTGCCACTAGGAGAATACTCTTTGGCCAAAGAAGCTCTTCCTGGAGAAACAATAGTCGGAGGGGCAAGATCTAATCTTCCTGGTCTAGCAGCAGATGCCTCAGCCTCTGATGTAGCAAGAGCTCAAGCAGATGAAATTACAAAAGTATTAAATGAGTTTACTGGATATGATGAAACGACAAGGTCTATAGTTAACAAGGTGAGGTTAGAAGGTCATAACTTAGCAAACTTTGACACAAAGTTTTTAGGAACTCATCTATTATCTCTTCATGATCAGATAGAGGGTCGGACTAAGTCCAGAGCATCTTCAGGCTTTAGAGAGATTTGCTCAGCTAAGGGTGGATAATCCATTCTATGTAGTGGATACAATCAATGCTTTGCACCACTCAGTTGGAGAACAAGCCTCGTCAATTGAAAACATATTACGAAATGCTGGAGTGAGAAGCGATGAAGGTATTCTTGAGACCATAACAAATTCTTTGTTAGATGAAACTTTAAGAACAAAAAGTGCTTTAACTGGAGAAGCAGCAGGAAGATTAACTGTAGAAAATACAATATTAAACACAAATCTTCTTCAACTAATAGAAGATGAAGGGTTATCAGATAACTTCTTGAATCTAATGGAACAAAGAGGAACTCACTCATCTGTAGTTGACACTGTTATTCAGGGTTATATGGGCAAATATCTAGAGTCTGGTCAATTAAAAATTGGAATTGCAGACCACGAATTAGTTTCCATATTAGAAAGTCATGGGGAAACACAAGATGTAATAGACAGAGTTGTTCAAGGGTTAAGGTCTCAAGGCCATGTTAAAGAAGGTGCGTATAGTGCTTTTCAAAAATTAGTTAGAGCCAAAGCAAAGAGCGGTGCAGCAATAACACTAACTACAAACGTAAGAGATATGTCAATGTTCTCTGATGAAGCATTTGAATTTTTATCAAAAACAAATCAAGGCTTAGAAAGAGTTACTTTATCTGTAGGAATTGATGAGATGCGAGCATTTGGCTTGGGCGACTCTCTTCCAGAGTCTTTTGAGGGAACTCTTAGATATTCTAATGGTCAATTTAGAGTTGGTAAACAAGTTGTTCAAGAAGACATAGCAAGAGCTCACATGGTCCAAGTCTTGCAGGACGCAAGAAATAATGTTACAGAATCTCTTACTTTAGGTGGAGATGCGTCTACAGGAATACCTGGAAAAGTTCGCCAAATAAATACAGCTGCTAGTAAAATACAAAACGTTAATATAACTAATTTACAATTATCACAAGCAGAAGAAATTCTGTCCCAAAGAAGATCTGGAGTAACTGTTGGTACACCTCTTGCATCTAGGACTCTTGATCAACAAGAAGAGGCATTAGAGACTACTAGTCAAATATTTAAAAAACAAATTGCAGACACTGGTGAAATAATCTATGGAAATGGTCAAATTGAAAATTATCAGAGACTACTTTTGGAAAGGGGATTGCCATTTGCAGGTCAAGATGTAAGAACTCGTGTAATTTCAACAGAGCTATCTAAAGCAACCACTGATATTGGAGAAGCTATTTTAACTGCTCAAGGTAAAGCTCCCATTGCAAGAAATATAGAGGCAATGGCTGAATATGGTTTTTCTTTTGCTGTAGGACAAGGAAGAGAAGGATCTGATGCATTTGCTAAGTTAGGAATGGAAGCTAGAGACGACGCTAAAATATTCTCTACATTTGTTTTGGATGACGTATCAAACGCAAACTCAAGATTAATAATTCCATGGGAACACTTTAGGGAACTAGAAATAAATGTCAATGGAAAAAGCTTAAAATTTGGATCTCAAGAATACATTGAAAGTAGTGCATATAAGATGCACATGTCTATGCCACAACTACAAGCTAAAGATCAAGATATAGTAAACTTTGTCTTTCATCATCAATTTAACAACGAAGATGAAGCTCAAGCCGTAATTAGGCAAATACATAAAAGGGTTTTACCAAATCAAGTTGAGTTAGACGATTTTAGGGGAACTCAAGCACTAAGTCAAATACAAGAAGCTATTCTAAATAAAACAAAAAACCCCGCTGGTTTAGAAGGCGTTCAACTTAGTAGGGATCAAGTAGCTAAATTAGCTATGTCTACAAGAGAAGACGCATTAGACGAATTTGGCAAAGAAGTTGTTGATGCCTATGATGCAATAGTTGCTCAGCAAGCAAGAACTTTAATGGACGAAAGTACTGGTGGAATTGTTGCGCTTTCGGTAAGAGGAGAAAACGCTGCCGCAGTAAAACAAACTTTTGAAACACTTGCTGAAGAAACAAGTGGTCTAGGAGATCAACCCCTTAAAACATTTGATATGAGAATGGTTGAGACAACAGAAGAAGGTGCAGTTCTCAGAGTGCGAAACGCAGAAGCGGATTTGTTAGCAGCTCAGATTTCTGGAGATGTAGCAATTGCAGAAGTTGGAGAAGCAGCAGAAGCAGAAAGAGTAGCTTTGCAGACTAGATTAGATGAAGAGATTGCAAAGATTGAAAGAGAAGCACAGCAAGCTGCTGAAATGCTTCCACAACGTCAACAACAACTGCAACAAGTTCAATCTCAAGTTGATGATTTAACAACAGGATTTTCTTCATTAGATGAACTTACAGGAGATTCTTTAGAAGAGTATGGAAAACTACAGGACGAAATTGCAAGAATAAGTGGACAAATAGACAATGCAAATACAGCAATTGGTCAAAAAGAAACTTTGCTTGAAAGAGCTCAAGCGCAATATGATCAAGATCTAGCAAATATTGGAACAACAAAAAATGTAGAAGCTAAAGTAATTTCTGATTTTGATGATGAAGCTCAAAGAGCTTGGAAAGAAGCTAAAGAAATAGCTCCCAAACTACCTAAAAAAACCAGAGATGCAATAGTAGAAGCTGGAAACAAAGTACCTACAGCAGCTGATCCATTTATTGAACGTGGTTTTAAATTTATGGAAAGAAATAGAAATACTATTCTTGCTGGAGCTGCATTAGTTGGAGTAGGTTTATTTTTAGCTAAAAGAAAAAATAAACAAGATCAAGAAGAAGTCTTTGAAGAAACGCTTCAAATGGGAGAGCCTCAAGAGGAACAAAGAAGGTTTGGGGCACAAGATGCGTTACTAAATGCTAGGAGATATAAAACTACTGCAGACCCATTGGTTACGGCTGGGGTTGTTGGCAATTTAGATAGAAATAAAATTGGACATCATAACATGAGTCCTCGTAAACATAGTCATTTATTTAGAGGTTAAAAATGGGAGTACTAGGTTCTGTAGGAAAATCAATCTACAAGGGAGCAACTTCTAGAGTGGGTGCGGGCATGATAATAGGTGGTGCAGCAGCAGCAGGTTTATATAAAACCGCAGCAAGACCCGCAATGGATGCAGCAATGGATGTTGCTCTTGGTGATCCAAATGCAGATCAACATTTTGTTGGAGAAAAACTTTCTCCTTTAGTTTTTGGTGCTGGCGCAATTGGTGGTATGGCTGGCGCTGCAAAACTTGCATCTCCACAATATTATCAAGACTTTATGCCTCCAGTTAAACCTGCTGTTGGAGTAGGGTTAACTGGTGGTATAGGAGTATTAGCTGGCGGTTTAATGGGTAGAGGATTTTTAGGAAAAGGAAAAGGAGCTCTAATAGGTGGTGCAATTGGAGGAGCCTTGGGTCTAGCTGGTTATGGAAAACTTGCAGCAAATAGAGCAGCACAAGGTGAAAATACTCCTTACGCAGGAAATAGAAGATTAAATCCAAATACTTTAAATTATGATGACTACGAAAACACTCAAGGGTATTTAAGAAACTCTTCTCTTGCTATGGCTAATAAACTAAACAGCCATGGAGATATTGTTTTCGGAATGCATAATATGAGAAGAGGATATTAATGATAGGAAATACTAAAGAAATGGTTGCAGAAGAAGCTGCTAACATAGGTGGTTTTCCTGGGCTAGCCATGAAAATGGCAGAAACTACAGAATCTTTAGGAGTTCTTAATAATCCTTTGTTTTTTGCTGGCTTTAATAATTATAGATATCAACAAACTCTTATTAAAGGTGGGTTTAAAGATTCTAGGTTTTTTGGAATAAGAGCTGGAAGTAGAAGAGCTGGATTAAGAAGCTTTCGGAGCTGGAGAATTATTTCCTACAGATTTAAATTCTAGTTCTTTTTTTGGTGGAAGAAATATTTTTGGGCAAACAACTAGAAGAGGACAAAAGTTTTTAGACAAAGCAGCTACGGGATCTAGAGGTGGAATAAGATCTGCAGTAGCCCCTGTGGGTAGAGGTTTTAGAACAAACTATAATCCATTCAATATGATGAGAGGTCGATTTAGTGACCTTTCAGTTTTTGGTGCAGGGCATGGAGCTAACTTTTATGCTCCAAACCAAGGTGGTTTCTTATCTGGTATTGGAAATATTGGGTCTAAAGATAATCCAAGATTTAGCGGTGGAGTAATTGGTAGGCTCGGTGCTATTTCCAAAATGGAAAGATTAGCTGATAAAGGTAGTGCAAGAGCTGCAGCAAGATTAGGCAAGTTTGACATGAACTTAGCTAGAGTCATGGCCATGAATAATCCACAAGCTTTAGTAGCGCCCGGATATGCTAGAACATTGGCTACTACAACAAGTTCTTCTCTTCCAGCCGGAATGAGAGGAACGGCAGCAAGTAGATTAGCAGCAGCTAGAGCTACAATAGCCACTCCTGCAGGAGCTCGTGCAGCAATTGAAGCTGGACACATGAGTTCACTTGGTTTATCTTTAACTGGTGCATCAGGAGCAGCAGCTGTTACAAATGGAATGCGCAGAGTTGCCTTAGTAGAAGGTACTAGAGGCACCTACTCTAAGAGGTTTATGCAGAACATACTAACTTCTGGTGGCGGTGCTGAAATGAGAACTATGGGTGCAGTTGGTCGAACTGTAGGGTTCGGCGTAGAAAACATTGCAATGAACGAAACTGCAGAAAAACTTATTAGACCTTTGGCAGGTGCTTTAGAAAAAAATCCAGCTTTAATGAATAGAGCTGTTGGAAGAGGAATAACTGGATCAACACACTTAGCATCTTCCTTAGCACCTGAAATAGTATCTGCTAGAACAGGTCTGGCAGCAACTCAGATAGTTGATCAAGGGATTATTAAGAGTCTTGGTGTTAGAGGAGCAGCACAAGCTGCTAGAGTAGGTGGAGCCAGAGTTGGTCTTGCAGTTGCTGGAGAAGCAGCATTAGCTGCTATTCCTGGTGTAAACTTAATATTTGCAGCTGACATGGCTTTCCAATTAGCTAAGTTAGCTGGATTAGGAGTTAAAGCAGGAATCAATTTAGCAAAAGATGGACTAAAGTCAATGCAGGGAACAATGAATAATGATGTTTTTGGCAATGGCTATAAAGACAATGAAGTAGCAGCGACTTCAAGAGCAAGAGGTGTTATGGCAATTCAAAATAGTAGAATGAATGCTAGATCATTACTTGGTTCTGAGGGCGCTATGATGGCAGCACATTTCGGATAAAATATGTTTGATAATACAAAAGAATTTAGAGATCAATTAAGAAAACTTTCTAGAGAAGATCTTCTTGATATTATTCAAGAACAAAACCCAGAAACTATTAAACAAATTAATAGAATTGAGTGGGTATTTGAAAATAAGCTTCAGCATCTTTCTTGGAATGATGGTACTCCAATATTAGGTAGGCCATTAACTGTCAATGAGTTATCTCTTCTTGTTGAAGAGCCATTTGAGATTAATAATGAACTATTAAATATGCGGAGTTTCTGCAGAACAACAAAGGCAAATACACATTGCTAAAGACCCTTGTAGATGGGCAAGACATTTTTTAGCTGCAGAAACAAGAGTTTATCAAACGCTTATATTAAGAGATCCAGCTTTAAGAAAAGTCTTAAGAGCTGGTCGTCGTTTGGGCAAAACTTTTAGTATGGCAGTATATTTGCTTCACTATAGTTATACTCATAAAGATGGTAGATCATTGGTTATTGCGCCAATGAAAACTCAGGTTGAATTAATCTATCAAGAAATTTTACGTTTAGCATCAAAGAGTGAATTAGTAACAAATTCTATATCAAGAAAAGTTACATCTCCTCAATTTATGATTCAATTTACAAATGGGTCAACTATTAGATTCTTCACATCTGGCATGAGATCTGGAGGAAAGTCTGACGTAGCAAGAGGTCAGGAGGCTCATGTCATCGTGCTTGACGAAATGGATTATATGAATCCAGACGACCTTGACGCACTATACGCAATGCTTCAGAAAACAGCAGAAGATCAACCAGATAAAGTATTAATTGGAGCCTCTACACCAACTGGTAGAAGAGAAAGATTTTGGGAATGGTGTAGATCTGAAAGATTTAAAGAGTTCTGGTTTCCTTCATACTGTAATCCATTTTTCACAAAAGACCAAGAAGATGAGTTTAGAGAAGAGTATTCAGAATCTGGTTACAGACATGAAATTGAAGCAGACTGGGGAGAAGACTCAGAAGGAGTTTATCCTAGAAAGTATGTAGATAAAGCTTTTATAGAACCTTCTTGGAATTATATTCCTGAAATTACTTCAGCAAGAAATTTTTACACAATAGGAGTTGACTGGGATAAATATGGAGCAGGTACTAACATAGTTGTTCTAGAAGCTTGTCATGAAACATATGAAGAAGAACGTTTTAGAAACAAAGTAAAAGTTGCCTATAGAGAAGAAATTGCAAAATCAGAATACACATTAACAACTGCAGTAAGTAGAATTGTTGAGCTAAATAATGCGTTCAATCCTAAGTTTATATATGTAGACAGAGGATTTGGAGAGGTTCAAGTTGAACTTCTTCATAAGTATGGAGTAGAAAATCCATCTTCAGGTTTAAGAGATAAGGTTAAGGGAATTAGCTTTGGTGAGTCAATAGAGATTAGAGACCCATATACAAAACTTCCAGTTAAAAAAGAAATAAAGCCATACATGGTGGATAACCTTAGGCAATACTTGGAAAGAGAAGTTCTTGTATGTCCAATTTCTGATGAAGAATTATATCTTCAATTAATTTCTTATGTTGTAGTCAGAACAACACAAAGTGGTAGACCAGTTTTTGAAGCAGGAGGATCTGCAGTAGATCACGCACACGATGCACTCATGCTTGCGCTACTGGCCATAACACAAAATTATGGAGAGTTTAGTAAAGTAAAAGTTGCTACAAACACTAGCACATTTTCTAACACATTCTTTATGCCAAAGAATGAACCAGACTCAGATTATAGTGACGAGAAAAAAACCTCTAGTTCTTATATAGCAAATAATAGAGCTGGAAAGGTTTCTCCAGCTGGATTTGGAAGAACATCATCTAGAAAAATATCTAGAAAAACATTTTAGGAAAAAAATATGTCTATAGAAAATATTGGCCAAATACAACAAGTCACTTCAGATATTTTTGGAGATTATGGACTTAATGGTGTATCTCTTCAGTCAGAAGATACCTATAAAAGAAAGCTTAATCCCGCAGAAAATAAAAATAGCATTAGTTTTTTAACATCTGGTTCAGACCAAATATATACAATACCCCTTGCTTCGGTAAGGAATGAAGCATTAGCTGTGTTTAAGTCTTTGAATATCTTCATAGAAGATATGGATAATATTTTAGAACAAGTTAATCTAAAATCAGATGCGTCACCAGTCTTAGAAGAAACACACGTACATATTTGGTCAGAAGTACTAGGTTCAAATGAACAAGAAATAGATTTCCCTTTATTTGTTGGTTATCAAGAATATTTATACGCAGAAAAGCATCAATGTAGAGCATGTAGAAAATTTATCAAAGAATATAATAAGTTAATTTCAACTACTACTTTTGGTCATTTATTTACATTTAGAAAAATAGTGATTGGATTAGCTAACGAAGCAAACAGAATATTAATTTCATTACAGGAGGACTTTAGCTCAGATTATGAAGATGAATCACAACAACAAATCGCAGCGTATTACTCATATTGGCTCAAAATGGCCTCCCACTACAAGAAGCTCTTTGAACAAACGATACCGTCAAGACCAACACTTCTCCCAGAATCCGAAGTGGATCAAATCTCTAAAAGGCAAGCAGCTCAATTTCAAACATTTTTTTCGATCAGAGTAAATTCCGAAACAGTAAATATAGAAAATCAATTATTTAATTTATCAAAGGACCTAATAGAAGACTGTAACGTATTTTACGATCAGTTTATTAGTCCAGTTTTAAGATTAAAGTCAAAAGTTATAAGCGACTTATCTTTGGACATTAGAACTACCAATATGGCATCTACTCTTCCTAAATTAGCAGAAGAAACAATTACTGCCCTTTTGACTATAGATGGAAATTTTAAATCAGTTTTAACAGACTTGTTAGAAAGAAGAAATTTATTAATTAAAAAAATAGACTCTTTATATCAATCTGTTTTAAGTAGAAGAAAATATATTTTATATATTTCCCAATTAGCTTCCAAAGCTTTGTCTAAAAATAAAATTGTAAGTGATGAATTTGATCCAAAATATTCTGATATTCTAAAGCAAATTATTATAGATAGAGAATCTCAAGTTGTAGCTTTTGGATCTAGTCATTCAGCTTTTTCTGACCTTTTAGAAGACAGTCATCCTCAGTATTTGATGAAGTCTGGTGGAAAGATTACTGGAAATATTGAAGTTGAAGATGGGATTAGTATTGATGGAGTACAAATCTCTAAACATTCTCATGACGGTTCAGATGGTACTCCAAGAATTAAATCTATAGACATAGATTACGACTCAATAAGAGACATGAACAAATCTGACAAGATGCTGAATATTAATGATGATTTAAATGTGCAGATTGAATCATATAATATTGATATACTAGATGGAGGCACTCCAGTAGTAGACGCAGTGGTCGCAATAGAAATTCCAGACTACCTTTATGGTAGATATGATTTTGAAATTTTATATTTAGAAATGTAGAAAAATGACTTGGTTTAATTACGCATCATCAGACACTGACATAACACAAGAGCCAGCTACTCCTAGTTATTTATCACCTCCACTAAAAAGATCAATATCTTTTCCTAGTATTGAACAGCAGATCCACGCAAATGATTGGTTGTTTGTTGAAAATTCAAGTCAACCAATTAATCAAATCTACTTAAATGATTTGTCAACAGAAGAACAAGACCATTCTTATGTAGTTGTCTGCGAAAATGAAAGTAACTCCTATGATGCTACTCCATTGTCAACCACAATAGTTGACGGTTATATATATTTTAAATCAAAGAAAGATCATCAACCAGGGCAAATATTAAATTATCAATATAGTCTTTATTATGGAAAAGACTACATTAAGTACATAGAGGCTACGCCGATATATGCTGCAGATACAGAAGACTATGAATATATATATATTCAAAATTCACAAGCAACAATTAACTATTATCTAGATTCAGATAATTCACAAAATTATGCACAATACAGTATTCCATCTTCTTCCGTTGACTTTTATCAAACAACTATAGATTCTACTAGTCAAGAAAAATATTTAATGAATTATTTTAACAAAGGAATTGATTGGATTGATAACGTTAGTCAAAGAATTGGTAGTAAAATAAGTGCAAGTTTTGAAGGACCTAATATAAAAGTGGTTGGAACAAAATCTCCAAATAGTGGAATTTTTAAATATAGAATAATTGAAAAGTCTGAAGAAATTGAAATAGTAAAAATTGATTGGACTAATGTAGATTGTTTTTCTACATCTAATCAATTAACAGAATTAATACTATTAGATAACTTAGAATATAAACAATACTATATAGAAATAGAAACCCTATCAGATAAAAATAGTTTATCAACTGGTAACAGCATAAATATTGAAGAAATTCAATTTTTAAAGAATTATTACCTATCGCTTGGGGAAGAGCAAATTAATCCAGATCTATCTTTTATATCTATTGGAGGCCTTAGATAATGACAGTCATTAAGAAAACAATACAAAACCTAAAACCTCGGAAAACAATATCTTCTTAGTGTAAGGCCAAAAGATGCAGACTTAAATACGACACTTGATCCTTCTGCTGCTATTAGGTTTGTTGTCCCTACTAATACAGATGCTCCAGAATCTGTTTCCAACTTACAGCTCTTATCATCATTTAAGAGTGTTATGTTTGTGTTTAATAATACAACTCAAAAAGACATATCAGCTTATATCTACGAATTATATGAAGAAGATCAAATAGTTAATCCAAATGCCGGAATATATGAACTAATTGAAAACGCAGAGCCAGTAAGTTCAGGTCAAAACAATGCAAGTGTTTTTGCAATCAATGTTAACGGAAGTTATGTAGACGAAAATGGCGTTGAACAAAAAAAGCATTATTATGGAAGAGTTAGACTTTTAAATACTTCTGGAGTGTATGGATCTTGGACTCCAGTAACTAGAACAGATATAGAAACTGAATTAATTGATGAGCAATACATTGTTAGTTTAACCGCAGATAGAATTAAAGCAGGAGAAATAGAATCGGCAGCAATTGTATTGGGTGGGGCAACTCCAACATACACTATTATCAAATCAAAAACTTATGATACATCTTCTGGAATGCAAGGTTGGTATATTAGGGGTGATGGTCACTTTGTTCTTGGTGGATCATCTGGAATATCTTATAATGGCAGTACCGTTACAATTGGTTCAGGCGTGAATGTTAACGCACAGGTAAACGCCAATAGTATATCTGTTGGAAATGGAACATATGGATATTTAACAATAGATGAAAACATTGGTCCTACAAACACAGATTTTGGTATTGAATTAGGTGATCCAGATTATAACTATTGGTATGCTAACGGCAACTTTAGAATGGGCGGACCTACAAACTACATTCAATGGAACGGTTCTACGCTTTCTGTAGTTGGTCAAGTTACAGCCACAACTGGGTCAATAGGTGGATGGAGTATAAATAGCACTTTTATCAGATCTTCAAATAATTTTGTTACATTAAATTCAAACGGATTGTTTGAAATAGGAACAGCTTCAAATAATAAAGCTACAATTACTTCAGATGGTGACTTTACTGTTTATGGAACAGATGGAGTTACGAATGGTGTCACTAGAATGTATGGTGGATTTTTTAATGTTAAATCTGGTTCTGATCCAGCCGCAGATGCAGCAAATACGCAAATTACTTTTCAGAATATAGGATTTTTTAAACCAGGAAATCCTAACTACGGTGTCTTTATTTCTGGTGGCAACAATGGAAACAATGCTTATGTTGATGTTGGCGCAACTGGGATAACTGATAATGGCTCTGTTTCTTGCAATGGTTGGTTTAGGTCTTCTGGCACTACAGGTTGGTATAACCAAACCTATGGTGGTGGTATATATATGACCGATAGCATCTGGGTTCGCACATATGGTTCTAAAAATTTTTATGTTGACGCAAAAATAAGGGTTGATGGAGGGGGAAATATTCAAAATGAAGGATTGGATGCTGGTGGTATTTATATACAACAAGGGATTGGAATAGATTCAAATCAGGTTGAAGCATCGGGCGCTCTTTATTTAAACGCCTTAGGAGGAGGGGTGAGGGTAAATGGACTTGGAACAACTGGATATGGTTTAACTGTTAATGGAAATGCTGCAAAGTCATCTGGCGGAACAGCTTGGGCTACATTTTCTGATCTAAATTTAAAAAAAGATATTACAGAATATGAAAAAGGTTTGAATGAAATACTTCAATTAAGACCAGTTTATTTTAAATATAATGGAAAAGCTGGAACTATTTTAAATGAAGATAATGTTGGATTAATAGCACAAGAAGTTCAAGCTATTTTTCCAAAAACAGTAGAAGAATTTGAATACTGTCCAGACACAAAACCTAATCAAGATAGTATTACGGAAAAATATCTATCTTTTTCTTTTAACGAAGTTCAATATGCATTAATAAATGCAATAAAACAACTTTCTGCAAAAATTGATGAACTAGAATCTCGTCTGGTATAATATAAGCATGAATGAACAAAATATAGACGTAAATTTAATTATTCAATCTTTTCAAGAAAGAATATCCCAGTTAATGACAGAAGTTGTTGTTAAAGACGCTACGATTAAACAGTTAAGCGCAGCGCTTAATCAGTCAGTTAAGTCAAATGATGACTTTGAAGTTCCAACAGTAAATAGCAAAAAGGATAAATAATGTCAGAGCAAAATGTAGTAGAAGAAGAAAAAAAAGAGTTTAATGTAGTTATTAATATCTCGGACAAGAACCTTTCTTATAAGAGTGATTTTAATGAAGCAGAGACGATTTTTTGGCTTGAAGCAGTCAAGGCTTTAATTGTTCAAAAAACATTTGAAGCTGTCGGAATGCAGCAGAACGCTTAATATATTACCTTATATAAAAAATGGACTACTATGTAGTTAAGTTTTCTTTTATATATAGGACGTAAAATGGCTTTTAAAGACTACCTCCCCTTTCAAAGGGTTGAGAATGAGAATGATTTTGTAGCTAGAACTCTTGATCCAGAAGATGTAAAGAGTCTGGGTAAAACAATGCGAGTTGCCACTATTGCCTTAGGCTTTAGGGGCATAGCATTATATACAAGTTCAAGAACAACTTTTGAGCCCTCTCCGTATGACTTTGAAAGAATCATACAAGCAGTAGATACAGACTCTTATATAAAACAGGGTGTAAACAAATATAAAGAACTGTTTTGGAAAGAAGGCTGGGATATTATCTCAGAAAACCATGAAGCTAGAGCTTATCTGTATCAAAGAATAGATTTCTTAGAAATAGCTATGAAAAGACCTTTTATGGATTTTCTTATAGAGGTTGTTGATCAGCTTCTAAAGTTTGGTAACGCATTCATAGTCAAAGCTAGAGCTGATATGAGTGAATACTTTCCTACAAAGTTAGAGCCAATATCAGGCGACATGCCGGTTGTTGGATATTATCTAATTCCAACTGAGCAAGTTAGAATTCTTAGAGATAAATACAACAAGCCAAAAGCATATAAGCAACAAACTAATCCATATACTTTTTCTGCGGGAACAACTTCTCCAGTTTGGCCAGCTGATAGAGTTATACATCTTCATTTTGAAAGAAAAACAGGACGAGCTTTTGGCACTCCATTCTTGTCAAATGTTTTAGATGATATTGTAGCTTTAAGACAAATGGAAGAAGATATACAAAACTTGGTTCACAGAGAATTGTTCCCTCTTTATAAATATAAGGTAGGAACTCCTGATCAGCCCGCAGAGCCTGAAGAAATTGACAAAGCAGCTCAAGAGATTGAGAACTTAAGGGCAGAGGGTGGTTTAATTCTTCCTCATAGACATGATGTTGAAGTTATTGGCGCACAAGGGGAATCTCTTGATGCCACAAAGTATCTTGATCATTTTAAGGAAAGAGTTGCAATAGGACTTGGTGTTGCGCCCCATCATTTGGGAATGACCTTAAATGGTGGTAATAGGTCTGTAACAGAAAGACTAGATACTGCTTTATACGACAAGGTTAAGCATTATCAGAGACTGTTTGCTGATATGATTAGATTAAATATATTCAATGAGCTTTTGTTTGAAGGTGGTTTTGATCCAATAGTTAATCCAATGGAAAGCTCTGTTTCAGATAGGTGTTATTTTAAATTTAGAGAAATTGATGTTGATACTCAGGTTAAAAAAGAAACTCATATAATACAAAAATATGTTAACAATATTTCTACATTAGAGGAGACAAGAATAGCTCTTGGCTACGAGCATCCTGAAGTTGATTTGTCTGAACTTTTTGCGGGAATTCAAGGTCAGATTCAAATTGAGATTCAATCTGGAATGGTGAGTCAATTAGATTTTGATCCAAGTAAACAAAGCACTTCTGTTATAGATACATCACAACCAAATCAAAATAGAAGACAAGGTGCTCAAGAGCCAGCTAAAAAAGGTCAAACAAATAAACCAAATAACTCTAGAGGTGTAGATAATTTAATGCGTCCAGCAAATCAGTTTAAAAAGAATCCATCTCCAAACATAAAAAGAATGGACAATCAATTATTAACAATGATTGAAAATTTGCTAGATGAAGAGTATAATACTATACAAGATGATGTTTCTAATAGTAAAGAAGAGGTTGTAGACAATGTCACAGAATTCAAATCAGAATGATTCAGAAAAAGAGTTTTTTGAGGCTCTAGAAAATTTTAAAGAAGCTGTATTTAATGGTCAGGTTCGTTTGGCTTTAGAACATCTTGTTTCTGTGGTTGACGGAATTGTAGATGTTCTTTCTTCCGAAGAAGAAGAGGCTACACCAACTCCTACTGTACCTGAAGCAAAAAATGAAAATACAGTAGCACCAAAAGAAGAACCAAAGACAAAAAAGGCAACGGTAACTGCAGAGGCTAGTACATCAACCGAGGCTTAATATGGACTTAGTTATAGGTTGTCCAATTTATAAAAGAAGTTGGATATTTCCATATTGGATTTCCTGCATAGAAAGACAAGATATTAATCTTTCTAAAGTTGGTTTTGTTTTTGAAGCATCTCCAGATGATGAACCAACACTGCAGATGATGCAAAGATTTAAGGATGCAAATCCACAGATACCTTTGTTTGATATAAATATTCGTGAGGATATAAGTCATCACGAACATGCAGAAAACTCTAGGATGTGGACAATTTCTAAATACGAGAATATGGTCTCGCTAAGAAATTCTTTATTAAAAAAAGTAAGAGAAATATCTCCAAGATATTATTATAGTCTTGATTCCGATGTGCTGCTGATTAATCCTAATACAATTCAATTTTTAATTAGCCACATACAAGATGGCGCAGATGCAGTCAATACGCTCATGTTTATGACGCCCGTTGGCACAATGTATCCAAGTGTTATGGATTGGCTTGATGATGGTTCAGGTAGAGGGTACCGAAAAGAAAAATATGATCTAAGTACTTACTTTAAATCTGATGTTATTATGGCAGGCAAAATGATGTCGGAGCAGGCCTATAGAAATATTGACTATAAGATTCATCCTCAAGGAGAAGATTTAGGTTGGTGTGACAACGCTAAGAAAATGGGGTATAATCTTTACTGTGCATCATACATTTATACTCCCCATATTATGGGAAGAGAAATGTTGAATAACTTCTTATCAAAAGGGGATTCAAGAGGCCTACTTGCAGTAGGACAAGAATAAACTATGATATTTTCATATAAGATTGTTCAATCTTATAAAAAGTAATTTACTATATTTTTAGATTTTAAAATCGGAGTACATGACATGTCTTTTAACTTTACAGAGAATTTTACTCTTGAGCTTCCAAATTTGTCTGAATCAAATTATGACTTTTCTGAAAGCTTTAATGAAAACTATGGCTTGATCATAGAGGTAGCAGCAATACACGAACGGAATGACTGCTAACTATAATAACTATTCTGCAGCTGAGCTAGAGAAGGCTCTAGATTCTTGGGTAAATCCTTATCCAAAGCCAATCATAATGAATCATGATCTTAACTCTGAACCAATAGGTAGAGTTATCGCTGCAAAGATGGATAAAGAAGAAGACGGCTCAAACTTCGTAAGACTTCAAATAGCAATAACAGATCCAGTTGCAGCACAGAAAATTTCTGACCAAAGATACCTTACTGGATCAGTTGGAGGAAAAGCTGGAAAAGCAATATGCTCAATTTCTGGAGATGATCTAGCTTCCGAATCAGCTGACGGCAGACCTAAGACTATGAGATACAAAAGAGGTTCTGTCTATAAAGGCAAAGTTGCATTTATAGATATGCAAGATATTTCATTTAGAGAATACTCTTTTGTCAATCAGCCAGCAGATCAAAGATCTAGCGTTAGATCAAAGAAAAAGGCTGAAGGCCAGGTTTCTATTTCTGATTCAGAAGGATGGGTTGCTAAGAGTAAGGCTTTCGTTTTACACATGAACGAAGAAAATATAGTCTCTGTAGAAGAGAATGAATCAATTTTTAATTCAATGAAGAAAAAAGAATCAAGACCTCTTTATCTTCATATGAAGGGCGCATTCTTGTCTGCTGTAGCCATACAAGAGAGTGAAAACAGTAAGAACGAGAACTATACATTACTATCTACAGAGAATAATGAAAAAGACGAATATGAGGAGAATTCTGGTATGAATGAAAACGTTGAGCAGGACGATATTCTCACTGCTATCGATAGCCTCAGTGAAGACCTAAACAGTATCGCTAGCGATGCAACAGAGTCTTCCGATGAGCCAGAAGATTCAGAAGATGAAGAAGCTGCATCCGAAGATGCAGAAGAGTCAACTTCAGATGAAGCTAACGCCGTAGAAGAAGAAGTTGTAGAGGAAGCAGAAAGTGCTGCCGCAACTGTTCAATCAGTTTTAAATGAAATGATTGTTCTTGGTTTTGTTGCTCAAAGAGCACACTGGAATGTAGTTGGAAGTGACTTTGAAGAATACCACGCTTTGTTTGGTTCTATCTACGAAGATATCTTTGATTCAATTGACGCCGTTGCTGAAGAAATTCGTAAGATGGGTGTTCCAGTAAAGAATCTTACTGAGATGATTATGTCCGCATCATTCAAAGATGACAATACATCTTTTGACACAAGATCTGCCACTCAAGATGTTCTAGATAAGAACATGAAGCTTAATGAGACTGTTCTTGCAGCATTCACAGCATGCTCAGAAGCAAATGCACAAGGTACTGCAGATGTTTTAGCAGCACGTGACGGAATGCACAAGAAGTGGTCATGGCAATTAAAGTCTTCTCTTGGTATGGAAGCTGGAGAACCAGCTGACGAATCATGGAAAGAAATAGGATCTAAGAAGGTTGAAGAAAATACTGAAGAACCAGCTCAAGAAGCGGTTGATTCAAAATCTTCTGAAACCGTCGAAGAAAATGAAGTAAATGAAACCTCTGATGGCAACCTCACTGACGCCAGTCGAGTCTCTGAGCAAGAAGCTGCAGAGGATAAGTTTCAGGCACTTCAGCAAGAAAATGCAAAGCTAAAAGAAGCCTTGCATCGCACTTTAGCTGAAAGAGTTGTTGATACAAAGATTGCTCTTGGAGTAGAGAGTGTTGAGGATAGAGAAGTTCTTATGCAAGAACACACTAAGAGGTCAGCTTCTTCATTAGCTGACTCACTTCGTGATCTAGCCAAAATGCCAGCTACAAAGAAGAGTATTCATTCTTTAAGTGAATCTATTGTTGATGATCTAGTTGTTTCTGAAAATGAAAACAATGTTATTGATGATTTAGAAGAAGTTGAAGAAAAAGTTGTTGAAGACAAAAAAGTTTCAGTTGAAGAGCTTTTTGTAGATGCCCTTATGGGTCGTCGTAAACTTTAATATTAATTATTTAAGGAGTAATTAAATGAGCTTAGCAAAGTTTCGTAAAGTAGGTACAAAGACTGGTTCAGGTCGCTTCGTTGTTTCGCAGGGTGTAGCTCCAGCAGCTTACATTCTTCCAAGCGTTGCACTACCAACTTGGTACACAGATTCAGAAGATGATCGTTTCGAGGTTGTTATACCAAAGGGAACAATCCTTTCTGTAGTCACAGATGAAAATGGTGATTCAAGATTTGTTCCTGCAAATGGTAGCGCATCTTCAGTTACTTGGGGTGACACAATTTCAGGTTGGGATCCACTAGCTGGCGCTACTCCAGTAGCAGGCGCAAGTGGTGACACCCAAGCAGTAGCAGCACGTAGCGTACCAGTTGGTGTTGCACAGTATGATCTCTACCGTCCTTTTGATAAGGGTACCTCACAAGGTGCAGGATTCATTACACAGGGTTATGTAGAGTATCCAATGGTAACCAATGTTAATGACAGCTTGGTAGCTGGTGATCTTGTCGCCCCAGACTTCATGGGTCGTCCAAGGGAGCTTTCCACATCAGACGCAGGCACATACCCATGGCTACAGGTTGGTAAGGTTATAGAAGTTGAGAAGTTTGCTACAAACTTTGATGACGGTCTACTTTCCTACATGCAACTTCCATCTGATCCAGGTGCTCTCAAGACAGTATTTGAGCTCACCCAGTCTGGCACCTATCAGGGTAAACTTGGTATCCGTGCTAACCTAGATGTAACAAACGTGATTGGTGCATTCCGCGTCAATCTCTCAATGTAAATAATATAAAAGAAAGATAAACAGGAGGATAAATCCTAGATGAGTAAGACAATCCAAGAACTCCTCTCAGGTCTCCCAGCTTGGGAAGCCGCATTAGCTGAGGACGGGTACATCGATTCAGACAACAGAGTAACTATTAAAGAAGCTTTTTCATCACCAGATGCAGCAGCTCTCTTTCCTAAGGTTATCTCTCGCACTCTAAGAGAGGCCGCAGAGCCACAGTTGCTCGTAACACCTCTTCTTTCGGTAGTTCGCCTTGGTAAGGGGCGTTCTCTGGAGTTCCCAGCAGTTAATGCAATCCAAGCAGCCGAGATTCCTGAAGGACAAGAATATCCAGAGCAAGCACTCGCTTTTGCAAAGCAGATTGAAGGCAAAGTTTCAAAGAAGGGCGTAAAGCTTTCTTTCACAGAAGAAGTCATCGCTGACTCTCTTTGGGACATCGTTGGTCTTCACGTCCGCGCAGCAGGTCGTGCTATGGCTCGCCTAAAAGAACAAATTGCACTTAGCCGCTTTAAGGACGCAGCAACTGTCGTATTTGATAATGATGATTCAGATTACGATGATACTACTGGTCTAGGAATTGACGGTGTAGCAAACGGTACAGTTCGTTGGGACGATGTAATTGACATGGCAGCAGTGCTCATGGCAGAAAAGCATATTCCAACCGACTTCATCTTGCACCCACTCATGTGGTCAGTGTTCCTTAAGGACAGCATCTTCCACTACGGTGGTGCTGCTTCTGCAGTCAACACAAGCTGGGGCTATCGCCCACAGAACGCTGACGGCGCACTAAATGCAACAGCTCCTATGGGTCTAAACGTTCTCGTTTCCCCATTCGTAAGCTTCACTGCAAAGAGTGGTGCTACCCCTGCTAAGTCAGACCTCTTCCTCATTGACCGTAACGAAGTCGGTACTATCCTTGTTAAGGATGACATGAGCACCGATCAGTTTGATGACATGAGCCGTGACATTCGTCAGTTGAAGATGAAAGAGCGCTACGACATCGTAATGCTCGGTGACGGTGAGGGTATCACTGTAGCTAAGAACGTCAACCTTGCTCGTAACTACGAGGTTCTCGTTACAAATCAGCTATCACTCTAATTAGACCTTAGGGAGTTATAGTTACGATCCCTAGTGGATGGGGGACGGTGGTTTATGATCACCGTCCCCTTTCCTTTTGTTTGGTGTTGATTACTATATTAGATAATTATATTAATGGGAGTTTGATGTGGCCTTAAATCTTATTGAATATGCAACAGTTGGGCAAGATGTTGTTGTTGTTAAATTTGCTAGAACTGTAAAGATTAGTTCTATAACGAACAGTAGCCTTAGGGTTGAAACAACAGACGCAACACCAACTGTTATCTCTAGTCCATTTAAAACTATAAATACAATTAATGACTATAATCAAATTTCTAGAGTTTTAAGACTTTATTGGGATAAGGTTTTACCAGGCAATAAAGAGTATTTTATTAGACTTACTGGCTTTGTAGATGCGGCTAATCAATCAATCGCAGAAGAAAAAATTAAGTTTACAGTACAAGATGCTGCAACGCCTACGTCAATAGCAGATCCTACTCCTCCAATTATTGAGGAAATTTTAGTAGAAGATAAATCTATATTAGCTGAACCATTTGTTACATATCAAATAGTTGCTAAAAACCCAGAGTTCTATATAGATTCCGTAGATCCAGCTAATGGTGATTTTTATATTGATCCTTCTTACAATAACGGAAGAGTCACTATCACATTTAACGAAAGACCAGCATCTAACTTCTTGTATCCAATTTATTTTAAGGCACAAAGAAAAAAGATTCAAAGAACTCCAAGCAGATGGGAAAATTTGACTACTCAAGTCTCTATGCATTCATGGAGGCCAGAAGTGTATGTAGACTTTCCTTCTACTGATGCTACTCCAGCCTATAATACTGAAGGTTCAATATATTTTGAATCTAATTACAAATACAGAATTATAGTTTCAAAGGATATTGGCATATAAATGTCAAATTTTATATATAGCTACGCTAAAAAATTAATTTTAGATGGAGATATTGATTTTATAAATGACTCAATTAAAGCTGTTATTGTAAATTCTGGATATACAGCAAATCAGGCTTTACATCAATTTAAGTCTGATATAGGTTCTTCAAACATAGAATCTACTTCATCTAACTTTACAAATAAATCTACGACTGCTGGTGTTTTTGATGCATCAGATCTGCTAATAGAAAATTATAACGGCAACGCTTTTAGTTATATTTTAGTGTACAAAGATACGGGAAATGATTCAACTTCTCCTTTAATTCTATACATAGACACAGCAGAAGGGTTGCCGTTTCAAGGGGTAAACGCCACTGCGAATATTACTATAGAGTGGAGCAATACCGTTCAAAAAATCTTTTCTTTATAGAATAAAGGTGATCTATGTCTACTCAATATCCTAGTTCTTTGGACAATTTTATAAATCCAACTTCATCAGACACTTTAAACTCCGGTGCCGTACCTCATTCCCAACAACACTCTAATCTAAACGATGCAGTTGAAGCAATTCAGACTGTATTAGGCATTAATCCGGCAGGATCTCATTTAACTGTAAAAGATAGAATAATAAACGCAGAAACACAAATATCATCTCAGTCAGTTTTAAACGGACTGTCTGATGTTACTATTAGCACTAGTACTACTGGGGATATTT
>Ga0209358_10000378_pt1 | contig 39355 bp, 38 predicted proteins | sample LauGreFa1BDMLBSN_2_FD_187574 | JGI IMG/M metagenome (GOLD analysis project Ga0209358, IMG submission 187574) | Freshwater lake microbial communities from Lake Michigan, USA - Fa13.BD.MLB.SN (SPAdes) (version 2) | ecosystem: Environmental > Aquatic > Freshwater > Lake | place: Lake Michigan, USA... | reverse complement strand
TCTTGCTTTGTGCTTCGCCAGTCAATGACTCATCAATTGCCAACATTCCACCAGCAGTGATTTGCAACTGACCCAATGAGGGGTCGCGCTTAGCAATGCCCTTCTTCAGGTCGTCGCCCCACACATTTTGGTACTTGTCGGGATCGAAAAAGATCGGCATCCAACCATCGGCGACTTCGGCAGTGGCCGAAACACTGAGGCCCATCAGACTTGCCCACCAGATCGGAATGTCTTTACGAATTTCTGCACCGGGCTTAATGATCTTGAGGGCTTTACCCAAACCAGTTCCTTGACCGGCCGGCAACGGAGCCTGGATGGTTTGACCTTCAATATGGAATGGTTCTTCACGGGCCCAGATGTGGCGACACGCCTGGATGTATTCCTTGATGCGCAACATCGGCTTTTCATAGGGCATTCCGTGGAAACCTTCAACCACTTGCGGGCCACTTGCGCCAAGTCCGAGGATGAACCGACCATTGGAGACATAGTCACAACCAGCCGCGGTCATCGCCATGAGTGCTGGTGTTCGACTGAAGACGTTCAGAATTCCGGTACCGATTTCTACGGTGTTGGTTTTGGCCGCAAGGTAACCAACCTGACTAATCGCGTCAGCGCTGTAAGCCTCGGCGATCCACACGGCGTCAAGACCGGCTTTTTCGTATTCAACAACTTTGTCAACCGCGGCATGAAATCCACCGGCGTAATTGAGCATCATGGACAGTTTCATATTTTCCCCTTGTCTTATGAGATGTACTTCAGAACAATTCGCCCTCTGGCGTGTCCTCAACCTTACGAGTGCGACGAGGCGCCCGACGAACTTTCAGTGACTCCGATATTGAGATTCCCCGATCGAAAACCTTCAAGATCGAGCGTGACGTACTGATATCCGGCGGCCTTGACCGCTTCAATGATCAAAGTTCGCTGAGAAATGGCATTTTCGAGTTCTGATTCAATCACTTCAATACGGGCCGTCTCGCCGTAATGACGCACTCGCACTTGCCGAAAGCCCAGAGCATGCAAAGCGGCCTCGGCACGATCGACCCGACTCAAGATTTCGACGCTGACCGGAGTCCCATACGGAACTCGACTCGCTAGACATGCTGCGGCCGGCTTATCCCAGGTGCGTAAACCCATCGCATGCGACACCAACCGAACATCGTCTTTGGTGAAACCTGCTTGCACCAGCGGGAACACTGCCCCTCGTTCAAGGGCTGCTCGTTGACCAGGACGATGATCGGCCAAATCATCCACATTGACGCCAAGAATGACGGTTGCGCCTTCACGGTCGGCGATGGGGCCGACAACATCCATTAGTTCGGCCTTGCAGTGGTAGCAGCGATCAACATCATTCGCGCGATAGGCGGCGCGTTCCATCTCGGCGGTGTTCACGGGTGTCCAACGCAAATTCCATTCTTGTGCGAGTTGTCGACAATCTGCTTCTTCATCACCAGCGAGACTGGGCGATACAGCCGTGACCGCGTGGGCACGTTCTGCACCAAGAACTTCGTGAGCAACCGCTGCAACAAAAGCAGAGTCAGCACCTCCACTAAAAGCAGTGACAACCGGACCAAGATCGTCGATGATCGCCACAAGTTCGGTCAACTTGACCTGCACTTCGACAGGAAGGCTCAAGGATTCAAAGACTGCCACCCCCCTATCGTGCCACGCCAAGGTGCCCAATTGCTCTCCCTTCGCTCTCTCATTTATGGTCGAGAACGGGCAGACTCTAAGAATCATGACCGCGTCCCCCGAACGATTCCCTATTTCTGATGCTCGCGAGGCTCACATTGCCCTGGCGTCGGGAATTCGGTTACGGACTCTTCATCGAGGTCCCGACGACGGCGATGGTCCAGTCTTCTTGCTCATTCACGGGTTGGCTTCCAATGCTCGAATGTGGGACGGGGTTGGCTCTGAACTTGCTGCCCAAGGACACCGCAGTATCGCGGTTGACCTACGCGGCCACGGCCGTAGTGACAAGCCTGATGAGGGATACGACTTCGACACGGTGAGCCGTGATCTGTGCGAATTGCTTGATGCCCTTTCGATTGACAAAGCAGTTTTTGTTGGTCAGTCATGGGGAGGCAACATCGTTGTTCATGCGGCGCTCCGACATCCCGATCGCGTCATTGCCGCAGTTCCCGTTGACGGTGGATTCATTGAACTGGGCGACTCATTTCCCGAATGGGAAACTTGCGCCGAACGTATGCAGCCGCCGCGCCTTGCTGGCATGCGCGGGAGTCGACTTGAAAGTGCAATTCGTGCGACCAATATCGATTGGCCCGAAACAGGAATCATCGGCTCATTGTCAAACTTTGAATTTCATGAAGACGGCACAATCAGTCCATGGCTAACTTTCGATCGACACATGCTGATTCTCAAAGAACTATGGAAACACCGACCATCTGAAATGTTTGCTTCAATTGATCGACCGGTTCTTTTCATGCCAGCCGACTCGGGCGATGTGGCGTGGACAAGCAATAAAGAAACTGCAATCAATTCAGCGCTCGCAAAACTCAAGAGTGGTCGCGCTCAGTGGTTTCGCCCCGCACATCACGACCTACATGCACAGCATCCCGAGCAATGCGCCATGATTTTGATCACCAATTACAAGAATGGTTTCTTCTCATGAGCACTTCTCCGCGTATCTTGACCATCATGGGTTCGGGCGAAACCGCACCCACCATGATGAAACATCATCGCGAACTCATCGCTCGCATGCCAGGCACGCCCAAAGCGGTGGTCCTTGATACTCCGTACGGCTTTCAAGAAAACGCTGCCGAACTTGCGTCAAAGGCAGTTGAGTATTTTCGTAAGAGTGTTGGACACCCCATTGAGATAGCCGGACTGACGCGATTACACGGCCAAGACACGTTGTCCGTTGAACAAGGACTCGCTCGCGTTCGACAAGCTGACTACGTTTTCGCCGGTCCAGGTAGTCCGACCTATGCGCTTCGCCAATGGACTGGCACGTCTGTTCCTGACATCGTGCGCGGAAAAATGCGCACAGGTGGTGCGGTTACCTTTGCCTCGGCTGCTGCTTTGACTCTTGGTCGCTACACAGTTCCGGTATACGAAATCTACAAAGTTGGCAATGATCCCTCTTGGCTTGAAGGTCTCGATGTCCTTGGCGAAATTGGACTGAATGTCGCAGTCATTCCGCACTACGACAATGCCGAAGGCGGGCATCACGACACTCGCTTCTGCTACCTAGGCGAGCACCGACTTGCCATGCTTGAAGAACTACTTCCCCATGATGCTCATGTCATCGGAGTTGACGAGCACACCGGAGTCATATTGGATCTTGACGCCAATACCGCAACCGTGATCGGCAACAGCACCATCACCGTGCGCATCAAAGGACATTCAACAATTCACAAATCAGGTGATGTTATTTCCATTGATGCATTGCGTGATCCCGCAAGCGGAGCAACAAACATTCCCGCGCAAATCAAACAAGCCGATGCTCTGCACGAAACTTCGACCCAAGAGTCAACATCGCTCGCTTCTGAAACACAAGAGGCCGAACGGGCGTTTGATGAAGCAATGGTGGCTGGCGATGCGGCCGGAGCAGCACGAGCTGCGCTCACCTTGGAGTCAGCGATCCATGCGTGGTCAGCCGATACTTTGCAAGGCGAAGAAATGGATAATGCTCACGCAGCATTGCGCTCGATGATCGTTCGATTGGGCGATGCCGCCATTGGTGGACTCGCCGATCCCCGAGAAGCACTTGAGCCAATCATGAACGTACTTCTCGAACTCAGAACTGTCGTGCGTGCCGATAAGCGTTACGACTTGTCTGATTTAATTCGCGATCGTCTTGCTGTCATCAAGTTAGAAGTACGCGACACGCCACAAGGGGTCGAGTGGGTCGTCAATAACGACTAGCCCTAGTGGTGACTCATCCCTGCAAGCTGCGCACGACGGCGAACTCCGACTGCCGAATACGCAGCAATAAAGACCAGGGTTCCGGCCAAAATAATCACTGCTCCGCTTGGAATATCGGCGTACCAACTGATGTACATACCGACGCCACCAAAGATCGCACCGAGAACAGGCGACAACCACAACATTCGACCAAATGAATTCGTCATCAATCGGGCAGTAACTGCGGGCAAAACCAAAAGCGCAGAAATAAGCAGTACTCCGATCACCCGAACTGTCACCAAGATCGTTGCCGACAACAACACCATCAATACGGCCTCCATGCCCGGCACATTCACACCGCTCACGCCCGCAACCTCTGGATCGAACGTTGCAAACAAAAGCTTGCGATAGAGCCCGACAATCACGACAACGCTCAAGATTCCAACACCAGCAACCGCCAAAATGTCACTCGTGAAGACGCCTAACACGTTGCCAAAGAGTACGGCATCGATACTTCTTTTGGCTTGACCGAAACGTGCCTGCAATGCCAGACCCATGGCAAACGATGCAGTCGTGATCACGCCGATCGCCGCGTCTGCACCGATGATGCGCTTTCGAGAAACTCGACCGATCATTAACCCAGATGCCAGGCCCCAAAATCCGGCACCAAGGAAGTAATTCAAATTCAAGACGGCTGCGAGTGCTGCACCACCAAATACGGCATGGCTCAGTCCGTGTCCGATATAGCTCATACCTCGCAAAACAACGAAGACTCCGATAAGCCCGCATAAGGCTCCTGCCAACGTCGCGATAATCAGACCATTGCGGAAAAACTCATATGAAAATGGTTTGAGTAGATCGACTGCGAAGATCACGACGCATTACTTCGATTCAAACGGTTACGCAGTTCATCGCCGCCCTGCTCAAGAACAACCGGCATTCCTCCGTGCTGCAAAACTTCCATCGGAGCACCATAGGTACGTTCCAGAAAGTACGGCTGCAGAACTTCTGCGGGGGTTCCATCGGCGATGACAGTTCGGTTAAAGCACACCAAACGTGGAAGGTGCGCAGCGAGACCATTCAGATCATGAGTCGTGAGAACGATGGCAATGCCATCGCCATGAGGCGGACTCTCATTGAGGTCGGCCAACACATGAAGAACCTCATGCCGTGTTCGCACGTCGACACCAGCAGTAGGTTCATCTAAGACCAACATGTCGGGCTTTTGAATGAGCGCACGCGCCAAGAAGACTCTTTGTTGTTGGCCACCAGATAATTCGCGAATGTGTCGTTGTAACAATCCCCCGAGACCTAAGCGCTCGAGGACGTCTTCGATTAAAGCCAGTTCGGAGTTTTGCGATTTTGGACGCATCAGACGTTGGGGACGACTCATCCCCACCACTTCGCCCACGGTCACCGGGAAGTTCCAATCGACTGTTTCTAATTGAGGAACATACGCCAACCTCAATCCGGGCAATCTTTCTACCTTGCCATGCACCGGTTTAATGGAACCCAGCAATGCCCGCAACAACGTCGTCTTACCCGAACCTGATGGTCCGACAATCCCAATAAATTCTCCTCGATTGATGGAGATATCTACATTCTCGATGACCGGGGCTCCGCCATACGAGCACGACATGTGCTCGCATTTCATCAAAATTGGATCTGCACCAGGACTTGATTTCATTGCGGATAGTTCGCAGTATCAGGACCAACATCTGAAGTGTCAAGAGTTTTCAATGCCGATGCATCTCCCCCAAGTGCCTCAACCATCGTGACATAGTTGAAACGCATCAGCCCCAACCATGAATGGTCGCTGTCGCCAGGTCCGCCGATGAGGTCATCGTCGCGCAATACATCGACGTAACGTACGCCCGTTTCTTTTCCTATTTGCTCAAGAACCGTCGACGGGAACACTTCGCTGCCAAAGATCGCCTTCACACCAGTTGATGTCACTTGATCCATCAAGTCGGCAATTTCTTCCGGTGTTGGTTCTTCAAAAGACGAGGGCTGTATTGCCCCGATAACCGTCCAGCCGTAAGTGCGAGCGAAGTAGGCGTAGGCGTCGTGGTACGTCAACAATTGACGTTGATCTTCAGAAATCGTTGCCGTGGCTTGCGCTACGGCCTGATCAATGGCATCTATCTTTAAGGCGAAAGCGGCATAGTTTTCTGCATATTGAGTTGCATGAGTCGGGTCGGCCGCTGTCAGTGCATCTCTGATGAGAGCCGCGTAATCGCCCGCCATTTGTGGATCTGTCCACAGATGAGGATTTGGCTTCCCTCCCTCTTTCGGGAACGAAAAGTCATAAATCCATTCATCCTCGGGAAGAATTGTTGTCGCCAATTCGCAAATAACCGAGCCGCTGCGGGCATTGGCTTGAGCCAATTCTTTTGTCGGCTCTTCGAGAACTAGACCGTTAATAAACACGATGTCAGCATCTTCCAGAGTCGCCGCAACACTCGGAGGCGGTTCATAGGTATGGCTGTTGGTGCCTTCAGGAACAATTCCTTGGATAATCGTCGGCGTCCCAGCTGCGATATTGGCGACAATGCTCGTGATCGGAGCGACAGTTGTCGCAACAGACAGCGGACCATCGGTCACCGCGGATCGCATCGGACAACTGTTAGTTGCATCAACAAGGACACCACCATCGCTAGAGGAACTACTTGAAGCACAAGATGCAGCAACAACTATGCAACCCACAATTACTAAAGGCCAGAAAGATCGACCAAAAACTCGGGTAAGCGGCATGGATAAATCGTACCCGTACCTTGGCGAGGGGCACTTAATTGTGCGCGATACTTATGTGTGACCTAGGGGGGTTCTTGTGACAACAAAAAGATTTCTAGCGACAGCAACGATATTGATCCTGATAGCGAGCGCTTGTTCAGGAAATAATGACAATTCGCAGAACAATGACGCAACAACAACTTCGTCCCCAGAATCAATTCCTGAGCAAGTTACTCAAGTAATGAGCCCCGAATTCGAGATTGAGGTCGACGAAGCTATATCAGCAAGCCCGACGGGCTGCGAAGAACTTGACGTATCTCAGTGTGTTTTGCCGTTCCCAAGCAACCGCTACACAGTTGTTGATGAAACAACTCCTACTGGACGGAGGGTCGCAATTCCTGCCGAAGGATTACTCGTGAATGCGCAAGGGGTTTTTGTCGATCCCAATGAATGGAACCGTAACGACGGATTTAGCCCCAACAGTCCCCTTCTGACCTTTATCGCCGATCTTGACCCGAAAGCGTCAGCCCTTCCCGAGTGGACCGATTTAGAAAGCTCACTTTCTAGCGATGCATCAGTTGTCATCATTGATACAGAAACCGGCGAACGCATCCCCCTCTGGGCTGAATTAGATGCCGAAATTGGTGACGAGCAGCCATTGCTCATCGTGCAGCCGGCAGTGGCTCTACTTGATGGACACTCTTACGCAGTCGCAATGCGGAATTTAAAGACAACCTCTGGCGCCGACGTGGTTCCTTCGCCGATTTTTGAGTTCTATCGCGACGGATACACATCCGACAATGAGCGACTCAATGGGCGAACAACCGAAATGGAAGCCATGTTCACGGCTTTGACCAACGCTGGAATTGAACGTTCAACGCTTCAACTCGCTTGGGATTTCACGGTTGCCTCCACGCAAAATCTGACCGGCAGAATCTTGGAGGTTCGTAACAACACTCTCGATTGGCTTGACACTCGGCCCCCTGAATTCACGATTACTTCGATCGTCCCAGCATCAAAAGAAGATGTCGCCGTTCAAGTTGCCGGAACGTTCAAGTTGCCCACGCACCTCACCGGCAATGGATCCGCAGGTCAAAAATTCGCTTATGAATCAACGACACCTGGACCCAACGATCTTCCGATTTTAGGAGAAGTCGTCGATGTGCCGTTTATCTGTCAAGTTCCAAAAGTTGCCGTCGATGATCCTTCAACAGTTCTGCGTCCAGGCTTGTATGGACACGGCTTGCTCGGAAGCGAATACGAAATTGATTACGGCGGGGATGTCCGAGCACTTGCTCAAGAAGCTGACGTTCTATTCTGCGCTACAAAGTGGGCAGGAATGAGCGAAGACGACGTCGGCAACGCGGTTGTTTCATTACAAGACCTCTCAAATTTTCCGACGGTTGCCGACCGTTTGCAGCAAGGCATTGTCAACATGATCGCCCTCGGACGTTTGATGAACACCGACGACGGAATCCTTTCTGATCCGGCTTTTGGCGACATCAACATTGCAGGCGACTTGGTGTATTACGGAAATAGCCAGGGCGGCATTATGGGCTCTGCCTTAACCGCTGTGTCACCTGATATTTCGCGGGCCGTGCTTGGCGTACCAGCCACTAACTACGGACTCTTGTTGTTGCGTTCTGTTGATTTTGATCAATACGAGTCAATTATGGAACCGGCTTATCCCTCTCGAAGAGATCGAACGATTGCTATTTCTTTGCTGCAGATGCTCTGGGATCGCGGAGAAGGCGGCGGATACATCAATCACATCACGCGCGATCCACTCCCAGGAACTCAGCCGGATAAAGCCGTACTGATGCACGTCGCTTGGGGTGACCATCAAGTCAGTGAACTTGCGGCGTTCAACGAAGCACGTTCGCTCGGCGCCAAGATCTACCGACCGGTTGTCGCCGATGGCCGTTCACGCGAAACCACACCCGGTTGGGGTCTCGATTCCGTGACCGATGGGGATACTGGTTCTGTCATCGTCATATGGGACTCCGGCGCAGACATGATTCCTCTTGGAGTCACCCCGCCCAGCAGCGGGCATGACCCTCATGAAGATCCTCGCGACGACAAGATGGCAAGGAGCCAAATGGCTGAATTTTTATTCAACGGAGTATTCACCGATGTCTGTGGCGGCAAGCCCTGCACGGCGAAACAAAGTGGTTAACAAAAATTCATCGCCAGATCTAAGAACCAATCAGAAGGTTGGCAATCACTGAATCAATCACGACCGCCATTTCTTCTGCCCCAACACGCTCTTCAGTCACGTCATTGAGAATCAAACCGAAGGCGTAACCCTGCACAAATAGGGCTAAAGCATGGGCGTCAAAATGAGGAGGGATCCAGCCTCGTTCTTGCCCAACGCTGATCACGCGCTTCATTTGATCATTGAGAAGTTTTTGCTCATGGCCGATGCGGGTTGCAAATCGCTCTCGGCCTTGAGTTGCGCTGATGATGCGCGCCCGTTGAATTCGACTAGTTGAGCGCTGCGGTTGCAACGAGGTTCGTGTAATCAACGAAATCAGATTGACGAATTTATCTCGATCTGTCGCCGCGTCAAGAGCCCTTTGAATTGCCGAAATATCGAGTTCCACATATTCAGTAAAAATCCGAACTTGGACACACTCAACGAGATCAACAAAATCTTCGAAATGGTGGTACAGAGAGCCTTTGGAGATTCCCGATTTCGTTAAAAGCTGCTCAACGGTAAAGCCGTACATGCCAAATTCTTTGGCTAATTCAACACCAGAATCAATGAGAGCACGATGAGTTGCGTGTTCGACACCTTTAGCCACGACTAATCACTATCACAAGCAGCTCGCCCGATACCGAATTACCGCGAAGAAGTCTTCTGCGTTTCGGCCCAAGTCATACCTTTTAGCACATCGTTATCGTGCGGCAAACCAAGCACGCGCTCGGCCACGATGTTGCGCTGGACTTCACCAGTCCCTCCACCGATTGTCAGCGAACGGGCAAACATATAGCCATCAAACCAACCGGGATGTTCCAGGGCGCGCAGTCCCACCCCACCGCCGCCACCCAATCCGTTATGTGCTCCACGTTCACTGTTGTCGATGCCACCTCGCAACATCCCTTCAGCACCAAGTAAGTCGCGGGCAACTTCCATCACGTTTTGACCGTGTTCATCGGCCAAGATCTTGCGAATACTTGCTTCTGGTCCTGGCTGTTCACCACGCAAACGAGCCGACAATGTGCGCATACGAATCAGGTCAAGCAAAATATGTTCTGTATAGATAGAAGCCAAACGTTGTCGCATGACTGGATCGGCGATCGATCCACGCAGTCGCACCGCATCGAGCATCTCAAGCGCAGTCGGACCACTGCCCCACAACACGCCGCCTGTCGACAACGACACGCGTTCGTTACCTAACGTCACTTTTGCCAGTCGCCAACCTTCGTCTTGTTCGCCAACCAAGTTTGCGGCAGGAAGTCGCACATCAGTAAAGAACACTTCGTTGAATGTGCTCGCCCCTGTCATTTCTTTAATCGGCCGAATTTCAATTCCGGGCAAGTCCATCGGACAAATGAAATACGAAACTCCTTTATGTTTTGCCGCATCAGGATTTGTACGCGCAATCAAAATTCCGTACTTGGCGTGTTGGGCACCACTGGTCCAAATCTTTTGGCCATTCACGATGTACTCGTCACCATCACGTACGGCGCGAGTTCCGAGGTTTGCCAAGTCGCTTCCGCTATTTGGTTCACTGAACAACTGACACCAAAAATCGTCGCCCGACAGCAAACGCAAGATGTACTTCTGCTTTTGTTCGTCGGTGCCAGCAAACATAATTGTTGGCCCAGCCCAACCAATACCGATGGGGTTGGCGGGACGGCGAATACCAGCTTTGCTCAACTCGTCATCGATGATGATCTGATGAATTGGGTCGGCATCTAAACCAAAGGGGGCCGGCCAGTGTGGCGCGACGTAACCCGCTTCGGCTAAAACTCGACCCGATGGGTTCGGGTGGTTAGCAATCCAGTCCCGAACCACGACTCGGCGGGGATCATCTGCGGCGGGTAACTGAAAGTCCATAACACGACCTTATTCATGTCGATCGGCACTCGGCGAACACGGTGAGTGAACCGCGCAGCGTTTACGATTATCCTTCGTGTCCCATCAAATACCCGCAACAACAGCCTGGAACTTCGCCGATGCCTGGGAGTCGGTCGCCAAAAGGCTTCCAGACGCTCTCGCCCAGCAATACAAAGATGAGACGTACACCTGGACCGATTTCAATCGACGAGCTAACGGAATCGCCCAAACCTTTCTCAACGCTGGCGTTCAGCAACAAGACAAAGTTGCGCAGTACATGTACAACTGCCCGCAGTATCTCGAAAGTTTGTTCGCCACTTTCAAAGCGGGCCTCGCTCCAGTCAATACCAACTATCGCTACACCGCTGACGAGTTGGTCTACATCTGGGATAACGCTGATGTTGTAGCAGTTGTCTTTCACGGAATCTTTTCTGAGACCATTGAGCAATTACGTCATCGCGTGCCGCGAGTTGTTTTGTGGCTTTGGGTTGATGATCACAGCGGTCCATGCCCGACGTGGGCTACCGAGTACGAAATAGCTGCAGAGTCGGGCACAACAACAAATGTTTCTGGACCATCAAATGTTTCTGGACCATCAAATGTTTCTGGACCATGGGGCCGAACTGGTGATGACTTGTTGTTGCTGTACACCGGAGGCACTACCGGTATGCCCAAGGGTGTGATGTGGCGCCAAGAAGATTTGTTCTTAACTCTCGACAGCACTAATAAGAAGCGACTACCTCCAGTTCCCGATGGAGACCCGATTGGCGAGCGTTCAACTAAGGCTGGGCCGCGCAATTTACCTGCGGCACCATTGATGCACGGAACTGGCTTATTCAACGCCATGAGCAACTTGATGGTTGCGGGATGCATCGTCACCATGCCAGGTCGGAAGTTTGAGCCAACCGAACTTCTTGACACCATTGAAAAATACCAAATCAACTCCATGTCGATTGTCGGTGATGCATTCGCCAAACCCATCTTGCGCACTCTTGATGCTGAGCCAAACCGATGGGACATTTCATCACTTCGTGTCATCGTTTCTAGTGGCGTGATGTTTGCTGCCGAGACCAAGGCTGGATTGTTGCGCCACAGCGAACGACTCATCATGGTTGATGCACTTGGTTCATCTGAAGCCATCGGCATGGCACAAAACACCACCTCGTCAGCCGGCGAGTCAAAAACTGCTTCTTTTGAACTGGGGCCCAACACCAAAATCCTCACCGAAGATGGTCGCGAAGTTCAACCGGGTAGTGATGAAATCGGTCGCGTTGCCCTGAAGGGCAATACACCTATTGGTTACTACAAAGACCCCGAGAAGTCAGCCAAGACTTTCCAGGTCATTAACGGCGTCCGTTGGTCGATTCCTGGTGATTGGGCCAGCATTGATGCCGACGGCACCGTCCGCTTATTAGGTCGCGGCAGTCAGTGCATCAACACTGGCGGCGAAAAGGTGTACCCCGAAGAAGTCGAAGAAGCGCTCAAATTGCACCCCACCGTCGCCGATGCTGCAGTCGTCGGCATTCCCGACGAGCGTTTTGGTCAAGCCATCACTGCATTGGTTGAAGCGTTGCCTGGCCACACCATCGTGGAGGCCGATCTCATAGCCTTCATCAAGCAACACCACGCCGCATACAAAGCCCCCAAGCGTGTCATTCCCATCGCAACGGTTGGTCGCGCCGGTAACGGCAAACTTGATTACAAGGCGTTGACTGAGATTGCCCTCAAGTCTCTCGGGTAGCGTCAGACCTGCAGTTTTATAGATATCCCCCATCACCCCTCACATATTTCACCCATCAACTATTTAGGAGTTCAAAATGTCAGCACTTGGTTACGACGGCAAAGTTGCAATTATCACCGGAGCCGGTGGAGGCCTCGGTCGCCAACACGCTTTAATGATGGCCAAGCGCGGTGCGCTCATCGTGGTCAACGACCTCGGCGGTTCTGTTGATGGAACTGGCGCCAACTCTTCAGCCGCACAAGTAGTCGTTGACGAGATCAAGGCCGCAGGCGGCGAAGCTGTTGCCGACCACAACTCAGTTGCTACTCCCGAAGGCGGAGCAGCAATCGTTCAGACTGCTATCGACACCTATGGTCGCGTCGACATCGTCATCAACAACGCGGGCATCTTGCGCGACAAAGCGTTCCACAACATGACACCCGATCTGTTGAACCCCGTACTCGACGTTCACTTGAAGGGTGCCTTCTACGTCACCCAGCCTGCTTTTGTGCACATGCGCGAACAGGGTTACGGCCGCATCATTTCAACATCTTCAGCTGCTGGTGTCTTTGGCAACTTTGGTCAGACCAACTACGGTGCCGCCAAGATGGGTCTCGTCGGTTTCACTCGTGTGCTCGGAGTCGAAGGTGCTCGATTCAATATCAAGGCCAATGCCATTGCACCACTCGCGATGACCCGCATGACCGAAGACATCTTGGGAGCACTCAAGGACAAACTCGATCCGGGCTTGGTGTCACCACTCGTCGCTTTCTTGGCGCATGAAGACTGCCCTGTGAGCGGTCAATTGTTCTCCGTCGGTGGCGGACGTGTCGCTCATGTGTTCTTGGGCGAAACCAATGGCTACTACTCGCCAACACTCACCCCCGAAGATGTACAAAACAATTGGGACACCATCACCAATCGTGATTCGTTCGCGGTGCCGAGCAATCTCGGCGAAGAAACTGCGTTGTTCTTGAACTTCTTCAAATAAGGCTCATTTAAATTTTCGGGAGGTCACATCGTGATCACAGTGGAAGAATTCGCTCAGGAAGCCAAACAATGGTTGGCTGAAAACAAGCATCTCGCCCCACGTGATTACGGCGCGATCTGCCCACCCGACATGGTCAATGAAGGCTTGGCATGGCAGAAGCACCTCTTCGCATCTGGCAAGGCCGGCATTCATTGGCCAGTTGAATTCGGTGGCCAAGGATTAACTGCTGCGCACCAAGCGCAATGGCTGTACGAGTGCGCGCTTGTTGGGGTTCCAGGCGTTCTCAACATGGTCGGTCTCGTACTCACTGGTGGTGCAGTACAAAAATTCGGGACACCCGAGCAACAAGCAAAGCATCTGAATGCGACTTTGCGCGCCGATCATGTGTGGTGTCAATTGTTCAGCGAACCTGGCGCAGGTAGCGACTTAGGTTCACTCAGCACCAAAGCCGAGCGCGATGGTGATCGGTTCATCATCAACGGTCAAAAAGTTTGGTGCTCGGGTGGTCGCTATAGCAACTGGGGCATCTTGATGGCCCGCACCAATCCCGATGCACCGAAGCACGAGGGAATCAGCTTCTTTTTGCTCGACATGAGTTTGCCCGGAATTGAAATTCGTCCGCTCAAGCAGATGACTGGCGAAGCCGAATTTGACGAGGTGTTTTTTACAGATGTGGAAATGCCCGCTGATGCTTTACTCGGGCCACTTCATGGTGGATGGGGTGTGGGCATGGCGGTCCTCACTTCTGAGCGTGGCCACATCGGAACAAGTGTCATTTCTCTTGAACGACGACTCGATTCAATTTCCCGACTTGCCGAAGGGCGCGATCTGTCGCCGACCGAACGTCAAGAGATCGCGAAGTTGCTGTCGAAGGGAATGGCCTACAAAGCCTTGGCCCAGCGCCAAGGACCAGTGGCCTCAACGGCTGCGTCACTCATGAAATTGGGGATTACCGAGATGATGTTTGAAACATCAATACTGCGCTCAAATATCTCGGGCATGGATTCGCTTCTCGAGGGCCCCGAGGCATTCGGAGTGCTTTCAGCACCTGGTGGGCGCATTGCCGGAGGAACGAGCCAAGTTCAGCGCAACATCATTGGCGAACGTTTGCTCGGCCTCCCACGTGAACCATCGGTCAAAAAACCCGAAAATAGCTGATCCTCTCGACGTTCGTTCTGCAGAACCGGGCCAGATTGCCCGTAAACTTGCCTTTCTTCGAATCAACAGTCGACAGTGAGTCAATCTCAGCGTCGCCGTTGCGTTCGGCGTCGTTCTTGATCGGTTGTACATCGATGAGGGAAAGCGTCGTCGCAAGGACGAGTGAGCCTCACCGCCGAGAAACAGTGAGAACCGCATCGTGAAAGTCGCATCTACAAACGGCGTCAAAGTCGAAATGTACGACATGGGTGGCGCAGGCCCCAACATGTTGCTTTCGCACGCCAACGGATTTCATGGTCAATGTTGGAAGCCGGTTGCCGACAATTTGATTAAGCGTTTTCACTGCTATTCGTTTGACCATCGTGGCCATGGCGACACCAAAGCCCCCAAGGACTGGGCTGTCGCTTGGGCTGGTTACGGCGCCGACGCAGCCGCTTGCGCAAAGTCGATCACTGAACCAGGTGGCATTATCGGTGTCGGTCATTCAATGGGTGGCGCAACTCTTCTCATTGCAGCCATCAAGAATCCAGGTCTCTTCCGCGGATTGTTGTTGTACGAACCAATCGTGAAACCTGATGATGTCCGCATGCCTGCCAATCGTCCGAACAACTTGGCCGAAGGCGCGGCTCGTCGCAAGAAGAGTTTCAAATCATTCGACGAAGCCATCGCCAATTATTCAGACAAAATGCCGATGACTCACTTCACCCCCGAAGCTTTAGAGGCATACGTGCGTGGTGGTTTCACTCAAGCCGAAGATGGAACAGTGCATCTCAAGTGCGATCCAGCACTTGAATCAGAAAACTTCCGCAATCCCGAAATCCCCAATCTCTGGAAAAAGTTGCCCGAACTTGATATTCCGGTGTGGGTCTTGAGTGGACATCCCGAACCTTTCCAGCCTTCAGGTTTTGCTGAAGCTATTGCCGATCGCCTCCCGCAGGGCAATCACATCGAATACAGCGATCTCGATCACTTTGGGCCATTTGTTGACCCAACACGTGTGGCGCGAATCATCGACACCTTTGCCGACACCCTGGAACCCTGATGTCCGAAAGCGCCCAGGAACCTACTCCGGGTACCGGAATCTTCGGACCCTCAGTTGATGCATTCGACGAGCGCGTCGACCAACTCCTCGAAATAGTGCGATCGTCCAAGACGGCTGGTCGGGTGTTCTTAGCCGCAAGTCGTTTAGGCGATTTCAGTGTGGTGTGGCATCTCATCGCAGTTTCGCGGGCAATGACCGGCCGCAAACGAGCCTCGCAGGCGTTAGCAATCGCCGCCCTACTTGGTGCCGAATCTTTGATTGTCAACCAAGGCGTCAAAAAACTTTTCAAACGTGACCGACCGACTTCAAGTGGCGACGATCGCTTTGAAGTCCGCACACCTTCAACGAGCAGTTTCCCGAGCGGGCACGCAAGTGCGGCAACTTTCGCCGCAGTGGTGCTGACAACTTTAGATGGGAAGAAGTCGGCCCCTTTATGGTTCGGAATTGCTGCCGTTGTTGGCACAAGTCGCGCATTTGTGCGCATTCATCACGCTTCAGATGTCATCGGTGGAGCGTTTGTCGGACTCGTGCTCGGACTGGCAGTTCGTCCCATCGTCAAACTGATGAAATAACTTTTTACGACGCGATTCTGACTTCGATCTTTGCCGACGTCACAAAGTTGTCGCTGCGGATTTGTCTGACTCTGATTTCAATTTTTCCTTGCGAATACAATTCGCCAATTTGCAGACCAGCATCAAGAACAGTTTGTCGACGTTCAAATCCGACAACACCAGCGACGTCAATCTGGTGAACAACCACACGATTGCGCAGTAGATGCTGATTATCTCCAGATGCATTCAATAGTTCGACCGAAATAATCGTGGAATTATTCAGTTGCACCAGAACCAAACGCACACCATCAACCGCAGAATCCGTATCGGTTGCCACAAGATCAAATGACTTTGTTCCATCTTCAAGAAGTGCCACATTGCTGTCATTTATCCATTGCGAAAGGTACATATTGATACCCAATGGTCCGGGAGCGTTACGTGCATCCGGATTGACATCTCGAGGTGCGGCACTATTGCTCATCACATCGACTTCACTGTCGTAGACACCGTTACCAAAATTGTCAATCGATGTACTGCTGTGCGGCCAATCAAGTGCATGCCCCATTTCGTGGACCACCAGATCCAACGGCGGGAAACCTTTCCAAAACGGCATGAAATCTGCGGCACCGATATATACCGCGCGGCGAGTTAACTTCGCTGAACAATTCTTTTCACATGGCGAACCGGGCCGACCCCATCCGCCCACAGCAGTCTCGGAATGTTGAGCATTAGCGATCACCAGGACACCGCGAGCGGCAGGTGTTGCCTTATCTAAAGCTCGCTCGACACACAGATCAGATTTCTCAGCAGCATTGATCGAAACGCCGGTTGTTGCCGTGAAGTTCGGTTGATATCGCCCATGGGACCACCGCGAGAAATAGTCAATAACTGGATCTAGTTTGGCCACAATGTCACCACTTGACAGATTGAGCCTCTCTGGCGCCGGTGCAAAAACTGGGTCGGTTGTATTTTGCGGAATTTGGCACACCACCACTTCCCATAGGTCAGAACCAAGTGCAATGTCACCAAACTGCGACTCAGTCTGAACCATCGTGTTCAGGGCTTCAGAATCAATATCGCCCGAGGTCTGCTGATCGTTACTACATCCAGCGATCGTCGCAACTGTCAGCACCACGGCAAACATCGACCCAAGAAATTTCATCGCCCAATAACCGTAGCCCGACCGTTATGGCTCAGGGCTCATGATGAAAAGTCGTCATCACCAAAGACGACGAAAATAACTAAGTTGACCGAGAATCAGCCGCGCATTGCGGTTGTCAACAAGTTGCGCACATCGAGCAACATGTCACTGACTTCACCAGTTGATACCAGTTCACGCTTCACCAGATCGGACAATGCCGTATCGATGATTGAGAGAGCTTCGTTAATGACGTCGGCGGAGACAACTTTGATGTCACTGATTTCAAGTTCGGTCATCACATCGGCTACCTGCGTATCGCTCATTGATTGCTCCTCTGGTCACGGTTTACAGAAATTTATTCGGCTTGAACAACTTCCTACTGAGAAAGTAACGCATAGAACGAGCGAATATGTGCATCGTATCTCAGTCTTTTTTCTTGGCATGGTCAGCCTGAGGCGTCGTCGGGCACAGCACCCAGCCCCTACGATCGGGATATGGAATTTCACGGAGCCGGAACTGTTGTCACGGGTGCATCTGGCGGCATCGGAGAAGCCCTCGCTCGGCGTTTTCATCACCTCGGAGCATCGGTGGTGGTTTCCGATGTTGTTGAAGATGGAATCACCAATTTGGCCGTCGAACTCAATGCCAAACGCCCAAATTCAGTGTTGGCTGTTACTGCCGACGTTTCCACCGAAAAAGGCAATGAGCAACTAGTGGCAACTGCCCGCCAGTTCTTATCCCAAAACGGTGGTAGCGGAATCGATTTGTTTTTCGCAAATGCCGGAGTCGGTAACGGAACTCTGATTGAAACAACTTCAGAGTCCGACTGGAATTTGGCGTTCAATGTCAACGTTCACGCCCACCGCTGGGCGGCCAAATATTTGCTTGAAGAATGGCTCAAGACCGGACGCGGATATTTCTGTTCAACTGCATCGGCAGCTGGATTACTCAGTCAAATTGGGTCAATGCCGTACTCAATGACCAAAAGTGCAGCGGTCGCTTTTGCCGAATCACTGGCAATAACTTACGGTGATCGCGGCATTCGCGTGAGTTGCCTGTGCCCACAAGGCGTCAATACCAACATGTTGCGTCAAGGTGACACTCCTGGCGCCGGAATCGCGAGCGATGTCGTTCGTTCAGCAGGCGACGTTCTCGAACCCGATGAAGTCGCAATTGTCGTTTCTGATGCCATCGAGCAAGAAAAGTTTCTCATCCTTCCTCACCCACAAGTTGCCGAGTTCGAACAGCGCAAGGCCGCCGATCGAGATCGTTGGCTATCGGGCATGCGCAAACTTCAAGCTCGGGTATACGGAAAAGGTTAAGAATGCCGCCCAAAGCCACTGCCCCGCGCTCGGCGTCGGCGAAAGCTGCGGCCGAAAAATCTTCGGTTGACCAGGCTGCGGTCTTGCACAGCATCGGGCTGACTGCAGGAGAAGAAGTGCGCTTTCGGCGAGCCGATCGAGGACGCTGGCAAACGGGACGTATTGCCTATGTTGAACGAGACGGAAGCATCACAGTGCACGACGCCCACGGCGCCGCCCGTTCGCTACGACCTGAACACCTCGAGGTCAAGCGACCTGGCAAACGCAAGAATCTCACCTGGCAGGCGGTGACCGACGTGGCGGTCACCTGGGAGCAATTAACTCTGTTCTAAACGGCTACGGTGGGCTCATGGGCGTACGACTTGATCCTTCCGACGAATACATGCACGAACTCGGTCCCGAATCGAACTTCAACGAAAGCATGTACATCAACTGTTTTGACCCAGTGAACAAAGTTGGTGGCTGGTTCCGCATGGGCAACCGCGCCAATGAGGGCATCGCTGAAATGACGGTATGCATTTATTTGCCCGATGGCTCAGTCGCATTCATGTTCAAGCGACCGGCCATTGAGAACAACAATCAACTCGACGCTGGTGGTCTCACGTGGACCATGGTTAAGCCGTTTGAAGAACTCAAAATTGATTTCTCTGGCAAAGTTGTCGTTCTCGCCGAACCCGAGCAAATGGTCGATCCGAAAACTGCATTCAAGAACAACCCGTATTCAGAATGTGAAGCCCACATCACGTTCACTGGACAAGGTCGCTCGAGCATGTTTGGCGGCGAACCCGACACACCGCACGAAGCACCTGGCGAAGAGTTTGCAAAAGGTCACTACGAGCAACTCATTCAAGCCCACGGAACAATTCGTGTTGGCGATCAAGAATGGGAAATCAATGGTTTCGGCTTGCGTGATCACTCATGGGGACCGCGCTACTGGCAAGCACCTTGGTACTACCGCTGGCTCACTGCGAACTTCGATGAAAACTTGGGTTTCATGTTGTCTCGAGTTGCCAAAAAAGAAGGTCCCGGAACTCGCGGTGGATTCGTTTGGGAAAATGGGCAGATGCACTACTGCGATCACGCCGAAATCTCGACCGTTTTCCAGGGTGACGATACGTACCACGACAAGATTGAAGCTGTACTGAAGTCGAGTCGCAGCGATCGTGAATGGCGATTCACCGGCGACGTCATGAGTTTGATCCCGTTGCGCAATCGTCGCCAGACACCCGACGGTGAATGGCTCACAACTCGCATCAGCGAAGGCATGACTCAGTGGACGATGGTCAGTGACGAGCACAAAGGCAAAGTCGGTTACGGCTTGTCGGAGTACTTAGACCAAATCATCGACAACGTCCCCGTCGGCACCGCCGAATAGCACGAGAGAGTTACGGGGCGAGAGCCGCGAGCAGTTGTCGTAGTTCGCTCTCAGGCATATCAACCGCTTCGCCGTACAACTTCACTTTGGGTTCGGTCCCGCTCGGTCGGATTTGCAAGCGCACTCCCCGACCGCCAACTTCATCAAGCCAAACCCGCAACAAGTTGGCCTCGGGAAAATCTTCAATTCCGGCCACATTTCGCCCACCAATAGTTTCGGGTGGATTTGCCCGCAGTTGCTGGACAGCGGCAGCTCCGTCACTCGGGCTCATCTTGACGCTTAACTCGGCGGTGACGTGTTGTCCATACTCAGTTGCAATCTGGTCTAAACGATTTTGCAAAGTCAACCCATCTCGTTGAGCAAGCGCAGCAACTTCTGTCATCAACAACACAGCAGAAATTCCGTCCTTATCAAGCGGACGATCAGCCACCAAATATCCAAGTGCTTGTTCGTAAGCAAATACCAGTCGTTTGTCAGATCGCCGCATCGCCGCATCGGCGATCCACTTAAAGCCAGTAAATGTCTCCTCGAAGGCGACACCATTCTCGTGAGCCATCTTCCCCAACAACGACGATGACACCAAAGTCGTCACGACCAATCGATCATCACCGTGCGTATGGCGCAAAACATGGTCACCCAACAGCCAGCCGATTTCATCACCGCGCAAAAGCCGCCATTCACCAGACGGGTCTCCGGTGACCGGAATCGCAACACCCAAGCGATCGGCATCAGGATCATTAGCCAAAGCAATTGCTGCGCCGCTTTGCCGAGCGAGATCAATCACGAGATCCATTGCACCAGGTTCTTCTGGGTTTGGAAATGAAACAGTCGGAAATGAACCATCAGGTTCTTGTTGGGCTGCGACGACAACCGGAGGCGCAAAACCAGCTGAAGCAAAAGCCTTCACCGCAGTGTCGCCGCCGACACCGTGCATCGCCGTATAGGCCACTTTGATACTCGGCAAATCACGAACTAACCGCACCGTTGGCAACCATTTGATGTATTCGTCGATACACGCACCATCAAGAACTTCAATCAGGGGCGAATTCTCTGGCGCTAACTGAACTTCGGTTGCATCAAAACTTTCGATTGCGTCCGAAATGTGCAAATCGTGTGGAGGAACGATTTGGGCACCCGAACCTAGATACACCTTGTAACCGTTGTCTTGAGGCGGATTGTGGCTAGCAGTCACCATCACCCCTGCCGCAACGCCAAGACGCGAGATATTCCAAGCCAACACGGGCGTGGGAAGTAATTGGGGCAACAACATCGCTTTCATTCCCCGAGCAGCTGCAACGCGCGCGGTATCGAGTGCGAATACATCACTCTTTCGACGCGCATCAAAACCAATCAAAATTCCGGCTTCCGCCGATCCTTTGACACTGCGCAATAAGTAATCAACGAGTCCTGCAGCAGCTTGCCGAACCACTAGACGATTCATCCGATTCGGACCTGCTGCGACTTCAGCACGTAAACCCGCGGTCCCAAACATCAATCGACCGCTAAATCGCTCTTCAAGTTCTCTGTCTGAACCGTCAAGAAGTGCTTGCAATTCATGACGGATATCTTCATCCGGTTCGGCGAGCAACCACTTCTCTGCGATGTCACGACTCGAGTCACGACTCATCATGTGTCCTTAGAACTTTGGTAAGAGAGTATGCAATTCAACAAGTGGTCGCGGACCGACGTGCGAAATCACTTCGCCGGCAGCAATTGAGCCAAGAATTCCGCACTCCTTCAATGAGTACCCATTGGTGTATCCAAACAAGAAGCCCGATGCGTACAAATCTCCGGCTCCAGTCGTATCAAGTACTTGAGGCACATCTTCAGCCGGCACATTGATGATTTCTTCACGCGTAATGATTGAAGCCCCACGAGGACCACGCGTAATCACGGCCAATGAACTGTCTCGACGAATTGCTGCTACGGCAGCCTCAAATGTGTCGAGTTGATATAACGACAAAAGTTCATCTTCGTTACCGAACAAGATGTCGACTTCGTCAGCGACTAAAGCGCGGAAATCGTCTCGGTGACGATCAACGCAAAAACTGTCCGACAGGCTCAATGACACTTCACGGCCAGCTTCATGCGCCGCGCGCGCCGCCTTACGAAACGCGGCCTTCGCATCGTCACGGTCGAAAAGATAGCCCTCCATGTAGAGGACCTTCCCAGACGAAACCACCGATACATCAACATCCTTGGGTTCCATAAACGATGAAACTCCCAAGAAGGTATTCATCGTGCGCTGCGCGTCTGGGGTAACGACAATGATGCATCGACCAGTTGGAATTCCGTCAAGATGATGTCCTGGGCTGAAGTGCACGCCCACGGCCAACAAGTCATGACCGAAAACGTCACCCAAATCGTCGTGACTCACCTTGCCGACATAGGCAGCCTTGCCACCAAAACTTGCGACTCCACAAACCGTGTTGGCAGCCGAACCGCCACTCATCTCCACTGCCGTGCCCAGCGCTTTGTACAGATGCAATGCTCGATCGGTGTCGATCAGTGTCATCGACCCTTTCACCAAAGATTGTTGATGAATGAAATCGTCATCGGCATGAGCGATCACGTCGACTAGAGCGTTGCCAATTCCTACAACGTCGTAAATCGGTTCAGAGATCGGCTGTGTTGACACGAGCCATAACGCTAGTCCCTAGAGAGCTACTGAACAGGTTTCACAAGTCCGGCATGGCAGCCAAGACAGCCACGGCAGTACGCTCGGTCCGTGACCTCTCCCCAGATTGAAGCGCCCGCCGACCGTAGTCAACTGGATCCATATCGGCTCCCTCGGCACGTACTTCCAAGTCGCTACGACCTCACGCTCGAACCTCATCTGAGCAATGCCACCTTTGATGGTCAGGCAATCATCACTGTTGACGTATTAGTTACTACCCGATTCATCGTTCTTAATGCAATCGAACTTGACATCAAGTCGGTCTTCGTTGACGGCCAACCAGCACCCTTCAGCCTTGATGAAGAATCTGAACGGCTTTTCATCGGACTTATCGAAGAACTACAGCCCGGCACAGCCATGATTGACATCGTCTTCTCTGGCATCTTGAACGACAAACTTCGCGGTTTTTATCGCAGTACCTATGTCGATGAACACGGTCAGCAACAAGTCGTTGCCGCAACTCAGATGCAATCAACCGATTGTCGCCGTGCATTCCCGTGTTTTGACGAACCCGATTTCAAAGCGGTCTTCGCCACAACGCTCATCGCTTCCCCCGACCACTTAGCCATCAGTAATGGGCCAGAAATCTCTCGATTGAAAATCAACCGCGAAGATGGCGACAAGGTCTCAGTCACATTTGCTGACACCATGCCAATGAGCACCTACTTGGTTGCATTCGTGGTGGGCAAGCTTGAAGCAACTGAGCCCGTCGACGTTGACGGAGTTCCACTTCGAATTGTTCATACTCCTGGCAAAGGTCATCTCACCGAATTCGGTTTAGACGTTGGCGCGAAAAGCTTGCGTTGGTTTGTGAACTATTACGGGATCCCCTACCCCGATGCCAAGATCGACATGATCGCGTTGCCCGACTTTGCAGCGGGCGCAATGGAGAATGTGGGCTGTATCACCTACCGCGAAAGCCTTCTTTTAGTTGACCCCAAGACCAGCACTCAAGCTGATCAACAAAACGTTGCAGACGTTGTGAGTCACGAACTTGCGCACATGTGGTTCGGTGACCTCGTCACGATGAAATGGTGGAACGGCATTTGGCTCAACGAGGCTTTCGCCACCTTCATGGAAGTAGCCGCGGTCGATTCTTTCCGAACCGAATGGCAACGTTGGACAAGTTTCTCACTTGAGCGTTCTGCTGCATTCGAAGTTGACTCTTTACTGAATACACGTTCTGTTGAGTTTGAAGTTCGTTCAGCACAAGATTGCGAAGGAATGTTTGACGTTCTCACATATCAGAAAGGCGGATCGCTCCTCCGCATGCTTGAGCAATATCTCGGGACCGAACGATTTCGAGATGGAATTCGCCTGTACTTGAATACTCATTCATACGGGAATACTGAAACCTCCGATTTATGGGACGCCATCGAAACCGCAGTTTCTAACAATGGCGGCGAACCAGTACGCGATTTGATGGATTCATGGATCTGGCAACCCGGCTATCCCCTCATCACCGCAAGTCTTGACGCGACAAAAACGAAACTGATTCTCCAACAGCAGCGCTTCTCATTTACCCCCGAACTACTGACTGAGACGCAACATTGGCTCGTCCCAGTCCATATTCGTATGAATGGCTCAGATACCAAATACTTGCTATCTGATCAACCACTCGAGATTTCAATCAACAACTCAAACGATGCAATAGTTGTCAATGCTGATGGTTACGGCTACTACCGCGTTGCCTATTCACCCGAGCTACTCACACGACTTCAAGGGCCAGAATTAGCCAAGCTTGCAGTCATTGAGCGCTACAGCCTCGTTGACGATGCATGGAACGCTGTAGTCGCTGGACGCCTGGCCGCAATCGACTTCGTGTCGTTCGTGAGCGGATTTACTCATGAGCACGACCTTGCAGTTTGGCAAGCCATCGCGATCGGACTTCGCGGTTGCGGACGTCTCTTGAACGAATCGAACTACCCGAAACTCCAACAGAGAATTCGTGCGTTGATCGCTCCAGTCGTCGCCGAACTGGGATGGCAGTCACAACCCGGTGAAGACGATCTACGGGCAAAACTGCGCGGGATCCTTGTCGTGTTATTGGCGGTCAATGGCGACGACAACGATGCTCAGAAAAAATGCCAAGAACTACTTGAGCAGCACGACAAGCAAGCGAATTCAGTACATCCAGAATTGGTTGCGGCAGCAACGACGGTCGTCGCATCAACGAGTGGCGAAAGTGCTTACGAGTATTTCCTTGACAAATTCCGCACGACCGCTAACCCGCAAGACCAGTTGCGTTATCTCTATGCACTGACCGATTTCGATAGCCCCGAACTCGTACAACGAACATGTAACTTCGCAGTTGCTGGCGAAGTAAAAAGCCAGAATGCCCCGTTCGTCTTGGCTCGCTGTATTGCCCTTCGAGAAAATGGCGTTCTTGCGTGGAACTTCGTTCGTAACTATTGGGCCCAGGCTCAAGTGAAATTCCCGACGAACACCATTGTTCGCATGGTTGACCCCATCAAATTTCTCAATACTCCAGAATTAGAAGCAGATGTTCAAGCATTTTTTGCTGAACATAACATTCCACAAGCTGCCAAAACTTTGCAACAGGTACTTGAACGCCAACGAGTTAACACTGCGCTACGCACACGAGAAGAGACTCGACTTAGCGCTGAACTGTGACGAGGGTGGCGCCATTGTCGGATTCAAATTACCTGAACCGTAAATCGTTGCTTGTGGGCGACTTAAGCCACTTCATCAAGTCGGTCAGGAATCACCGCAATTGATCGAGGTTTACGACGCATGAAACGCGGCGTGCCTGGTCGTCCAGCGAGCAACCAAACCAGAACAAAACTGACGAGTTCAAGAACATGCACTGATTCGCCGAGTATTGGTGTGGTCCCACGAACTCCATCAAAAATCGCCGAACCAAGCATCGTTGCGGCAAGCGCTGCCGTGATCGGCAAGATTCCGTAAGCCCGCGTCGGAACCTTCGCGGTGTATAACAAACCAAGTGATAGCGCAACTGCCATCGCTCCAATGTGGCGCGATTCGTGTGCTGTCGTTCCGGGTTCAGTACGAGCTATGAGGTCGGGAAGAGCAATGACGAGTTGCGTCAATGCAACAACGACCAAGCTGTAACGAACCCACTCGCCTCGACCAGGACGAGGTGGATGCGACCGTTCAAGAATGACGCCTGACAAATCTGGTACAGATTCTGCAGAACGAACTCTCACTCGTCGCTGCAAGAGACTCACATCGTCAAACCATGCCGAACATGGCCCACACGAATCACGATGCAACTTCGCTGCACGAACTTCAAGGGCCCCTGCTTGACCATCTAGGTCAGCTGACAACACCTCTTGAGCTAATCCGCAATCCACGCCCTTCATTGTGCCCGATCGGCGATCGCCCGTGACGGTCGCCCGCCCTTTCAGGCTTTTGGGACTTCGGTCCTTTTTCTGATCGGTCACATCAGAAAAGTCGCCCCCAACCGCTCTTTAGTTCCATAATGGGTAGGTGAATTCGTTGAACACCCTTGCCATGAGCGCCCAACGGGGCGATCGGTTGGCATTGACCCGCTTCATCGAAAACAGCCAGGGCGACGTGTGGCGCTATTGCGCCTACTTAACCGACCAACAAACCGCCGATGACGTCACCCAAGACACCTATGCGCGTGCTATCGGCTCACTGCATCGTTTTCGGGGTGATTGCGACGCCAAAGTCTGGTTACTGACTATCGCTCGTCGAGCCTGTGCCGATCACATTCGCTCACAAACTCGCCGGCGAAACTTGATGCAGCGTTTGCGCGACAACTCCTCCGAAGACTCCGTTGCCCCCGTTCGTGATATTGAATTGACTCAGCTCATCAACTCGCTCGATCCCGATCGTCGCGATGCATTTGTCTTGACGCAAATTCTTGGTCTCAGTTACGACGAAGCCGCCGAAATTTGTGGATGCCCAGTTGGCACCATTCGTTCTCGAGTTGCTCGAGCACGAACTGATGCCGTCAATTTGATGAATCAAGCATCTGGCGCCGCAGAAGCCTGACTCCTGGCTCGTTGCGTTACTCAGGCGACCTCGTCGCCGACTACGGTCAAGAGCGAGATTGAGCGGCGTCGCCGCTCCACTGAAGGAGATACGCCATGGCCGAAGCTTGGATTATTGACGGAGTACGCAGCCCACGTGGACGCGGCAAATCAACTGGTTCGTTACACCACATTCATCCACAAGAGCTGCTCGCTCAAGTGTTGAATGCTTTGCAAAAGCGCGTCGGTTTTGACACCTCAGATGTTGATGATGTCATTGTCGGCAATGGCAACAGCGTCGGTGATCATGGAGCATGTATCGGCCGCATGGCCGTGCTGGCCGCCGGCTGGCCAGTCACTGCTCCTGGCGTCACCATCAACCGCTTCTGTGGTTCAGGCCAGCAAGCAGTCACATGGGCCGCCATGGGCGTTCAAGCCGGACACCAAGATCTCGTCATTGCCGGTGGCGTTGAATCAATGTCACGTTGGCCAGCACCAGATGGCGCACCCGACTTCACCTCAGGCAACGCCGCGTTGCGCGAAATGTTCCCGATGGTTCCGCAAGGAATTTCGGCTGACCTCATTGCCACGATCGGTGGATTCACACGTGAAGATGTTGACGCATTTGCATTGGTGAGCCAGCAGCGCGCTGCCATCGCTCAAGCTGAAGGTCGATTTGATCGCAGCGTTGTTCCGATCTTGAATCCTGATGGCACTGTTGCTCTGGCAAAGGACGAGCACTTGCGCCCCGACACCACCATGGAGTCGCTCGCCGGATTGTCAGCGTCGTTCGCTCGTTTAGGTGCACATCAATTCAAAGAGTTCGATCGTACGTTTGACGAAATGTGCAAGCAGGTGTACCCAGAAATTTCAGGCGTCGACCATGTTCACCATGCCGGCAACTCATCGGGCGTTGTTGACGGCGCTGGTGTCATCATGATTGCCAGCCCCGAATACGCCAAGGCTCACGGCCTCAAGCCCCGCGCCCGCATTGTGATGTCATCAGTAGCTGGCGCCGAGCCCGTCATCATGCTCACGGCCCCTGCACCTGCGTCAAAGAAGTGTCTCGATCGTGCCGGCATGACCACCAAGGACATTGATCTTTGGGAAATCAACGAAGCTTTCGCCGCCATTCCGTTACGTGCAATGCGCGAACTCGGAATCACCAACGAGAATGTCAACGTCAACGGTGGAGCAATCGCCCTTGGTCACCCCATTGGTGGCAGTGGACCGATGCTCATGCAGACCGCACTCGACGAACTTGAACGTCAAGACAAGCAGACGGCACTCATCACAATGTGCACCGGTGGCGGCATGGGTACCGCGACAATTATCGAACGTATGTGATTGGGGTTTGCTGCGAGTTATTCTCGCGGCAACCCAAGAACTCGTTCGCCAACAATGTTGCGTTGAATTTCAGTTGATCCTGCGTAAATCGTGTGGGCGCGACTAAACAAAAACGTGTGTTGAAAATCGTGCTCAAGCGTGCCTTCGTCGTGCATGATTAACGCGTCGGCGCCTAGCAAATCTGCTTGAAGTTCGCCCAAACGTTGATGCCACTTCGACCAGAACAACTTGCCAATTGATCCTTCGGGGCCAGGCTGACCGCCCTTGATGAATCGCGTGACGTTACGCAAACCCGACCAGCGCATAATTTCTAATTCGCCGTACGCACGCGCCAAGCGTTGACGAATTTCTAGATCGTCCGCGACTCCTTTTTGCTGAGCAAGGGCCTTCACATTGGCAAACTCTTTAGCGAAACGTAACTGCTGAGCCATGAACGCAGTGCCGCGTTCAAAGCCCAAAGTTCCCATGGCAGTTTTCCATCCGTTGCCGCGTCCACCGACCACCATGTCGGCCGCCGTGATAGCACCATCAAAGAAAACTTCGCAGAAGTGATCGTTGCCCGACAAGTCTTTGAGCGGGCGAACTTCGACACCGGGTTGATCGATGGGCACCAGCAAATATGACAAAGCCTTATGAGCTTTTTCATCAAGTTCGGTGCGGCACAGAACAAAAATCCATTGGGCGAATTGCGCTTGGCTCGTCCAGACTTTTTGGCCGTCAATGCGCCAGGTGTCGCCATCAAGCACAGCGGTGGTTCGCACACCAGCAAGATCAGATCCAGCACCAGGTTCGCTGAAGCCTTGGCACCAATATTCTTCACCCTTCAAAATGGGCGGCAAGAAACGTTGCTGTTGTTCGGGTGAACCAAAAGTGATCAATGTCGGCCCGAGCAAACCTTCACCGAAGAAACCCGCACGTTGCGGGCCGTTAGCCAAGGTGTATTCCTGGGCAAAGACCAATTCTTCTGAGACCGACACCTCGCGACCACCAAAGGCTTTGGGCCACGTGAGCCCCAACCAGCCAGCACGTCCGAGTTCTTGTTCCCAGGCCACCCGCACATGCCAGTCATGTGCACCCATCTCGGCCGAGGTGCCGAGTTTGCGATAGTCGCCAACCAACTGCTCATTCAGCCACGTACGAACTTCATGACGAAAAGTCGCGGCTTGGGCTGACTCAGAAAAATCCATGGGTCTAGTTTCGCCTGAGAAGCACCTTTCGGCGTAATCGGCGCCCCCGACCTAAGGTCTTGTCATGACAACTCCTCCCCCGGCCGTGGCGAACCCCGCTCAATTGTTTGATCTCACTGGTCGCACTGCCCTCATTACCGGCGGCAGTCGAGGACTCGGCAAAGAAATGGCTTTGGCTTTCGCCCACCAGGGTGCCGACATCATGATCGCGAGCCGCTCGATTGAATCGTGTGAAGAAACCGCAGCCGAAGTGCGCCGTGAAACCGGACGCAATTGTGTGCCCTATGCGTGTCACATCGGACGTTGGGACGAACTTGAAGGTCTTGCCGAGGCAGCATGGAATGAGTTCGGTGGTATCGACATCTTGGTCAACAACGCCGGCAAGTCGCCGTTGTACGACAACATCACCAACGTCAATGAACAAATGTGGGATTCGGTTATTGGCCTCAATCTCAAAGGGCCATTTCGGCTTTCGGCCTTACTTGGGTCACGTATGAGCGAACGAGCCAAAGAAACTGGCCGCGCTGGTTCAATCATTAACATTTCCAGCATCGCTGCAATTCACCCCACGCCCGACGTCATTCCTTACACGGCAGCAAAAGCGGGATTGAATGCAATGACCATCGGATTCGCACAAACATTTGGGCCGCATGTGCGCGTCAACTGCATCATGCCCGGTTCATTTCGCACCGATATCAGCAAAGCCTGGAACTGGGACATGGTTGACCAGATGATGAAGCGGGTGGCTTTAAAGCGCGTGGGAGAACCCCATGAAATCGTGGGCGCTGCTTTATTCTTGGCAAGCGACGCCAGCTCGTACACCACTGGAGCGGTTTTCACCGTCGACGGCGGCGTTCCAACCTGATCTCAAAATTCGTTCTTGAAAGGACACCAACATGGCTTTAAGCGATGAACAAAAACTCGAACATCACCGCAAGTTTGCGGCTGCAACAAATGCGGGGCAACCCGACATCACCATGTCGATGTGCGTTGACGGTGCACTGGTGTGGCACAACTTCGATGACAAGAGCGTGCCGTATGCAAGCACTGGCAAAACATTGACGCGCATGCACGCCATCATCCCGAACCTCCGTTGGGAAACTCGAGCAGTTGCGGCGACCAGCTCTGGCTGGATGTGGCAGGCCGCCATTCGCGGAACCGCACCAGGCGGGGAAATTTGCGCTCATTCGGTCATGATCGTCACGTTGAATGACGAAGGACTGATCACCCAACTTGATGAATACATCGACCCATCGCAATTATCTGCTTTACGGGGCTGACTTCTCGCTGATTCGACTGCGTTCAACCGACGCGTGAACGCCTAAAGTCAAGACATGTCGAATCACAATCCAGGAAAACACAAAATGGTTGAAGGTCGGGTCTGCATTGTCACTGGTGCCGGGCGTGGAATTGGTCGCGAATACGCACTCATGCTGGGTGCGCACGGCGGACTCGTCGTGGTTAACGACCTCGGTGCATCGCGCGACGGTAGTGGCGGCGACTCCGGACCTGCTCAAGACGTTGCTAATGAAATCAAGGCCGCTGGCGGCCAGGCTGTCGCCAACACCGACGACATCAGTTCGTACGCTGGCGCCAAGAGCATCGTCGATCAAGCCATCGACACATTCGGTGGTCTTGACGTCGTCGTCAACAATGCCGGAATTCTGCGTGACCGCATGTTGTTCTCAATGGCCGAAGAAGAATGGGATTCGGTTATCAAGGTTCACCTCAAGGGAACTTTTGGTACCAGCCGTTTCGCCGCCGAATACTGGCGCAACCGTTCAAAAGATGGCAAGACCAATGATGCGCGCATCATCAACACATCATCGGTTGCCGGCTTGTACGCCAACCCCGGCCAAGCCAACTACGGAGCCGCCAAGGCGGGCATCGCAGCATTCACACAGATCGCCGCACAAGAACTCAGTCGCTACGGAGTCACAGCAAATGCAATCGCTCCAGGCGCGCTCACGCGCTTAACCGAAGACCTCAACTTGCCCGACGAAATGTTGGCCAAGTTTGATCCTCGCTGGGTAGCCCCCATCGTCACTTGGTTGGCCTCGCCATTGTCGAAAGACGTGACCGGTCAAGTCATCGAATCGAATGGCATGTTCTTGGCAATCGCCGAAAGTTGGCAGCGTGGACCCACGCTCACGACTCCCCCGGCTGAGGCCGAAGATGTTGATGCCGCCATTCGTCCATTGTTGGCCGCGGCACGCCCACGCACCACGATGGCCGACATTAACTAGTCGTTCGTAACGTCGTACTTGTGGCATCACTTCTTGTTATCTGCACGGGCAATGCCGCGCGTTCGGTGATGGCTGGCGCCATCATCAACGATCGGCGCCCCGATCTAGATGTGGTCACAGCTGGAACACTCACGGTCGATGGGCAGCCGATCAGTTTTCGCACGCGTGAGGCGCTGAAGCAGATCGGGTTACAGGCACAAGGCCATCGCAGTAAGCAGATTGAGCAACATCATGTTGATGCCGCAGATCTGATTATTGCTCTAGCGCCCGAGCACGTTGAATGGATTCGCCGCAACTTTCCCCATGTTGCCCATCGCACATCAACGCTCAAACGACTCACACGTCATCTCGAACATGATGGGTCTTTTGTTGAGCGAGTCGCCGCACTCAACTTGGCATCGGTCGAGCTTGAACCGTGGGAAGAAGTGGTTGATCCGGGTGGTGGCGAAGTTGAAGACTTCATCAACTGCGCTTTTGAAATCGTTCAGTTAATGGATGACGTCATGCCCCGCCTGGGCTGACACTTCTATTCTTCGACAAATTTCGCAGCAATTTGACGAGCAAACAATTCCTCAATTACTGCATCGCTTCGCCCTAATTCACGCAACACATCAGCGGTGTGTTCGCCTAACTTCGGGGCGATCCAACGGGGTTCACCCGGAGTTCCATGAAAATCTGCGGGCGATGCAATCATGGTGGTCGTGCCGTATTCATCGGGCACTTCAATCAGTCCGCCAGCATGCTGTAATTGCGGATCGGCCAATACTTCTTCGGCCGAATTCACTGGCGACCAAAACATATCGGGTTCGGTTGCAAAAATGTCGGCCCATTCGTCAAGCGACTTACCCGAGAACGCTTCATCAAGAAGTGCAATCAATTCTTTGTGGTTGATTGCACGTTGCAACGGAGTCACGAAGCGCTCATCAGTAATCCATTCGGGATGCCCCGCCACGCGCGCCAACGGCGGCCAGTGTCGTTCGCCTTCAAGACCAACAACCCAGAACCATTTGCCATCGCCCGCTTGATAGTTGTTGACCGATGGGTTCATCATTTGTGTTCGTTGGCCAATCATCGGATGCTGACCCCAACCCAACATCATGTTGAGATCGAATCCAATCGTGTACACACCTTGTCGCAACAACGACGACGAGACCATCTGCCCAAGACCCGAACGTTCGCGTTGATACAACGCCGCCGATATTGCTCCAGCGAATGTGACGCCCGTGGTGTGATCGCCCATACCGCCGCGCTGAAAGGGCAGTGCCCCGCCTTCGGGAGTCAGCATGTGCGCAATTCCTGAGCGCGCCCAAAATGCGGCGATGTCGTAGCCCGGGCGATTCGCATCTGGTCCTTCAAGTCCGTAGCCAGTTATCTGGCCGTACACCAGCCGCGGATTGCGAGCGCTCACCGTGTCGTAGTCAAGGCCCGCACGCTTGAGTGCATCAACACGCACGTTGGTCACAAAGACATCGGCTTGATCTAAGAGTTCAAGGGCAATCTCGCGGCCTTCTGGAGTTGAAATATCAAGAGCAATACCGCGCTTGTTGCGGTTGTCGAGTTCGAACACCGGATTGTTCGGCATATCGCCGCCAAACATTCGCTGAAAGGTCCGGGCCGGGTCGCCCGACAAAGGTTCGATCTTGATGACATCAGCACCCCAATCGCCAAGCACGCCGGCCGCAGCTGGACCAGCTACCCAAACACCTAATTCAACAACTTTGACTCCATGCAAAGGACCAGACATGCCTGCGACCCTAGTTGCCTCTTGGTCACACAAGCGGTTTGATCTGGTGCGACAACACTCGGGTGGAGATGAGGAGAATTGAACTCCTGGCCTCTACGATGCGAACGTAGCGCTCTGCCAACTGAGCTACACCCCCGAAGCTGCTGAACTCTAGCGAGAAACCGACGACGAACGTCAGGCGGCACGAACCCAGTCACGACGATACGGCTGCTGTGAGCTCGGGTACCGGCGCAATTGGGACAGTTTGTAGCAATAGCCCGCCAACGAAATGGCCGACAAGACAAACACGTAGATGAAGAAATCGCTCTTCGTTGTAAAAGCGATGAACGCTGAACCAAGTGTGACCAAGGTCAAAGCAACAAGAACATTTTGGCGACGCTGCTTAATCAGGTGCTGACGGCTGACGTTGTGTCGAACGATGCCACGAGTGGGGGTTGCATGCGACATGTGCGTCGAACGCTGACGAACTGGCGAAGGAGCCAAGGGGCGAGCCATCGAACGCATCGGTGAACCGGGACGAATAGGCGCCGAACGCTGAAGTGTTGACAACTGACGGCGAAAATCAACAACTGACGAACTGGGACGATTGTCTTGACGACCACGCATCAACGGCGGAACGAGTACGGCGGCCCAAGCTGCTGCAACTACTAACAAAACGATGGTGCCCATGTCGACGTCCTCCCCTCAATCTTGATTCAGTGATCTGACCTGAGCACTCACGAAGTACTCAGGATGTACCGACCACCGAAGCGGTCACGGGTTACTAGGCAACCCGCTTCATTACAGTTTTACAACATTCGTGACGAACGACGCAATATTAGGCGAACTTTAGGTGAACGCAGTGGCATTCAGGTCACCCCGCCAAAATTCCGAATTTGGCTATTTTCCCTGTTCAGGGGCTCGCCGGTAGGTCCCAGAAGAGCCCCCGGTCTTCTCCCACAGAGCCAATTCACCGATCACCATCGACTTATCAATGGCTTTACACATGTCATAAATGGTCAGGGCCGCAACCGAGCAAGCGCAGAGGGCCTCCATTTCGACTCCAGTGCGCTCAAATACCTCGGCATGAGCCTCAACCACGATGTGATCGTCGGCAATCTCAAAGCTCACTGAGGTGCTCGTCAACATCACGGGATGGCATAGCGGAATGAGGTCAGATGTTCGTTTGGCAGCCTGAATCCCGGCAATACGAGCCACCGCCAAGACATCACCCTTTTTCAAGTCTTGGTTAGTCACCGCAGCGATCGTGTCTGGGCTCATGAAAATCTTGCATCGAGCGACCGCCCGACGCTGTGTGGCCTGCTTTGCCCCCACATCAACCATGCGTGCCTGGCCGTGCTGATCGAGATGTGTCAAACCAGTTTTGTGGGAATCAGATTGATTCGAGCTCTCAGTCACAGTCGTAAGAGTATCTGCCAATCAGGAATGAACGAGCCAGGAGTCACCGACTTCTGACCCCTCATCATCGAACAACATGTTGGACGATGGGGAGATGAAGGTCATGACGCAACAGTGGCAGGACTTACTTTTTGCTCATTGGGCATACGAACCCGAGGTCGTTCAACGACTCCTTCCATCGGGCGTTGAAATCGACACTTTTGAAGGCAAGGCCTACGTAGGACTCGTGCCGTTCAACATGCGCAACTTGCGGTTGCGCGGATTGCCGGCGATTCCGACCACCTCGAACTTTGCCGAAGTTAATGTCCGAACCTACGTCACATCGCGAGGCCGATCGGCGGTGTGGTTTTTCTCGCTCGATACACAAAAACTTCTTCCGACTTTGGTGGCGCGCACCGCATTCAAACTTCCGTATTGCTACGGCACGACAAGCGTGACATTGACGGGCACCGGTGAAGGAGCGATATTGACCAGCAATGTTTCCCGCAAGTGGCCCCATCACTCGTCATCGGCGCTCGCGGTTCGTATTGGTGAATCGGTTCAACCTGGGGCTTTAGACAACTTTTTAACGTCGCGTTGGGGACTCGTCTCATCATCGCGCGGCGATCGGCTTTGGTACGGCGCAGTCGAACACGAACCCTGGCCACTTCATCGTGCCGAATTGTTGCATCTCGACGACAACCTCGTCACGGCTGCCGGACTCCCACGCCCACAAGGCGAACCACACTTGCTCTTCAGCCCCGGAGTGCACACGACTATTCACTCGTTGGAGCGACTGTCCTGACTACCGTTCGCTAACGTCAGCCGCCAATTTGCGACATTGACCGTTTGGGGCGAATGAAATTCACTTGATTGATCTGATGTCCTGCCCACTTGGTGCCGACGGCTCGTTCAACTTCTGCCGCGACTGCTGCGTCGTCAGCTCCTGAGCGCATGAGATCTCGCAAGTCAAATTCGGTTGTCGCAAACAAACACGTTCTGAATTGTCCATCAGCCGTGAGACGCACGCGATCACAGTCTCCGCAGAATGGTTTGGTCACGCTCGGAATAACGCCGACGCTTCCCTTGCCGTCGAGATAGCGCCAGCGGTCGGCCGGAGCTGCGCCACGTGCTGGGATCAATTCAAGTGGATGAACTTTGGCAATCTGCTCCACGATTTCATCTTGGCTGACAACTTTGTCGCTCAACCAATGACCTTCAGCATCAAGCGGCATGAACTCAATGAAACGCACTTCAATGCCCTTGCTTCGCCCAAATTCGGCGAGATCAAGAATCTCGTTGTCGTTGACTCCACGTTCAACGACTGCATTGATCTTGACGCTCGAAAAGCCGGCACCAATAGCCGCATCAATGCCTGCCAACACACGCGGCAATTCGTCGCGGCGAGTCATCTGTTCAAACTTTGCTCGATCGAGGGTATCGAGGCTGATGTTGACGCGACCGATTCCGGCCAACTTCAATTCATCAACGCAATTCGCCAACGTTGCGCCATTAGTAGTAATCGCAAGATCAATTGGTTGACCAGCAAGCGGCGACGCCGAATCTTTTGGCACCGACAGCGCCGCAAGCTTGGCGACCAAAACTGGCAAGTGGGCACGCATCGTGGGCTCTCCACCCGTTAAGCGAATTCCGTCGACACCAAAATGTTCGACAACAATGCGGGCTAAGCGTTCAATTTCTTCGAAAGTCAAGACTTCGGTCTTTGGCAACCACACCATGCCTTCGGCCGGCATGCAATAGGTGCAACGGAAATTACAACGATCGGTCACCGAAATGCGTAGGTCGCGAATGGTCCGACCGTAGGGGTCAACCAAATCTCGAACAGCAGCTGTTGATGACATGGCTTCAGGATACGAGAAGGATGGTCGGGACCTCTCCCCCAGCCTCCACCCCAGTGCCGTTGGGAACCACTGCAATGGCATTAGCCAAGGCCGAAGCCGCCAATTGATGACTTCCTTGCGAACGGACCGAATCAATATGAAGTCGTCCGTCGCTTTCAAATCGCGCAATCACCCGCTGATAATGCACTTTGCCATCAGCCGATCGCTTGATGGGGCTATCAGCTATTGCAGTGATCGTCGGACGATCCCATGCCGACTCCAGGTGCCCAGCCATCTTGCGGATTGCTGGACGGGCCAATAGTTCAAAACTCACTAATGAGCTCACGGGATTCCCGGGCAAGCCGAACACTGGCACACGACGACCATCTGAAGATTGCAACAGACCAAAGGCAAACGGTTTAGCTGGCTTGATCGCAAGTTGCATCCAGTGCATCTCAGCGATGCGTGAAAGAACTGCTTTGACGACGTCGTAATCACCCATGCTCACGCCACCGCTTGTCACAATGGCATCGCATTCGGTGGCCGCTTGCCGCAACACCGCTTCGAGTGCAGCCTCGTCGTCACGAACAATTCCGTAATCAATAGCCTCTGCACCAGCCTGTGCGACAAGACCCATCAGCATCGTGCGATTGCTCTCACGAATTTGTCCGGGAGCCAAAACACTTCCGTCATCAATCAGTTCATCACCCGTTGAAAGAACTGCCACGCGCACTCGCGGATACACCAACGGATTTCGACAATTCACACTGGCCAAGACACCAGCTACTGATGGACGAATTTCGGTACCTACTTCAAAAACCTTGTCCCCTACATGGACATCATCGCCAGCGCGTCGCACCGCATCGCCTGAACGAACTTCTTTGAAAATCTGAACCAGTTGAGAACCATCAAAATTGCCACGATCGCCGACAAATTTTGTGTCTTCAACCATGACGACCGAATCGGCTCCATCTGGCATCGGAGCACCGGTCATAATGCGAATCGCTGCACCGTCTCCGACTGCAATATTGGCTGGCGCACCAGCGGCAACCTCACCAACAACTCGTAATGAAATACCTTGTTCTGAATGTGCTCCTGAAGTATCAACAGAGCGAACTGCATAACCATCAACTGCAGAATTAGCAAACGGAGGGACATCTTCGGGCGACACCACATCTTGCGCCAGCACAAATCCGGTCGCACGGTCAACGCTCACGTTGCTGGGCGCCGAAGCGACACAGGTCGCTAGCACCAACTGTCGAGCATCAGCAATAGGGATCAATGATCCAGATGTATTGGCAGGATCTTTCGGCGACACATCTATGACGGTACAAGACAGACGGTGCAACACAAACCCACAAATGATTGTGGCCGCACCCACGAATCGGCATCGCTGCCATCTCTACACTTAAACCTATGAACGCAGTGCCAAACCATGTCAGTCACTTGCCCCTTGAGGGCATGACTGCAATATGGCAAGGGGTCGCCAATGACCACACCGAGACTCTGACTCTTCATTTTGAAAATGAGTCATGGACCATCAATAGCCAGATCACTGGCCTCGACATCCAGTACGTCTTACGCTTCACCGCGACCTGGCAACTTCAGCAAATGTTGCTCTTTCGCGACCTCGACGAACCCGACCTATGGCTCGCAAACGATGGACGTGGCAAGTGGGGCGAAGTGAACGGTGCGCAGATCCGCGATATCGGAGGCTGCACCGATCTTGATGTTCGAGGTAGTTCATTTAGTCGCGCGATGGCAATCCGAAAACTAGCGATTGAAATTGGTGCATCATCGGTGATTGATTCGGTCGTTGTTGATCCAGAAACTCTTGGCGTCACTCGTTCGCGCTTGACGTACACCCGTCTGGGCAAACAGCTTTGGAAAATTCAACGCGACGATGATCACGACGATGATGAAGTTGAAGTTGACGCTTTCGGTTTACCTCTTGATATTCCTGGGCACTTCACGCGTTTGAGTTAAGTCTCAAATAACGGTACGAAGCCAGGTTCGCAAACCGTCACCAAATTCAGCGTGTTCTAGCCCTGCTTCGATGACAGCCTCTATCCACCCAAGAGGATTTCCGATATCGCGCCGACCGATATGCGAAATCACTCCGTGCAATGGCGCTTTTTCAGACTGACGAGACAATGCATCGGTGAGTTGAATTTCTCCCGTACCCGCAGGCACCAAACCATCAAGCACATCGAAAATGTCCGGGGTCAACGCGTAGCGCCCAATAATCGCCAAGTCGCTTGGTGCGTCGTCAACGTGGGGCTTTTCAATGACTTTCGCGATCGGCAATGATTCGACACCGTCTATGCGAGTCATGGGACCAACGGGGGTCACGATTCCGTAACGGAACAAATCTTCTCGCGGCATGCGTTTCAATGCGACTGCGCCAACGCCCGTATTTTGTGTCAACGTTGCTAGATCGGTCAAGAGACTGGAATCTTGCATCAACTCATCGGGCAACATCACAAAAAATGGTTCTGAACCAACAAATTCTCGAGCGCAGGCAACAGCATGACCCAGTCCGCGCGGCGCATCTTGGTAGGCAAAGGAAATGCGCACATCTTTGCCGTAACGCCTCAACTGTTCGGCCAAGGCTCCCCGCCCTTGTTTTTCGAGGCTTGCCTCAACCTCGGGCGAGGACTCAAAATACTGCTCAATCGCTGGCTTCGTCCGACTTGTCACGATGACCAGATGATCAACCCCCGCTCCGAGGGCTTCGTCAACGATCAGTTGCAGGGCCGGTCGCTCAAGAATGGGAAGCAACTCCTTAGGCACGGCTTTCGTGGCTGGCAACATGCGGGTGCCTTGGCCAGCGGCCGGGACAACTGCCGTGCGGATGCGTGGGGGTAACGCCATGCTCTGACTCTAGACTTTGGAGTCCGGAGAACAGCCTTATGCCTATTTACGTTTACAAATTCACCGATACTGGCGAGACCATCGAAGTCCACCAAGCATTTACTGACGACGCCCTCACTGAG
>Ga0209358_10000377_pt1 | contig 39394 bp, 40 predicted proteins | sample LauGreFa1BDMLBSN_2_FD_187574 | JGI IMG/M metagenome (GOLD analysis project Ga0209358, IMG submission 187574) | Freshwater lake microbial communities from Lake Michigan, USA - Fa13.BD.MLB.SN (SPAdes) (version 2) | ecosystem: Environmental > Aquatic > Freshwater > Lake | place: Lake Michigan, USA... | reverse complement strand
AATTTCAACATTTACAACATTGCCTGCCTGCGCTGGATCTAAATTGAAAGCTTTTCGAATTACTTCGCCTTTTACTGCGGTTTCCATCCACCCTTTATTTAATGTCTTACGATCGAAAAGGTAGTGCGGCCCGGTCATTGGAACAGTAATGATTCCCTGACTTTGGTCATATTGCACTTGACCGAGCGAACCAGAGGTTCCCGATACGAAAATGCCTCCTGGGATGTAACCTTTTAATTTTTCAAACTGATATATATATGGCATCACCGTGATACTAAAACCTTGTGAGGCTGTCTCCGCATAAGATTCAGGGTGATTGCAATTATTTTGTGATGAGCGTGGATCAAATGCTTGTCCAGGTATTTTGCAGTTGTATTGGTTGGGATATACCGAGCCAAGAATGACCGTTCGCGAAAGCCCATCATTTCCTTTGGTCACTGAAATATTGGGATTCTTCATATTTGAGGTGAGCACCCCAGCGTTTTGGCCAAGACTGTTTGATTTCACCGTGATTCGCCAAGTGGAACCATCAGGAACAGTATTAGCGGTCCACCCATCTTCGCGATCCCAGCTACGCACAACACCTTTATCAACCCATTGATAAATATTGAAAGCTTCACCACTACTTCCGAACATCAACCGAAAGATGATGTCCGAGCCATCTGGGTTTAAACCCGACGCTGTGTAGCAAGCGTCGTGGTGATATCCATCTCCATAGTTCGGGCGAGCCCCCAGACAAGGAATGCCAAATTCCTCCTGTTTCCATGCGCTCTCTGGCGCAAGTGACTTGTAAGAAAATTTTGGATTTACAGACACTGCAGTTTTTTTCCAGACGATACTCGCGTAATCTAAAAATCCGTTCGCATCTCGTTTTTCACTTGCCGGATCGCTAAATTCGACGCTTTCAATGCAATCAGAGCTTCTAAAACCCGTTGAGCAATCGACCCAATATTTGGTGTCGGCGGGGTAGTAATCGACGGCTTGTGCTGTGGAAGCAGGAGTGAGTGCACCCAAGGTTGTTATCACAATTACAGCGAGCGCCTTTGTTCTAAAGCTCATAAGATAAGAATACGGCCCTCTAATTCATTTTGGAAGAATTATGAAATATAAATTCACCTTTGTCGCAACTTGGCTGGTAGGAATTTCTATATTTCTGATTCTTGCTACGCCCGCTCAAGCATCTCCGCCCTCCTTAACTATCGATACGGTTGAGACGCGCCAAGTTCAGGTGTCAGCGCCAAATGGGGAGCGAGGCGCAGCCTTAGCTAAATTGAAGGATGGGCGATTATTACTAGGCGGTGGAACAAATGGTTCTAGCCTCTTTCTATTTGATCGAGAAAATGAAACTCTGCAGAGTCTTGGTAGAGTAATAAAGAGTAACGAGCGACTTAATGACTCAAGATTTGCAATCACAGATATCGCAGTATTAGAAGAGCAAGAGAAGGTTATTTCGCTTCTAATATCATTCCCACAATACTCGCAAAAGAATCGATGTGTATCGCTCGTTCTTTATAAATATGATTTGAAGTTGGCTGCAACGGTGAGTGTGGTACGCGGCAAGCAATGGTTTAAGAGTTCTCCATGTGTACCTATTAGCGCTGTGCAACATGCGGCCGGGAGAATTGAAGTTATTGACAAGAAAAATGTTTATTTAACTACGGGTGATCTAGGGTTTCCGAAAATTGGTGATCGAAAAGCGCGTGGCACTTTGGGTTCTATATATAAGGTATCGAGTTCAGCGTTTGAGCGAGTCTCTCAAGGACATCGAAATCCACAGGGAGTCCAGTTAATTGGAAAAGATTTGTATATCTCTGAACATGGTCCTCGAGGCGGCGACGAAATTAATTTAATCGACTTGGGTAGAGATTATGGCTGGCCTTTTGTCACATATGGGCAACCCTATGGTTCAGGTGATTATGTCCGGCCAAGCAAAACTGGCACACACGAAGGATTTACCAAACCTCTTTATTACTGGGTACCTTCTGTTGCGCCAACGGAATTGATTCTTCTGCCAGATGACCCTCGGTGGGGAAGTTGGTCTGGCCAGTTAGTTATGGGAACTTTGCGAGAAAACGCCCTGATCTTTCTGCAATTAATGTCAAAGCGCGAGGTCGGGCAGGTCGCAAATGTCAATGTGGGCGAACGAATTCGAGACCTGGAAGTAGGTAATGACGGAAGCATTATCGCCACTACTGATAGTGGAAATCTTTTATTTATTTCACCTGCATAAGTGCAGATAGTTAAAAAGATGGAAGAATAGTGGAATGACTGGGGCGAAACTTATAAACGAAAAAGTTGGTCGTGGCATGGCCTTCATGCTGATAGGTACCGGGGTAACGCATTTTCTTTTCCCAAAACCATTCGACACGATTGTGCCACCGCTCCTCCCTGGCGATCCGAGAATATGGACATATTTAAGTGGTGTTGCTGAGTTGTTCATTGCAGCACTCCTCTTAATTTCTCTTGATAAATCATTTGCGGGAAAACCGATTCGGCTCTGGGGCGTTTATGCCGCCTTCGCACTTTTTGTTGCGGTATTCCCAGCCAATATTTATATGGCCATTGAGTGGAGTACTCGTGATTTTCCGGCTCCGCTATTTGCCTATTTGCGCTTGCCGCTCCAGCTTGGTCTTTTTTATTGGGCCTGGGCACTGGCGAAAGAAATAAATAAATATAAAAAGGTAGCCCTACCATAAACATTACCGCGAAAGATATGGTCGTTCTTTATGATGGCGAATGCAATTTTTGTATTCAATCTGTTGACTGGCTTCAACAAAAACTCGTTGCAACGGCGATTCCATTTCAAAGCGCTGACTTAAGTAACTATCAGGTCACATATGAGCGCTGTACTAAAGAAGTAATAGCAATTTCAAATGGCATCACCTATGGCGGTGCAGATGCGGTGATATTTCTCCTTCGAGCACGAGGGAATCGAATTCTTGCCGCCCTCCTACGCCTTTCCGGGCCAATTACTCATTTTGGGTACCGTTGGATCGCTTCACATCGAGATTCTTTTCTTGTCAAAGTAATAAGTGTGATTTTGAAAAGATCGGTTAAATAGGCTCTCGATGAGTATCACAATAAAAAAACTCCGAGGCTACGCGGTTGCCGCGCATTTTGGGCCGACCATGATTGTCACTGCCATTTCTTTCTTGCTTGCTCGGCAACTATGGTGGGAAGGCCCAGCGCTTGTCATTGCTTTTACCGTCTTTCTTGGCCAGTTAATTATTGGCTGGAGCAATGATTTATATGATTATCAAGATGATTTAAAACATCACCGTGCGAAGAAACCATTAGTAGTCGGTACTATCTCGTTCAATGAGTTAAAGAAGTTAACTTTGGTGGGAATTCCCATCGTAATCATCGTGAATTTGTTGGGCCCACTTGGCCTTAGAGGCGGCAGCGTTTATTTGCTTGGCGTTGGCTGTGGAATCGCCTATAACTTCTACTTTAAGTTTTCGCGGCTTTCACCCTTGCCGTATGCAATTGCTTGTGCAGCATTGCCGGCTTCTATTTTCTATGCTGTTGATAAAAGCCCACCTCTTTGGGTTCTCACTGTCGGATCATTGTTAGGTGTTGCCTTTCATTTCCTCAATGTTTTAAAAGATTTATCTGCCGATGTAGAGAGCAAGATTGATGGATTGCCTCAACGGGCAGGAGAGAGGGTATCTATAGCTTTGATTGCATTACTTTTGAGTGCGGTAGCGCTGATACTTCTTACTAATCCAGTGACGGTTGATCTCTCTTCAAATTTACCCTAGGAATTATCTGAAGTTATTTTGATAATGCTCGCCTCAGGTCGAGTTCCGATTCGAAATGGCGCGAACGGGCTCGTTCCTATTCCGCCGGAAACATGAAGCCATGGCTTTCCATCCTCGACCGTTAATCCGCGCGATCGCCAGGTGGGTAAATCGCAATTAGTTGTGAGCGCTCGGGAACCACCCAGCGCCGAAGGCAAAGGCAGTCGAACCTGACCACCGTGAGTGTGGCCAGCAAAAATGAGATCAACTCCATCTTCAGCCATCGCATTAATAATTCGTAGGTAAGGGGCATGCGTGACGCCGATAGAAATTTCTGCGCGAGGGTTTTTATCTCCGGAGACCAACGAGTATTGATCTCGCCTGAGATGGGCATCATCGGTGCCACGAAATTCAAGAGAGTGAGCGTTAAGCGTAATGAGAGTTTTACTCTGGTTTAAGTCAATCCATCCTCGCTCTGTTAATCCTTCGCGGAGATCGCGCCATGGTAGTTCATTGCCTAATTTACGAATTCCCTTATCTGGAAATAAATAAGAGAGCGGATTTTTAGGTTTCGGAGCGAAGTAATCATTGGAGCCGAAGACGAATGCACCAGGTCGGGCGAGCAGTTCATTAAGTGCATCAAGCACGAGTGGAACAGAATCGCGGTGCGCTAGGAAGTCGCCGGTAATAATGGTGAAATCCACCTCATAAGTTGCAAGTTCACGAAGGTCGTCAAGCTTCCCTTTTTGCTTTGGGGTGAGGTGCAAATCAGAGAGATGGAGAATTGATATTGGCTCTCCCGAGGCAAGAAGTGGGAGTTCGACCTCGTGGAGCGTAATCATGTCTCAATGGTAGGGAAAATATGCGAGAATTGCGCCATGGGCTTGAAAGAGACTTTACAACACGACCTCACTGAATCGATGCGTGCTAAAGATGAGATTGTCATGGCGACTATCCGTCTTGCGTTAACTGCAATCACCAATGAAGAGGTTGCTGGCAAAGAAGCGAAGACCTTAAATGAAGCCGAAATTATTCAAGTGCTCTCACGCGAGGCAAAGAAGCGTCGCGAATCTGCTGAGGCGTTTGAAGCTGCTGGGCGCAGCGATCGCGCAGAGCGTGAACGTGCTGAGGGCGAAATAATTACGCGATACTTGCCGCAACAATTAACTGCCGCTGAATTAGATGCGCTTATTAAGGAAGCGATTGCTCAGACTGGTGCCAGTGGACCTGCTGGGATGGGTCAAGTAATGAAGGTTCTCGCACCAAAAATTGCAGGACGTGCCGATGGTGGCGCAGTCTCTGCTGCGGTTAAAGCTGCGCTATCAATTTAGTTTGTCACTAGAGGGAGAGAGAAAATGGCCATCACAAAGTTTGAATATGTCACTGTTCCACTACTTACCCACGCCACAAAGCAGATTCTCGACACTTGGGGATCTGAAGGCTGGGAGTTGATTCAGGTCATCCCTGCACCAGGTGGGGGAGACCAACTTGTCGCCTACATGAAACGGGAGATTGCTTAATGGCACACGAAAAAGTTAGAGCGCGCCTTGCAGAGCTTGGTTTAGAGCTACCAGTTGCTGCGATTCCAGTTGCTGCTTATGTTCCTGCAGCGCGCGATGGCAAATTAGTTTTTACTGCCGGCCAATTGCCAACAGTTGATGGCAAAATTTCGAAGACTGGCAAAGTCGGCAACGATGTAACTGTTGAAGAGGCTTACGAATTAGCGAAGATTTGTGGTTTGAATGTATTGGCTGCCCTCGCTTTAGTGTGTGATCTCGATGAGATCAAGCAGATTGTTAAAACTGTTGGCTTTGTAAATAGCGCACCAGGATTCACCAATCAAGCCGGAGTTGTGAATGGCGCAAGCGAACTCTTTATTAACGTGCTTGGCGAGGCAGGGCGTGCAGCTCGTTCCTCGGTGGGCGTTGCAGAGTTGCCACTTAATGCGCCAGTCGAAGTTGAGGTCGTAGTAACGCTGAAGTAATTTATTTAGCGCGTTTTGCTAGACGTTCTTCATCAAGGATTGTGACTGCGCGAGCCTCAAGTCGTAACCAATTACGTCCCGCAAAATCTGCAAGCGCTTTGTTTACAGTCTCACGCGAAGCGCCAACTAATTGGGCTAGCTCCTCTTGAGTGAGATCGTGATTGACATGTATGCCTTCATCATTTTCGCTACCGAAGCGATGGGCAAGTTGTAATAGCGCCTTCGCAACGCGACCTGGAACATCAGAAAAAACAAGGTCTTCAACAATGGATGCGGTCCGGCGAAGACGTTGTGCCAGAGATTTGAGCAAGTGGAATGCAACTTCAGGACGTGCACGTAAAAGTTGTTGCAGATCTTCGTTCTTAAGCGCGAGCAGCCGTGCATCGGTAACTGCAGTTGCAGTCGAAGCGCGCGGCCCAAGGTCAAAGAGCGAGAGCTCACCGAACATATCACCGGGGCCGAGGATTGAGAGCAGGTTTTCGCGACCATCATTGCTTACGGTGCCCAGCTTCATTTTGCCTTCGACGATGACGTAAAGGCGATCGCCTTGGTCGCCCTCGGAGAAAAGGACCTTGCCACGGGTAAGGCGAACCTCATCCATCGAGGCAGTAAGGGCGCGAGCAGATTCATCGTCGAGTGCGATGAATAGCGGGGCTTTCCTGACCTCAGTATCAATGGCGTCCATAAGGGCAAACTTACCGGGAATCAGTTGGCGGCGCGAATTCGCGTACCCTGAAGCGCATGGCAAGCGCGGGTGCGATCTACCGAATCTTGAGCAAGGAATACCCTGACGCGTGCTGTGAATTAGATTTCAAAACGCCATATCAACTCCTTGTCGCAACTGTTTTATCTGCTCAATGCACTGATAAACGAGTTAATGCGGTTACTCCGGCACTTTTCACAAAATATCCAGGTGCAAAGGAAATGGCAGGCGCGCGTATTTCGGATATCGAAAAAATTATCAAATCCACTGGGTTCTTCCGCGCAAAAGCGAGAAATATCAAAGCGCTCTCACAAGAAATTATGGGGCGCTACAAGGGAGAAGTCCCTGTTGATTTAGATGAGCTCGTAACGCTGCCAGGAGTTGGGAGAAAAACTGCAAATGTTCTGCTCGGCAATGCTTTCGATATTCCAGGACTGACTGTTGATACACACTTCGGAAGATTGTCGCGAAGATTTGGTTGGACCAAAGAAGATGATCCGGTAAAAGTTGAGCGAGATGTGGCAAAGTTAATCCCGAAAAAAGAGTGGACGCATCTTTCGCATCGATTGATTTGGCATGGCAGAAGGATTTGTCATTCTAGAAAACCAGCATGTGGCGCTTGTCCACTAGCCAAATTATGTCCCTCATTTGGAATTGGTGAGAGTGATCCTCAATTGGCAGAGAAATTAGTCAAGAGTAAGGAGCGATGGTGATGGCTCCCGAATGGTTAAGTAATTTCCTAAATTTAGATGCTCGACTAGGCAGTGATGATTTTCTCTACAACATCCGCCCAAAAAGCAAGGATGTTGCCTCAAGCAAAAAAGGCGCAGTCCTTATCCTGTTGCATGATGGTGTAGATGGACCTGAAGTATTGATCACTCTGCGATCAGAGGGATTGCGTGATCACAGCGGACAACCTTCTTTTCCAGGTGGAGCGCTTGAGGGTGATGAAAGTGCTCGTGATGCTGCGCTACGTGAGAGCACAGAAGAGGTTGGTCTTCAACGCGAAAGCGTAGATTTATTGGCTGAACTTCCCGCTCTCTTTATTCCGCCAAGCAATTTTCTCGTCACACCAATTCTTGGCTTGTGGCGCGAACCGCATAAACTCACTCCTGAAGTAAGTAGCGAGGTAGTCCGAGCTGAGTTCATCGCGTTGAAAGAATTGGCACATCCTGAAAATCGGATCATGCTCCGCCACAAAAGTGGCTACCGCGGACCTGCTTTTGATGTGGCTGGGATGCGGATCTGGGGCTTTACTGGAGGAATTCTTGACCGACTCCTCTATTACTCTGGATTTGAACGAGAATGGGATCAGACAAGAACCGTAGAGTTAGAGCCATGAACCTTGTCGATATTGCTCTCGCCGCCCTCGTGGCATATTCCATTTATAGCGGGTATCGAAGCGGACTAATCACCGGCATCTTCTCTTTTATTGGTTTAGTCGGTGGTGGATTACTTGGATTAAAATATGGAGCTGAGATAGTCGCGAATTTTGCGAGCACCTCATCGCGAATACAGAGCACCGCCCTCGCAGTAGCAGTTGGCGCATTTGCTGGTCATTTCATTCTGGGCCGGATAGCGAAGTGGTTCCGGAAGAACTTCTTATGGAAACCATTGAAAGCTGTAGATTCAATTTTAGGTGTCGTACTGCATCTAGCAAAGACGCTAATACTCATCTGGATTTTTGGCGAGCTTGCACTGATATTACCTAGCGAAGGAATCTCAAAAGCAGCAGATCAGAGTGTGATCATCACGCAAGTATCTACCTATGGACCAAGTGTTCTTGCAGATTTCATAACAAATATTGAGAGCAAACTGACAGATCAAACCAACTAGATTTTGGAAATAATTCATATAAAAAGGTGATTGGCAATGAATAAGATTTCTCGTCTGATGCGAGTAGTTTTTTCTCTACTTGCAGTACTTCTCTTATTAGTCAGTTGCTCATCAACCAACCAATCAGATAAATTTTCGAGCACAGATTTAATGTTTGCAGACATGATGATCCCGCATCATGAGCAAGCGATTCAGATGTCTGAACTTGCAATTGTGATCTCCGATAATGAACAAATAGTCTCACTTGCCCGGCAGATTAAAGGAGCACAGGCTCCCGAGATTGAACAGATGAAGCTATGGCAAGACTCCGGAGACCCTGGACACATGGGACATGACATGATGGAAGATTTTGACGAAGCGGGAAACGGCATGATGGGGATGCTTGATGAAAGTGAAATCTCTGAGCTAGAGCGTGCAAAAGGTGTTGAGTTTGATCGGCTTTTTCTCCAAGGGATGATTGCCCACCATGAAGGTGCAATTGATATGGCTCAGATGATTGTGGATTCAAGTAACGCGGAGGCAGCAGCTCTTGGCAAGGCAATTATTGATTCTCAAACAACTGAGATAGCGAAAATGAAAACCCTGCTCGCTTCCCTTGTTTAATTACTCTTTAATCTTCGCTTTTTCCAGCCTTTAGACCTTCGGAGATCAACTTCATGACATTGGGGTCAGCCAATGTAGTTGAATCACCAACAGCTCGATTCTCTGCAACGTCACGGAGTAAGCGGCGCATAATTTTGCCACTTCGAGTTTTTGGAAGTTCCGCAACAACAAGAATCTGCTTTGGTTTAGCGATTGGCCCAATTTCTTTCGCCACATGGTTGCGAAGTTCCTGAATTAAATCCTCACCACCAACATTCGGCACGCCACCTCGCAAAATGACGAATGCAGCAATTGCTTGCCCAGTCATTGCATCGTTAGCACCCACAACAGCTGCCTCAGCGACAGCAGGATGTGAGACAAGCGCAGATTCAACCTCAGTTGTTGAGATGCGGTGTCCAGACACATTCATCACATCATCGACGCGACCGAGCAACCAAATTGCGCCATCATCATCGAGCTTCGCTCCATCACCAGCAAAATATAGGCCGTTAAAGCGCGACCAATACGTCTCTTTGTAGCGCTCCGGCTCACCCCAAATACCACGGAGCATTGAAGGCCACGGCTTATCTAGAACTAGATAACCGCCGCCCCCATTGCCAACCGTCTTTGCTTCATCATCGACAACCTTTGCGCTGATACCAGGAAGGGTGCCCATTGCAGATCCAGGTTTAGTCGCAGTAACTCCAGGAAGTGGCGAAATCATGATTGCGCCTGTTTCAGTTTGCCACCAAGTATCAACAATTGGGCAGCGATTCCCACCAATAACTTCGCGGTACCACATCCACGCCTCAGGATTAATTGGCTCACCAACTGATCCAAGCAAGCGCAAGCTGGAGAGATTTGATGCCTTAGGAAATTCATCGCCCCATTTCATCCAGGTGCGGATCAAAGTCGGAGCGGTATACAAAATCGTGACGCCATATTTCTCAATGATCTCGAACATACGACCTTTAGTTGGCGAATCTGGAGTGCCTTCATACATCACCTGGGTTGCACCATTAATCATTGGCCCGTAAACAATGTATGAGTGACCAGTCACCCAACCAACATCAGCAGTGCACCAGTAAATATCCTTCTCCGGCTTCAAATCGAAAACATTGCGATGCGTGAAAGCTGCTTGAGTTAAGTAGCCACCAGTTGTGTGGTAAATACCCTTTGGTTTTGCTGTAGTTCCAGATGTATAGAGAATGAATAAACCATGTTCGCTATCGAAAGATTCTGCTTTATGTTCTTCGCTCTGCCGATCAACGATTTCATGCCACCACACATCTCGTGAGGCATCCCAAGCAACATCTTGTCCTGTTCGTTTTACTACTAGTACATGCTTCACATTCTGTTTGCCTTTGAGCGCCTCATCAACTGCAGGCTTCAGAGCATTTGCTGCACCTTTGCGATAGCCACCATCTGCAGTAATGACGACTTTTGCATCGGCATCTTGAATACGAGAGAGCAAAGCTTCTGCAGAAAAACCTCCGAAGACAACTGAATGCATCGCACCTAGACGTGCGCAAGCGAGCATCGCAATTGCCGCCTCTGGAATCATCGGCATATAGATTGCGACGCGATCACCACTAGTTACTCCTAATTCAACAAGAGCGTTCGCAGTTTTCTTGACCTCAGTAAGCATCTGAGCATAAGTGATTTTTCTTGTATCTCCAGGTTCGCCTTCAAAGATGAGCGCAACACGATCTCCACGACCTTCTTCAACATGGCGATCAAGACAGTTAACGGACGCATTGAGCTTTCCGCCAATAAACCATTTTGCAAAGGGTGCATCCCACTCGAGAGTTTTCTCCCATGGCTTCTCCCACTTCAAGAAGCGCGCCTGCTCTTCCCAGAACTTGAGTCGATCAGCATCTGCATGGGCATACATCTCCGCTTTCGCGTTAGCGGCAGCAGCAAATTCGGCTGATGGTGGGAAAGTTCTATTCTCTGAGAGCAGATTCTCAAGCGACATCAGGTCCTCCGACAGATTTCTTCTTTCGATTCACTAAATAGATTATGGCACTTAACGCACCTAAGCCAAGAGCAGTTGCAATCGCAGGGCGAGGAGGGATGGCTGCGAACCTCTGCTTCAACGGAACAGGACGAGTGAAGTAGAGAACTGGCCAATTATTTACCTCAGCATGCGCTCTCAGCCCACGATCTGGATTCACCACACAGGGAAACCCCACGATAGATAAGAGGGGGATATCAGTACTCGAGTCGGAATAGGCGAACGATTTCTGGAGGTCGTATCCATTCTTCTCTGCAATAGCGCGAACCGCCTCAGCCTTTTTCTCAGCGTATGCATAATAGGAAACTTTTCCAGTGTAAAGACCATCGACAATTTCCATTTCAGTTGCGATGACATCGGCTGCCCCAAGCATCTTCCCAATTGGTTCGACTATTTCACGCCCTGATGTTGAGACGATGATTACATCACGTCCATCGCGAATATGTTTTTCAATCAATTCCGCTGCCTCGTCATAAATCATGGGATCGATTGCTGAATGGAGAGATTCACTAATCACACCTTTGGTTTGCTCAACATTCCAACCAGTAACCATTGAAGTAAGTGTCTGGCGCATCTTCTCCATCTGAGCGTGATTAGCCCCTGAATTAGAAAAGAAAAATTGGTTAACGAAATTCCGAATCATCCGTTTACGGGAGATCAAGCCCGCTTCATTAAATGGTTTGGTAAATGCGAGCAGTGAGGAGCGCGAAATGATGGTTTTATCAAGATCGAAAAAAGCAGCGCCTTTGCTCACACAATGAAGCGTAACGATTACCGATAGGTATGCCTACTTCAGGATTTCCAGAGCGGAGCGGTAGCGCACAGAGAAGCGCTCATTAACTCTTCATACTCCCACCCGTGCCTCACTCTCGATCCCCACGACTGTGGGGCACTTTCTCCGCTTCGGGTGGAGTTGGCACCACCACCCTCACAATCCACCTTGCACGTGTAGCTACACGTTTAGGCAAGCGCGTTCTCGTAGTCGAATCAGATACTCGGGCACCACTCCGCGAAATTCTTGGCGCTGTCCCTCCCTTCTGGGAGGAGTACCACCGCGCTAACGCTCTAGTTAAGTCCGAAGCTTTACCGCGGAACCTTCGCTGTGGCTTCGCCCTCCTCACCCGACGAAGTGGCGCGGTTATATCGGAAGAAATTTTTTCGGAACTTTGCACAGTTGCCGGTGAAACTTTTGATTTAGTGCTCTTTGATAATCCAGAACATCGGCCTCTGAACTTGAATAGCATGATTATCGCCGAAAATACTTTACCTTCGTTAATTGGCATTAATTCGCTTACTACAGCGCTTAAACCAAAGATTGTAGTAATTAACAAAACCTTTACTCGATTGAAGAAACGATCGGCTATCGAAGGATTCATCACCGACGCACCAATTTATACCCTACCTCGCTCACAAGATTTAAATCTTGCACTTGGTTTTGGTGTTTTACGAAAACTCTCTCATCAAAATGAACGTAGAGTTGATGAAATTGCAAGAGAGATTCTTCATTGATGCAAGAGGAAATTCTTGATGAAATTCGAGCACAAGTTGTTGCAGAGTTAATTGAGAAGACTCCTTGGATTTCAGAGCAAGAGTTTGAAAACGAGTCCAGAGCGCTGCGTGACATATCCTCAGGATTGGGTCCGTTTTCTCAAATTCTTGAGAACGAAAATTTCACAGATTTTTTTATTAATGCCAGCACAAGCGCTTGGATAAATAGAGGTGCAGGTCTTGAAGAGATTGAGTTCTATTATGAGGAGCGAACGCTCGTCAATTTCATTCGTTCTCAAGCGCTGCGTGTAGGAAAGCTATTTGATCAAGCTCATCCTGCTGTCGATTTGGAGTTGAGTTCAGGAGTCCGGCTCCACGCACTTCTCCCACCACTAGTGGAGAGTGGAGTTCATGTTTCGATTCGTATAAACCAGAAAGAGAGCGTTTGGAGAGCGGCTGCCTTTCAGAGAGAGGCGCTCGACCTCATCATCAAAAGCAGAAGGAATTTTTTAATATCTGGCGGAACCGGTAGCGGTAAAACAACCCTATTTTCGCAGTTGATTGAGCAGGTACCAGAGAATCAACGCCTGCTCATAATTGAAGATACCCACGAGATTCAAGCCAAGCATCCCCATGTGCTCCGATTGCAAGCGCGGGAGAGTAATAGTGAGGGTATTGGCGCTATTTCAATTCGCGAATTGATTCGCCATGCGCTTCGGATGAAGCCCGATCGAATCTTCCTCGGAGAGGTCCGTGGTGGTGATGTTCTCGATTTATTTCTCGCTTTGAATACTGGACATGCTGGCAGCGGCGCCACAATTCACGGCAATTCACCGAACGATATTCCTAATCGAATCGCCTCGCTCGCAATGACAATTGGTATGCCCCGTGAAGGTGCGCTTGCGCTTTTCGCTAGTTCGATAGATCTCATTATTCATTTGGATGGCGACCGAACTGGAAATCGAATTTCATCGATATCACAAGTTGTTTTGGATGGTGCAAACGTGGCCATCCGAAATATTGTCGAAGTAAGCCATTCATTTTCGATGCATGATCTTGCAAAATTAGAGAAGGCTTTCCAAAAATGATTTGGACTTGGCTATTACCTGGCGCACTCAAACGGCCTGAGATTAAAACTGAAATTGAACGCAAGATGGATTTCCTTGAATCAGTAATTGATGATGCCGAAAGTGGCGAGCATATCCACAGTAGTTTCCTAAGGCATCGCTATCAAGGATTATCAAATACTCCAATTGAAAAGTTCTTCTATCTATCATTTGCTCAGGGCTTGTCGCTGTTACCAGCGCTCCGTGACTTAGCCCGCGAGTGTCGATTTGAAATTGAGAGAGATAGAGCTATTGCGATTGAGATTGCTCCGGCACGCGCAACTTTAAAACTACTGACTTATTTTCCCGCGCTCATTCTTGTTGGCGCCATAGCGGGCAATGTCATGCCACTAAATCGAAACTTAATGAATCCAATTCCGCTGACTATGATTGTGATTTCCATTTCGCTACAGGTTATTGGTCGACGGTGGTCAGAACGGATCATCTCGAGCGTTAGAAGTTAATGGCTTCATGAGAGCTCTACCTTCGATACATCGGTTACATTCAATTAATCTAACGCCACTGGTTGGTGCATTTGCACCTACTCTTTTCTTTGGCTGGTGGTGGCTTCTGATTACTCCACCTATGTATTGGTTTCTCAAACGGTTATTGATGCTTTTGCCCTCTGAAGCTAACCTCACGCAGATTAAAGAGCGGGAACGCGAGGCGCTTTTCTTCTTATCAGCTCTGGGTGGCTCGCTTAAGGCTGGCCTGCCACTGCTACCAGCGTTAGCTAATGTAGCGGCGCTACTTACGAGCTCACTTAAAAGTGATATCGAACGGGTCTATTCACTCTTGGTTCTTGGCGCGCAACCACGGCAAGCATGGAGCGTGCTGATGAGCGATAAACAACTTGGAATATTTGCCCGCTCAATAGCTCGGGCTCAGATTGAGGGTCGTTCGCTTGCAACCGTTGTTGATCGGGTAACCACCGAGTCTTTTGAAAGGAGTTTGGCTCACTCCAAGGTGAGAGTGAAGTCACTGTCAGTGAAGTTGGCTCTCCCAGTCGGCCTCTGTTTTTTACCGAGTTTTCTCATCGGCGGAATTGGCCCCGTCATCTATTCATTTTTTACCTCACTTCGAATCTTTTAACAAGATATAACTTTCCCCAATTTGGTGGCGCTCATTTTTCAGATAGTTCTAACTACTTCAGAATGTAAATACCAAGCACAATTTAAATCAATACTTCTCAAAAGGAGAGATACATTGTTAGAGAAAATTTTTGTATATGTTAAAAACTTGCGCAAATTAAAAGTATCAGGTGAATTAGGAATTGCTACCGCTGAATATGCAGTCACTACTGTCGCCGCTTGTGGTTTTGCTGGAGTTCTTTACAAACTACTTTCATCAGAGAGCATTGCACAACTAATTGGCGATCTATTGCGTCGCGCTCTCTCCACTTTTTTACTCTAACGTTAGTGAAAGTCTCAAAAAATTCACGACTCAGTCAAAAGTTAAATAATCAAAGTGGTAGCGCTACCGCAGAGATAGTAGTAGCGCTACCAATTATTGTCACCATGCTAATCATCGGTGTAAATTTTTTAAGTGAGACGATGCAAAGAGATCGCCTTCGCTATCTTGCCGAAGGAGTAGTCCAAGCGGTGATGCGCGATGAAAGTGAGATTGATATCGCGCGCGAAGTGGGTCGATCACTTCCAGGAGCGCAGTTTTCAATTGTGAGGAATGACTCCGATGGAACGTTTCGGGTCACCGTTCGCTATCAAGCGGGGAGCGCTACAGCGGTGGGTTTGCAATGAGGAGATCGAAGAGCCAGTCGGTGACCAATTCGAGCGCCCGGGAGGCAGGTAGCGCCACCCTCTTCACAACATACTTCGCACTCCTATTAATAGGTGCGAGCGCCCTCGCTACGGTCGCAAGTGCGCAGATTGGGGCGCGGCGCGCCGAGGTGCGAAAAATTGAGGCGGTAGGCCTAGCCGCGATGGATCGCGCAGGAGGCGAGGGCGCTATGGCTTGTCGGATTGCTCGAGCCCATCTCGATATTCCCTGCGAATTTGGCGGGGGCGAGATAGCCCTTCGCCCCATCTGGGGCGCGGACCGCCAGGCGATTCGGGTGGGCTGGCGGGCTCGCTAGCTGGTGATTTGCAGGGTCAAGGTCTCGCTTTTCGCGCAACCGATTCCAAAGATGGCCCCTTCTCGCCTTACACTCGCTCCAGAAACGTTTCTGTCCGCCTACCCCACCGATGCCCGTCTGGGCATCGCGCTGGAGTAAATAGGAGTAACTAGACCAACGAGGAGTATCTATGACTTCCAACGTCGCCACTGTCCAGGTGGCTGGCTCAAACCTGACCCTCGCCTACGCGGTTCTCGCAATCGCGATTGCAGCCCTGGCTGTGGCTTTCGGGTTACGCGCTCGAGTGCTTGCAGCGAGCGAAGGAACTGAGAAGATGAAGGAGATCGCATCCGCGGTCCAAGAGGGCGCCGCTGCTTATCTCACGCGGCAATTTCGCACCCTTTCAATTTTTGTGGGAATTGTTTTCTTCCTACTTCTTGCACTTCCCGGTGATGGTGACGTTCGAATCGGACGTTCAATCTTCTTCCTAGTTGGTGCAGGGTTCTCTGCATTTGTTGGGTATCAGGGAATGTGGCTTGCAGTACGTGCCAACGTGCGCGTTGCTGAAGCTGCTCGTGAAGGAAGCGCAGAGCGCTCAGTGCAGATTGCATTCCGCACCGGTGGAGTTGTTGGAATGTTGACTGTTGGACTTGGTCTTGCAGGCGCGGCACTTGTTGTTGTGCTCTACAAAGCTGATGCTCCTTCAGTTCTCGAAGGATTTGGTTTTGGCGCCGCGATGCTCGCGATGTTCATGCGTGTAGGTGGAGGTATCTTCACTAAGGCAGCCGATGTCGGAGCTGACCTTGTTGGAAAAGTTGAACAGGGAATTCCTGAGGATGATCCTCGTAATGCTGCGACAATTGCAGACAACGTTGGCGACAACGTTGGCGACTGCGCAGGTATGGCAGCAGATCTCTTTGAGTCATATGCGGTAACTCTCGTTGCAGCTCTTATTCTTGGTCGAGCAGGGTTTGGCGATAGCGGATTAATCTTCCCGCTTATTGTCCCTGCAATCGGCGTGCTCACTGCCGTTCTCGGCATTTTCCTCACACGTCTTCGTCCTACAGACAAGAATGCGATGAACGCAATTAACCGTTCATTCTTCATGTCAGCAATCGTGAGTGCGATTCTCGTCGCCTTCGCAACATTTATCTATCTGCCAAACAGCTATTCACAATTCGCTAACGTTTCACAAGAAATCGCTGGCGCAAGTGGAAGTCCACGAACTCTTGCACTTGGTGCGGTTTTGATTGGAATTGTTCTTGCAGCTGCTATTCAAGTATTAACTGGTTTCTTCACAGAAGTTGGTCGACGTCCAGTAAACGATGTTGCTGCCTCATCACAAACTGGTGCTGCAACCGTAATTCTCGCTGGTATCTCAGTGGGATTTGAATCCGCTGTTTATTCAGCACTTCTCATTGCTGGTGGCGTTTTTGGCGCTTATCTATTGGGTAACGGCATAGTCGTTCTCTCGCTCCTTGCAGTTGCGCTCGCCGGTTGTGGCTTGCTTACAACTGTTGGTGTAATCGTGGCGATGGATACCTTCGGACCTATCTCTGACAACGCCCAAGGCATTGCTGAGATGTCTGGCGATGTTCATGGTGAAGGCGCAAAGATTCTTACCTCACTTGATGCTGTCGGAAATACGACAAAGGCAATTACTAAAGGAATCGCAATCGCAACTGCAGTACTTGCTGCAACTGCACTCTTTGGATCCTTTACTGATGCAATCAAGCACGCTGTAGAAGAGAGCGGTAAGTCCTTGGCTAACCTTGGAGTCGAGTTCTCTGGAATTCTCAACGTTGCAGACCCGCGTAACCTTGTCGGTCTAATCATCGGTGCTGCTGTTGTCTTCCTATTCTCTGGCCTTGCAGTAAATGCGGTTTCGCGCGCAGCTGGTGCCGTAGTGATGGAAGTTCGAAATCAATTCAAACTTCATCCTGGCATTATGAATGGAACGGAAAAACCTGAGTATGGTCGCGTAGTTGATATCTGTACTCGTGATTCACTCCGTGAGCTCGCAACACCAGGACTTCTCGCAGTTCTTGCACCTATTTCGGTTGGATTTGGACTTGGTGTAGGCGCTCTTGGTGCATACCTTGCTGGCGCAATCGGAACAGGAACATTGATGGCGGTCTTCCTTGCCAACTCTGGCGGCGCATGGGATAACGCGAAGAAGATGGTTGAAGATGGTGTTTATGGTGGTAAGGGTTCACCAGCACATGCTGCAACTGTCATCGGCGATACCGTTGGCGATCCATTTAAGGACACCGCGGGCCCTGCAATCAATCCACTTATCAAGGTTATGAACTTGGTAGGTCTACTTGTTACACCAGCAATTGTGGCGCTCACTCTCGATGAGAATGACACTGCACGAGTGGGCATTGCTCTACTCGCGCTCGCTGTCATCATCTACTCATTAGTGCGTAGCCGTCGCAAGGCAACTGCGCTCGTATAAATAACTCTCTCTTATCTTTGATTAAGAGTGAATTGCTTGAGCCGGGGAGGTAAACGTGGCTAAGAAGAAAACGCTAGTCATCGTTGAATCCCCGGCAAAGGCAAAGAAAATTGGGAGTTTTCTCGGAAGCGACTATGTAGTCGAAGCCAGTTTGGGCCACATTCGCGATCTACCACAACGTGCAGCAGATATTCCTGCCGATGTGAAGAAAGAGAAATGGGCTAAAGAGGGCGTAAATGTTGAAAAAGATTTCGAACCGCTTTATGTAATTAACCCAGATAAGAAAAAGAAAGTCTCTGAGTTAAAGGCGCTTTTAAAAGATGCTGATGAGCTCTATTTAGCAACAGATGAAGATCGCGAAGGCGAAGCAATTGCATGGCATTTGCTCGAAATTCTTAAACCAAAAGTCCCAGTGCGGCGAATGGTCTTTCATGAGATTACAAAAGATGCAATTCTTGCTGCGGCAAATGACACTCGCGAGTTAGATCAAAGATTAGTAGATGCGCAAGAAACTCGACGCATCCTTGATCGTTTGTATGGATATCGACTCTCGCCCGTGCTGTGGAAGAAAGTTATGCCGCGAATCTCTGCAGGTCGAGTGCAATCTATTGCAATGCGACTTGTCGTGGAGCGCGAACGCGAGCGCCAAGCATTCGTAGCATCGGATTGGTGGGATATCACAGCGCATTGCGCGCTTGGATTTAATGCTCGACTTTTAACTATTGATGGTGCAAAACTCGCCTCATCAAGCGATTTTGATGCGCACGGAAAAGTAAAAGATAAATCTTCATCAATATGGTTGAAAGAGAAAGAAGCGCTTGCTCTTGTTGATTCACTCGAGGGCTGCCAGTTGACTGTTAAATCAACAGAAGAATCACCTCGAAGTGAGAAACCAAGAGCACCGTTCACTACTTCGACATTGCAGCAAGATGCGGGTAGTCGCCTTGGATGGGGCGCGCAGTTGACGATGCGGGTTGCACAACGGTTATATGAAAATGGATACATTACTTATATGCGTACCGATTCAGTGACGCTTGCTCCGTCAGCGATTGAATCAGCTCGCACAGCAGTGAAGTCTCTTTATGGCGCTGATTATCTTCCTGATACACCGCGGGTTTATACCGGCAAGACGAAGAATGCACAGGAAGCACATGAGGCCATCCGCCCTGCTGGTGACGTCTATAAAACCCCAGGTGAATTAGCAAAAGAGCTCACTCGCGAAGAGTTCTCCCTTTATGACCTGATCTGGAAGCGAACGATTGCTTCACAAATGGCTGATGCAAAAAAGATGCAAATGCGCGTAGATCTAGAGACGAAGACCAAAGATGGGAAAACAGCAGGATTCCGAGCCAACGGTTCGGTTGTTACTTTCCCGGGTTATCTTGCTGCGTACGAAGAGATTGTCGATGATAAGAGTGCAGATATTGACGATGAAGTTGAGATGCGATTACCGCCAATGAAGAGTGGCGATGTCATGGCTGTTACTCGGTTCGTCGGCGAGGGACATCAAACTAAGCCGCCAGCGCGGTACACCGAACCTTCGCTCGTGAAGAAATTAGAAGAGTTGGGCGTTGGTCGACCTTCAACATTTGCCAGCACGATTCAAACTATTCAAGATCGTGGGTATGTAGCAAAACGTGGCCGCGCCCTTATTCCATCCTTTTTGGCATTCTCTGTAACTGGATTACTCGAGCAACATTTCCCACGCTTGATTGATTATGACTTCACGGCAAGTATGGAAGAGGATCTCGACAAAATCGCACTTGGCGAAGAGAATCGAGTCGCATGGTTAAAGCGATTCTTTTTTGGTCATGATGGAATTCCTGGCCTTGCTGAGATGACCGACGACCTTGGCGCGATTGATGCTCGTGAAGTGAACACAATGAATTTAGGTGATGGAATAGAAATTCGTGTTGGTCGTTATGGCGCCTATTTGCAAAAAGGTGAAGGGGAAAGTCGAATCATCGCAAATATTCCAGAAGACCTAGCGCCAGATGAACTCACCCTTGCAAAAGCGCATGAACTTTTCGCGCTCCCATCGGGCGAACGTCAATTGGGAGTACATCCTGAATCTGGTTTGCCTCTAGTAGCAAAGACTGGTCGTTTTGGTCCTTACATTGTTGAGGTACTTCCGGAAGATACGCCAAAAGTGAAAGGCAAAGCGCCTAAACCAAGAACGGCATCACTCTTTTCAACAATGTCCCTCGATACCGTGACCATCGAAGATGCTTTGAAGCTCTTTGGACTCCCACGTACTGTTGGTGTTGACCCCAACACAAGTGAAGAAATTACCGCGCAAAATGGCCCATATGGTCCCTACTTGCGTCGTGGAAAAGATTCACGTCAATTAGGAAACGAAGATCAGATTTTTACCTGCACGCTCGACGAGGCGCTCGAACTATACGCACAACCTAAGCGACGCGGTCGAGGTGTTGCGAAAGGCCCGCTCAAGGATCTTGGTCCTGATCCCGTCACCGGAAAATCCATTCTGGTAAAAGATGGAAAATTCGGCACTTACGTGACCGATGGTGAGACAAATGCAACCTTGCGCCGTGGCGATATCGTTGAATTACTTACATTGGAGCGGGGCATGGAGTTACTTGCAGAAAAGCGCGCCCGCGCTACTCAAGACTAGGCTTTTCTCATGGAGCCAACACTTCAAGGGGATATTCGAGGTGTTCTTTCGATAAAGCCATTTCGAAAACTCTGGCAATCGATGGCATTTTCAAGTTTGGGCGATTGGCTTGGCCTCCTTGCTACGACCGCGCTTGCGCAGCAATTAGCAGGGGGAGATTACGCCAAAGCGAACTTCGCAATTGCTGGAGTCTTTATTTTCCGCCTTTTACCTTCAGTAATTCTTGGTCCACTGGCAGGCGTAATTGCAGATCGCTTTGATCGTAAACGAACCATGATTGTTTGCGACATATTACGAGGAGTTATTTTTGCAACTATTCCAATAGTTGGAAGCTTGCTCTGGCTTTACATAGCAACAATTCTTATCGAATCAATCACGCTCTTTTGGTCACCAGCTAAGGAAGCTTCAGTCCCAAATTTAGTACCACGGCATCATCTAGAGAGCGCAAATCAAGTTAGTCTTCTTGCCGGGTATGGAACCGCACCAATAGCCGCACTTCTTTTTACCTTTCTAGCGGTATTTAACTCTGCACTAGCAACTGGAATCTCGTTTTTTAAGAGCAATCCAGTTGATATGGCGCTTTACATAAACGCCATTAGTTTTCTATATAGCGCCTATGTGATTAGCAAGATAACAATTCCTCGAGCATCAGCAGAGAAAAGTGATGCTCAAGTGGGGATACTTCGCTCGCTTCTGGACGGTTGGAAATTCGTAGGTAAGTCGAAGAATATTCGCGGCCTTGTCTTGGGAATGCTTGGTGCATTTGTTGCTGCAGGAGCAGTCATTGGGTTGGCTCGAACTTTTGTTGGCGATCTTGGTGGTGGCGATGCGGCCTATGGAATCTTATTTGGCGCAGTTTTTACGGGCTTAGCGTTAGGTATTGCATTTGGTCCCAAAATATTCGCACAGTTCTCTCGAAAACGATTATTCGGTGCAGCACTTTCGATGTCGGGAATCATGCTTGCAGTTCTGGCACTTATCTCAAACCTTGTGCTTGCAATTTTCATCGTAACTATTTTGGGATTTTTTGCAGGTATCGGTTGGGTATCAGGCTTCACTATGTTGGGGCTTGAAGTTGAGGATTCAAAACGAGGTCGAACCTTTGCATTCGTACAATCATTAATTCGCATCACATTAGTGCTCGTACTTGCTATCGCTCCTGTTATTGCAGCAGCAATCGGAGAGCACACGTATCGGTTCCGCCAAAGCGTGCTCGAATATAACGGTGCATCGGTAACGCTCTTAATCTCTGGAGTGATTGCAACACTTGTCGGTGTTATTTCCTTTCGACAGATGGATGATCGCAAAGGGATTTCCATCTTTAGTGATATCGCTGCAGCGCTCCGTGGTGAACTTGGTGTTCGGAGTACATTTTCTGCAACCGGGTTATTCATCGCATTCGAAGGTGGCGAGGGCGCAGGCAAATCAACGCAAGTTGCAAGATTACGTGAAGCGCTCGAGAAGTTAGGCGAGCAAGTTGTCGTGACTCGCGAACCTGGCGGTACTGAGTTAGGAAAGAAGTTACGTGAAATTCTCTTGAGTAATGAAACGGGAACTATCGCGCCTCGTAGTGAAGCGCTCTTATATGCTGCAGATCGCGCGCATCATGTGGAGAGTGTGGTCAAACCAGCGCTACTTAACGGTGCAATTGTGATTACTGATCGATATATGGATTCTTCAATTGCATATCAAGGTGGTGGCAGAGTTCTTGCTCCCCAGGAGGTAGCTCGCATCTCTCGCTGGGCTACAGATAATTTGACCCCCACCCTTACAGTTCTTCTCGATGTTCCTGCGGAGACAGCCTTCAAACGCTTTTCGGATCGAGATCGACTGGAGAGTGAGCCACTTGCCTTCCATGAGCGGGTTCGGACGACATTTTTAGAGTTAGCCGCATTCTCCCCAGATCGATACCTAGTTATTGACGCAACTGAATCAATTGAGAGAATTGCCGAACAGGTCCTAGCGAGAGTGCAGAGCCTCTTAGCCAATCGGAGGAAGTAATGACGCCCCTCTTTGGCGACATCATTGGCCAGGAGCGCGCTGTTGAAATACTTGAGAAAGCTGTAGTTGCAGCGCATTCGCGTGATGGTTCGCAATCGATGGTCCAATCATGGTTATTTACCGGGCCACCAGGCTCAGGTCGTTCACATGTTGCGCTCGCATTTGCTGCAGCGTTGCTCTGTAATGCAGGTGGTTGTGGAGATTGCCACTCATGTCATTTAGCTAATCGCGGCTCCCATCCCGATCTTGAAGTTATTCGCACTGAGGGGCTCTCATTAAAGATTGATGAAGTGCGCGAGATAATTGCACGCGCATCATGGGAGCCTTCATCAAGTCGTTTTCGGGTCGTGGTAATCGAAGATGCAGAGCGATTAACGGAAAGTGCCGCTAACGCATTACTAAAAGCAATTGAGGAGCCAGGAGTTCGAACAATCTGGTTGCTATGTTCACCAACAGTAGAAGATGTTCTGCCCACAATTCGTTCACGCTGTCGTCAGATTCCTCTGGTTACACCAAGTACTGCAGCTGTTGCTGCATTACTAGTTCGGGAGGAGAGCGCATCTGATGAGATTGCCAAATTTGCTGCTCGAGCAAGTCAGGGGCATATTGGCCGCGCGAGATTTTTAGTAAAAGAACCTGAATCCCGCGCTCGCCGGGATGAGGTAATTAAGCTTGCACTTCAATTGAGTGATGTTGCGGGAGCAATGGCGGGTGCAGCGCGACTAATGGAAATTGCTGGGCTCGAGGCGACGAGCGAAGCGAGCGATAGAGACGAAGTTGAGCGAGAAGAATTAGCAGCAGCGCTTGGTGCTGGAGGAAGTGGCAAGGGGACGCCAAGTGGTTCCAGTAAAGCCTTAAAGGATTTGGAGAAAGAGCAGAAATCACGAATTACTCGGGCAACTAGAGACTCTATTGATCGCGCCCTATTAGATATTGCTACGGCCTATCGCGATATTTTGACGATACAGATTGGTGCATCAGATTCGCGTGAGTTGATAAATGAACATCTAAGAAATGAAATAGAGATGCGGGCGGCAGATAGTAGCTCAGAGGGCGTGATGCAGCGGTGGGAAGAAATTATGGCTACTCGACGGAAGTTGAAATTCAATGTTGCTCCGCTACTCGCACTAGAAGCGCTCTTACTAAAGGTACGTTTCTAAATGGTAATCAAGAGCGTTATTAAGGGGAGAATAGCGATTCTTGGAGCCCTTGTAGTTCTGGCTTCGTCAGTGCTCTTCTACCGTGCGCAGACGAGTGAAGGATGGAGCATCGCTGATTATCAGAATCAGGAGCTGACTTGGATTAATTGCGGCGGTCCATTTCTTTGTGCAGACCTGACTGTGCCGATTAATTATGGGAAGCCGGGAGGGGAGCGTTTGCAATTATCCCTCGTTAAATATCCAGCAACCGATAAGAAAAAGCGGTTGGGTTCCCTCCTTGTCAATCCTGGTGGTCCCGGCGCATCGGGCGTTGAGTACGGCTATGCAGCAGAGTACATAGTGAGTAAAAAAATCCTCAGCGCGTACGACTTAATTGGCTTTGATCCTCGGGGTGTGGGAGGTAGCTCGGCCGAACGGTGCTTGAGTAATGAAGAGACGGACAAATTAGTAGAAGCAAATGGCCCGGTAGTGGATGGTTTGAGCATGGCTACCCTTGAAGAGTCATCCAAACTCCTTGCTACTCGATGCTTAGAAAAATTAGGTGAGCGTCTCAAGTTCCTTGGTTCAGTCGACGTTGTGCGCGATATGGAACTCATGCGACAGGTGTTGGGTGAAGAGAAGTTGAACTTTTTAGGTAAAAGTTATGGAACGTACCTTGGTCTTGTTTATTCAAGTATGTATCCAAAGAATGTCGGACGTTTTGTTCTAGATGCTGTTGTAGATCCGAATTTGAGCGCTAATGAAATTAATAAAGCACAAGCGCTTGGTTTTGAAATCGCGCTTGATGCCTTCTTGAGTGACTGCATAAGTAAAAAAGATTGTTTCTTCAAAGGAACACTTGAAGAGGCGCGTGTTGAAGTAACTCGACTACAAGATTCGGTAGCGAAAAAAGCGCTGCCAGGTAAAGATGGACGTCTGACGACCGGATCTATTTTGGTACTTGCGATGGTTGCTTCGCTCTACGATTCTGAAACTGGTTGGCCTGCGTTGAATAAAGCTTTTAAAGAGGTCTATACAGGCAAAGGTGGAGCGCTCTTCGATTTGGTCAATGGGTACGTAGTTCGCGATGCAAAAGGTCGCTATCCATCAAATGAGAATGAGATTGCGTACATCGTTAATTGTCTTGATAGAACAGATGATGCAAGCCCAGAACGATTAGCTTCTGATGCTGAGCGTTTCGAGAGTTTCGCTCCACATTTCGGTGCATATATTGCCTGGTCAACCTTGCCTTGCCACTACTGGCCTTATGAACCGGTTCGCCCTCCCGTAGCGCTCACTGGAGAGAATGCGCCTAAATTCGTAGTGATTGGCACAACACGTGATCCGGCAACTCCCTTTGCCTGGGCGACAGAAGTCACCGCAAAATTTCCCTCTGCATATCTGATTACCGCTGATGGCGATGGCCATACTGGCCACGGTCGAGGCTCATCCTGCGTGGATGGGGTGGTGGACACCTTTTTGCTCTCGGGAGAGCTGCCCGCTCGACCCCTGCGCTGCTCGCTCTAACTGCGCTGGCAGGTGGTCAAGAGCACCCCTTCGGATAGGGCAGGATTTACCTTGTGCATCTAGACCATATCTCTTACGTCGCATCGCATGATCACCTCATCGATGAAGTACAACGAATCGGTTCACGACTTGGCGCAGGTTTTATGGATGGCGGTATCCACCCGCGCTTTGGAACACGTAACTTCACACTCCCACTTCAAGGTGGACGTTATTTAGAGATTGTCTGTCCACTCGATCATCCCGCTGCAGATGCATCTCCCTTTGGGAAAGTTGTCTCGCAACGTGCGCAAGATGGTGGTGGATTATTAACGTGGGTGCTTTCGGTCTCAAACATCTCGACTTTTGAAAAGCGCCTTGGGCGAGAGAGCGTCGATGGTCATCGTCGACGTCCAGATGGCAGCGATTTACATTGGAAGCAGATTGGTGTTTTGGGAACGCTAGAAGATCGCCAGCTTCCATTCTTTATTGAATGGCTTACCGACGATCATCCTTCAAAAGAGGCAAAACCAGTTGCGAAAATTGAAAAACTTGAAATTGCAGGTGATCCTGAGCGCGTTCGCGAATGGATCGGCGAAGATTTTGAATCAGCATTCGCGGGCATCGCTCTTGAATGGGTAGATCCAGCAGAGAATGATGGCGAAACTGGAATCTATGCAGTGCATTTCTCAACGCCGAATGGCTCATTCAGACTAGATTAAATCTGAATTAAGACCTGCCGCCTTAGCTCAGGGGTAGAGCAACGCACTCGTAATGCGTAGGTCCCGGGTTCAAATCCCGGAGGCGGCCCCACCAGCGTCCATCGAATATGGCAGGCCGGCTCGATTTTCACTTTGCCCATTTTTTGTACCTAAATGAAATTGATATGTAATCTTTCGTTATGAAGACTAGAAAATTTCACGCATCACTTGTGGCTCTTGTATTTCTGCTTACAACATTCCTTCCTGCGCAACCTGTGTATTCAGCAGATCGATTCTGGTGGCCTAAGGTGCCGTCACTCGGATTCTCTTCAACTGAAGCATTTACACCAGGGGTTCGAGAAATTTCTTGGGTTTCAGGTTATTCCTATGCGGAAGGTGCATCTTCAGGTCTTTATACCCGCAGCGTCTCATGTACTTCAGTAGATGATCCTGCCTGCGCCACCGCAGATTCTATCGCTGCAAATTTTATTCTCCCACCGTGTGAGTTAAATGAAGGGGAGTTATGCGTTGATTCCCTTCAGTTATCTAATGCAGATGGCAAGTTAGAACCTGCAACGCTTGGCTATGAAGTGCCCTCAGCTAAATTTGCGGCAAGCAAGAATCGTGGCACTCCGTTTGGTGGCGGAATAAGCCTTTGGCGTTCAAAAAGCACTTTAAATGCACTTGGTGTTAATCAATTTGCAGTCCATGTTCACTTAGATCTTCAAAACATGCGTAATAAAGCCTGTCTCGTAGATGCAAAATCTTGTGCTTTTGAATTAGGGAATTTTTCAGCAAATGTGTTTCCAATCAAAGTACGGCCTGGTAATCCTGAAGATAAATGTTTATGGATAGAAAACGGTAGTTGTGCCGTAATTACAGATTTCCTGCCAGGCACAAAAGTGGCGCTTACAGTGCGAATGGATAATTCGCTGACTGGATTTCTTTTCGGAAGAATGCAAGATGTTTCAATGGAAGTGACGCCAATATCAAAGACACTAAATACACTTCGGGTCGAAGCTAGCCCAATCGATGTGCCTAGCATTCACGCTTTTGTTGCCAAGAGTGACTTATCAAAATACCCAGATTTAGTTAAGTATTGGAATCAACGGCGGGCAAACTTGGCTGCTAACGATCTTGCCAGCGGGGAAACAATTGATCTTGGTCCTTGGCCACAATATGCAATGAATGATTTTCTAGCGTTTAACAATTTGGTTCAGTCAGGAGAATTAGTCACTTCGATTTGGCGATTTGGTTCAGGGCTGGGACCGGGCTCGGGTAGTGATTGCTACAAAGATAAAAGTAAAATCTTGGGATTAGTGACGACAAATGCACCTACATACGAACCTACTCCACCTGCATTCGATGGGGCTTTCTTGAATTACCGAGTTGGCGGGGCACATTTTCTTGCGGATGAGAAAACGCTTTTTAAAGGTTCCTACGATTTAGCTCTTCGCTCCGAATTTGCACGTTGCCTCTATGGATTCTCAAACGCGCCATTGGGGGCATCAATATCTGTGGTCTCAAGCGATGGTGGCGCCCAAGATATTGCAACCGAGTCACTTCGTCAGGACTCGAATGGTCAATGGCTTTATCTGAGCGCCAAGAACTTCACATTCTCCAGCCCAACTATCCGAATAAAACTGGTTCAGAAAGCTCAAGCAGGGACATCTGCGAAACCAGCTGTGAAGACTCCTTCCGGGTCCACTCAGAGTTCCGTCAGGATAACTAGCACCACAATCAAATGTGTGAAGGGGAAGAGCGTCAAGAAGGTCTCAGGCGTCAAACCCAAGTGTCCTTCAGGATATAGAAAGATGTAACGTGCTTGGTTGAGAAAGTTAATTAAGAAATTAAATTAGTTACTCCGCTGTATTTCTCAATCTTCTCAGGGTCTAATTCAATTCCAATGCCGGGTCCCGACGGAATTTCGAGCATCCCTTCCTTATCCAAAACCCATGGCTTTGTTGTGAGGTCATCAACATAAGGTGCACCAGTGCAGTACTCGACGAAGTTAGTTCGATGGAAAGCAGATGAGAGTTGTAGATCTGTAGCAAGACCTACAGCGGTATTCCAACCATGCGGAATCATTTGGATGCCATGATCTTCAGCCATGTTGGCAATACGACGCCATTCGCTGATGCCTCCACACTTGACCACATCAGGCTGAATGATGTCGAAAGCGCCTTGAGTGATAAATGGGATGAAGCTCTGGCGACGTGTTAATACCTCACCGCCGGAGATTGGGACTGGAGAAGATTTACGCAAGGTTTTGAATCCTTCGAGATCATCTGGATGAAGCGCTTCTTCAAACCAGCCAACGTTGTAGTCGGCCAACATATGCGAGGCATTAATTGCCCAACGCAAACTACCTTTCCAATAGGCATCAGAACCACCTGCATCAACAGCAAGGAAGCAATCGTCGCCAATCGCCTCCCGAGCGCTTTTCACCAGTAGCTCGTCATTTGCAGGGTTGATTCGTCCAAAAGTTCCCCAACCAATTTTGAAAGCTTTGAATCCTTGTGCGAGCAAATTACGTAAATTAGCTTGCATGATTGGCGGTTCATCCATTAATAGCGATGCATAAGGCATAACTTTTTCGCGCAAGCGGCCACCAAAGAAACGTCCAATCGGTTGCTTGGTGGCTTTGCCGAAGAGATCCCAGAGCGCAATATCGATTCCGCTAATGGTGTGGGTGATTGAACCACCTCTACCAAGCCAGAATGTATTTTGGTGGAGCTTCTCACTAACTCGCTCTGGCTCAAGAGCGCTCTCTCCAATGAGAAGCGGTTTTAGAATTTCAAGTGAAGCACGAACCAACTCTGAGCTCGTGAAAACTGCACCGATACCAACTAGACCTTCGTCAGTATGAATTGCAACGAGAGTGTGTACGACATTCTCTGGCTCAAGCTCCTCGCTCCAACCACCTTTAGGAGTTGCACCTCTGAGACCTGCAATTCTGATATCAGTGATTTTCACTTTATTCCTCTCTAATTTTTGATTGAACTCACACCTGAAAGTCTTGACAGAGTATAGATAGTCAGTAGTGTCTTGCCAAGAACGAGAGGGTGAGTGGACATGATTGATATTGCTATTCGAGGGGCCCAAATTGTCGACGGTAGTGGTAAAGATCGCTTCATCGCAGATGTAGGAATAGTCGATGACAAAATCGCTCAGATCGGAAATGTTGCGCAAGCAAAAATCGAAATAGATGGCTCAGGTTTAACGCTATCTCCAGGCTTTATCGACCCACACAGCCACTCAGATTTCACCTTTCATACAAATCCGGATAACGAAAGCTCAGTCCATCAAGGAGTCACAACCGAGATTGTTGGTAACTGCGGTTTTTCAAGCGCTCCGCTCTCTGATGCATCCATTTCATTCACTGAAAAGCGTCTAAAAAATTATGCTTATACCGGTGAAGTCACCTGGCGAACTTTTGGCGAGTATCTCGCCGAGATGGAACGGATGAAGACATCTACAAATTTTGCTTTCCTTATCGGACATAACAGCCTTCGATTAGCAGCAGGCATCATGGGTGAAGAGAAAGTAACCGATGATCAACTAAAAAGTATGAAGAGGTTCATCGAAGAAAGTATGGAAGCTGGCGCATTAGGAATGAGTTCGGGTCTTGAATTTGCTCCAGGCGCTTATTCCACATCGGCAGAATTAAAAGACATCATCACGGCAGTCGGAAAATACAATGGAATTTATGCCAGCCACGTTCGAAATAGAGACTCCGAGATTTTCGATGCTATTAATGAGTTTGTAGATATCACTCGCGCTGGCGGCGTGCGGGGGCAAATTTCACACTTCAACGTTCGCCATGATTCCAACGCGCCGCAAAATGCATGGCGTCGCGCAGTAGACATCATGGAGAATGCTCAAAAAGAAGGTTTAGACATCACTGCAGATACCACTCCCTTCCGAGAAGGTATCGGAGCGATGTATGCAATTCTCCCGCGGGATCTAGTGAATCAGGGTGCAAAGGCAATTGCGGAAGCTGCTGCTGATCCAGCAATGCGGAAAGAGCTGCGCACACAATGCGATCGCTACTGGCGCTTTATTCATAAAGGTCAATGGCATCGTGTGTATCTTGAAGGTTCACCTAATTTCCCTGAGTTGCAGGGGCTTTCCTTCCCTGCAATCTCGGAGATCCTAGGTAAGGATGAATGGGATTGTTACTTCGACATCATGGCTGCCGCTGGTGATCAGTGCCTTAATCTCATCATGGTTGGTGAGCTATTTACTGATGATCATCTAAAAGAGATGATTTCACACCCAGATTTCTCACTTGGCGTTGATGGATATACCAGCACTGATCATGGGGCGCTCTCTGAAGTAACTTCTTCGCAACATCCATACTGCGGTCATATTGAATATTTAGCCCATCACGTTCGTGAATTGGGAACGTTGACTTTGGAAACAGCAATTCACAAAATGACTAAGAAAGTTGCAGATCGTTTCAATATTCAGAAGCGTGGTGAAATCAAAGAGGGTTACTTTGCAGATTTAGTTCTCTTTAATGCAGATACTGTAGATAGCCGATCAACAATTCAGAAGCCCCAGGTGTATCCAGATGGAATCACTGCAGTATTAGTAAACGGTGAAATTGTTGTTCATAACGGTGTGCATAAGGGCAAGCGTCCTGGACAGGTAATTCGTAGAACCGCCTAGTTTTTGAGCGCGTATCCGATTGCCAAGGATGAGGCGACAGTTACCCATATTTGATATGGGAGTAACGCGAGCCCATATCCAACCGACGCTTTGAATGTAATAACTGTGATTGGAATGGTCAAGAGCGCCGCAAGTGGTAGCGCAATTGCTGATCCGACAAGATTGTGTGGAATGTAGAAAAGATAAGACCAGATTAGTGCGGCGATAACGCTCAAGGCGAAGAGAATCAGCCAGGCAATGACCAAGGTTTTAGAGAGACGTCGCGCGACAATAAATGAAGTAATACCGATTGCAATGAAATTGTATGGCCAAATAATGCCAAAGATCCAACTTGGCGGTTGCCAGAATGGACGGTTGAGTGAGTAGTACCAATTCGAATTATTGCCAACCCAGAAACTTGATCCAATTGCGTAAATAAGTACAAGGAGCACACCTATCCCGCCCGCTACGGTGCGCCATGTTTCCATATCTGAAATCTATCAGCGTGCGCTACCTTTTACGGTATGAACTTTGCTGATTCGGTACATAGGCAATTGACAGCCTTAAACCTTGCAAGCAAGAGCTCATTGCGAGTATGTATGGTCTGCCTTGGCAATATTTGTCGTTCGCCGATGGCTGCCGCCGTACTTCACAATCGCGCTCATGAAGTTGCGAATAGAGAAGTACTTGTCGATAGCGCAGGTACAGGTTCATGGCATATCGGTGAGGGTCCAAATTTCTCATCAGAAGCAACTTGGAGTAAAGCGGGATATCAATATGAACATATAGCGCAACAGTTCACCCGTGATTACTTTGACTCACGGGATTTAATTTTAGTGATGGATTCAAGTAACTATCGAAATGTTTTAAATCTGGCTCCACATCCGGAGGCGGCGCAGAAAGTCTTTTATCTACGCCAATTCGATCCTTTGCTACGTCAGATAGACCCAGGTAGCTCCGAGGCGAAAAACCTTGAAGTACCTGATCCTTATGGCCTAGCAGAGCGAGCCTTTGAAAAGGTTCTAGAAATGGTAGAAGATTCGGTTGCAGGCTTATTGGAAGTACTCAACAGTTAGGCAGGAACAAGATGCGCGCAGCAAGATTCCATGGAGCAAAAGATTTGCGAGTGGAGGAGGTTCCTCAACCTCATCTGCCCGAGGGTCACACACTTGTTGCCATGGAGCGAGTTGGCATCTGTGGTACTGATTTAGAAGAGTATTTAATTGGCCCAGTTATTATTCCTAAGCACCGAATGCCGATGATCATCGGTCACGAATATGTTGGTCGAGTAATTGAAGATCCGTTAGGCAAATTAAAACCCGGAACGTTGGTAGTTCCTGATGGAATCGTTGGATGCGGTAATTGTTATTACTGCGATAGACATGAAGAAGGGATTTGTAAGAGCTACGAATGTATTGGTCTTACCTGTGATGGTGGTATGGCTGAATTCATGGCGACTGATCCCACGCGTTGGATTGAAGTACCAGCACATGTTCCAGCAAATGTTGCGGTATTCGCAGAACCCATGTCTGTAGCGGTACGCGCTCTTAATAAGGTGCCATTCATACCTGGAACTAAAATTGCTGTTACAGGTGGTGGAACTGTTGGTTTATTAATTGCACAAGTCGCTCGATCGTTTGGCGCGGCACAAGTGGTCGTGTATGAGCCAAATCCAGTTCGGCAAGAGGTTGCACGCGCGCTTGGATTCGAAACTCTCAATCCGCTAAATGAGAAGGAGTGGGCACACTACGACGAATTCGATTCTCTCTTGGAGTGTTCTGGGGTGAAGGGAAGTACGCCGAAATCGCTCGATAAAATTAGGAATGCTGGAACTTTAGTTCTGGTTGGATTTAGACCCGAAGAAGAGAGTTTTCACTTACTTAATTTTGTTCTGAGCGAGAAGCGAATTCAAGGAACAGCAGCACACATGTGGGATGTTGATGTCGCAGCAGCGATTGCGCTTCTAGCCGGCAATTCAATTGATACCAAGCCATTGCTCACTGACGTCATTGCACTTGATGAAGTTGTTAGTAAAGGATTTGACCGGTTACTCAACGACAAGAATGCATTCAAGATTGTGGTCGACACCACCCGCTAAATAGAGCAATTGTTAGTTTTGTGGGAAGCCCAAGTTGATTCCGCCATGGCTTGGGTCAAGCCAACGGCTCGTTACAACTTTGCCGCGAGTAAAGAAGTGAACTCCTTCAGTTCCATGTGCATGTGAATCCCCAAAGAGTGAATTTTTCCATCCACCAAATGAGTAGTAAGCAACTGGAACTGGAATTGGCACGTTAATTCCCACCATGCCAACAAGCACTTCGTTCTGGAACTTGCGAGCAGCTCCACCATCGTTAGTAAAGATTGCCGTCCCGTTACCATATTGATGTGCATTAATTAAATTGAGGCCCTCTTCGTAGCTTTGCACGCGAATAACGCTGAGCACTGGCCCAAATATCTCATCTTTATAGATGCTCATCGATGGCTGGACATGATCAAAAAGGGTTGGTCCTAACCAGAATCCAGCAGTTGCGCCATCAATTGGAATATTCCTGCCATCTTCTACAAGCGTGGCACCTTCCTTAATCCCAGCTTCGACGTATGAGGCAACTTTGTCACGATGAATTTTGGTAACAAGCGGTCCCATATCACTGCCTTTTGTGCCATCACCAGTCTTAAGTTTTTTCATGCGTTCCTGGATTTTTTTCACCAATTCATCACCAATGGGATCTACTGCTACGACAGCAGAAATAGCCATACAGCGTTCGCCCGCAGATCCGAAGCCAGCGTTGATTGCTGAATCTGCAGTCAATTCCAAATCTGCATCAGGAAGAACGAGCATGTGGTTCTTAGCGCCACCAAGAGCTTGAACTCGTTTTCCATTCTTAGTCCCATTCTCATAAACATACTTGGCAATTTGCGTTGACCCAACAAAAGATATTGATGCAATATCAGGATGTTCGAGCAATCTGTCTACCGCAACTTTATCGCCGTGAATAACATTGAATACACCATCAGGTAGTCCTGCTTCTTTCCAAAGTTTCGCAATGAAATTTGTTGCCGAAGGATCTTTCTCGCTTGGTTTGATAACAACTGTATTTCCTGCAGCAATTGCTATCGGGAAGAACCACATTGGAACCATAGCTGGAAAATTAAATGGAGAAATAATTGCGCACACGCCCAATGGCTGGCGAATCGAATAGACGTCAACGCCTTGTGACACTCCCTCGGAGTATCCACCCTTCAAAAGGTGCGGAATTCCGCAAGCGAATTCAACAACTTCCAAACCTCGAGTTACTTCGCCTAACGCATCAGAGAGGACTTTCCCATGCTCCGAGGTGATGATCGCTGCCAGCTCTTCTTTTTTGGAATTGAGTAGATGTCTAAATGCAAAAAGAATTTGTACTCGCTTAGTTAAAGAGGTTTGGCTCCAGGATGAAAAAGCGCTCTTTGAATTCGCAATGGCCGAATCAATCGTTTCGATATCGGCAAAGTCAACCTGCTTAGTGACAGCTCCAAGTGCAGGATTAAAAACGTCCCCCTGGCGACCGCTCTTGCTGGTTTTTTCTGCTCCATTGATCCAATGCTTGACTAGTTCCACAGCGCCTCTTCCCTTTTTCATCGTCCCTGCCAGTAGCATTCTTCCACTCCAGTATTCCAGTTTTCTGGAAGTTCAGTAACGCGAAAAGTAGTAGAAATAACCGAACCAGGGGAGCGCGCTTGACGAGCAGGCGATGGCTAGCGCCGTATCTTCTATTAAGTCTGACCTGGGGCCTGTCATTCATGTTCATTGAAATAGCGTTGCCCGTTTTTAGCCCCTTTGGTATCGCCTTTATCCGAAATCTTTTGGGGGCTGCAGTCTTATGGAGCTATCTTTTTTATAAGAAAATTTCGATACCTCGTGATAAATCTGTCTTTGGCTGGATTTTCCTAATTGGGCTCTGCTCAAACATCATTCCCGTGGTCATTGTTCCGTTTGCGCAAACCGAAGTCACCTCTTCGCTTACCGGAATCACAAATGCAATGTCACCAATTTTCGCAGTGATATTTACACTTTTGCTTTTTAAGCACGAAACCGTAAAGCCAATGCAGATTTTTGGAATACTCCTTGCTTTCTTCGGAGTGGCAGTTGTTTTTGGCATCTGGGATATTGAATCGGCCCCATGGTGGGCATATCTCTTCTTACTTTTGGCGGTGACATCGTTTGGCTTAGTAGCGCCAATTATTGCAAAATATATTGCGCCTAAAAATTATCCACCGGTGGCACTAGCTACCATTCAAGTGACGATGGCAGCAATCGTTTTGTTGCCAACCTTTCTCCTCTATGGATTTAATTCATACAACTTTTCAATTGGGCCAGTATTGGCAATTGTCATAATTGGAGTTTTCTCAACTGGCTTTGCATTCACGTGGAATTATCGAATCATTGCGCTTGTAGGGAGCTCAGTTGCCGCCACGGTCAACTTTGTCTCTCCGATAGTCGCAGTTCTCGCTGGGGTTGCTTTATTAAATGAACCATTAACTTGGAACGAACCAGTAGGTGGTGTCATAGTGATTCTTGGAAATGCAATCACACAAAGATCAAGAGCAAATAAGTGAATCAGCAAAACCTTCAGAAAAAAAGGGCTAGTTGGCTTCCTACATACATAGCGTTAGGAATAATTTGGGGAGCGTCATTCTTATTCATTGAAAAATCACTAACTTTTCTTTCACCAGTCGGTGTTGCTTTTTTGCGTTGCATGCTAGGCGCTTTTTCACTATGGATAGTTATTTTTTATAAGAAAATAAAAGTAATCAGAGATAATTTATTACTCTTCCAACTTTGGATATTGGGACTTTTGTTAAATGTTTTTCCAGGAGTGCTATTTGCTTACGCGCAAGAGCGTGTCTCTTCAATTCTTGCAGGAATTATGAATGCCCTTACGCCAATTATGAGTGTTCTAATGATTCTCATAGTTTTTAGAAATGAACGATTGAGCTTTGAGAAAGTTTTTGGAATAGTTCTTGGATTCTTGGGCGTTGTGGTCGTGCTTGTGGTGGGTGAACCCGTGGGACAGATGTCACTAGCCGCGATAATTGCTCTCTTGTTGGCAGTCATTTGTTATGGTGTTTCGTACCCCTTCTCATCAAAATACATAATTCCTCGGAAATTACAGCCCGAATTTTTGGCAACAGCACAAGTTTCCTTATCGGCACTCACCTTGTTTCCATTCTTTCTCTATCACGGGATTCATTCGTATCAAATTACAATAGATGCATTCTTATCAATTCTTGCACTTGGAATTCTTGGAACTGGAATCGCATACATATGGAACTTTAGAAATATAGAGATGGCAGGACCAGCGCTGGCGAGTACAGTCACTTACTTAACACCACTTGTAGCCGTCATTCTTGGCTTGCTATTACTCGGTGAGCCGCTTACCTGGAATGAACCAGTTGGGGGTTTAATGGTGCTTCTGGGAAGCGCTATTGCTCAGGGTCGCGTCAGGTTTTTAGGAGGTAGCTATGGAAGCAGTAGGTAATGTTTTTCTCGCTCTTCATTTTGTTGGTCTTGCCGCTCTCTTCGGTGGTTTTCTTGCACAGATGAGTTCGTCTGCTAAACAGATCACCAGTGGAATGCTTCATGGAGCTCTGCTATCTCTTATTTCTGGCTTAGTGATGGTTGGAGTTCGGTATCCGCTACATGATGAAGATCCGAATTTATTTCCGCTATTTGATAATGGAAAGATTTCAGTCAAGTTCCTAATCCTTGCGGTAATCCTAATTATTGGTTACACAAGCAAGAAGAAGAGTAAGAATTCTGGCCAAGGAGATACTGCTGCATGGGCAACAGTTGGGTTGCTTTCGCTAACAAATATCTTAATTGCTGTTTTTTGGTGATAAGTGTTGTAAGCCCCAGGCATACATTGCAATCGCGCCCGCTGCTGATGCATTTATAGAGCGAGTAGATCCATACTGATTGATTGCGAGCACCACCTCACAAACTGCAACAGCCTCGTCAGACATACCTGAGCCTTCTTGACCAAAGAATAAAACACACTCTCTCGGCAAAGGTCGATGTTCAAGGCTCTTGCTGACTTCAATATTATCGATACCGATAATTGGTAGTTCTCTCTCTTTTGCCCAATCAGCGAAGTCTTTAACAGTTGGATGGTGCTGCACACTCATATATCGATCAGTAACCATTGCGCCTCTACGATTCCAATCACGTTTTCCTACAATGTGAATGCCTGCGACATTAAAGGCATTTGCAGTTCTAATTAGAGAACCAATGTTTAGGTCATGTTTCCAATTCTCTACTGCAATGTGAAGTGGATTACGTTTAGTGTTTAGATCAGCAACGATTGCATCAACAGTCCAATATCTATACTCATCGAGAACATTACGTTGATCCCCATGTTCCAGTAATTCTTGATCAAATTCTGGTCCGACAGGCCATGGCTTTGGATGGGGCCCCACCCCAATAAAGGGATAGAATTCCCCTGCACCTGGCTCGTTTGTCATGTGTCCTTCGCTTTCAGGTAGTGCGTGTTCAGTTTGTGCGTCTACACAAGAGAATATGAGGATTGTAGTGGGGCCACTTCTAGCATTAATCTCCAGCTTCACCTGGGGCGTTGCTGATTTCTTGGGTGGGCTAGCTTCGAGGCGAGCGCGAATTGTGCGAGTGCTCCCAGTCTCTTATCTTTCTGGAGCGGTCGCTGTCACTTTCTTCTCAATCTTTCTTATTCCAGGCGAGTTGAATCGCGATTCCTATCTCTATGGATTCTTTGCCGCGTTCTTTGGTGTTCCTGCGATTGCGCTCTTATATGTAGCGCTTAGTCGTGGACCGATGGGAATTGTCTCACCTATCACCGCGCTGATGGCAGGGTTCGTGCCGGTAATCACGGGGCTACTACGCGGTGATCAAGTAACTTCAATTGGATTTATTGGTATGGCGCTTGCAGCGCTATCTGTCATTCTCGTCAGCCAGGAACAGAAAAGTGACTCAACTGTTCGAATCACTTTGAGCACGTTATTGATCTGTGTGTCTAGCGGGTTGTTAATCGGCTCTTACTTGACCGTTCTTGGATTAGCGCCCAGCAATCAGGGAATCTGGACTTCGACAATCGCGCGCTGGTTCGGTTTTCTTTTTGTCTTTGCCTTCTTCATAATTCGCTTAAAAGCGCTATCCAAAGATGAGAATACGGAACGATTTCCCTGGCTATTAGCTATCGTGGCAGGAATCTTTGACGCCAGCGCAAATGGCATTTACCAAATTGCAACCCAAAAAGGGCAGCTAGCTATCGTCGCAGTACTTGCATCGCTCTATCCAGCTGCAACTGCGTTACTAGCGCGCTATATCCTTCATGAACGGTTGAAGCTCATTCAAAATGTTGGTGTTGTGCTCGCTCTTGCAGCAGCCGCCTGCCTTACTCGGGCATAGAAATGCATAGACCTTCCAGAAATTATTTTAGATTTGCCTTCGCAATTGCCATCCTAAGTATTTTTATTCAGCCAAGTTTTGCCATAACTTCATTAAGCGAATTGAAGATACCTGATGAACAATTGGCATCTGTCACAAATAGGCACCTAACTCTTGCCACATCCCTTATTCCACTGATTCAGCGGGCTACTTTTGGCCAAGAAGAATTCTTACGTTTGCGCGCAGAAAAAAAAGGAGTTGGTCCTGAATTTCAAGCAGCACAAAATTATTTGCGCTCGCAGATCAAATTACTTTATCAAGCGTTTTCTGGGCAAAATCAAATCAAACAGGAGAGCGCGCAGATCTATCGAAAAATTCTAAATAGTCCTCAAATGGTCACTCAATTTATTGCTACTCGCCCGACAGTCTATTTGCCGCCCGAATGTCCACCCGCAGTCGCACTTGATGGTGAATCAATTTGGGAGACCGGAACTGTGGTGAAAGTTGAAGATGGCGACACTGTATTTGTTCAGACATGCCGCGGAAATCTTGACGTTCGGCTCATCGGGGTTCAAGCGCCAGAAACCGCAAAGGCGACTCATTTTGCTCAGTGTGGGGGGCTAGAGGCGTCTAAACTGATGAAATCGTTACTACCGGTGGGAACCGAAGTGCAATTGCGCTCAAATAACTTCGCATCAGCAAACAATTATCAAGCATTAGCCCGTCCATATCGCTATATCTTCGCCAAAGATCCGCAAGGAAACTTCACTATTGATGTTCAGGCCAAACTTTTAGAAGCTGGTCTTGCAATGTGGTTCCCTAATGAAAATGAGTTTGTTCGGAACTTGCAGTACCTAGAGTTGTTGAACTCTGCAGCGACGAACGGCGTCGGGTTATGGTCGGGCTCACTTTGCGGAAATGAAATAGATAAGACGGCGATGAATGCGATTGAAATATGGGTGGAGCTCGATTCCCCACTTCCAAATGAGAATCCTTTTGGAGAATTTGTCTTACTTCGTAATAAAACTGAACAAGAGATCAATCTCTCGGGTTGGACTCTTCGTGATACCTCGCTAGAGCTTAATGATTTAAAGTATGCCTTTCCTTCGGGAACAATACTGAAGGGAAATTCCATACTCACGGTTTATCTGGGTGCGCCGCTTCAAAACTTCCCGATAGCGCCTGATGAGATTGCATTAGGGTTGAGTAAAGCGATTTTACAGAATCCCTCTGCGATTAAAGAGAAGTTCACGGGTGACGGAATTTATTTGCAGACACCACTTCTATCTAATGGTGGTGGCAATATGCGCGCATGGATCCATCGTCCATGCCTTCCAGTAGATTGTGCTAAACCTGATTGGCTCAGCAAAAACTCAGA